>Ga0126384_10000083_pt1 | contig 38762 bp, 35 predicted proteins | sample PanSoiMetPlot_36_FD_92543 | JGI IMG/M metagenome (GOLD analysis project Ga0126384, IMG submission 92543) | Tropical forest soil microbial communities from Panama - MetaG Plot_36 | ecosystem: Environmental > Terrestrial > Soil > Tropical forest > Bulk soil | place: Panama | collected 2016-02-17 | reverse complement strand
ATCGAAACGATGTCCCAGCGCAGCGAAACGGAGCGAGCTGCAGCTTATGCCGTTCGCTCGTCCATCGATGCGATTGGGCTTGGAGCAACCGCTCCGTCCGGGGTAGTCGGAGCCGTGCTGGAGCGATTCTTTCGACTCCGTGAGCACGGCACCACGGTTATGGCCGAGCTGCGCGGGGGCGCGGTCACCTTCCTGGCAATGGCGTACATCATTTTCGTTCAGTCCGGGGTGCTCTCGAGCGCAGGGATGGACTTCGGCGCCGTGATGGTCGCCACCTGCATTTCGGCCGCTCTGGCCAGTTCCCTGATGGCGCTGTTTGCGAACTACCCGCTCGGGGTGGCCAGCGGGATGGGTGAGAACTTTTTCTTCGCAGCGGTGGCCACGGGCGCGGTGACTGGAACCGCGGTCGGGTGGCGCGCTGCATTGGCCTGCGTTTTTGCTTCGGGTGTCCTGTTTCTTGCACTCGGCGCGTTTCGGCTCCGGGAACGGATTTTCGAAGCAATCCCGCGCTCCCTCAAGGAAGCGATCGCCACCGGAATCGGTCTGTTTGTTGCGTTCATCGGGCTCAAGGAGGCCGGCCTGATCGTACCGTCGCCCGGAACCCTGGTTCGGCTTGGAAATTTGGACGCCCCCGCAACTCTATTGGCGTTGGGAGGTTTGGTCCTCACGGTTGGCTTGCACATCCGCAAAGCGCCCTGGGCAATTCTGGTCGGCATTCTGGCCACGACCACGGTGGGGGTTGCCACAAGGCTGATTCCATTCACCGGTATCGTGGGCTTGCCACCCTCGATTGCGCCGGTGCTGTTAAAGCTGGATGTCCCGGCACTGTTCAAGCCCTCGATGGTACCGGTAATTTTGATTTTTCTGTTCATGGCGCTGTTCGACACGGTTGGCACCCTGGTCGGCGTTGGTGCCCAGGCGGGTTTAGTTCGCGACGGAAAGCTGGAGCGAGCCGGACGCGCCTTCATGGCGGACGCCGCCGGAACCACGCTGGGGGCGCTGCTGGGAACATCGACTGTCACCGCATATATCGAATCCTCCGCCGGCGTGGCCGCCGGAGCACGAACGGGCTTGAGCGCGCTGGTCACCGCCGCGCTCTTCCTGCTCGCGCTGTTCTTCGGCCCAGCGGTGAAAATGGTGGCCGGAGGAGTGGGCGGACTTCATCCGGTGACGGCCCCAGCCCTGATTCTGGTTGGGAGCTTGATGAATCGCAGCCGCCACATTTCGTGGGACCAACCTGACGAAGCGTTCCCAGCGTTTCTCATCATTTTGGGCATTCCCCTGACGTTCTCGATCACCGACGGATTGGCGCTCGGTTTCATCGCCTATCCCGTTCTCAAACTATTCTTGGGCAAGGCGCGCGAGGTGCACCCATTGCTCTACGCCGTGGCCGCGCTGTTCGTGCTTCGTTACGCCCTCACCTAGTGGCGTCTTTCCCGTTGCCGGGAGGGGTACCACCGTGTCCACGCAAACAAAACGACCAACAGCTAGCCGCAAATTTTTCGCATCTTCCCCCGTCGACCCGCCGCTCAAGCGAGGAAGCGTCGTGAGTTGGACTGCGGCCTAGCAAATTGGCTGCGTTCTTGCTTCTCGAATGTGTCGAGGGCGCAGCAGAGTTGTGACGTGCGGAACATGCGCGAAAGACACAACCTTGCGGCGCTTACAGGTGAGCTCATGGAGCTGCGTGAGATTATGACTTCGCCAGTGGTCACCCTGAGCCCCGCGGCGAAGGTGGCCGAAGCGCGTTGGCTGATGCGCGAGCACAACATGCAGCATTTGCCGGTGGTCGATTCGGGCGAGTTGGTGGGAATTATCAGCGACCGCGACATCCACGTCCCACGTCTTTTGGGACAATGGAATGCATTCCCTTGGATCGAAGGCGTATCGGTTAAATGGCTGATGTCGTCACCGCTGTCCGCGTTGCCGCCGACGGCTCGAATCGCCGAAGCGGCCAAAACCATGAGGGACGACAAGGTTGGATGCGTCGCCGTGGTTCAGCAGGGAGAACTGTTGGGAATCGTCACCATCACCGACCTACTCAACCTGCTGGATCCCGCCTCGGGAGCGCTGGTTTACGGCTCGCAAGTGCATCGCGTCAGTGAGGAGATCCGAACCCGTGACGCCCAATGACCGGATCTGCCATTTCATGACTCGGTCACCCCACACCATTGGCGTTGACCGAACCCTGGCCCAAGCACATCGCATGATGCGCGAGTATCGGATCCGCCACCTGCCCGTGATCGCAGCCGGAAAACTGATTGGTATCGTCTCCGAACGGGACCTGCACCTGCTCGAAACCCTCAAGGACACCGACCCTCAGCAAGCCACCGTAGAAGAGGCAATGTCCACGGATGTATTCGCCGTTCATCCGAACGCCCGGCTCACGGCCGTGGCCGCGAAGATGGCTCAGAGGAAGATCGGCTCGGCCGTGGTGGTGGACAAAGGCGAGGTCCAGGGAATCTTCACCGCCATCGACGGGCTGCGGGTTCTCGCTTCGCTCAGCGGCGAGCGCCCGAAGTGGTCGTCAAGCGAGCGTTAAGAGCTGACAGCTTTAAATGGCAGCGGCGCGGGACTGGGCAAATGCGCCACCGGCGACGCGAGTGCCGCGGCCGCGGTCGAAACCCACATCAGGGTTGCCGCCAGGAAGCAAAAGGCTGCGGCACCCATCCAGCGGTAAAAATGAGTCGGGTCGAAGTCGACAAACAGCCGGCAGATCAAGGCAACTAGCAGGAAAATCGCGAGAAGGCGCAGCCGCACCGACTTGCGTTGCAGCAGATCCATCCTCCCACAGTGCGAGGCCACCACGTGGAGCGACACGGCCATCGCCATGGTCGCGAACGAACCAACGAAGATGATGTGCAATCCGGCTCGCCGATATGCGGGCCACGCCGCCACGAACAGATAACCGATGGGAAGGAGCCAGGCCGAAGCCCAAACTAGCCATCGGTGCAGCCCGGGCAGGAGCGGGGGCCTCCAGATACCGGCGGCGGTGAACAGCGCCCAGCCGGCGATCATGCCACGCACCGCAAATCCGAAGCTGATGAACCACGCGTCAACAAAAAACGAAGCGTAGAAAACCAGGGCGAGCGCCAGGTGCAGCAGGCGCTTTCGAGCCACTTCCAGGCCTGCGTCTGGAAAAGTGGTACTTCGTGTAACCACCGGCACCAGCATTCCTCCAATGCCGATCACCAAGCCGGTAAACAGCCCTTGAAGGATCATCCCTCGGCCAACGTCGTGCAGCCACATCGCATCGGGGCCTCGGATCGCGCCCACCGCCGTCAGCACCGTCGCGATCCCCGACATCACAACGCTGATCGGCACCCAGACGAAACTCGCGATCGATCTGGCGGGAGCTCGACGGACCCGCCGAACCAGAAAGGCGACCAGGTTCCCGAGGAAAAGGAGCCAAAAAACCTGTGACAACGCCCAGCGCTCTGTCCAGGCAAACGCAACAATCGCAATCGGACAGGTCAGCGCGATCAGCAGCTGCCAAGTGGAAGGCGGAGGGGTTCCGGTCCGCCTCGGCACAAAGGTGAACAAGAATCCCGACGCAAAACACGTCATGAATCCTTCAATCTGCGCCAAGGAATGAAAGATCGACCGGTACTCAGTGAAAACGCCGATCGCAAGCAGCATCCAGTGAAGCACGCCGGCCCAAGCCAGCGCGATCCCCAGTGGAAACAGCACGCGATACGGCTCGCGTCGCCACGGCGCTATTGAACTCTCAGGAGGCAAGCCGCGCGCATTCCGCTTCGACAAACCGCTTCAACAACCCGCCCAGCTCTCCATAAAAGTCGCCGGGATCGATCCGCTCGAGCTGCGCGCCCAGAGCGGGGGCAAACTGCCCCAAGTAGCTTTCCAGGAACGCCGCTTGCGCATTCCGGATTTTTTCGACCAGCAAGCGGTCACCCTTTTCGAGCGCAACCGCCTCGCGTTCGTCCAGGAGAGCCATGAACTCGCACTGAGTACTCACGTGGTCTGCTCGTTCGCGTTTCAAGGACGGCACCTCGAGCCCGTGCTCGATCACGAATGCGTCGAGGTCGACCAGCTCGTTTGAGTCCGTCGACAGGGCTTCCGGGGCGAAGTGGGTCTGGTAAGGCCACACCCCGCCGCTGCCGCTGCGTCCAAACAGCTGGTTGTACCGTTCAGCCAGCGAGCCCTCCCGGATCCGGAAATCCAGCTCGCCTGGAAAGCCGATTTCGGCAAGCTGCTGCGCGATCTTAGAGCGCCCCGCCGCCGAGGCCACCCTCTTTAATACGTCCCCAGTGGGCGGAGAGAACCCAAGCGCGAGCGTCTGGTAAACGATGCTTCGGCATCGCGCTTTTTCGATCTCGTTCATGCCTTCGCCTCCCATTGAACCGGCCAAATGCAATTCGCTCGATTGCGGCGACACCTATCCTTAGCATTCCACGGTGCACGCGTCGTGCCCGCGTTCAGTGCGAGCAGGCTCAATCTTTGACCAAGTCAGCCGCGCATCCTGTGCGTCTCCGCCGAGCCGCAGCGCATCCATTGCACGCTGGGGGACTACGCCGGCGATCACCGCTTCCAGTCGATAGGCACAGCGTTTGCTGCTCGTGGGTTGGAGGAAGATTGAGCCCAGACGGAGGCTGGACGTTCACCGCGCTGTTCTCCAATGCCGCCGTGGCCCATGAGCTGGGAATGACCGGGAATTGGGTGGTGATCTTCTACGAACGGGGCAGCGAGGCGGGACAGTGCACGGTGGTCACCGAGCGCCGCGGTTTGATGGCCGGCAAGCGGGTGGTCCGAGGCCGGGAATCCGAATGCCGCGCCTTCTACTACTTGCGGCCAGTCACCAGCACCGCCGATCGCGCGACGCACGATCCGAGCCCGCCATTCGCTGCGGCAGGCTAGCGCGCGTCCGAAATTTCTGCCGGTCTCGGATGAACCGACAGGACTGGACACTCGGCGGCTCTCACCACCTTTTCCGCGACTGAGCCGATCAGCACGTGCTTCAGCCCAGTATGGCCGTGCGTTCCGATGACGATCAGATCGCAATCCTCCTGGTTTGCGAAACGGTTGATTTCCAGGTGCGGCATACCCTCCGTCCGCCTGGCGTGGACTCTCGGCGCACCGAGCCTTTGCGCTTCCGTGCGCCATTGCTCCAGAAGCGAGTCGATCCGCTCTACCAGCCGCTCGACCATTCCCGCGGCGGGAAAAACGGTGCTGCCATAGAAGGAGTAAGCCGGTACCTGAAAAACGTGGAGCAGGTACAGGTCGGCATCGGAAAGCCGGCTCAAGTCCACAGCGACCCGGAGCGCGTCGTGCGAAGGATGCGAAAAGTCAATCGGGCAACAGATCTTCTTCCACTGCGCTAGGTCCACGTGGGACTTGTCGCAGCAAGCCCCGTTCCAGCTCCACGGAGTGATTTAGGTCGTGATGGCCGGTAAGGCGACGCACTGCTTGCAGCTGCCGCCCTAGCGAACGCACGGTTTTCGCTTCAGTGATGGTGTCCCCAGGCGACAAAGGGCCGAACCGCGATCCAGGCCGCGAGCACCAGCCAAGCTGCTCCTTGAGCCCACACTGGTACTTGAGTCCAGCTCCTTCTCGCGAACCGGAGCGCAATCGCGGGAGCCAACAATCCAGGGGCGCTGGCCACGAAAAACGTGGCCATCACCAAAGCTCCTTGACCGGGCTCTCCGGTCGACGCCGCAAGCAACCATGCCGGGACCAGCAGACCGCACGGCAAAAAGCCCGTGGCCAGTCCCAGACCAAGTCCGCGCCGCGGAATCCATTGGGCCACCCAGGTGAGAAGTGACGCCACCCGGTCTCGATGCAAGCCACCTGCCGCGGGCGATCTGCGAAAAATGGTGCGAAGAAGGAGTCGAACACCGGTCCATCCGGCGAAAACACCCATCAGCAGCGCCAGCGCAGTTTGGCCAGTTTGCATTGGGACGTGGTGCAGCGCGTGTGCCCCGAGTTGACCAACCACGGCGCCGACCAATGCGTAGGAAACAACTCGCCCCAACAGATAGCCGCCTAGGCGTCGGAAACACATTCGACCGCCGCGCATCGTCCCCGCGATCACCAAGGGACCGCACATGCCTGCGCAGTGAAGGCTTCCCAACAGGCCCAGAGCGGAGGCGGCAATGATTTTGGCAATCACGCGCAGACTCCCGGCTTCGAGGCCACCATCGGAGCGTGAAGCGAACGCTCGCGCACGGGCATCGCCTCTGGCGTAGCCGCTTCGGTTGTGCTCGGCACGCCGGGGACCGCGGACATCCGCTGCGCCATCCCCAGCGTCAGCAACGATGAGGTCAACATCGACAATCCCGCCCACACGGGTTTGAGAGCGCCGGTCGCGGCGAGGGCCAGGAAGGAGAGGTTGTAGACCGTCGACACCGCCAAACACCGTCGTACCGTTCGAAGAGTCCGCCTTGCCAGGGCGAGGGTCCACGGAACCAGCCGAAGGTCGGATCGAAGCAGCGTCACCCGCGACATTCCCCGCGCCAGATCGGACCCCTCTCCGATCGCAAAACTCGGCGCCTTCGCCAGCGCGGGTGCATCATTGAGTCCATCGCCCACCATCGCCACCTGCTTACCTAGACGATCGAGCCACCGTGCCTTTTGCGCCGCGCTCAACTGAGCGATCACCGGAACATTCAATGTCCGAGCGACGGAGCGCGCACCTGGCTCCCGGTCGCCGGTCAGGATCACTGGCCGAACTCCCAGCACTCGCAACGCCTGCAGCGCAGGTTCGGCTTCTGACCGGATCGTCTCCGCGAGGTAAAACTTGCCCACCAGCGTTCCATTTCGCGACAAGACGCATCGCGCTGCCTCGGCATCGGACCCTTGTTCGGGGACGCCAAGAAACAACCCGTCGCCATTGGGGAGCTTTGCGCTGACGCCTTTCCCCGGCATGAAGCGGCGCTCGCAAACTTCAATCGACCTGGCTCCAGCGGCCGCCCGCACCAAGGCCTGCGCAATGGGATGGGGGCTTCCCTGCTCCATCGAAGCCGCGATCGCGAGGACTTCGTCGACCGCCGCTCCAAACACCTCCACCCTTGAAAGCGCAAGCCGGGTGGTAAGGGTGCCCGTCTTATCGAATGCGACGCACTCCACATGCGCCAGCTGTTCCAGGGCCGACGCATCCCTGAGCAGAACCCCCTGCTCGAGGGCGCGGCGAAGCGCAAGCCAGAGCGTCAGCGGGACAATGATTCCGTAAGTACACGGACAGGCGGCGAGCACCACCGCCAAGGCGGTCACCACCCCCTGCTCGAGCGAGCAGACCGACCACCAGTGAGCCAAGGTCAGCACGGCCAGTATCCAGACCAGCGGAGCCAGCACGGCGGCGAACCGATCCGCCCAACGCTGTAAGGACGAAGCCCGCTCGCGCAGCCGGCGCGCCATCTCCGCCAATCTTTCCAGCGTGGAGTCGCGAACCGAGCTCTCCGCCACGCACTCGATCGGCCCGGAAACCGGAATCGCTCCAGCGGGGATGCGCTCGCCGGGGTGGAGCAGCAGGGGCGCCGCCTCGCCGCTGAGCACCGCGAGGTTTACTTCCGCCGCCGACCCGACCAACTCCGCATCCACGGGCAGCGCCTGCTCGACGTCGATCCGCAGTCGAGTTCCGGGGACAATCAGGCCAGGAGCGCGCGGTTGAAATTCGCCAGAGCCGGGATCGAAGGCCAAAGTGGGCCGGCCTGCTCGAGCCACCGAGCTGCCCAGAAGCTGGCTCGCCCTGGCGCGAGCGACGGCCTCGAGGTAACGGCCGAGGGTGGACAACATCAGCGCCGAGGTGGCGCTGTCAAAGTACACGCGCGAGCCATGTTTCGCGATCGAGAGCATCGAAAGCCCATACGCTGCAAACGCGCCGGCGCCGACGAGCAGATCCATCGATAGCTGCCGCTGCTTGATGCGAGCGAGTGCCCGGCGCAACAAAGGGACGCCGCAGAGCAAAACCACCGGCGTGGAAAGGATCGCCGCCATCACCCGATAGAGATCGCGGAGTCGGGCCATCGCCAAACTGTCGGTCGCGCCGTACACGTCCTCCGCGTAGAGGAACAGCGAGAGCATCATCACCGCCATCGAGAGCAACAGGCAGAGGGTGAGGATGCCTTTGAGCCGGCTTTCGTTCTGCGCTGCCTCCCGCGCAAGCTCCGCGGCCAGCTCACAGCCATAACAGCAAAAGCGCTCGCGTGGCGGAGCCGGTAGCCGGCAGTGCTCGCAGCAGCCCTGCACGTTCTCCGGCGCCGGTGTGAAGGCCGTCGGCAGCAAACGGGCACCTACTGGGTGATTGCGAACCAAGCCCTCAGGCTCGGCAAGAGGTAAACGACCTGGTACACCACGTAGGCGACCGCGAAGATCGCCCAGGCGGCAATGACATACCAGGGAACCTTGGTGCCGGTCAGATAGGCCATTCGGGTTCCGTGGCTGTCGTCCTTGCTCTCGGCGAGAACTTCGAGCTCGGCCTGGTCGGTGGGCATCCGCTGCTGACTACTCGCCGAGTCGCTCATACTCCCTCTCCTTTTCAAGCAGCTCAGCCTTGCTCTGCTCCGATTCGTTCAACTTTCCGCTGAGGAAGCTCCAGATCAAAAGCGCCAACCAGCCCGCTGCGACGGCGAAGTAGACCGTCACCGGAACGTCGGCGAATCCCCTCACCTCTTCGCTGTTGAGGGTGAAAAGAAATTCCGCGATTTTGTAACAAAACGCGACGCCCGCGCCGAGCAGGCCCAGGGTGACGCAGGCGTACAGTAGCCGCCTTTGCCAGCGGCTCATCGCTGCCAATGGCTCAACGTGCTGCACTGCTCTGCTCCTTGCGCGCGAGCGCTTCCGGGGTGGCCCAGCTCCCCAGCCACTGGACGTATGCGATCATTGCCAGCCCTCGCTTGTTGGGCTTCTCGCCGTCGAAGAACCAGGTGTAGCGGGGCATCACCGAGCTGGGAACCACCAGAGGGGGATCAAAGAAGTGCGCCGCGTGCCAGTCGTTGGAGTGGCGGCCGGCCTCTCGGATCAAATCTGGACCGACCCGCCGCGTTCCAAACAAGTGGGGCAGAAACATTTCGTTCATGTATTCGGCGGCCCAGCTCACTTTTCCAAATCGCACGTCCTCGTTGGAAACGGGGCGGACGAACTGGGAGTGGCAATGCCAGCAGGCCTCGGCGATGTAGCTGTCCCGGCCAATTTTCAAGGCTTCCCGAAACGATGCCGCGGTCGCCTCGCCGTAGTACTTCTTCATCTGCTCCGGGTAACGGCGCCCGAGATCGAGAAAGTCGTAGCTGGGTTCGGTCACCAATTGATCCAGCTTTTGATACGGGATGTGGGACAGATGGCTGAGCGGAAGAACCGCGCTCAAGATGCCCGCGATCGCGAAACAACACAGACCGGCGAAGAAAAGTATGAATTTGAGTTTTTCCAAATCAGCGCTTCCTTCCTCAGGTCAAGGCGGGTTCGGCGCCGGCCAAACTGGTGGGCTCCACGGCTGGGGCGCGTGCGGTCATCCACATATTGAAGGCCTGGAGCAATTGGCCGGAGATGATCGCAATCCCAGCCACGGTGCGAACGTGCCAAAAGGGCATTGAAGCAATCAGCGATTGCTCCCAGGGCGCCAAGTTCTGCCAGAGGTAGCCCTGCACCAATCCGGCGGCCATCAGGTCGATGAACATCACCATGATGCCCATCGTGGCGAGCCACCAGTTCCATACGTTGAGTCGCTCGCTCCACCAGGGTTTGCCGATCACCTTGGGCCAGACGTAGACCAGCGCGCCCAAAATCCAGGAGCCGAATACCCCGAACATCACCAGGTGCGCGTGCCCCACCACCCAGTCGCTGAAATGAATCACTTTCTGGACGGTGAGCGTGGTCTGAAACGCGCACTGCAGGCAGGTGAGGAAATACATCACCATTCCTGAGTAGAACCAGCGTATCGGCAACTCGGTGCGGAGCGCGTCGCCGCGGCCGCGAAGCGTCATGAAGAAATTGACGATCACCGTGAACACCACAATTTCAACCGCGATCGTGGACATCACCGCGCCGTATTGCGCGTACATCGGAATCGGGCTCCAGAAGAAGTGATGGACGCCGTTGAGGGGATAGAAGAAGGCCAAACCCCAGAAACCGGCCAAGGACAGGGTGTGGCTCCAGATCGGCTTCTTGAGAATGACCGGGACCAGGTAGTACACCATTCCCCATCCCAGAGGCGTTACCGTCAGCCCGACCAGGTCGTGGATGAACAGTCCGGTGATCGCCGCTCCGCCTGCACCGGGCACGAAGTACTGTGGAACGAAGTTGCCCATCGCGTAGGTCAGCGGGAGCCAGACCAGCATCGCCGCGAAGTACCAGAGGGTGACGTAGAGCGGTTTGTGCCGAACCTTGAGAATCGGCGTGGCGATGTTCGCGGCGAGGAAGGCCCCGCCGACCAGCACCACCGGGTCGACGTAAGTCGGCGTCTCTCCCCACTCGATCCCCTGGGCGTGGCCCTTGAGAATGCCGAGCGCGGCGACTCCAACGATTGCCTGCCAAGCCCAGAACACGAACCAGGAGAGCTTGCGGTTCAGCACCGGCTCTCCTGTGATTCGCGGAACGATCCAATACATCATCGCGATGAAAGCATTCATCAGGAAGCCGTAGGCGATGGCGTTGGTGTGAATCATCCGAAGTCGGCCCGGCGAGAGCAGCTCGACCCCGGGAAAGGGATAGATGCGGCTGAGCTGCAACGCGTAGAACAGGCCGCTGAACAGCGAGGCGAAGAAGAAAACGAAGGCGGCGATGAAATGGGCTTTGACGATTGGCCTGTCGACGAGCTTGCGGCCAGGGAGTTCAACGGGCATCGCGGGGGATGCGACTGGGGTCATGGGCTCCTCAGTGCGGCACAGGGGTGGGTGGGGTTTCCGGCTGCGACTGCAGCGAGGTGATCAACTTCGAGGCTTGCGGCGTCTCGCGAAGCCTCACCAGGGATTCCACATAGTAGGCGAGCCCCCAGAGCTGCTCGGGCTGGAGGGCCGACGCCCAAGAAGGCATGGCGGTACCGCCGACCCCGGTGGCGATCGAACGCACCAAATCTTCGCGGGTGGTGCCCGCCTTGAGCCGATCCACCAAGAAATTGGGCGGGGTGATGTCCGCGCCCCATTCGCTCTCTTTGGCGACCGGCTGATAGAGGTTTTCGCGAAACTCGCCCTCCGCCGGCATGCCGTACGATTTGAGGTATTCCGAAATCCGAGCCCGCGGAACGTAGGCGGGATGGCAGGTAAAGCACTGAGCCATGCCATGGTAGAGCCTTTCCCCTTCCGCGATTGCCTTGGAGGGCTCGGCGGTCCACGGATCCTCCGGGATCGCGACCGCGGGGGCCGGCACTTCGGCTTCGTCGGTCCGCAGGCCACGAAGGTAGAGGATTAAGGATCGCTTTTCATCCTCATTGAGCAGGTTGAAGGCGGGCATCGCAGTGCCGCTCAAGCCGCGGTTGATCGTTCTCAGGTAGTCTTCGTCCCGAGGCGCCGATCCGGCGGCAACCGTCGCGAACTTCAGGCGCCCCACTCGGAAGTCGCGCGGTTTCGGCTCGAGAAAGTGCGCGGCCGGGCCATTGCCGGCCCCCGCCTCGCCGTGGCAGCCAACGCAATAAGTGGCGTAGACCTTTCGCCCTTGCTCCAGCGACGCCGCCTGCGTTGAAACCCTTCCGAATCCTTGCTGCTCCGGCCCCCAGGTAGGGTTCGAACAACTCAGCGCAGCCAGCGGCGCGAGCAAGCTCAGCCACCGGAGTGAAGACCTTCGGTGCATCGTCTGTCCTTTAGAGAGAGGTGAGAGGATTGGAAGGGTCATCGCTGGCCGAGATCGCGAGCTCGGTGGTTCCTTGGGCAACCCGGGCGGGAGCGCTGCCGCGAAGCAACGCGATACCGCCTTGCGTCGTTGGGCCGACCGCCACAACCCGTACCCGCACTTCTCCCAGCGGCACGTTGTTGAGCGCAAACCGGCCGGCCTCGTCGGTGCGTGCGACGTAGGGGTGGTCCAGCACCACCAGCCAGGCGGTTTCACTCGAATGGTTGGCGCAATTGACTTCGTACACTCCCGGAGGAGGGAGGTGGATCGGCCGAGGCTGCGGCGAGCCTGGAACCGGCTGACTGGAAAACGGTCGTCCACCCGCTCGAAGGCGAAGCGTATGCAGCGTCCTGTCGCGATTGACCGCGACCAACGTGTCGGAGCGGCTGGTCAGATACAGCGGTTGCGAATACCGAGACGACTCGATCGCGATTTCGACCGTTTTCGGGGGCGCCAGCGGAGAACCCGGCGACGGTGAGTCGAGGAAAACGGCCGCGCCCTTGATCGCTCCAGCCGGGCCGATGACCGATCCGATGATCTGTCCGCTTTGAAAAGCCGTCGAAGCTGGCCGATAGCGCACCGAGGTGGCAGGGTGAGCTTCGGAAGCCGATCGCGGCTCGAGTCCGGGCCTGCGATCCGGAGCGATGACATCATAGAGCGTGGCTGTCAGCACCAGCTTGATCGCCCAGATGCTTCCGCAGGTGCCCAGCAGATGTGTCCAGGTCAGCTGTTTGCGCCAAAGCAACAGCAAGGCAGCGAGGGGAACGACTGCCAGGTAGGAAAAGCCGATTCGCCCCAGATGAGACGCCTGCCGACCCGCGGTCCACAATGGGCCGCCCAAGAACAGGAACAAGGCGACCGAGCTGAGCAACAAGACGGCGTAGCTGGTGGGGGTAAGTCCGATCCCCGGCAAGGGCTTGCGAACCATCGGCGGCCAGCCGGTGCAAAAATGGATCCTTGTTCCCCGGAGGAAATGAGGAAGTCGGCGGCGCAGGATTTGCGCTCACCACTACGGGCAAGCGCAGACTCTGCAGTCGTCGGTGCTCGCTGCCTCGCCCACATCCTCTTTCATTCGCCGACCCCCTGCCCGGCCCCGAAGGCATCACCTGGAAAGAGATTGATAAAGTTCGCCCGATGAAGATCCTTTACCTGCTTCCAATCCTTTTGTTACCGGTCGCCTGCAACAACGACGTCAGTAAGCTCACCTGCACCGGCGCGAGTTGCAGTTGTCCAGCGAACGCCACCTGCAGCATCAGCCAGTCCAGCTGTGGCGCCGCGAGTTGTTCGCTGAGCTGCCCCGATCACACCACTTGCACCGGCAGCTGCGACCAATCCTGCAGTCCCAATTGTACGGGAGGCTCCACCTGTACCCTGACCTTGGGCTCCAGCGGAAGCGCCTCGTGCAGCGGAAGTTCCACCTGTTCGTTGACCTTGGGCGCGAACGGGAGCGTCACCTGCACCGGCGGCTCCACCTGCCACATCGTTTGCACCGGCAGCTGCTCCCTCAGCTGCAGTGGAACGGGCACCAACTGCGATCTGAAGTGCGCGAGCGACTCCGCGCCCCGGCCGATCTCTCAATCGGCGTCTTGCACCTGATCCGAGGGACGAAGCGGGATCTCAGTCGAGCTCGAGCGGCTGATAAACGCCGTTCGCGTCCAGCACCGCGCCCCACACTTTGTGCGACGCCTGATGCTCCGAAGGCCCATAGTTGATCTGGGCGCCAAGGCCGAGATCCAGCCCTCGGATGCCTTCCAAGGTGTTCACCAAGCCCTCGGTGTTGAGCTCTGACCCGGCGCGTTTTACCGCCTCGGCGAGTAGAATCCCAGCGATGTATCCCTCGAGCGAAACGAAATCCGGCTTCTCGCCCGGGGCGAACTTTTTCAGCAGCTCCTGGTAGCGCATCACCGTGGTGGACTTGGTATCCGGCAGAGGAACCACCTGGGTGACGATTACCCCTTCCGCATATCCTTTACCAAGTTGGGTCAATTCTTCCGCGAACGCATTGCTCCCAACGAAGGAGACGCTGGTGAAGATCAGGTTGGCTCCCTTGTCTTTGAGCTTCACCACGAACTGCGCCGCCGCCTTGTAGGTGGGCACCATCACCACCGCCCGGACGGCGTGAAGGTTTCGGAGGATTTCAGTCACCGCCGCATGCACGTCCGCAGTGTTGCGCTCGTAACCCACCCGAAGAATCTTGGTGGGGTCGCGGCGATAGCGGCGAAGCATCCGCGCCACCCCCTCGAACCCGGCGTCGCCGTACTTGTCGTTCTGCGCGAACACCGCGATCTCAGCCGGTTTGATCCGCCGCACTTCGATCAGGTACTTGACCGCGGCGGCCGTCTCCTCAGCGTAGCTGGCGCGGTAATTGAACACGTAGCGATCCGGGGGTTCCTTTCGCAGCAGGGCTGCTCCAGTGAAGGCGCCGAAGAACAGCATCTTCTTTTCCAGGGCATACGGAATGGCCACCGCGGCGGTTGGGGTACCCACGTTGCCAACGAAGCCGAACACCTTTTGATTTTCCGCGAGCTCCTTCATCACCACCTGGTTCCTGGCCGGCTCATACCCGTCGTCCAAGGTCACCAGCCGCAGCTTGCGCCCGTTGACGCCACCCGCCTCGTTGATCCCGGCAAACGCAATTTCCACTCCGGTCTTCATCTGCCGGCCCAGCTCCTTCGCCGCCCCGGTGAGTGGAACCGCCTGCCCGAAGACGACTTCCTTTTCGAAGACTCCTTGCACCAGCGGCAGTGGATTCAGTGGAGGAACCGCCGCATGGGGCGGCGGCGGCAGCGGAACCGGCATCGCATTCGCTGTCGGTACCGCCGGTATTTCCGCCGGCGACCTCAAGTGCAAGTAAAGCCCGGCCGATCCGCACAGCAGCGACAGCGCGGCAGCGCCGATCAGTACGTTGCGACGTACCCGGCGGTCATAGTGACCCCCCATGGCAACCGAGCTGCGATTGCCGGGCGGTCCCTTGGTGGATGGTGACGACGTACCCATCGAGTCCTCCTCGATCAAAGCTTGTGGTGTTGAATTCTGTGACTTCTTCGGAACCGCCGCGTACCTTCCGGTCGTTCGGCGGCCCTCCTCGTCCTGGCGCCAGGTCTCCTCGAGGAGAACCCTGTTCCAGGTCTCGAAGATGCTTCGTTGTGGGGACTTGAGGTTGAGCTCAACCCGAAACGCGCCTTCGCGCAGCTTCAAACCTTCGCGCACCGCCCTCAGACCAGTGTGATCCCCAAAGCGAGCGTCGACCAATTCGCCGCGCTCGAGATAAAAAATTCCATCCGGTGCTCCGGGGTGCGACGGCTTGACCTTCACCGCGACCGTCTCTCGATTGAGACAGTAGAATTGGATCAGGTCGACGAGCGGGGTCTCCGCAAGATTGCCGGTGAGTGCCAACCCAGTTCCTCAGGTCGAGACCAACATCTATTTCTTTGTCCTATTGATGGTCTCGTAATTAGAGCGTGACACCTTTGAAATTGCAGTCAATCGGGTCCCATTCACCCCTTGTCACTGTCGATCTTGACACCCTCGACGAGGCGATCGCTACCCAGTCGCCGAATAGCGCACAGCGGCGACGAGCAGGTGTTGGTCGCACCGTGGAGCACTTTTCCCGATGGCGCTAGAGCTTGAAAGAGTCGAGCGCCATCTGCGCGAGGCGCGAAGCAATCGCCAGCGAGGCCGTGGCGGCCGGCGAGGGCGCGTTCAGAACGTGAATTGCCCCGGGCGCCTCCAGAAGTCGGAAGTCGTCCACCAGCGAACCGTCATCGGCAACCGCCTGGGCGCGAATGCCGCAACCGGCTGGCCGCAGATCCTCGGCGCGGATCTCCGGCACCAGGCGTTGAACCGCCTTGATGAACGCGCTCTCCCGAAGGCTTCGGCGCATTTCGCTGCCGGCAGTTCGCCAGTACCTGCGCGCCATCTTCCAGAACCCGCGATAGCTCAGGAATCGGAGCACATCGCCGAATCTGAAATCGCCCTTCTGGTAAGCCTCGCGCCCCATCGCCAAAAGCGCATTGGGACCGGCGTCGACTTCTCCGTAGATTCTCCGGGTGAGGTGAACTCCGAGAAAGGGCAGGCGCGGATCCGGTACCGGGTAGATGAGCCCGCGCACCAGCGCAGCACCTCGCGTGGAGAGCCGAAAGTACTCTCCGCGAAACGGGATGATCTGCAGGTCGGGCTTCATTCCGGACAGCCTTGCGATGCGATCCGAATGCAATCCTGCGCAATTGACGAAGGCGGCGGTACTCACTCGAGCTGCGAGCGAGTCGAGTCTCCAACCTGGAGATAGACTCCGGATCCGCCTCACCCTGAAGTTCGTTAACACGGATGCTCCCCTGGAGCGCACGTCGTCCACCAATTCGCGCGCGACGCGCTGGAAATCCAAGATCGCGGTGCTTGGGCAATGGATCGCCCTTACTCCGGTGGCGTGCGGCTCAATCTGCTTCAATTGCACATCGTCGAGCAGCTGGACGCCTTCGACGCGGTTGGCCAACCCGCGCTGGTAAAGATCCGCCAGGACGGGCAGCTCGGCTTCTACGGTGGCGAGGATCAGCTTTCCGCACCGAAGGAACGGCAAGTTGCGCGAGGCGCACAGCTCGGCCATCCGCCTCGCTCCTTCGACGCACAGCTGCGCCTTGAGGGAGCCAGGTCGATAGTAGATGCCGGAGTGCAGCACTCCGCTGTTGTGCCCGGTCTGGTGCTGTCCGACAGTGCTTTCCTTCTCGAGTAACGCAAGGCGAAGCAACGGTCGCCGGTTCAAAAGCTCGAAGGCAAGCGCGGCGCCGACGATCCCGCCCCCGACGATCACGACGTCGTAATGTTGCTCCATCTGCACAACTCAAGGAGCAGCTTGCAGCTGCCCCAACGAGGCCTCCAGGCGGGGGAGCACGTCTTCACGGGTATAGCGACTCAAGTGCTCGCCTTTTATCGCGAGCGCCACCGCACGGGAGAAGATCCGCGGGGCGCGGCACCCGGTGCGAAAGAGCAATTGCAGCAGCACGCGCATGCGACATCGCTAACTCGGCATTGTCATCAAGTTGTCAGCCGGTTTCAAAAGTAACCAACGCAGAAAATGCATGAACCCGGGGTCGGTTCACGCATGTTTTGCGACCATTTTCAAAGAAGAGCTTTTGCGAGCACCCTTGATCGGGGTGGCCCGGGATGTGCTAGCCCGCATATCCCAGAGCCCGCATGGCCGACCTTGAACAGACCGCGAGCGCGCCGGCAATTCCGGAACGGCGACTGTTTATCGAATTGTTCGCATGGGCCGGGCTGGTGGCCTCCGCGGGAATGGTCGCCTGGAACGGGCTGCGATACCTCATCCCGCCGAACGTTCGCGCGAGGTTCCGAAAGGTATTTGTTGCCCAGCTCGCGCAACTGCCTACGGAGGACGTCCTGGAAACGGTGGACCTGCGTGGCCGACCGGTAGCGATTCGCCGCCGCGAGGGAGCTTCTCCGTTGGCGATCTCGCTGGTCTGCACACACCTGGGATGTCGCGTACATTGGCAGCCCAAAGAGCGCACTTTCCTGTGCCCGTGTCACATGGGAGTGTTCGACGACGAAGGCAGGGTCCGCAGCGGGCCACCGCCCGCCGCGCTGCCCCGTTACGACGTCTCGGTCGAGGCAGAAAACGTCTTCGTCCATCTGCCGGAGGACTAAGCGCGTGGGCCGAGTAGGATCCTGGCTGAAAGAGCGAGTGCCGGTCTCCCCGGAGGCGATCAAGGCGGCGGGGAACGAGCCCGTAGCCGGCCATTTGAAACTCTGGTGGTTTGCGCTGGGGGGAACGGCGGCAATGCTGTTCTTCGGACAGATCATCACCGGGCTGTTGCTTTGCGTTTATTACCAGCCCACGCCGGAGCGGGCCTGGGAGAGCGTGCGCTACATCACGGGCCAGGTTCCCTACGGCTGGTGGATTCGGTCGCTCCACAAATGGGGTGCGAATCTGATGATCGTAGCGGTTTCGCTCCACCTGATGAGGGTGTTCTTCTCCGGCGCGTATCGTAGGCCGCGTGAGGTGAATTGGTTCATCGGCGTGACGCTCTTTCTGCTCACACTGGTGTTGGGCTTCACCGGGTACTCCATCGTCTATGAGCAGCTTTCGTACTGGGGAGCCACGGTGGCGGCCAACATCACCGAATCGGTCCCAGTGATCGGCAAGGGTTTGGCTCGGACGCTGCGCGGTGGAGAACAGATCGGAGCACCTACCCTCTCCCGCTTCTTCATCTTGCACGCCGCGGTCCTTCCGATGCTGTTGCTGACGCTGTTTGCCGGGCACATTGCGCTGGTTCGGCTACACGGGGTCAGCGAATTTCCTCTCAAGGGACAACCCCACCCTGCTCCCTATCCTTTTTTTCCAGACCACCTTCTCAAGGAACTGGCCACCGGCTTGGCACTGATTACCGTGGTCACCTGCCTGTCGGTATTGTTCCCGGTGAGCGTCGGTCCGCCGGCGGATCCAATCAACACGCCCGAGCACATCAAGCCGGAGTGGTATTTCTACTTCACCTTCCGATGGCTGAAGTTGAGCTCGCTAGGGATGGGAATCCTCGGCGTCACCGTGGCGGTCGGGTTGCTCTTTGCTTGGCCACTGATCGACGCTGCGATTCGGCGCCGCCGCCCGAACAGTGAGCTGTCGATTGCCTTTGGCGCCGCCGCGGTGATCGTCTTTGTCGTCTTCACGGTGTGGGAGGCCTTATCGTGACCCTCGAAGCGAAGCGCGCCATCGTTGGCGCCCTTGGTTTTCTTTTTGTCGGCTCCCTGGTGGCCGTCACCATTGTGGACGCCTCCAAGCACCGGGAGACCACTGGGCCCCGTCCTCCAGTGATCCCGGCGGATTCCAAAGGCTGCGTGGATTGCCACAGTCGGGTGACCCCACTGCAGTTCGCACAGTGGTCGGCTTCCAAGCATGGAGAGCAGGGCATCGCCTGCCTCTCGTGCCACGGGGCCAAGCCCGAGGACCCGGACGGCTTCATGCACCATGAAGCCCGCATTTCCGCTCTGGTGACGCCGAAGGATTGCGGCGGTTGCCACGCCGCGGAGGCCAAGGGGTTTGCCCAAAGCGCACACGGCCAGCCCAAGCCGGGGCTGGAAATTCACCTGGTCGCGGGACGTCCTGACCCCAAGACTTGGCCCCTTCCTCTGGTCGGGCGCCGCAATCCCGATGGCAGCGCCGGCTCCTGCACCACCTGCCACGGCCGCCATCGCTTCGAATTGGCGGATGCGCGGCAACCAACTGTGTGCATGACCTGCCACCTCTCCGACGGGAGCGCCGAAGCCTGGCAGCGCTCCCCCCATGGCGGCTTTTTCCTGACGTCGAGCTCGCTGGAAACCGCCAAGGGCCCAAGCTGCACCGTCTGCCACATGGCTTCCCGAACCGGCGCCCCGACCCATGACGTATCCGCCCGGGTGAGTTGGGCGATGCGGGACGGAAAACTCGCTCAGCGCGCCGATGCCGACGCGCGTCGAGACGCGATGACCAGCACCTGCTTGCTGTGTCATGGCGGTCCGCTGGTGGAAGCGGCCTTCGATCGGATCGACGATACCTTCAACGCGGGAGTGCCATCGGTCACTCCCCCTCCGACCGCTCCGTATTTGAAATCGCCCGCGGCGTGGCCCCACCTCTCTCCGGGTGATCGCTACGAGCTGGCGAAGATGCAGGGGAGGTTACCTAATGAGCCCCGAAGCTCCGCACAACCTTGATCAAACCATCCACCTGCTCAGGCGTGAGGACGTCCTTGTATCCGTCCATTCCCTCCTTGCCGTCTGCCTTTTTCACTCCATTGAGGATGGCGTTGCGCATTTTTTCGTCTGAATTTTCGGCCTGCCACTTGGCGTTCGTCATGTCTGGGCAGTGACTCTTGATGCCTTGCTCCGTTTGCCCCTTGCCGTCGGCGCCGTGGCATGAGGCGCACTTGGCCTTCCAGGTGCGGACGATTTTCGGATCCGCCGCACCCTCCGCGCGCGCGGTCCCCCAGGCGACGGCGGCCGCGACCAACGAGGCGGCGAGCCATGCGCTGCGTTTGTTGCGACAAAAATGCATGTCGATCTCCTTCTCAGTGGAATGTCGCAATTACATACAAGAAATTCATTGCGAAGAAACGCGCAAAGTTTGCGTTGATCACAAGGTAACCCACTGCGTTTAGCACGCGCGGTTGGATGTCACGGGGTGGAGCATGGAAGACCGGCTCCAGCAGCTTGAACGGAAGGTTGAGCTCCTCACCGCGAGGATGGAGCGCATTGAATCGCGGCTGGCGCTCGGCCCAACCACGGACTGGCCACCCCGTCCGGCCCTGGAGGCCAGCGAGCCGGATTTGTCGGCCGAGTTCGCCCCGACGCGGGCCGCCTTCGCCCGCTGGATACCGTTGCTGGGCCGCACCCTGCTCGTGCTCGGAGGCGCTTTTCTGATTCGCGCTCTCAGCGACGGAGGAGCACTCCGGCTGGAAGTCGGAATCGCCCTGGGGCTGGCGCTGGCCACAGCCTCGATCGGCCTTGCCCATCAGGCCAGCGCCAGGGGTCGAAGGACGAGCGCGCAGTTTCACGGCGTCGCCGGGGCCTTGATTGGGTACCCGTTAGCACTGGAAACAGCGACTCGGATGGGTGCGCTTCCCGCCTGGGCGGCGACGGTGATCGTGGGCGCCTTGACCGCGTTGCTGTTCGTCCTCGCCTTGCGCGACCACCTCGCCAGCCTGGCTTGGGTGGGCACCATCGGGTGCCTCGGCAGTGTGATGGTGCTGACGAAAGCTACCGATGCGCTACAGGAGTTGACCGTGGTGACGCTGCTTCTGGCGGTCAGCGCGCTCTGGTTGTCCGAGGTTCGGCATTGGAAAGCCCTGCCTTGGCTACCGGTGTTCGCAATGGACTTGCTGGTCTTGCGCGACTTGTTCACCGCGATTCGGGCTGGAGGCCCTGATCGCGGGCCGTTGATCTTGTCGCTGGTGTTTTGTTCCACGGTGACCGCGCTCTCCTTGGTTTGGCTCGGCTACCGCAGCTGGCTGCGCGCGGCGGCCCTGGGCACATTCGAGGTGGCGCAAACCGTGATCGGGGTGGTCATCGGATTGATCGCGCTCGCCCAGCTGGGGCCGAGATTCGGCTGGGGAACCGCCGCCGTGGGAGTGGTGGCATTCGCGCTGGCGACGGCGTCGATGGCGGTTGCGCTCGCTATCGTTCCCAGAGCGCACAGCGGATCGGATTTTCTCTTCTACAGCGCAGCCGCTGTGGCCTTGCAGTTCGCCGGGGCCGCGTTTTTGATTCCGACTTCTCTCCGCGGGGTGTTGTGGGCGGCGCTCGCCTGGGGAGCCGCGGTGCTGGTCCGCAGGTTCCCGCGTCCCGCGCTCTGGGCCTATGCCGTAATTCTGGGCTGCGCGGCGGCGGTCGCCTCTGGCCTGGTGGAGATGTTCGCACAGGCACTGATCGCGGGCGGGGAGCAGGCCCCTGGCGCACCAAGCGTCGGCAGCGTTGTCGTCTTCGCCGTTCTTCTCGGCGTCTACCAGGGGGTCGCGAGCTCGCCGGTTCGACTCACCCGTCGGGGTTGGTTTGAGCGCGGGGTCGCAACCGGGTTGGCGTTGTTGGTTGCGCTGTGCACCGTCGCCTGGGTTGTCCAAGGAGAGCGAGCCTTGCTGGGCGGCCGCAGCTCCGATCGCGCTTTTCTGGCGAGCGCCCGAATGGTGGGGCTGATGGTGGTTGCCAACTTCTTTGCCTGGGCTCGGCGCAGGCTCCCGCTCCCCGAGCTTGGATGGACCGCCTACGTTCTGCTGGTATTGAGCGGAATCAAGCTGCTCGCAGAGGATATTCCCTATGGGCGCGCCGCGACTTTGGTGGTTGCATTTGCGCTCTACGGGCTGTCGCTGATCGTCGTGCCGAGACTTACCCGGCAGGGTCCCGCTTTGGACGAAGCGCCCACCTTGCAGACCGCTGCCGCCGCGCCGGCCAAACACTGAAGCGTTTACCTGACACTTGAGCAATACTCACTCGCAGCTGCCGCCCGAGGCGTCGTAGAGGCTCGAATCATGAACGACCCAGAGCCCACCCGAGGACGCCACCGTCGCCGCGGCCGCGTCCTTCTCAGCGTCGCGACCGGGGTGATCCTGCTTCTTGCATTCAGCGGGCTGTGGGTCCGTGGGCAGGTGCTGGGCAGTCTGCCCCAGCTCGATGGAGAGCGGGTGCTGCCTGGCCTGCAGTCCGCAGTTCGCATTGAGCGCGACGAGCGGGGCGCCCCCACCATACGCGGCGCCAACCGATTGGATGTGGCACGGGCTCTCGGCTTTGTTCATGCGCAGGATCGCTTTTTCCAGATGGATCTGCTCAGACGCTCGGCCGCGGGAGAGCTGTCCGAGCTCTTCGGGCGCGCCACCTTCGCTCGCGATCGAGCCATCCGGGTGCACCGCTTCCGTTCGCTGGCACGGCGCGTCCAACAAATGGCGTCCGCGGAAGATCGGGCGATCGGAGAGGCATACGCTGATGGAGTGAACGCTGGCCTGGCGGCGCTTACCACCCGCCCCTTTGAATACCTGCTGCTCAAGCTCGATCCCGCGCCCTGGAGAGCGGAGGATTCGACTCTCGTCCTGCTCGCCATGTTCATCCAGCTGCATGATGCTTCCGGACAGCGCGAATCGAGCATCGGCGTGATGCACGATCTGCTGCCCCCGAAGCTGGTCGAGTTTCTCCTTCCTGCGGGGACCGAGTGGGACGCGCCGTTGATTGGCGAGCCTGCAGAGCAGCGTCCGGTCCCCGGGCCCGACGTTTTCGACTTGCGAGCTGCGTCCCTCTTCGCGCCGCCTCCTCTCCAGCGCCTGCGGGAATCGGATCGCGATTGGCGGTTGGAAGCGCCCGGCAGCAACAACTGGGCAGTTGCGGCAGCGCATTCCCTGAATGGACGAGCGCTGATCGCCAACGACATGCACTTGGGCCTGAGCATCCCGAACACCTGGTACCGGGCCACCTTGATATGGCCTGCGCGCTCCGGCGGTGAAAACTGGGTTTCCGGCGTCACCCTGCCTGGGACGGCGGCTGTCTCGGTGGGCAGCAATCGATTCGTGGCGTGGGGATTTACCAACAGCTACGGCGATTGGAATGACCTGGTGATCGTCGAAAGCGACCCCGCCGACTCGACCCGCTACACCGTCCCGGGTGGTTCGCGGCCGTTCGAGCACCATCGCGAGCGCATTGTCATCAAAGGGGCGCCGGACGAGACCGTGGAGGTGGTCTCGACAGTCTGGGGGCCGCTCGTCGACAAGGACCATCGGGGACGTCCGCGTGCGCTTCGCTGGACGGCCCATGACCCTGAGGCGGTCAACGCGTCGTTGCGCCAGCTGGAAGAGGCAAAAACGCTCGACGAGGCACTGGCCCTGGCGCAGGAATCCGGGATCCCTCCCCAGAATTTCGTCTGCGCGGATGCGACAGGCCGGATCGGGTGGACGCTGATTGGCAGGATTCCGCGCCGAATCGGCTTCGACGGACAAGTACCCACCTCCTGGGCCGACGGAAGCCGGCGCTGGAATGGGTGGCTCCGGCCGGAAGAGTATCCGAGGATTGTGGATCCTCCGTCTGGGCGGCTGTGGACGGCCAACGCACGGGTTCTCGCCGGCGCGGCCTTGGCACAAGTGGGAGACGGCGGATACGTCAACGGCCATCGCGCCCGGCAGATTCGCGACGCGTTGATGGCGGTGGACCGGGCCACGCTCGAAGCGATGATGCGCATTCAGCTGGACGATCGAGCGTTGTTCCTCTCGCGTTGGCGACAGGTGCTTCTCGATGCGCTCAACGAAAGGGCCATCGCGGACCATCCGAAGAGGCGCGAATTGAAAGTCTACGTGGAAAACTGGGGGGGCCACGCCTCCGTGGACAGCGTCGGCTATCGCGCGGTGCGAATCTTCCACGACTTACTCGAACGACAAGTCTTTGGAGCCTTGACCGCTCGCTGCCTGGCCGCCGATCCGCGGTTCGACTTCTTTTATGCCGCCCGCCAGCGGGAGGAGCCTCTTTGGAAGCTCATCACCGAGCGGCCAATCCACCTGCTCTCCCCGAAGTTCCGGGATTGGGACGAGCAGATCCTCGCCGCCATCGATGCAACGCTCGCGTCGCTTGCGTCGATGGGTCCCGACCTGGCCAAGCGAACCTGGGGTGAGCAAAATCGCACCCGGATTCAGCACCCGTTCAGTCGGGCGATGCCTGTTTTGGCGCGTCTGCTGGACATGCCGTCCGAACCGCTCCCCGGCGATACGCACATGCCCAGGGTTCAAGGTCCTGACCAGGGAGCCTCGGAACGGCTGGTGGTCTCCCCGGGGATCGAGGACGACGGATTGTTTCACATGCCCGGCGGCCAGAGCGGCCACCCATTTTCACCTTACTACCGCGCTGGTCACGACGGCTGGGCACAGGGCAAGCCGATGCCCTACCATTCGAAAGTCGTCGCCCACCGTTTGACCTTAACTCCGGCTACTTTTCGGCGATGAAGTCCCCTTCGCAGGTGCAGCCGACCGCCGCGTAGAGATCACACGCCCGCTTGCGAAGTTCTTTGGCCTTGGCGAAGTTCTTCGGCAGACCTCGCCCGGTTTCGTAGCTGAGGGCGAGGCCCTTGCATCCGGTGGCTTTCCCGCTTCGGCATTGTTCCTCGAACAAGGCATTCGCCTGACGGTACAAGCGCTGCGAGCGCTTGCGGTCTCGAGGAACCCCACTGCCTTGCTCGTAGCTGGTGCCAAGCCTGGCGCACCCATCCCCAAAACCGGCGTTGCACGCCTTCTCGTAAAAAGCATTGGCACGCACCCAGTCGCGAGCGACGTCATTTGCCTCCGCGTATTTGTCGCCAAGGTAGAGGCAGCCAGATCCATCTCCAATCTCGCAGCCCTTTAGCCAAAATGCCTCGGCCCGCAGCCAATCCGCGGCCACGCCGCTACCTTTTTCGAACGCGGTCGCCAGATTTTGGCACGCCAAGCCATGGCCCAGCGTACACCCTTTTTCGTACAGCTCGTTGGCTCGAGCTCGATCCTCGGCGCGCCCAAGGCCTTTTTCGTAGGCAAAGCCCAACTCATTGCAAGCGGACCCGTCGCCCATTGCGCAGGCCTTCTCGAAGTAAATGTTTGCCTGCGTGGGATCCTTCGCCTCGGGAATTGGCCGCGCGAGAAAGGTGAACGCCAGATTGCGGCAACCCGCGGGCTGACCCAATCCACAGGCCTTCTCATAAAGGCTGCGCGCGCGGGCCTCGTCGGCGGCAACCCCTTCGCCCTTTTGAAAGCGCGAGCCGAGGTTGAAACAGCCGGTGGCGTCGTTCAGCTCACAGGCCTTATCCAAAAGCGCGTTCGCACGAGCGGCATCGCGCACCACTCCGTTGCCGAGCGCGTAGCTCATCCCGAGGTTGGCGCATCCAGTCGCGTTCTCGAGTTGACATCCCTTCTCGTAGAATGCATTGGCGCGTTTTAAGTCGCGCGGCACGCCCCGCCCGGTTGCGTAGTTCTCTCCCAGATCCACGCAACCCGAACCATCCCCGAGTTCGCAAGCCTGCTCGCGCAGGGCACGGGATCTCCCCCGACCTGCGCTTGAATCCGCGCGGCTCTCATATTGGATGGCGAGATTTCGGCATCCCATTCCGTGGCGCAGGCTGCAAGCCTTCTCGTAGAGGAGCTCCGCGCGCTTGGGATCGGCGGGCATCCCTCTTCCGCTGGCGTAGTTGTATCCCAGGCTGGTGCAAGCGTTTCCATCGCCGAGCTGGCAAGCTCTCTCGTAGAGGGCGTTTGCGCTCCTGAAACTTTGCTCCAGGCCCAAGCCCTTCTCGTGATTCCTGCCGAGGTTGCGGCAAGCCAACGGGTTTCCAAGACTGCAAGCCTTTTGGTAGAGGCTATTGGCGCGTGCCAGGTCCCGCGGCACGCCGATGCCGCGTCCGTAATTCACCGCCAGGTTGTTGCAACCGATGCTCTCCCCGAGATCGCAGGCCCTCTCATACAGCGGATTGGCCCGCGCTGGGTCAGCGGACGTCCCTCTTCCATGCTCCAGGTTGTAGGCGTAATTGGTGCACCCGCGCAGGTCTCCAAGCTCGCAGGCGGTTTGGTAAAGGGCGTTCGCGCGAGAGGAGTCCGGTTCGAGCCCGAACCCGTGGTCATGGTTGTAGGCGAGATTGTTGCAGGAGCCCGCTTCACCCAGGCGGCAGGCCTTTTCGTAGAGTGCGTTGGCGAGCGCCAAGTCTGAGGCTCCGCCACTTCCGTTCTCCAGGTTTCGCGCCAGGTCCGTACAGCCCCGCACGTACCCAAGATCGCAAGCTTTATCGAACAGCTCGTTCGCCCGCGACCAAGCGGCGGGTGTCTCTTCCCAATAACTTCGTCCCAGGCAGTCGCAGCCGAACCCGCTTCCGAGCACACAGCCCCGTTCATAGAGAGCCCGCGCTCGCTCTGCGTCTTCAGGGACGGCGAGCCCCTCCTGATAGCTGACCCCGAGGATCGCGCACGAATGGCCGTTTCCCAGACTGCACGCCCGCTCGAAAAGGGCGTTGGCCTTTGCCCAATTCGGCTCGCGACCTGCCGCGGTCACCTCGCTGGCTCCGAGCTGGGCGCAATCCTCGGCCGTTGCGCATACCCTTTCGAGCGGCGCATTGAACGCGCTCGAGCCTTGAAGGTGCTGGCAAGAAGCCAGGAGCGCGAACAGCGCCACCGAAGCTAAAGACGTTGGATCCGAAACGGTGCGGTGCACGCACTTGCATTGTTGGCAGAAGCCCGAGGACGCAGCAAGAGTTCGGCGCGGAAGATCAGCGGTGGGGATGCCGGTGATGGAGGTCCGGGACATGCGGATGATCATGCACCAGGGGTGAATGCACGTGTGGGTGCGAGTGTGGCTCGGTCACCGGCCCCAGATGAGGGTGCTGGTGGTGCTCGTCGTGCACGTGCAGATGCTCGTGCTCCAGTGGCTGATGGCGATGAAAGTGCTGATGGTTCTCCAACGCCAAAGCGGCCACGCCCGCTACCATCAAGGCCCCAGCGACCAGCGTCAGCAGGTTCGGCCGATCTCCGAGCAGGGGGACGGAGAGAATCGCGCCGATGAAGGGAGCGGTCGCGAAAATCGCCGCTTGCCGCGCCGCTCCGAGGACGCGCAAAGCCTGCATATTCAGGACCAGGCTCAAACCGTAACTGAAGACTCCCACCAGCAGCGCCGCGCTAATCAAGGCCGGACCTGGAAAGGATACCCCGGTAAAAAGTGCAATCAGCAGAACGCAGGCACCGGCACCCACGCCTTTAACCTGTACCACCGCCACCGGGTCGCGCAGGCTGAGCCTTTGACTCAAGTTGTTGTCGATGGCCCAGCAAAGGCACGCTGCGGCAACGGCCACCACCCCTTCCCCGTCGCCCGCGAATCGGCCGGGCTGCCATCCCAACAGCATCGCACCCAGGATGACTGCGGCAACGGCGGCTACTTGCCGTTTTCCCAGGTGTTCTCGGAAAAAGAGCACGGCGATCACAATCGTCAGTGGCGCTTCCAAGTTCAGCAGCAGCGAACCCGCAAGGCCCGAAAGTCGGCTCAGGCCGGTGAGCATCAAGAACGGTCCGAGTGCGCCCCCCAACGCCACCACCGCGAACAGGAGCCACCAATCCCGAACACGCAGCGGCGCCTCGCGCGAGGAGCCACCGCTGGCTCGGCGGACGGCTCGCACCAGGGTCAGGCCCAATCCGGCTCCCAAGTACAGGAGCCCTGAGAGTGGCAACACGCCCGCGCGAGGCAAGAGCAGCTTTGCAATCGGCGGGCTGCAGCCAAACAGGGCAGCCGCGGCGATCCCCAGCATCACGCCGCGACGCTGACCCGCGACCTGTCCGGCCTCACCCATCCAAAAACCTTGCAGCGACATCATTTGCCTGGCTGTGAGCTTGCGGCCGCGATCGCCGGCACAATCGGCAAGACGAGGTGGGTCGGATGCTCTGGGTCATGGTACACGCTGTTTTGGGCGATCGCCCACTGACGCTGCTGAGCCAGGGGCTCGCCGGTATTCGGGTTGACATCGAAGCGTGGAAAGTTGCTGCTGGAGATGTCGAGCCGGATCCGATGACCTCGCTTGAAAACCAGCGAGGTCGGATACATTTCGATTGTGAATTGATACACCTTGCCCGGCTTCATCAACGTAGCGTGCTCGAGGGACTCGCGGTACCGGGCGCGCACGATGCTGTCGGCCACGTTCAGCTGCACGCCAGCTGGAAAATCGACGTTCGGCGGATAGACATCAACCAGCTTCGCGGTGAAGTCCGTATCGGGAGCGCTCGAGGCAGCCCAGAGCTTCACCACCAAGCGTCCGGTAACCTCGAGATCTTGCTCCAGAGGCGCGCTCTGGAAGACCAGCACATCGGAGCGCGCCGAAAGAGGCCGGGCATCCTCGCAGGTCCAGATTTCCGCTCGACAGCGCTGATCCATCGCGCCGAAGGTGAGCAACTTGCTTTGTGACGAGATGCTTCCCCCGACGGTCGGCACCGGATGACGAGGATCGAACGAATAGTTGGTGGAAGGAGAAGCCTTCGGCTTGGTCATCGACAGGCTGCCGTCGTCGTGGACGTAATAAGGAGTGCTCGCCGCTCGCGCGAGCGGCCATTCGCGTTCATCCCTCCAATGGCCGCCCACGAAGACTCGACCTTCGGCAGTCTTGTGCGCGTCGCCCCCGCCCATCACGAAGATCCGAACCGATGGCTCGCGGTCCAAACCGTTGTTTGCGCCCTTGAGCCAGCGCTCGAGCCGCAGCGCGTTGAAATCGATCGCCGCGGTGGGGCCGAACTCCGCCTCGCCCGCATAGCTGCGGGTCTGTCCGCCGTGGGTCCATGGCCCCACGATCAGGTGCTGTGGGCTCTTTTTTGCCTTGGCGAGCTCGACGTAGTTGAGGTTCGCCACCTGTGCTCCCCACGAATCGTACCAACCGGTGACGTGATACACGGGAATGTCTTTGTACTCGCGGATGTGGTCGACGACGCTCGCTCCCATGTCCTTCCAGTACTCGTCGTAGTCCCCGTGCCGCATCGCTTCGACGAGCCAGCGCTCGTAATCGGGCGCAAACCGCAGCGGCGTGGTACCTGGCCGCAGAGGCAATCCGCGAGCGTATTCCTGAACGTGGTTTGCCAGCTCCTCGAGAGCCGCCGCAGATGCTGGGTCGCTCGCCGCGCGCAGCGCCGAAGCTTTGGCGTTGGGGCCGAGGCTGGTGGGGTTGCCCAGCGTCAGAATCCAGTTCAACAAACCCAGCTCGAACGCGCCGTGGTGTCGAATTCCATATCGGCCGTAGTTGGACATTGCGTCCACTGGAATCATCGCTTTGAGATGAGGAGCATTGGCGATCGCCAGCGCGTGTTGAGTGCCTCCCGGATACGAGGTGCCCACCGTCCCGATTCCACCGTCTGACCAGGGCTGCTCGCCGATCCACTTGGCAGTGTCGTAACCATCCGTGCCGTCGTCGCGATGAGGACGCCAATTGCCTCCTGATCCGAAGCGACCCCGCACGTCCTGGGCGACGGCGACAAAGCCCCGCGGTACGAAATAGCTCGCCCAGCTCTCGGAGCCGGCCTTGTTGTAGGGGGTGCGCTCCAGGATCGTCGGAAACTTTCCGGCGGCCACCACTCCGCCTCGCCCAGGCAGATAGATATCGGTGGCCAGCTTGACGCCGTCTCGCGCGCTGATCATCGCGTTCTTGCGAACGATGATCTCGTAAGGTTCCTCCGCTCGGCTGGAAGCGGCGAGCAGCACCGCCGCAACCCCCGCTGCGCAAGCTCTCATCTCCAACTGGATATCACCGCTCGCGCGTACAGGCCCAAGGCTTCGTCTACTCTTCCTGATCTTTGTCGTCGCCGCGCGGGAGTTGGGCTCGGATCTTCGAGACCGTGAATCGCCTTACCTGCGCGCACCATTCAGAGTCCACGGACGGCGGCAGCATGAACAGCCGTAGGTCCAGCGAAAGGTTGGTCACGTAAAGAAACTCGCCGCTGAACACCAGGCTGGCCGGGAAAAGAAGTCCGTTCGGCCGGCCCTGTCGGTCGATGCCATTGAAGTCCCCGAGCTTGGCGATCGCCATGCCCATGGGATCCACTACCACGATCTCATCCGCCTGGTTGGCCGCGACCCACAGATTGTCGTCGCGATCGACGATCAATCCGTCAGCTCCGTTGATGCCATTGACGAACACACTCGGCATCCCGGGACTGTGGGTAACTCGATCGAAAGGAATCTGTACCACCGTGTCGTCGCCGGTATTGGCGACAAAGAGCTTGGTCTTCGCGTTGTTGAAGTTCAAACCATTGGCGCCGAACGGAGGATACCCGGTGGTTCGCAGCAGAGGATCGTTCACCCAGGGGATCACATTTCCGCCCGCGGCATCCGATCGCCAGATGATTCCCAGGAACGAGTCGGAGACGTAAACGTGTCCGGCGTCGTCGAAGGTCAGCGCGTTGAGCCCAGTGCCCATCGCGTTCGGGGCGAAGAACAGCGTGGAATCGCCCGTTTCGGGGTTCACCCGCCAGACCTTGCCACCTCCAAAATCCAGAACCAGGAGCTCGCGGGTCATGGGATGGAAGGCGAGACCAAGCAGCAGGTTGCTCGAGTTGGCGACTCGAACGTCGCGGATAAGATCTCCGTGGCGCTCGAACACCACCAGGTGGCCGGGGCCACTCGAGGTAACGCCGAAAGTGGTGACGTAGATGTTTCCGTGCTCGTCCGCGGTGATCCCCTCCGGATTCACAGCCCCCTCTGGCAGAACTCCGAAAACCGTCGCCCGGGTGCGATCCCAGCCATTCGCGCCGACCATCGGCGCCAGCAACACCAAAGCCAAAAACAGCCGCGTGAGTGAGTTGATCATGTTGTCCCCCGTGAAAGGCATGGCTCTCGCTGCAGCGAGCAAGGCCGGGGAGGTTAGGGAGCGCTTTCCAAAACTGTCAATCGATCCCTGGATTTCACGTTGACATCCCGAACAGATCGTGGCAGCCCGCGCTTTAGGAGGCCTTCAATGTCGACTCGCTCCAGAACGACTCGCCGAGGCTTTCTCAAGGCTTCGGCATTTGCTTTGGCTGGTCTGGGCATCGCTCCTCGTGCCCTGGCGGCGCCAAAGCTAAACCTGAAAAAGCCGATCAAGATCGGCTGCCAAACGATTCTCTCCGGCCCGCTCGGCGGGTACGGCGAATTCATGCGCAAGGGCGCGCTCTTGGCGATGGAGGAAATCAATGCGCAAGGCGGGATCGGCGGCAGCCCGATCGAGGTCAACTTTCGCGACGAGGAGCTCAAGGTCGACGTCGGGGTGAAGAACGCCCGCTATTTCGTGGACGACTGGGGCGCGGATTTCTTGATTGGCATTGATTCCAGCGCTGTCGCTTTGGCGGTCGGGGAGATCATGCCCAGCCTCAACCGAATCCTGATCGTCACCCACGGCGCCACCGAGAAGTACAACGAGGACCTGGTGTACAAGAAAAAGATCCGTCAGTGCTTCCGGATCAGCGTCCCGGTGTACCAGGACGGGATCGCGTCGGCGATGGTGGCCAAGGATTTCCCGGTCAAGAAGTGGGCGACCATTTCGCCCGACTACGAGTACGGGAAGACTTCCTGGAAGATGTTTCGCTCCACCTTGAAGGCACTCAAGCCGGACGTCGAATTCGTGGGCGAGAGTTTTGCCAAGTTCGGCACCGTCGACTTTTCAAGCCACATCAGCAAGGTGATGGCCGCCGGGCCCGAGGCGATCTTCTCAACCGAGTGGGGCGGCGAAGCCGTCACCATGATCAAGCAGGCCAAGCTCTTCAAGGTATTTGACCAGACCAAGGCCTTCATGTCCCCAATGGGGGCGGCGATGGACGTGCTCCAAGGGCTCGGCCCTGACTATCCCGATGGCGCTTGGGCGTCTGGGCGCTACTACTTTCTCTACCCGGAATCGGCTGAGAATCGCCGCTTCGTCGAGGCGTTTCGCAAGAAGTGGAATTCCTATCCCAGCTACGTCTCCGAGACCTCCTACGCTGCGCTCTACGCGATCAAGAAGGCGGTCGAGAAGGCGAAGACCCTGGACATCGATCACGTCATCGAAGCACTCGAAGGGTTGGAGGTTTCACGGCCCGCTGGTCCATGCGTTATCCGAAAAGAGGATCATCAGGCGGTGTACACCGTCCCCTGGGGTCGCATTCGCCATGACCCCAAGTACCCGATGCCGATCCTTGGCGACCTCCGAGTGATCCCCGCTGATCAATATTACCGAAAACCGCCATTTCCTCCCGTGGAGGCCTGAGCGCCAGCGGTGCTGCTCTTTCAAGGTCTCGTCGGCCTGACCGAGGCGATGTACCTGTGGCTGGTGGCAGCCGGTCTGTCGCTGATCTTCGGGGTGATGCGAGTGCTGAACTTCGCTCACGGGAGCCTCTACATGTTGGGCGCCTACTTCAGCTACGCAGTGCTTCGAGCTGCCGGCGGCAATTTCTGGATCGCTCTGCTGGTCGGGCCGCTGCTGGTGGCGGCGGTGGGATGGCTCCTGGAGTTTGGATTCTTGCGGCGGGTGTATCGCATCGATGAGGCCTTCCAGCTGCTGCTCACGTTCTCGTTTGTCCTGATCTTCGATGACCTGGTGAAGCTGGTATTCGGTCCCGTCTACCAGTCGCCGCCTACTCCCAAAGAGCTTTCCGGCGCGGTGTTCGTCGCCGGATCCATCCTTCCCGCGTATCACCTGTTCATCCTCGGCGTGGGGGCGGCGGTCGGGGTCGGGCTTTGGCTCCTCCTCGAGCGCACCCGGTTCGGCTTGATCGTCCGAGCGACCGCCGCGGATCGAGAGATGGCGCGCGCCTTGGGCGTGCGCTCCTCTCGGCTGTTCACCTGGGTCTTCATCTTCGGCGCCTGGCTCGCCGGCTTGGGTGGTGCGTTGTCGATCCCGGTTCGCGCCATCTCTCCGGGCATGGGAGAGCTGATCATCATCGAGGCCTTCGTGGTGGTGGTGCTGGGCGGCCTCGGAAGTTTGCGGGGCGCGTTTCTCGGCGCGGTGGTGATCGGGCTGTTGCACGCGTATGGTTTGCTGTACCTTCCGGTGTTCGAGCTCGCACTGGCCTATGTGGTGATGGCGGCGGTGCTGATCGTCCGGCCTCGCGGGTTTTTCGGAGTCCGCGAAGCTTGAGAGCGGCCAATTGAACCGCACCGCCCTCGTCCTTTCCCTGGCCGGGATCGCCGTGCTGCTGGTTCCGGCGCTGTTCGGCTCCTTCGCCCAGTACCTGGTCCTGAACATCCTGCTGCTGGCGCTGTTCGCACTCTCATTCAATTTGCTCTTCGGCACCACCGGCCTGCTTTCGTTCGGGCAAGCTGCGTTCTACGCGGGGGGCGCCTACGTCGCGGGGCTGTTGCTGCGGGCGCGGGTGCCAATCCTTCCGGCGGTGATCATCGGTGCACTCGCCGCTGCCTTGATGGCGGCGGTCGTCGGTGCATTTTGCGTCCGACACACCCGAGTCTATTTCTCGATGCTTACCCTCGCTTTCGGGATGTTCGTGTACGCGATCGTTTGGAAATGGAGCGATGTCACCGGCGGCGACGACGGGCTGATCGGCATTCCTCGAGGGAGGCTCGGGCTCGCCGGTCCCCTCGACCCGAACCTCGGCCCCCTGTCCCGCTACTATGTTTTCGCCGCGGTGTTGGTGTTCGCCTCGGTTGCCATCCTCTACCGACTCTCGACCTCGCCGTTTGGGCTCACTCTGCGCTCGATTCGAGAGAACGCGGAGCGCGCGGAGTTCAGCGGCATCCGGGTGCGCCGGACTATCTTCATCGCCTTCGTGGTGGCCGGTCTGTTCGCGGGTCTGGCCGGAGCCTTGCTGGCGCCTCTCGAGCAAACCGTCTCCCCTTCCGCAGCCCACTGGACCAAGTCCGCGGAACCGGTGATGGCCACGCTGATCGGCGGACCCTTCGCGTTCACCGGACCGATCGTCGGGGCCGTGGTTTACCTGGGACTCAAGGAGCTGATCGTCCGCTTCACCGAGTATTGGCTGCTGGTGTTCGGGCTGGTCCTTTTGACCACCGTGCTGGCGTTCCGAGGCGGTCTGGTCGGCGCGCTCGAGACTCTGGCCAGGAAAGCCAGATGAGCGCGCTGTTGGAGGTTCACGGCCTGCGCAAGTCGTTCGCCGAGTTCGCCGCGGTGGCGGGCGTCGATCTCTCCCTCCCAGAGGGGGGAATCACCGCGATCATCGGCCCAAACGGCGCCGGCAAAACCACCTTGGTCAATGTCCTCACCGGTAAGCTGATGCCGGACGCGGGTCGGATTTCCTTTGCCGGGGACGACATCACCCGCCTGCCGACGAGCGCTCGGGTGCGCGCCGGCATCTCCCGCACCTTTCAGGTGACCAACATTTTTCCGCGCCTCTCCGCCGAAGAGAACGTGGCGGTGCCGCTGCTTGCCTCGGCTGGGCACGCGTTGAACCCGGTCAGAAACCTCCTAGCCGTGGCCGACGTTCACCAGGCCGCCGCGCACCTGTTGGCCGACGTCGGGCTCGAGGGTCGAGGCACGGTTCCCGCCGCCCAGCTTTCGCACGGGGATCGACGATTGCTGGAAATCGCGATGGCGCTGGCGACAGCCCCGCGCCTGTTGATGTTCGATGAGCCGACCGCGGGAATGGGCTCCGGTGAACGCGAGCGGGTGCTCGGCCAAATTAGGCGGCTCGCGGCCGACAGGAAGTTGACCATCTTGTTGATCGAGCACGACATGGAGCTGGTGTTCGGCCTCGCCAACAGGGTCGTCGTCCTCCATCAGGGCAAGGTGATCGCCGACGGGCCTCCCCAGCAGATCCGGGAAAACGTTCGGGTGCGCGATATCTACTTGGGTGAGCCGCTGGGAGCGCCCTCCGAGCGTCCACTGGCCCGGCTCGAATCGGCTCCACTGCTTGATGTCGAGCGTCTCAACGCGGGCTATGGCCTGGCGCACATCTTGAGGGATGTGAGCTTCACGGTCGCGAAAGGCGAGATTGTCGCGCTGCTGGGTCGAAACGGCGCGGGTAAGACCACGACGTTGCGCAGTCTCGCCGGGCTCAACCCGCCACACCTGCTCGACTCCACGCCCTCGATTCGCCTCTTTGGGAGCTCAGTCGCCGGTCAGCCCCCGGAGGCGCTAGCGAGGCTGGGGGTCAGCTATGTCCCCGACGATCGCCGCATCTTTCCAGACTTAACAGCCCGGGAAAATCTACAGGTACCCGTGCTGGCTTTGGGTCGCCAAAGCAAGCGATGGACGGGCGAACGAATCAATCAGATCTTCCCTCCGCTGGCGTCGCTCTGGGAGCGAAAGGGCCGAAATCTCTCCGGAGGAGAGCAGAAGATGTTGGCCATCGCCAGGGCGCTTGTGGCGGACCCCACCCTGCTGCTCTTGGACGAGCCCTCGGAGGGTTTGGGACCGCGGGTAGTCCAGGTCCTGGTGGACGCGCTCGGGCAGGTGCGGGACAGCGGCGTGACGGTTTTGCTCGCCGACCAAAACCTGCAGTTCGCGAGACTGGTAGCCGACCGCGCCCTGGTGATGGAGCGGGGGCGTCTGGTGCACCGGGCCTCGCGCCAGGAGCTGGTGGCGGACGACCCGACGCTGCGGCGCTTTTTGGCGGTCTAAGGCGCCAGACCGACCGCATGACGTCGCGATCGATGCGTTTCGCGTAGTAGTTGTAGGTTGCGCAGCGTCAGAATCACAGCGCGTGTAAACCTAGGAGTGCGATGGCGCAGAGAACTCGACGGAGCGAAGTCTGGATCGGCGTCGGACTTGCGCTCGGCGCGATTGGAGCTTTGTTCACGCTCCCGCGACTCAAGTTTATGAAATCCGCCCACCGAAGCTGGGGCGTGGTGGTAGATCAGGGCGTGAGGCCAGGCACCGACGACTACCGGGTATTCATCGACTTTTTCGCCGGCGACACACGGAGACGATTCAGCGTGCCCGCTCACTTCTACCAATACAGCGACCGAGAGTTGGTTCCGCTGCTCTACGATCCGCTGAATCCGCGCCAGGTGGTGGTGGACCGCTTCTGGAAGGCTTGGACCGCTTGGGGGCTGCTGCTTCTCGTCGGTTCCGCGGTGTGCGTTGGCGCATTGTTCTTGCCTCCTCGCAGACATCGCACGTGACGCCCCTCCACGCGGTCATCGCCAGCCAGTGCCAAATGCGCGTGCTCTCCAAATGCGTCGCGGGCGCTCTGGTCCTCGCGCTCGTCCACGCCGGCGTGGTTTGGGCTCAAGTCCCTCCACGGCCAACATTGGCGTATTCGCCCACTCGCGCTCCGCACGCGATGGTCGCTTCAGCGGACGAAACGGCGTCGAGAGTTGGCCTCGAGATTCTCCGCCGCGGTGGAAACGCCGTGGACGCGGCGGTGGCGGTTGGACTCGCGCTGGCCGTCACCTGGCCCAGGGCGGGCAACCTGGGCGGTGGCGGCTTCATGCTGATTCGCAAGGCTGACGGATTGACGGTGGCCATCGACTACCGCGAGACCGCCCCCGCGACGGCAACCCGCCAGATGTACCTGGAGCGAGACGGAACGGTGACTCCGGATGCTTCACTCGTGGGTTATCGAGCAGTGGCAGTTCCGGGAACGGTTGCGGGATTAGCGCTGGCGCTGCGCAAGTACGGCACCCTGAAGTGGCAAGAGGTCGTTGAACCCGCGCGGCGATTGGCGGCCGAGGGCATCCGCGTTGGCTATCCCCTCGCGTTCAGCCTGCGCCAAGAAGGCAAGGATCTGCTGCGCTTTTCAGAGAGTCGTCGGATCTTGCTGCACGGTGGGAAATTCCATGAGGAGGGAGATCGACTCCGCCAGCCCGAGCTGGCGCAGACGCTTCGCCGCCTGAAAGAGAACGGACCGAGGGACTTTTACGAGGGCGAAACGGCCCAGCTGATCGCCCGCGCGATGAAGGACAACGGCGGCCTGATCACCCCGGATGATCTCAAGAATTATCGCGCCGTCGAGCGAAAGCCCCTGGTCGGCAGCTATCGAGGCTACCAGATCATTACTTTTCCGCCGCCAAGTTCCGGGGGCGCAGTTCTCCTCGAATTGTTCAACATCCTGGAGAGCTACGACTTGGAAAAAATGGGGCAGGCCTCGTCGGAGAAATACCATCTCCTGATCGAAACGATGCGGCGCGCCTTCGTAGATCGCGTCCAGTTCTTTGGCGACCCTGATTTCGCCGACGTGCCGGTGGCGGGTCTCACCTCGAAAGCCTATGCTTCGGAGCTTGCGAAGACCATCGATTTGACCCACGCCACCCGGAGCGCGGAGCTCAAACCCGGTCGCCCCAACGACTTTGAAGGGCGTCAGACCACCAACTTCAGCGTGGTGGATCGATGGGGCAATGCGGTCGCGAATACCTACACCTTGAACGGCGCCTACGGCGGCGGAGTGATCCTCCCGGGGGCCGGTTTCCTGCTGAACAATGAAATGGACGACTTCACCTCCAAGCCAGGAGAGCCGAATCAGTTTGGCCTGATTCAGGGCGAAGCCAATGCAATCGCGGCGCGGAAGCGCCCCGTGTCATCGATGGCTCCAACCTTGGTTCTCAAGGACGGTAACTTGCAGTTGGTGATTGGTACTTCGGGCGGTCCAACGATCATCACCCAGATTCTGCAGGTGGTCGTGAACCTCGTGGACCATGGGATGAGCATTCGGCGAGCCGTTGAAGCTCCGCGGATTCATCATCAATGGTTCCCCGACGTCGTGGATTACGAGCCCTACGGGTTGGCGCAGGACGTCATGGCCGCGCTCGTGGCCAAGGGGCATCAGCTGAGAATCAACCCTAACGTGCCCTACCTCGGAGACGTCGAGGCGATCGCGATCGAGCCGGGCACCGGAATTCGCCTTGGCAGTTCAGACCCTCGCAACGCCAATGCGCGAACGCTCGGATACTAGAGAACAAAGGCTGCTCGAGAAGTCCGCGACACTCGAGAAGAGCAAGAGTTGTGCCCTTCGCTTCGAGTTGCACTTGTTGCGCAACACTCGCATTAAATCGTCTTCTTGGTGATTGGTGGAGCTGTTCGAGATGCTGATGTCCGGTGCTTGCTTGTTCTGCTATTTCTCAGCGGCCGAAATGCGGCCCTTGCCTAGCTATCCTCCAGCCACGGGTCTTTTGGGCCATTCGAGCTCGGAGACGAGCTCATGAATCCGTCCGAGGCCCAAGCAAGAAGCCCGATCCTGCGGGCAGGTCGCAAATTTATCGTGGCGCTGATTGGTGGAACAGTGGTGCTGATCGGGATTGCCCTGATCGTGCTGCCCGGTCCGGCGATCGTGGTCATTCCTCTCGGGCTCGCCATTCTGGGCACCGAATTTCTCTGGGCTCGTCGCCTGCTGCAGCGTTTCAAGACCGGCAGCACCCGACTGTTTACGCGCCGGCGGGTTCGATTGTAGAACACGAAGTGTGCCGGTGCGTCTGTGGCTGGTTGCATTGCTGAGCCTATTGAGCTTGACGCCCGTTCCTGGCGCTGCGACGGGAGGCCTCAAAATCATCTTCCGTGACAGCGCCACGGGATATGGGCTTGCCGGTATTCTTCGCGTCCGGGGACCCCACGGTGAAAGCGGCGCGTTCGCGGTTGAGGTCGGTGATCCGCTACAGCTTTCCGAGCAGACCGGCCGTTGGCGGATCTTCGCAGAGGCGCCGGGTCATGTGCCGCTGGAAACGGAGTTCGAGATCTCCCCCGACGGGTGGGTGCCCGTCACCCTTTGGCTGGACCCGCGAAATTGGCCGCTGGAGCTTCAACCCCAAGCCCGCGCCGCCCTGACCATGAGCGCGTACGCCATCCTCCACGGATACGTGACGGACGCGAGCACCGGCCTTCCCCTCCCGCAGGTGCAAGTGACAGCCCAGGGGAGTTCGGCGACGACCAATTCGAGGGGTTACTTTGCCATTCGCCTTTCCATCTCAGCGCCGCCCACGGATTCCCTGCCGGAATCCACCGACTTGCAAGTGGACCGCCCCGGGTACCGCACACTGATCTTGAGAAATACGCTTCTTCCTGAAGGCGAAACCCACTTGGTCCTCGAGCTTCGGCCTGGCGCCGGAACTGAAGAGCGGGACAACTCGCACAAACTCGCGATGCCCGCGGAGGT
>Ga0126384_10000082_pt1 | contig 38926 bp, 35 predicted proteins | sample PanSoiMetPlot_36_FD_92543 | JGI IMG/M metagenome (GOLD analysis project Ga0126384, IMG submission 92543) | Tropical forest soil microbial communities from Panama - MetaG Plot_36 | ecosystem: Environmental > Terrestrial > Soil > Tropical forest > Bulk soil | place: Panama | collected 2016-02-17 | reverse complement strand
TGAACTGCAGGAGCAAGGCTTACGGCTGGTGTCCGGCGGCACGGACAACCATCTGATGCTTGTCGATGTTTGGATGGATGGAAGGGGCGTAACCGGTAAAGTTGCCGAGAAGGCGCTTGAAGAAGCGAACATTACCGTTAACAAAAACACGATCCCGTTCGATCAAAACAAACCGTTCGTAGCATCTGGTCTGCGCATCGGCACGCCGGCAGTCACGACGCGCGGCATGAAGGAACCTGAGATGCGTGAGATCGGGCGGTTGATCGCGGAAGTAATTCATGCGCCGGAATCCGAAGAGGTTCGTCAGAAAGTGCAACGCGGCGTTGCTGAGTTGACCGCAAAATTTCCGCTGTATCCGAAGCGATTAAAACTCACCACGCAGCGGCAACCGGAAGCGATCGGAGCTGATTAGACCTCCTTTTCGGTTAGCGGTTCGATCAATTTGTTCTTTCGCTCTTAAAGAAACAAGGTATCAACCTTGTAGAGACAAGCTCGTTCTGATTTCCCAAGCCGCCTTAAGGCGGCTTCCCGCCAGGGTTACATACCGGCCGTTCACGGCTGGAGAAGCCACCGACAATTAGTTTAGCCCGCTTGAGCGGGCTTTTTCCCGAAAGGCTTCAGCCCATGTCAGACAATGTCTACTCCGAAATCAATCTCCATTTCGTCTGGTACGTGAAACACAATCTACCTTTAATTTCCGCAGCGATTGAGCCTCGGCTGTATCGTTATATCCGTAACTATGCATTGAAGACCAGGGATCTTCTATTTCATGAAATCGGCGGGATCGAAGACCGCGTGCATATTGCAGTGACGATTCCTCCCACTGTTAAAATCAGTGAGTGGATCGGCATGGTGAAAGGGGCTAGTTCTCACTTTGTAAATCATCAGGTGGTAAAGCGCAAACTACTTGATTGGGAACGCGGCTATGGAGTCGTGAGTTTTGGAACCAAAGACCTTAACTGGGTGATAAACTATGTCCGCAATCAGAGAGAACATCATCGCAACGGAACCGTAGTTGAGCGGCTGGAGAGGATCAACAACGAAGACTAGTTGTAGTGCCAGCGATCGACGGCCAAAGCGCGCTTAAGCGTGCTTGATCGGTTCCCGCGGACATCACAGCTACGAATCTTGACGACCAGGACACGCGCGTGATTCTAAGCCGAAACAGAAGCGTGCTAAAGCGTGCTTGAGTTGTCTCCAGCGCTTTACCCAACGCTAAAGCGCTGGTCTAGAATGGGACCCGTTAACGCGGCTAATTCCATCAAGACGTCAGACTTAAACCGGACTTCCTGGTGGACAGAAATTGCAAGGCAGCAGAAAAATGAAACCGAAATATCTAAATTTCATTGCGCTCACGTTCATTCTGATTTCCGTCTCACAAGCTCGCGCGGGAATTAGACCTTCATTCAGTCTTGAGTCGTCTTCGTGGGACGCAACGGACATTGTCGTTGCAACTGAAGGCAAGAATATTGATGGCGTCTTGCGCGTGCTCGAGACCTTGAAAGGCGATCTTGCTACCGGGGATGTAATCAAGATTCCGGAACTCGGGTCATTCAAGTCTGAGTCATCGCGAACTGTTAGCAAGGACTGGCTGCCGCGAGGGTTCTCTTCGCCGTTTATTGTCACCGGGGACCGTATGGTTCTGTTTCTCAGACGAGAGTCTGTAGCCTTAGTCAAAAACACCGAAGAAAGCGTGGCACACTCTTCGGCCTCGATACGCTGGACGCCGGCAGGTTTCTTCAAAGAATTCAGTGTGTCGGTTGTATGGATTGAACAGGGAGAATCATTCGGGTTTTTCCAAGTCATGAACCCCGGGCCTAGTGTGTTGATTAAGTTTTCTTCAGAGACTGACCTTAAGAGTCAGGCGCTCGAGGTTGATGACATCCAAAAATCTTTGCGGCAGGCAGGTGCTATTTCAGATCCCGCTGCGAGAGCTGCCGCACTAGAACCGTTTGCCCGTCAAACGCTTTATCCGGCCCGTATCGAGGCGTTTGAGCAACTTGTAAAGTGCGAGCTAGCAGCATTGCCTGTTTTGAGAGCATTGATGGCGGATGATTCTTTGCTTCATATCCACGGGTCTGTGGTCAGTGCATTGGCGGAAGCTGGAAAGAATGAAGCGGGTCCCGATCTTCAGAGTTTGATCCAAAAGGATCTGGACTTTTGGAGAAAAGCAGGCCCTCAGCTTGAGAAAGGCTGGTGGAACGGCAGCGGATTCGATTCGATTGAAAAGGTTGAACCGCTTCGTGACCGCTACTCGAGAGACTACGAAACACTGCGAGCTCTGGTGAGGCGACCATATCCGAAGAGCGAAATGCTCATTACTGAATTTAGAGATCTTTGGCATTCACTACCTCAGCTAGGTTCCGATCAATTGTTCGAGGCCTGTAATGAGGCATTGCGTGAGCTTGATCGGGTCAAAGCCAAAACTAACGTCGTCCGCTTCGAAGGCTTGAGGACCTTCGGCGAAGCTGAACTACTGAGTGAGCTTCACAGCAAAATTGACAATCTGGACAAGGATTCCGGAATTACGCCGGCCGTCATCGAAAAAGCAAAAATCGTAATCCGCGATTATCTGGCATCACGAGGGCACTTGCATGCGTCAGTCGTGGGTGAGTTCGAAGAGGCGTCAAAATCCGCTACTTTTGTGATCGACGAAGGCAAACGTGCAAAGGTCGCAGAGATTGTCTTTCAGGGAAATAGCGTTTTCGCTGCTGAAGACTTGCGGAAACAGATGTTGGGATGCGTCAAACAATATGACGTTACCGGCTACGATGCGGGAGTCTTTGACATGTGCCTGCGCAATCTGAACAGTGTTATGTGGAACGCCGGCTACTTGCAGGCGCGCCTCGACACTGAGTTCAAAGAGAGTAATGACGGGCTCGTCTTTACAATAAGTGTAGACGAAGGCGTTATGTATAGGATCGGAAAGATACTTGTAAAAGGATCTACGATCCTAACGCCCAATCAGGTGCGGGCCATCATAGGTCTTAAAGAAGGCGAGACAGCCAACGGAGAGGTGATTGGCGACGCGTTGTATCATGCTCTTAAGAAGTATTACGGCAACCACGGCTTCATTCAGTACACGGCAGAGCTGGAGCCCACCTTCAAGAACAACCCAGGCAAGATAAGTGAAGGTGTTGTCGATTTCGAAATCACAATCGATGAAGGAAAGCAATTCAAAATTCAATCGATAACGTTCTCCGGTGGGAACGTGTCAAGACAGAAACTGCTCGATCTATTTCTCATCAGAGAGGGAGATGTTTTTAATCAGGAGCTTTTTGATGGCAGCATACAAAAGCTCAACGATAGTGGCTTGGTTGATGAAATCGACAAGGACCGGCAGGTAGATTTTCGAACTGACGAAGCGGGACGGCTATTGAGTCTCGTAATAACCCTCGATCATGAAGATAGAGTTAACAGAGATATAGCCAACAAAGCGAACCAACCTACGCTAACTAGAAGACAGCGTGAAAGTCCGCGATGAATAGTGTTTTCGGACCTGATGGGCTGATTGCCCAGGCGCATCCTGAATATGAGTACCGGCCGGGCCAGATTCAAATGGCCCAGGCGGTGATGCGTGCGTTCGAAGAAGGTCAGCATCTAATCGTCGAAGCGGGCACGGGCACCGGAAAGACGCTCGCTTACCTTGTGCCTGCGGTGGCGGCAGCTACCGGTGGACGTGGCCGCGTTATCGTCTCTACCGGCACCAAGAATCTGCAAGAACAGCTGATGGAAAAAGACATTCCCTTTCTCCAGAGCGTCCTGCCGCGGAAATTCGCTGCCACTTACATGAAAGGCCGCAACAACTATCTTTGCCTGCAGCGCTTTCATCGGTCCGGCAGCTCTCCAGTGCTCTCGGGCATGGAAGAGATGGATTACTTCGAAGAGGTCACCGAATGGGCGGGCCGAACCGAGACCGGCGATCGAGCCGAACTGTCTTACCTGCCTGAAAGTCTTTCCTTCTGGCGTCACATCGATGCTCGCTCGGAAACCTGTTCCGGCCAAAAGTGTCCGGACTTTGACCCTTGCTTCATTACGCGCATGCGCGACCGCGCCACGCAGGCCGATATTGTGGTCGTTAACCATCATCTATTCTTCGCAGACCTGGCCTTGCGCGATAGTGCCTACGGACGGGTGTTGCCCGATTATTCCGCGGTAATCCTTGACGAAGCTCACATGATTGAAGACGTCGCTTCCGAATATTTCGGAGCGCAAGTCTCCAACTATCAGATTGATGACCTCGTGCGAGACGTGAGCAACGTGCGTTTCGAAAACGCCGACTTTGATCGCGAGGTCACTAAGACCCTGGCGCGCTTGTCAGCTTTTGCAGATCAATTCTGGATGGGATTTCGTGAAGGACGCGGCGAGGAATCAAGGTTTCCGCTCGTGCCGGGTACGTTTGCGCGAAGAAACCGCGACGGCGAGATGGAATCAACCCCGCTTGGCGACGCTTACGTTGCTGTTGATGGAGCGCTCAGGCGTTTGGAGACGACGCTCGACGCAATGAAAGACAAGCCGCCCGAGATAGAGAACCTTGTCCGCAGGATACGACAGATTTGCTTTGACCTGCAGTTCATCGTCACCGGTGCTGATAAGAAATTCGTGTACTGGCTCGACCGGCGAGGGCGTGGAATTTTCCTGCGCGCTTCGCCAATCGATGTTTCGGGGCTACTGCAAGACAAGCTCTTTGACAGCGTACCCACGGTCGTGCTGACCTCAGCAACGCTTTCGAGCGCAGGTAGCTTTTCATTCATTAAAGACCGTCTAGGCTTGCATGATGCGAAAGACCTGATTGCGCAATCAACCTTTGATTATCAGAAGCAGGCATTGATGTACCTACCGGCCAGCATGCCCGATCCACGTTCACCCCAGTGGGCGGCTGCGGCTGCTGCGGAAGTCATCAGAATCGTGCGAGCGACGGAAGGCCGCGCCTTCGTCTTGTCCACCAGCGTCTCGGGAATGCAATCGCTTTACGAGCTTTGCTCGACTCATCTTGATTTTCCCTGCTTCGTCCAGGGAAGTGCATCGAAGAGCCAGTTGCTGAAGACGTTTCGCGAGACGCCGCACGCGGTACTTTTTGCAACTTCGAGCTTCTGGCAGGGTGTAGACGTGCGTGGCGAGCAGTTGTCGTGCGTGATCATCGACAAACTGCCGTTCGCTGTCCCGACTGATCCGATCGTCGCGGCCAGGCAGCGTTACATCGAGGAGAATGAGGGCTCGAGTTTCTTTCAGTACAGTGTGCCGCAGGCGGTGATTAGCTTGAAGCAGGGCCTGGGAAGGCTGATTCGCAGTAACACCGATCGAGGCGTGCTCGCAGTGCTCGATCCGCGCTTACGCACCAAAACTTATGGGCGCACCTTTTTACAAAGCCTGCCGCCGTGCCGGGTCACTTCAAATATCAATGAACTCGCGAGGATATTTGATGTTGGTTTGGTCGCCACGAGATAATGCAAGACATGCCGGGAACCTTTGAAGTCATGATCGAACGCAATTTCTCGAGCGCGCATCAACTGCGCGGCTATAAGGGGAAGTGCGAGAACCTACACGGTCACAATTACAAGATTGAGATTTACGCGCGGGGTAGGGAACTGGACAACATCGGCTTGCTGGTGGATTTCGTCGATCTAAAAGCAGCGGCTGATGAGATTGTGCAGTACCTCGATCACCGCAATATCAACGAGCTGCCACCCTTCGACGAGCTACAACCTTCCGCCGAGAATCTCGCCAAGTACATTCTCGAGCGCGTCGCCCGACGCATCGACGATGATCGAGTCAGGATCTACAAAGTGCGCTGCTTTGAAACTCCCACCAGTGTTGCCACCTACGCGATAGAATAAGCAAAGAGCTAAGCGCAGAGGGCTAAGCAGGGAACACAGAGCCACAAGGGGCCTCGGGCAGCAACAATCAACGTCCAAAGCTGCAAGCAGTGCGCTATTCTTCGGGTTGGGGAATGAGGTTCGTTGCGAGGATGACTTCCGTCCCGCTCACCTGGACCCTCTTTGTACTGCTCATAAAAGGTCGTTCGCAGAGTTGGTAATAGATCCAGGCAAACGCAACCGTCGCCGGAGCGACAAGCAGAAAGGCACTCAACAATGCGGGCCAACTCGGCGGGCTGAAACGCCAACTTTGCATAATAACCAGGCTGTGCGTCAGGTACAGTGAATAGGACGAGATTCCAATCCAGGCGAGCCACTTGACCACTGGCGGCATGCTGAGCTTTCTTCGCCATTCCTTCTCGGCAGCGAACACCCGATTCACAACGATGAAGAATCCAAAGCCCCAGGCCGGATGAAGCACCAGCCAGCAGAATCGATGGACAAAGCCATCCTTGTTCGTAATTGGAAAGACTTGCGATATTCCCGCAGCGAGCAACAGGAAGCCGGCTCCTAACCATAGATTCGTGCACCAGCGCGGCAGCGTGATTAATCCGAACGCGGCCTCAACGCTCAATGCGCCAAGCGCCCACGTCAACCAATGCGATGCTGCTGCTTCCGGGACGGGGACGCCAACACCCCAGATCACCCACACGGCATGACTGAAGAAGAACCATCCTACACGCGCGGCTGCACAGACTAGTAAGGTTACCCCCCAACCCCAGCGCTTTCTCAAAAACAAAAGCAGGAAATACGCGAGATAGAGTTGTTCCTCGATTGCGAGAGTCCAAAACACACCATTGACGCTGTAGGAAGTCTTTGGATCAAGATTGTGCAGCATCAGCAAGTGCATGACGACGTCATAAATGAAAGCTCCCGTGAACTTGATTCCGACCGCTGACGCCGTGAATGCGAGATATAGAAACAGCGCGATTATGTAGGCGGGATAAAGACGCCGGAAACGGCGCCTCCAAAAAGCGCCAAAGCTTATCTTGAAAGGCTTGGCGGAGGCCTGCGCTTCTGCCCACTGGAGGTGAATGCAAAAACCCGAGATGACAAAGAAGAGAAGGACGCCAACGTATCCGAACGAACTCAGTGTTTGAATGGCCAGTACGGGCCATTTCAGTACATTATTGGGAAGGCCGTTGCCGACCTGTCCAACCGCGTGATACACGACCACACTTAACGCCGCGATGCCGCGCAGCGCATCGATGCCGGCAAGTCTTCCGCGATTCAATGTTTCAGATTTAGGGGAATACATGGACAGTTATGGACACAGGAGTCTTCATACTCAGACCCGTTTCAGGGAACTAAGGCCTCAGATAACGACCCGTTTTCTTCTTATGTATTAAGCGCCCGAAGAAACAAGATTCGATACGTTGATGTTGTACTTACGAATCTTGCTGTATAGACGAGGACGATAAATTCCGAGCAGGTTCGCAGCAGCCTGTTTGTTGCCTCCCGTGCGCTGCAGCGTCCTTTCGATTACCAACTTTTCAATATCTTCGAGCGTCATGTTCGGTGGAATATCCCAAGCTGCAGCAGCCGCGCTTTCGGGTAATCCACCATTGTCGAAAGGTAAATCGAGCGGTTCGATCTTATTGCCCTTGGCCAACAGTACGGCACGTTCCAGAACATTTTGCAGTTCGCGCACGTTGCCAGGCCACCCATGTGCGAACAGACGCTGGTAGGCAGCCTGCGAAACGCCGGTGATGGGCCGGTCGTACTTCTTGGCATACATTTTCAGGAAGTGCTCGGTGAGCAGTTGAATATCCTCGCTGCGCTCGCGCAGGGGCGGTACATGGATCGTGATCGTGGAAATGCGATAGAACAGGTCGTCGCGCAACAATCCTTCGCGAATAGCATCTGCCGGCAACCGATTAGTCGAACAAATTAGTCGAAAGTCTACAGAATAAGTTTTTTCCGAGCCAATTTTTCGATAGCTTCTTTCCTGAAGAACTCGCAGAAGCTTTGGTTGTAGTTCTACCGGCATCTCCGCAATCTCATCCAGCAGGAGGGAACCGCCGGCGGCGTGCTGAACAAGGCCCTCCTTGTCCGCGTGCGCTCCCGTAAAAGCGCCTTTCGTGTGTCCAAAGAGCTCTGATTCGATCAGCTCCTTCGGCAACGCGGCGCAATTCACTTTGATGAAAGCCTTTTTTGAGCGTAGCGAATGATAGTGGATGGCGTTAGCTATTAATTCTTTTCCGGTGCCGGACTCTCCCACAATTAAAACGTTCGCGTCTGACTTCGCCACCGATTCGATAGTTTCATAAATAGTCTGCATCTGCTTCGACGAGCCGATAATGTTGAAGTATTCGGAGCGAGTCGAAAGCTGACGTCGCATGTTTTCATTTTCGGCAATCAGCTCGCGTTGCTTCAGTGCGTTCTCGACCCGGAGATGCAATTCGTCGAAATCGAATGGCTTGTCCACGAAATCAAAGGCGCCCGCCTTGGTGGCTTCGACTGCTTTGGGCGTCGAACCGTAACCGGAAATCATGATCACTTCAGTGTTAGGCCGGGCGTCCTTCATGTGACGCATCACTTCCAGACCGTCGATGTCAGGCAACATAAGATCGCAGATCGCCAGATGGTGACCACCCTGATCGAAGCGTTCTATGGCCTCAGCTCCCGTGGCCGCAGTGTCAACCACGTATCCCTCATTTTCGAGATTCAATCTGAGTGAGTCCGCTGAGACCGCCTCGTCATCTACCACCAGAATCCGCACGTCCTTGTTCTCCACCTTAGTCTCCTCTCTTGAAACAACTGAATTTGTAGTCGTCATTCACGTCCTTTCACTGCTGAAAACCTCCGATTTTCGAGCGTCATGACTCGGTTAACGGCAGCCGCACTCGTAGCTTCTCTTGCACGCGCTCGGCCGACCCGCCATGAGCCTCGACGATCTTTCCAGCCAGGGCCATTCTGATAGCCTCGCTGCCGTGAAAGGAACTGAAGGGGTCGCCATTGTTAAATTTGACGGGGTTCCACTCGATCACCGCAAAAGAAGAGCCATCATTCTCCTCGCGCGTAAGACTGACTTTTAATGAGTCTGGATTGTCTCGATCACGGGCACTCACTGCGCCGGCGGAGATTGACTTTAAGGCTTCAGCGAGAGCCGTGGGATCAAACTCGCCAACCATCTGCTGGTCAGAATCAAGGATTAGGTTGCTGAGCGCGGCACCATCCGAGGACGCGGCTGACATGGTTCGAAGCAGCTTCTGAACGTCAATTCCCTGATGTTTAGATAGCGAAATGGGCATACCGTATTGAACCAGCACATTCAAATCTGCGGCAGCACGGTCCAGGCCGGCCACCAGCTTCCCCAACGTCTCTTGTAATTCTCCAGCGTCTTCAAGCTTCTCCATGCGCTTGCGCAGATATGTGGCATACAGTTTGAGGCCATTGAGTTGGTTTTTAATGTCATGGATTATTTGTAATGATGCGCGTCCCAGATTCTGCAGCGTGGCCGTGTCGCGTTCTTCTGATATAAGAGGCTTCATGAATAGATTTGAACCTTTCAGACTCTCGATAAAGCAACCGCACCAACGGTGCCAGGCGCAGATTTGCTGTACGGAATATACCCGCTCATCGACCTTCAGACTGTCGGGTTTCGATGCGAATCTTAACAAAAAACTGTGGCGTATTCTAGTGATACACAAAAGGTTTGGGAGGTAAACCAACTTGCAGGCGGCAGTTGGAACAAACGATCCAAGGTTTGGGCTGATGAGGGGGGAAACTCGGCGACTCAAGATCCTTCTAGTCGAGGACTCTGAAGACATCCGTTTAATGCTAAAACGACTGTTGGAAATGAGCGGTTACGACGTCACAGAGGCTGTGAACGGAGAACAGGCGGTCCAGCGAGCTGAAATGATGTTGCCCGACGTAATCCTGATGGACCTTAGTCTACCCCGTATTGACGGTCTGACGGCAACACGGCGTATTCGTCGTATGCCCAACTTGAAGGGAACGCCAATAATCGTGATTACTGCGCATGAGTCTGCGGATTTTCAAGCTGCGGCGTTGGCGTCAGGTTGCAATGAATACGTAAACAAGCCGATAGACTTCGTCGAGCTCGAACGCCTCATCAAGCGATTCACGCGGAGGCACTGAATGGGTCTGCGGAAGCTACGCGGAACCTTTCAATTTGGGAAGTGTCTAACGCCCAAGGCTTGAGGATTGCAAATCGGATGAGGCGATTCTAGAATCTTGGGCAAATCATGGTTGCTTCAGAGCGCGACATTTCCGAGGAAAGGTCCAGGCGTACACTCGTAATCGTAGTTGCAGTGATTGCCGCGATTGCGATAGCTGGTTTGTTCTACATTCTGATGCGGGCGGCCAGAAGCTCGAGTTCGGACCAGCCGCCTCGCCTCGCAGATGCCACTCGGCAAGGCTCACCCGATTGGGACAAGTACAGCAAACTCATTGCTCTCGACGAGCCGGAAGCAGATGAAGCACGTCGAGGTCTGGGCGACATCGTGATGACGCTTAGAACTACAGTGCGGAATTTTACGGGTCATGCGATAACTGGGCTCGAGATGAGAGCTGCCGTTGTGGACCATCAGAATAATCCTGTAAGAGAACGGCATGTAGTGGTCATACCCAACGAGAGATATCCGCAGCTTGCCCCGAATAAAACGATTCCGGTCAGCGTCGTGCTCGATGGAATGACCGATACCACTGATCGCGCAAACATCAAAATGGAAGTGACTGGATTTAAACTGGCGCCGTAGCTACTTGTCATCGAGGAATAGCTCTTCAAGAGATTGCCTCACCGGCTGAACGGATACCAGCTTCCCGCCGCCTTTTCTTAACGCAACAATTACCTCATCAACTTCGCTCTCATCGGAAACCTGTATACGGAGACCGCTGGCGCTACTGCTGATTGCCATCTGATTGTGATCGGTCATTTGGCTTCTGAAGGCAGCCTCATCGATAGCAGTTGCGACAACCTCCACCAGATTGCGCTCGCCACCACTGCTGCGTAAATCATCGAGGTGCCCTACGTGAGCCAATGTGCCGCGTTTCATGATTCCCACCCGATCGCAAAGCACTTCGATATCCGACAATATGTGCGAGCACATGAAGACGGTTTTGCCCTCTTGTCGCAGAGAAGCGATTAAATCCCGAACTTCTCGCCGCCCTATTGGATCGAGCCCACTCATCGGCTCGTCGAGGAAGATAACTTCCGGATCGTTTATGACAGCTTGGGCCAGCCCAACTCGTTGCAGCATTCCTTTGGAGAACTTCCTTAACTGAGTGTCCCACTTTTTTTCGTCGAGCCTGACTCGCCGCAGGAGCGCTTCACTCCGCCGGCGACGCTCGTCGCGTGAGTAACCAAACAACTCTGCACAATACTCAAGGAATTCACGAGCAGTCAGATAGTCATAAAAGTAAGGGTTCTCGGGAAGGTAGCCGATTCGCTGGTGCATGCGAATGTCGGCGATTTCCTTTCCAAGAATTTTGGCGCTACCTGAAGTGGGAAAAATTAAACGCATCAGCAGCTTGAGCGTTGTTGTTTTACCCGCGCCGTTTGCTCCGAGAAAGCCGAAGATCTCGCCTTGATTGACGGTCAGAGAAAGCCCATCCAGCGCGCGCACTTTACGCTTGCGCCAGAAGCCAACTTCGTAATCCTTCGTCAGGTTTTCTATTTCGACTATAGCCATTGTTTGTTCAGCAATCTTCGGACTATCACTTTCAGGTATCAAACTCGCGAGTCAACGACAGACTGAAGTGTGTCGGGCTTAGCGCGCCGGAACTTCCGACTTTGGGTCGAGCTCGACGTCACAACCGCTGCCGGAAAGATGGTAAGGGAATCCCGCAGGATCAAGCGGTGCGCCGCCTTGATCGAGCTGAAATCGCAAACTCTGTAACGTGCCTGAGATTTCGCGCCAGGACGCAGGACAACGACCATTCTTCGACTGATAAGCCGCAAAGATCTTGCGTAGAGCATCTCGCTGGTCCAGCGAAGCAAGTTGCATCAAGCGGCGGCGCGCCATTTCTTTGGTACTCGTTTCGTTGCTCTCCTCAAACATTCGCATGTAGATCTCGCGAGCAGTTGCACGGCTTCCGCCTTCAACTACCATACGAGCCTTCATTGCCTGCATCCATGGAGGCGCTCCCGGAGTCTTTGCACCGGCCCCGTAGTATTCGCCCGCTGTCTGGAATTCTCCACGCTGCCAATAAATGAAGCCCAGATGGTGATAGAGTTGCCAGGCGTCTGGATTAGCGTCGATACCTTTGCGAGTTATCCGAATGGCTTCGTTGATGTCGACCGAAGGAAGTACAACGGCGGCATACTCGTAGGCTTCCATGAATTGGGGATCAAGTGTCGTCGCATTGTCGAGCAGCGGCGCCAATAGTTTGAGATTAAGCGCGCCCAGATCGTCGATCGGAACGTTCTCAGGCACGTTCATAATTTTGCGACCAACATATTGCAGAGAACGCATCCAGTACCAATCAGCCATCAATCCTTCAAAGCCAAGGCTGACCCGCCGTGCTGCTTTGCCACTGACATACAATTTCTCTTCTTCCAATGCAGGATCGGGTGCTGGCCTTCTGGCATCGATAGCCCGGGACATGACGAAGACGCTGAGCAACCCCAGCCCGATGATGGCTGCAAGCATCAGATCCCGCGTTGTTTGACGTTGTCCGGCGAGCAACTGAAGTGACTCCTATTTGAAATTGCGGTGACTAAAAATAAGTGTGGCTGTGGCCAGCACGACGCCGATGTAGAGCGCAGCATAGAGAACCGCCGCAAGCACCATATTCGGGGCCGGACTTTGTCCATAAGCAGCAGCAGTGATGTAGCTGTAGTTGCTTAGATTCGGAAGCAGGTAATAAAGCGTCGCGAACAAACCTCGTGCTACGATGCTTCCCATCGATCCTGCCAGGCCCTTCAAATCGGCACTGAAATGACCAATGATAAAGACAAAGAACGTAAGCAGCGCCGAAAGCGCCGGCGACGAGAAGGACGAAAAAAGCAAAGCAATACTGGTGAGCAGCATCAACTCGACATAGATCATCAAAATCGCCGGCCAAATTCGCACCACCAGCGGATCCCAACCACGGCTGACATAAACCAGAGCCAGTGAAACGCCGGTGCCCATCACTACGACGTTAAGAAGCAGAGTCAGGCAGAGCCCCAGATACTTGCCCACCAGAAACTCGCCTCTGCCAACCGGTTTGGAGAACAGTGAATATACGGTGCGGCGTTCGATCTCTTTATAGACGAGCCCTACGCCGACGAAGATTGAAATGAATGCACCAAACAACAACATGGCGCTGAGGCCAAGGTCAACGATGATCTTCTTTTCCTGACCGCCGGAGAGCTCTCCCAAAAAAATGGCCGCGCCGGTAAGCAGCAACACGAATAGAACCAGGTTGTAGAGCACCCGGTCTCGCACTGCTTCGCGAAAAGCGTTTCGCGCGATCGTTACAATGTGGGAAAACGATCCGGCCGGCAGGGGTTTGTTTCTAACTGTCGATTCAGCAGCTTGAGTCGTATTCACGGTATTTCAGAACGATGGTGATGATAACTTCGCGGGATACAAATTTACAGGACAGACACTGATTTCCAAAGTAAGTTAATCGTTACAAGAGGGCAGTACTGATCGAAGTTGATGTGCGCCGGCGTCGGAAACCTGAGACAAAAAGAGCAGCGATTCCGAGCCAGCCGATTAAGGAAACAGTGCGGATTTGTCGTACTCGTGGGGGTTCGTGAAAATCGAGGTTTATCGTCATCGCCTGCGCCGGCACTGATACCAACATAGCGCCGTCCGGCGCGGGCCTGATCCCAAGCGGTCCATCCTTCGTGTTGGCAGTCCAGAGTGGGTAGTAAAAGGTTCGAATGCGCGCTTCGGTTGCTTCTCCTGCTCCGACGCTGAGCCGCCGATGTTCCGGTTGCCAGTCGACTACGCTGACTTGTCTTCGCGTTGCAATGACTCGATCGGAAGGAACGTAGGTTTGGATGTTGTCACCGGCCCATATGGGCATCCAATCTTTAAAGCTGGGCGCTGAGCGAATGTTCTGCAGGAAAGAGTCGAACTGAGCTCGTGACAAATAATCCGAGTCCAATACAACCTGTGTGGCTACAAAAAAGAGTGAGAGAACGCATCCGAGTATTGGAAGCAGATGCAACGGCCGAAACTTGGATTGCCATAGCTCGCGCCATCTGGGAAGACTTGCGGGCACGAGGATTGAAGCACCCAACGAGACAATAGTGAGCCAACGCCACGGAAACTGAACCTCTCGCAGCTTCGGAATAATGAACCACAGCGGACGGCTAATTTCCGTTGCCATTAGGAATGAAACCAGCGTCAGAAGAGCGACTGAACGGATAGTCGCATCGGCAGTCTTCTTCTTCAACAGGACCACTGCTGGAAGCAACATGCCCAGAACCGCCAGGCCAAGCAGGTTCGCATACCAGGTGTTCCGGTTCGTCAGAGCTGCCGGCGAAAAGAGGAAATTCACTCGATAGTCATAATAAATATTCTGATTCGCGGAATTCCCTTTGATCCACGGCAACTCAACCAATACCGTGGTCCAAAAGAAAGAACTCGCAACGAGTGCCAAGCCAACTCCCAGCCCCAGCCTCAACACCGTCGACCAAAAACGTTCGCGCTGCAGGCATAGAAGAACGTATAGAGCTACTGCCAGTGAGCCAATCACAGTTAACGGCAAATGTGTAAGCACAAGCAGTGCGAGGCTAAGTGCCAGCCCACCGACGTTGGCGAGCCCACCTCTCCTGCAAACGCGTTCGGAGAACGCAAACAAGAACGGCAGAATGCTGCATGCCGCATATTCTGATAACAACGACGCCTGGTAGATCTGGTTGAGATGATAGGGAGCGATTGTGTAGAGCACCCCTGCCCACATCGCTACCCTGGCTGAGTATGAGCCGCGGGCCCAGAAGTAGGCACCGAGCCCACCGAGCACGTTGAGAAAAGCAAAGGTAAATATGCTGGCCCAGTACCAACCGCTCACCGATTTGAAGACTGCAATGAGGTAATAAAGTCCCGGAGGGTAAAACCGGAACCGTGCATCGCCGAAACCATAGTTGGATTCTGCGAGCCAGCCAGGATAAAGATGACCGGTCCGAATCGAATCATAAAATGGTTGAGCAAAGCGGAAGTGATTCGCGAGATCTCCACCTTCCGGAATTCCCCAGACCATCATTGGAACCAGCAAAATGATCCCGACAAGAGTCACGGTCAGCAAAGCTCGACTGTCGTCGCACCACAGCGTTGGAACGAACGCGGCACGGTCCTGCTCCATAGAGAAATTCGTTGCCCCAGGAGTCATGACCTGCATCTCTGTCATGTTAGAAGCTTCGGAATTCACGAGTGATGAGTGGCTTGAACTGCCGGACCAGTGAGTTTTAAATGCAGCTCCTAAGTCGAAAGGGGCAGAGTTTACCTCCGCCCCGTCAGGTCTACTGCTTGATTACTGCTTGATTACAGTCCGCACACTTAGTTGCCCAGTGCGGCCATTCCATCGATAAGAGCGCGAGTGTCGGGAGGCGTTCCGAGCGTATTATCACCGCGCAGTACACCGAGTTCAGTCATTCCGAAGCGACGAGTGCCGGTCATCGTTACACCGCTGTCCGTTGAAGGATAAGCATAAACACCATACACGGCATCGGTGTTGGTACCGGCTTGCTCAACGATGGCTACGTTGTAGCCGCTCTTAGTGCCGGAGCTCAGAACAGTGTCGACCAGGCGCTGGCCATACAGTCCCGCAAGGTCAGTAGAGAAAGCACCGTTGCCGGCGGTTGCCTGGTAGGTGGCCTGAGCGCTATGAACGGTGCGCAGTGAAGACTGGGCGGAACCTTCGTTAGCAGCACGGCGGGAGGCGAGAAGATTGGGGATAGCGATTGCGGCGATGATACCTATGATCGCTACCACGATGAGGAGCTCGATCAGTGAGAAGCCCTCTTGGCGATTGTTGGTTGTCATTTCTTTTCCATACTCCTTAAGGACGTTTAAGTTGTATCGCGCTATCGGCCTTGATCTACGCTGCTATGCCGCGCTAAGCGCGAAGTTCGCACTAGTTCATAACAAGGCTCATGCCACAGCTTGTTTGTCCTTTCTGATAAGATTTCAGTGATAATCATCGCCTATTTCGTTGCGCCTGGGCCACGATCCTTAATCTGACAATTTGCGTCAGAAAAAAATGCCGCTTTGTGTCAAATGATTGAAGGACATTGTCACCCATTCTTTACTTGTCGTTCCGGTTAAACCGAGCTTCCGTTCTGCAAAAACAAAACAAGGGTGGGATGGTTCTTATCCTCACCCTCGATTTCAAAGTTGCGGTTGGTATCGTTACTGACCCAGTGCAGCCATGCCCGTGATTAAGCTGCGCGTGGTGGGATCGGTGCCAACGGTTGTATCGCCGCGTAATACGCCTTCTTCCGTAATCCCGAAACGACGAGTTCCCGTCGCCTGTGCGCCGCTCAGTGTGGACGGGCGACCCTTAGCGCCAAACACGGCGGTAGAACCGCTTCCAGATGCATCAACGATCGCAAAGTCATAGCCGCTCTTGGTGCCGCTTCCCAGAACGGTGTCGATAAGGCGGCCATTGGTATAGAGAGTTGAGAGCGACGTAGAGTAGGCTCCGTTGCCTCCAGTTACAGAATAGGTTACTTGTGCGTTGTGGATCGTGTGAATTGATGATTGGGCTGAGCCTTCATTCGCAGCTCGACGTGAAGCCAGCAGGTTAGGAACTGCGATCGACGAGATAATCCCTATTATCGCCACGACGATCAAAAGCTCTATCAGTGAGAAACCTTCTTGCTTTTCGCTCATCAGCATTTTCGAACCTCCGTATGTTTTGAGAAATGAGGCTGCGTTGGTCCATGCTGCTGTCAGTCAGGCGCTGTTCGCAACGGCAACTATTGGTTCGCTTACAAAGTTCGTGCCATTAGTTGCAGTTCACTTTATCGTTGACAGCCGAAGCCCGTGAGGTATCTGCTAGTGTGGCCCATCAAAAAAATGCGAGGACGGATTGCTCCGTCCTCGCATGCTTACCGGTTAATTAAATCGGTCTTAGTTACCCAACGCAGCCATACCGTTGATCAAAGCTCGCGTAGCGGGATCCGTACCGATTGTGGTATCACCACGCATCACACCGTCTTCAGTCAAGCCGAAGCGTCGCGTTCCGGTCTGTGACAAACCAGTCAGGGTCGATGGTCGGCACTTGGCACCGAACACGGCTGTGGCTCCAGTTCCGGCCTGCTCCACGATCGCGAAGTCATAGCCGCTCTTGGTGCCGGTGTTGAGAACTGTGTCAACTAAGCGCTGGCCGTAGAGACCAGCCAAGTCGGTTGAGAATGCACCGTTGCCGGCAGTCGCCTGGTAGGTGGCCTGAGCACTGAAGATTGTGCGCAGTGATGACTGAGCCGACCCTTCGTTAGCAGCACGGCGCGAAGCCAGCAGGTTAGGAATCGCGATAGCTGCAATAATGCCGATGATCGCGACCACGATGAGAAGCTCGATAAGAGAGAAGCCCTCTTGACGTTTGTGGTTTTTCATTTGACTCGTCTTGCTCCTTAAAGGAAAGTTCGATTGTTGTGATCTCGCGCCATCGGCTTTCGTGTCCGTATCCGGCGCATTTTCTTCTGCGGTTCGCTCTACAAGGCCTGTGCCAAGCAAGACCGAATTCCCTCGTCATCAAAATTCCTTAGAGAAATGCTGACAGACGAGTCAGCTAGGATTTACCACAAAATGATGATTGACAATTTTCGGCAGTCGGGGGCTGACGGTTTATGTCAAGTGGGTGTAAGTTGCGATTTTTCTGGAAATTGTAGGGTTATTTCCTGGAAACCTATTCGCCGGCGCCAGCCACAAACTCACTCGAGTCATCTTCTCGCCTTCGTGGATGTGGGTCGCCGACACGACGCCTGGGAGGCGACTCTGGGTCGCGTCGCTCATCTCGCATTTGAGCTGTCAGGCTGCGAATACCATGCTTGTCGAGCAGGTGTCGTAGCGAGCGCACGGACAATTTTAGCAGCTCCGCTGCATTGGTTTGATTGCCGCTGGTGCGACGCAGTCCTTCCAGCAGGTAAGTCCGCTCCAACTGGTCCAGGTGGGCCATTAGATTTATGCCTTCTTCGGGAAAGTCGAAAGCAGCTGCGATGCGCTGTGCGTCGTAGTTAGTAATCTTCTGCGGCAATCGCTCTGGCTGAATGGAATCCGTCGATTCCAGCGCTACCGCGCGTTCGATCGTGTGCTCCAGCTCGCGCACATTACCAGGCCATGAATAATTCTCGAGCAGACGTAGCGCCTTCTCACTAAGTGAAAGGCTGCGGCTGGCCTGGCTACAGAACTTTTGCACGAAGTGCTCGGCGAGCTCCTGTATATCTTCGCTGCGTTCGCGCAACGGCGGCAGCTCGATCGGAATGACTGAGATGCGATAGAAAAGATCCTCGCGGAAGTTTCCGTCTTTGACCATCGTTGCCAGATCGCGGTTGGTAGCGGCGATCACACGGGTATCAACCCTGGTTTCATCAGTGGCGCCTACCGGTCGCAACTTGCGCTCCTGCAGGACTCGCAGCAGCTTCACTTGCATGGCCGGCGACATCTCGCCAATTTCGTCGAGGAAAATGGTGCCGCGCTCGGCTGCTTCGAATAGGCCCTTGCGATTTGTGTTCGCGCCGGTAAAAGCGCCCTTTACGTATCCAAACAACTCCGACTCAAGCAACGTTTCCGTAAAAGCACCGCAGTTGATCGACACGAAAGGCTTTTCCGCACGCGGACTCAAGTCGTGAATGGCCCGGGCCACCAACTCCTTTCCCGTGCCGGATTCTCCGGTCACGAGCACGGTAGACTGCACCTGCGCCACGGTCTCGACCATCTGATAGAGCGCCTGCATCTTTTCGCACCGACCGATGATGTTGTTCAGCCGGCCGCGCTTGCGCTGGTCCTGGATCAGAGCTTTGTTTTCTGCGAGCAGCGCCTGCTTTTCTTTTATTAGAGTTACTTTCTCAAGCGCCCGAGCCACCGTCTCCTTGAGGAGATCGTTGTCAAAAGGCTTCTGGACAAAGTCGTAAGCGCCGAGCAGAAAGGCTTCACGAGCAGTATCGACGCTGGCAAACGCGGTCATCATGATCACTTCTACTTCGGGCAGAAGCTCGCGAGCGGCGCGGAGAAGCTCGATGCCGTTAATGTCCGGCATTTTGACATCTGAAATGATTAGATCAGCAGGCTCCTTACGCAACTCTTCGAGTGCGCGCGCTCCGCTTTCGGCTGTTCGGACGGAGTGTCCTTCCCGCTGTAGCAGGTGGGTCAGGAACTGACGCATGCCGAGTTCGTCATCGACTATCAGTAGGTTGGCCATAATTCATCTTGGGATACAGGCTTGAAGTCATTTTGACGATGACTGGGAATTGACAGGTCCGACCATTGCTACAGTGCCGGGTTTCGTCTTTCTGATTTCCTCGTTTCCAACCGGCAGCTCAATGGTAATGTTGGTGCCTTGCCCCTCGCGGCTGCGGACATTAATTGTACCACCATGATCGCGAATGATTTGATAAACAATTGACAGGCCAAGCCCCGAACCGCCCGTCGTTGACGAGAATGGCTCGAAGAGCCGTTCGACCTGCTCCGGCGTCATCCCTCGGCCGTCGTCGATAAAATTAATTCGCAACCGGCCATTGGAATTCTGTCTCATCTGCGCTTTTAACGTTCCGCCATCAGGCATTGCGTGGAATGCGTTGCGCGCAAGATTCCAGAACACCTGGCGCAATTGCTCAGCATCAACCTTTGCAAGCAACGGTTCTTCCGGAAGATCCGCTTCAACGCTTTGTCGTGGGCTAATCTCAGGGCTATGGCGCATCAGTGTGAAGGTCTCACGCAACAAGTCAGCCACATCAGCCTCTGCCAGGACTATCGAACGCGGTCGAGCATAGTTCAGAAAATCGCTGATGATACGATTCAGACGATCCGACTCGCGCAGGATGATTTCCATTAATTCTGCCTGCGGCGAATCGGCAGCGATTTCCGAGCGCAACATTTGAATCGAACCGCGCATAGCCGCCAGCGGGTTTCTGATTTCATGCGCAATTGACGCGGCCATACGGCCTATTGCTGCCAGCCGATCCTGACGGCGCGATGTTTCTTCGAGCGCTCTGATGTGAGTTAAATCCTGAAAAGTGATGACAGCACCTGTCGTTTCACCGGTCTCGGAAAACAACGGGGCGATGCTGAAACCAAGTCGGAGGCGCAGACCTTCCGCAGTGAGACAGTTGGCTTCGAAACGGGGGCTGGCTACTCCCATCTCAGCAGCTCGCAGTGATTCAGCAATGTCCTCGCTGATATCGCCAAACAGAATTGATGCCGCCTGACCGTAGACGTCTTTCTCTTCATAGCCTGTGATTTCCTGAGCAGCTGTGTTGAAGGTGTAAATGCGACCCTGCAGATCTGTAGTTACCACGCCGGACCTGATTGACTGGACAATTCGTTCATGCAGTGCACGAAGGTTGGCTAATGTTTGCGTTGCGGCAATCAATCGGACGTCCGAGCGCGACTGACGTTCGGCAAGTTTTGCTGCCAACAGACCGACGACCAGAAAAGCTACGTCAAATAAGGCAACAGTTTGAACGGTTTCAGACAAAGAGCCTTCGAGTGCATGTGTGCCTTTAGGCCCGATTCCACTCAAGACTGAGATCACGCACACGGTAAAAGCGATGACACAGACTACAGAAGTAATGATCGCGTCTCGAGGGCCAAGGAAGATGCTGGCCAGCGCTATGATGACTATATAAAGTGCGATGTAAGGCGAGTGAGCGTCGTTGGTCACCCAAACCAGCCAGGTCACCACCACTATGTCGACCAGAAACTGTAATCGGATCTGCAGAATCAGAGAATTCGTGAATCGGCGGGCCACGGAGTAGACGACGGTGAAGGCCGTGACGACGAAGAGAATCGTTATCGTGCTGCGCCAACCAGTGGGTCGAAAGTTTCCGCGCGCCCACAACGAACCGATCCATAACAACAGTACTGCGCCCAGCAGGCGGCCCAGGATGAGCCAGCCTAATTTGCTTGCCAGGGCGGCGTTGCGTCCACGTTTTGCATTCTTCGCTGCCAACAGCGCAAAGCCTATCACAGAGCGGGAACCTTGCGGCCCAAAACCTTAGTAACACGCGTTTAGAGTTCAATCTTTAGCGCAAGTGGCTCATCGGATTGCTTCGTTACCAACGCGTAATGCAAAGATGGTCCTCAGCGCGAGGGAGTGACAGTCCTGGTGTGTTACAGTACCCGCTTTAAATTGGAAGGGAGATTGCCTCTTAAATGCCTATGAAAAAAGTCCTGGTCGCCGGTCTAGTTCTTACGATTTGCGTCGGTTCTCTTTCAAATCCGGTGTTGCCCCAAACACCAGCAAAGCCGAGTCAGACCGTAAGCTCGAACACCGAAGAAGAGCTTCGCAGAGAGATTCGCGAGCTCAAGCAAGGCCAGGAAGCGATTCAAAAAGAGTTGCAGGAAATCAAGAAGCTCCTGCTTGCCAGGGAAGCCGCAGCTGCCAAGCCGACGGCGCGGCCTGAGAAAATTAATATCAGCTCGAGGCCATTTCGCGGCAATGAATCTGCGCGGATCGTGATGGTGGAGTTTTCAGATTATCAATGTCCATTCTGTGGCCGTTTCTTCAAGGACACGCTGCCACAGCTCGACAAGGAATACATACAATCGGGCAAAATCAAATACGTGTTTAATCATCTTCCACTCGACGACATTCATCCGGTTGCATTCAAAGCAGCGCAAGCGGTCGAATGCGCCGGCGATCAGGGTAAATTCTGGGATCTCCACGGTCGCTTCTTCGCGAATCAGAATCTGATTGGAAATGGCGATCTGGCAGCGCAAGCCAAGGTAGTCGGTTTAGATATCACGCGATTCGATCAATGCCTGCAAAGCGGAAAGACCGAGGCTTCAGTGCGCGCCGGTGTTGAGCAAGCGGGCAGTCTGGGAATACAGGCTACACCGACCTTTGTTATCGCTCAGGTGGACGCAAAAAATCCAAGTGACCCCAACATCAAGATCCTGACGGTCATCGGTGGAGCTTACCCGTTTCCCGTATTCAAATCTGCCCTGGACCGAGCCCTGGCAATGCCGTAGATCTTTTGGTCCTTGAGTGGCTTTTTCGTCCCTGGTTTTAAGATCCACTAAACGGTTTCCGTTCTTAAAGCAGCGTCCCTCGCAAGATAAAAAACGCCACACTGAAATAGATCACCAGCCCAGTTACGTCTACCAGCGTTGCCACGAAAGGGGCTGATGACGTTGCCGGATCAAAGCCCAGCTTGCGTAGCATAAAAGGCAGCATCGAGCCGGAGAGCGTTCCCCATAACACAATGCCAATTAATGCCAGGCCGACCGTCACTGCCACCAGCAACCAGTGCGGACCGTAGATATTAGAAAAGCCGGACCAAATTGTTATCCGTAGAAAACCGATTGCACCCAGAATCAAGCCCAGACCTAAACCTGAAAAGACTTCGCGCCGCATCACACGCCACCAGTCGCGCAACGATACTTCTCCAAGCGCGAGAGCTCTGATGACGAGCGTCGAAGCCTGCGATCCGGAATTTCCACCGGAGGAAATAATCAGGGGCACAAAGAGCGCGAGCACGACAGCCTTTTCAATCTCCTTTTCAAAGAATCCCATGGCCGTGGCAGTAAGCATCTCGCCAAGAAACAGAATGACGAGCCACCCGGCGCGCTTTTGAATCATGCTGGGCAAAGAGATCTGCAGGTAAGGCTTGTCCAGGGCGCCGGGCTCGACAGCAGCCATGCGCAGAATATCTTCGGTACCTTCTTCAATCAGCACATCGATGACGTCGTCGACGGTGACAAACCCAACGACGCTACCGTCTTGTTCCAACACCGGTACGGCGAGCAAATTGTACTTGCCGATTTTCTGCGCCACCGATTCCTGATCTTCAAGTGCGCTAACGGTAATCGGTTTTCGACGCATCACTTCGCTGATAGGCGAACCAAGCTCAGCCATGACCAGATCTCGCAGCGAGATCGCTCCCAGGAGTCGATCGGTTTCAGGCTCAAGCACGTAGCAGGCGTAAATTGATTCTTTCTCGCGGGCGACCGCTCGGATGTGCTTCAGTGCTTCTCCGACGGTCATCTTGACGTCGAGCTTAACGAACTCTGTCGTCATGATGCCGCCTGCAGTATGCTGCGGGTATTTCAACAAGCCTTCCAACTCGGTACGAACTTCTTCGCTGAGCTTTGGCACAATGCGATGGCGACAATGCACGTTCATCCGTTGAATGATGTCCGTGCGCTCATCAGCTGAAAGACCAGTAAGGATTTCAGCGGCTCGAACCGGCTCCAGCTCGCCCAATATGGCCGCGCGTCGTCTCATGGTGGGTTGATCGAACACTTCGATGACACGCTGAACGGGAAGCATGGCTACAACAGCAGCCGCCTCCGGTATCGTCAGTTGATTGAACAGCTCGGCCAGGTCTGCCGGAGCGAGGTCTGCAACCATACTACTGATGCCGACGAAACTTTCGTCCAGACGCAGGTGAATGCGCTCTAGTAGTTTTTTAAGATCTTGTGCGGGCAATTGAACACCTCCACGGCCGTATGTCTCTCACATTAATTCCTGGTCTTTGACGAGGAAGTTCGATTCGGAACTTGTACCGGAGCTTTGCTCGTTTACCGGACTTGGGCAGTCTTGTCAATCCGTTTGATCGAACTCATTGACTTTCAGTTTGAGCAAGCGTTATGTTTCGAGCGCTTTCGAGCAGTTGACGTAATTCTCACGAAGCCGCGAATTTCGGCTGCCAATCCTGTGATGACTTTGGGAAGTCTCGATCTGCATAAGGATGGGAAGTCTCGATCTGCATAAGGAGGATGAGCATGATTGCTCACTATGGACCGCGAGTGATTCTTTTGGTAATCGTGCTGTCCACCGTTGCTATGGCTCAGACGCAGACGGGTTTTCCTCAGCTTCCGGCTGTGCCGCAAACTGGTGACTTAAAGGACAAGCCGGATGCGACTCATTTCTGGTTTGTCGCTGCCGGAGATAACCGGCCGGCCGATGAAACCAGTCCACAACCGAAGATACTGGCGAAAATTTTCAAAGAGGCGCAACGCTACAACCCCGCATTCTTCATTTGGTGCGGAGACATCATCTACGGGCACGAGACAGAGAAACACAAACTCGAACCGCAGTTCACAGAATTCTTCGGAATAGCTGCGTTGGCGAAGGTTCCGGTCTTCAACGCGCCCGGCAACCACGAGATGGATACCGTCATCGATCAGGGTAACGAGAAGATCGAGACACCTGATGCCAAGCTGCAGGAAATTTATCTGAAGTCCATGAATTTCCCGAAGGATGCACCGCCGTATGGCGCCTTTAACTATGGCAACTCGCGCTTCATTGCCGTTGATACCGAAGAGGTGGCCCCGTCTGAGACTCCAAGATCAGCCGGCAAGATAGTGGACGATAAGGGTAAGAAGCTGAAGCTCGATCCTGGCTTCGTCAGTGATGCTCAAATCGAGCTGCTAAAACAGGACCTCGAGGCCAACAAGGACAAGGACCACATCTTCGTTTTCATGCATCATCCGATCATGCCTGCCAAAGAGTCGTCCGCATTGAACAAGGCGAATGCTGATTGCCTGTCGGACCTCTTCAAGGAATACCCGAATGTCTCCTATGTTATCGCCGCTCACGAGCACATCTATTACAACGCCAGCGGCACGTCGTTCGTGCCGCCGGCGCGACGTGACCCCACTTCAAGTGGGCCAACTTACCTGGTCAGTGGTGGCGCGGGCGCGCCGTTAGACAGTTGCCCATCCAACGCCAGCTCGCATTGCCGTTCGTTTAATCATTATCTTGTTTTCGAAGTCAACGGCAGCGTGGTGAAGGTTCAGGTAGTCCAGGTTTCTGTAACTTCGGGAAAGAAAACCGGTAAAAAGTAAGGAGAGCGATTTGCAGCTAGTCTTTATTCACGGCGGTCCTGCCGTAGGTAAGCTGACAGTTGCGCGTCACGTAGCCAGGCTTACGGGATTTCGGCTGTTCCACAATCACCTTACGGTCGATTTAGTAGGATCCGTTTTTGAATTCGGCTCTGAACCATTCGTCCGTTTGCGGGAAGAGATTTGGCTGTCAACTTTTCGTGAGGCTGCCAGATTTGATGTCTCACTAATCTTCACTTTCGCGCCCGAGGCTACGGTTCGGACGGGATTTATCCAACACACGATTGACGTGGTCGAATCTCTCGGAGGCAGTGTCGTCTTTGTTGAGCTTACTTGCGATGAAGCGGAGATTGAGCGTCGTTTGGAGGATCCTTCTCGCGGTGAGTTCACAAAACTCAATACGTTGAAACAGTATCGGACGCTCAAGGATGCCGGCGCCTTCGAGTATCCTTCGATTCCCAGTAGCTTGTCGCTTGATACGACGAACGCTCCACCGGAAGAAAGTGCGAAAGCGATCGCGAGTTATCTGAACCTTTCAGGTGACTAGGTTGATCAAGAAGCTCAGCCGCGAAAACCTCAGCTACCCTTAACGAACTGATTCGCAGCGGCCAACAGCTCTTCCAGGCGGGTCAAATACCTTCCCACATGCAGTCCATCCATCAGTGCGTGATGCACTTCCACTGAAATTGGAAGTAAGGTCTGCTCGTTTTGCCTTACAAACTTTCCAAACGAGATCTTGGGTACTGAATCTTCGCGGGCCCAATTCCTTGCGTGTGAGAAACTGGTGAAGGAAATCCACGGAAGCACTGTACAGTGGATCATGTCGTCCTCGTTGTCCCGATTCTTAAAACCGCCCTCTGTCTTTACACAATCGACGGCTAGCTGAGCGCCTGCTACACAATCACTGAAGTCTTCCAGGTAGTCGAAGTACGCGAAAGTGAAAGCTTCAGTCGGCAGCATTACGGTGGTGGCGCCATGAATGATCGGATGGACCAGTACCCGATCTTTTCTGAGCCGGTAGCGAAAAGGCTCGACCTCGTTAGCAGCTCTCAACGCGAAGTAATGATAGGCAAGCGATACGCTGATGTCTGGATGCCTGCGCAACGCATCGAGCAGAGGAGTAATGTCGACCGTAGTACAAACATTGAAGTAGGGCTTATCGAAGCCACGAAAGAACTCAAAGGTCTCACGTCGTGCCCATTTTGATAAGTCGAGAAATTCGCCCATGCGCGAATTGTAAGCTACTGTAACGCAAACTGTCAGTTTGCGTTACCTTGCACCGGATTCAATTGGAAACATAGGCGATTCGCCGCGTTACAATTCATCACTGTTCAATTTTCCGTCGTGAGGAGTGCCATGTTTAGACGACATTTTCTTTTGGGCCTGCTGGCGTTGTCGTGCATCTTCGTACAGCCGGTTATTCATGCCGGGCACGCGCAAAATCCAACTGAGCAGCAGGAGTACCCGGTTCCGATCAACGAATACCAGAACGGAGCCGTGCTGTGGACCCAATCATCCGGGGAATATCGCGCGCTTTCCTACCAGGCTTACGCGCTTGCTCGTCTGCGTCTCGATCAGTATTTGCGCCAGCGTAAATCTGAACGAACACGAAGACGGCCGCCCGCTGTTGTGGTTGATGTTGACGAGACGATATTGAACAACAGTCGCTTCCAGGCTGAGCTTATCAAGCGCGACCAACCTTACGATTCAGCGAGTTGGCAAGCCTGGTGTGAACGCGCTGAGGCCGACGCAGTAGCCGGCGCGGTTCCGCTTCTCAATTATGCAGCCAGACGCGGAGTGCGTGTCTTCTACATCACCAATCGCCGGCCGGCGGAGAAGCCGGGCACGATCAGGAATCTGCAAAAGCTGAACTTTCCTGGCGTGAGCGAAGAGACGGTAATGGTTCGCGAAAGGGACATGTCCTCGAGCAAGGAGTCGCGGCGACAAAGCGTCAGAAGCCATTACGACATTGCATTGTTGATGGGCGACAACCTGAACGATTTCAACGATGACTTTGCCGGCAAGTCAATTACCGATCGCAGTGCTCAAGTGGATCGAGAGCAAGCCGAGTTTGGTTCGAGCTTCATCGTATTGCCGAATCCGATGTATGGCGACTGGGAGGACGCCATCAATCATTATCAACGCGGCCTTACGCCCACTCAGCAACGCGCTAATCGCCGCGCGGCATTGAAGGGCTTGTAGAAAAACGGATTCGGTGAAACCAGACGGGTTCGTACTCCGAAATGAGAACCCCGAATGCAGAAAAGCTCGCATCATGCGAGCTTTTCCGTGGGAGAGAACACTGAAAACCCTGCCCTTAGTGGCCTTGCGAGAGTTTGCCGATTAGTGAGAATAGTGGCAGGTACATCGAAACAACGATTGAGCCGATGGTGACTCCAAGAAAACCAATCAGGACTGGCTCAATCAACGTCAACAGGTTCGCAATCGCCGCATCGACTTCCTGCTCATAAAAGTCAGCAATCTTACCGAGCATGGCATCAAGCGCGCCGGTTTGCTCGCCGATTCCGATCATCTGTCCCACCATATGCGGAAAGACTTCGGTGGCTTTCAAAGGTTCAACGAAGCTTTGTCCGCGTTCGACTGCCAGGCGAATCTTCATGATCGCAGCTTCGATGATCACGTTACCTGACGTGCGAGCCGTGATATCCAGCGACTGCAGAATCGGCACGCCCGAGGAGAGTAGCGTGGAGAGCGTACGCGAGAACCTGGCGACGGCGATCTTACGAAAGATGTCGCCGATGATCGGCACCTTCAGAATCAGGGCGTCAATATTCCTGCGGCCTCCGGGAGTCTTGTAATAGAAGCGAATTCCCAGGACTGCGGCGACGATGCCGGCGAGGATTGAGAGACCTCCCCATCCGGCCAGAAAGTTACTGATGCCAACCACAATGCGAGTTGGCAACGGTAGTTGTTCGCCCGGTCCCAGCAGGCCCAAAAAGATATTCTGGAACTGCGGAATCACGACAATCATGATCACAGCGACGGCGATGATAGCCAGCACGATGACAGCTGCGGGATAGATCATGGCCGAGATGACGTCGCGCTTTAACTTGACGATCTTTTCGATAAAGGTCGACAGACGTTGCAGAATCAGATCGAGAATACCACCGGTCTCACCTGCTTCAACCATGTTTGAGTAGAGCTGATCAAATACCTTCGGATGCCGCGCCATAGCTGCTGCGAGCGTCGAACCTTCTTCGACGTCCTGCCTGACTTGCATCAGGATGCTCTGAAAATATCTGTTCTCCTGCTGCTGCGCGAGAATTTCCAGACACTGGACCAGGGGCAAGCCCGCGTCGATCATCACCGAGAACTGGCGCGTAAAAATTGAGAGGTCCTTTGACTTAACCTTCTTGCGGCGACCTAGTTTCGGGATTCCTATTTCGCGTCCCTTTTCTTTGACCGCGGTGATCGTGACTTGTTCCTTGCGCAAAATGCTTCGCAGGGCCTCGCGATCGTCCGCGACACGTTCGCCGACAACAATCTCATTCAGCTTGTTGCGACCTTTGAAAACATATGTGGGCATTTTTCAGCTCTCCAGTTGCTGGTTGTTATCTGACGCTGGGACGGCTGCCGACTGGGCGCACCTGGGCATAGGGGCTCGGATGCTGCGGTTTGGGTCCGGTGTTCAATCCCGAACCACGCTCGATTATCTCCTTTAGCTCGTCTACGTTTGAAGAGCGCGTCAACGCACAATCCAAAGTAATCTGCCGCTTGTGATATGCAGTTGCGAGCGCCTGATTGAACGTCTGCATACCAAACTTGTCCTGTCCGGTCTGCATCATCGAATAGATTTGGTGGACCTTGTCTTCACGAATCAGGTTACGGATGGCCGAATTGGGAATCATTACCTCCAGCGCCATGACGCGGCCGCCGCCTTCAGCTTTGGGTAACAGCGCCTGACAAAGAATACCTTCCAGCACTAGTGACAGTTGCGCGCGGATCTGTGATTGCTGATCCGCAGGAAAGACGTCGATGATGCGGTTGATGGTGGATATAGCTGAGTTCGTGTGCAGCGTCGCAAGTGTCAAGTGACCGGTTTCCGCAATGCGCAGCGCTGATTCAATGGTTTCGAGGTCGCGCATTTCGCCTACCAGCACCACGTCCGGATCCTGACGTAAAGCCGTGCGCAGCGCCTCGGCAAAGCCGCGCGTGTCGGAGTTAACTTCACGTTGATTGATGAGACAGTTCTTGTGATTGTGCAAGAATTCGATCGGATCTTCGATCGTCAAGATATGCTCGTGCCGGTCGCGATTGATCTTGTCGATCATCGCGGCGAGCGTGGTTGACTTGCCTGAGCCGGTGGGCCCCGTCACCAGAATAAGACCGCGCGGCTTGTTACAGAGCTCCTGTATGACTGGCGGCAAACCTAATTCTTCGAATGCCTTTATTTCATAAGGAATCGCGCGAAAAACCGCGCCGACTGCTCAACGTTGATTGAACAGGTTCGCGCGAAATCGAGAGAGACCTTTTACGCCAAAGGAGAAGTCGAGCTCGAGATTCTCCTCGAAACGGTGTTTTTGCGCATCCGTCAACACTGAATATGCGAGTTGCTTGGTGTCAGCCGCAGTCAGGTTCCGATATCCGTCTAGTGGGCGCAGGTGACCGTGAACACGAACCTGCGGTGGCGAGCCCGTCGTGATGTGCAAGTCAGATCCCTGCAGCTCGGAGAGACTTCGCAGTAACTCAGACAGAGAGATCTGGGGCGGGGCTTCATTTGGTCCCATTTAGACGTCGTTCTCCTTTGTTCTTATGTGAGATTGAGCGAGGGGCAAGCTTGCTCGCTCATCGTAACGAGGCGATGAACCGTTCCGCTTCTGACGCCATGCGATCGGCTGATTGCACGTTAGCTTCCGTCGCCAGACTGTAGATACGACCATTCACTTCGGTGAAATAGAAGTTCCAGGCTTTATCTTGAGAGCGGCCATCCGCTGGTGTCTGTGCGGTTACAACGAAAACCCGACGACCGTTGACTTCACGTTCAAAGTCATTGGTTACCCAACCGCCGGCAGCGATCATCTTGTCGATCACGGTGCGTCGCAACTCAGTAAAGGAAACACCGCTAAGCATCTGCTTCTGCTCTTTCAGGGTCAGGTAAGCAGGATTGGGACGGCTCAGCGCCACGACGGAAAGCTGTGCCTGATCGGCTGGATTGGCAATGGCGCGAAACCTCATCTCACCAGTAGCCGCGACCGGCAGGCTGTTCCAGCCATTCGGAAGCGGAGCTACAGCAGCAGGCGCGGCAGGCGCTGCAGCAGCAGTTGGTGCAACGAAAGCAGGCTTCACTCTCAAAGCTGCTTCCCGATGGGCCATAGCGCGAGCAACGGCCAGGCGACGCATGCGTGCACGGTGATGCCGCCACCACCTGCGCGAGTGACGTCGATGATGCCGTCGCTGCATACCGATTCTGTGACCCAAACCGCGGGCTGCAGTATCGGCGAATGGCAGAGCGGCTACCACCGAAACGAGTATCAGTATTGACAATAAGAGTTTTCGCAACATGTTGTTTACTCCTCTTTGTTTTAAACCACAGTCTCGCGGACAACTTCCTCGATCGTGGTAATTCCGCTGCGAATCTTGTGAAGCCCGGAATCTCGCAGTGAAATCATTCCGTCATCGATCGCTTTCTTGCGCAGTTCCAAAGCAGAAGCGCCGATCAAGATCAGTTCGCGTATCTCATCGGTTATTTCCATGACCTCGTAAAGACCTACGCGGCCTTTGTAACCGGTGTTGTTGCAGGTGGAGCAACCCTGCCCTTTGTAGGTTTTGAGAGTTTGAGCTTCTTCGGCCAGGAAGCCGATTTCGACGAGAGCTTCAGGAGGCGTCGGACTCTCGCGCTTGCAGTCCTTGCAAATGCGACGAATTAGACGCTGGGCCTGAATGAGGTTGACGCTGGTCGCGACGAGGAAAGGTTCGATGCCCATGTTCATCAGACGTGAAATCGTTGAGGGAGCATCGTTGGTGTGAAGCGTTGACAGCACCATGTGACCTGTCAACGCCGCTTTGATGGCAATCTCCGCTGTCTCAAAGTCGCGAATTTCGCCGACGAGAATGATGTTCGGATCCTGTCGCAAGAAGGCTCGGAGCGCGGCAGCGAAGTTCAGTCCAATCTGTTCCTTCATCTGCACCTGGTTAATTCCGACAAGATTGAATTCGACCGGATCCTCCGCGGTCATGATGTTTGTGTCGATAGTGTTCAGCGCTTGCAGGGCAGAATAAAGGGTGTTCGTCTTACCACTTCCAGTTGGACCAGTAACGAGCACCATGCCGTAAGGCTTTGAAATATTGCGCTTGAATTTGACCAGGGAATCGGGCTCGAAACCCAACTTGGTCATGTCAAGCATCAGGTTCTCTTTATCGAGCAAACGAAGCACGACTTTTTCACCAAACAAGGTGGGCAAAGTAGAGACACGGAAGTCGAGCTCTCGTGAGCGAGCATCAACCTTGACCTTGACCTTGATGCGCCCATCCTGCGGCAGACGCTTTTCTGAGATGTCGAGCTTCGCCATGATCTTGACGCGCGAGATGAGTGCATCCCGCATTTTCAGAGGCGGATGCATGACGTCATAGAGAACGCCGTCAATTCGGAATCGGATGCGCAGTTCTTTCTCGTAGGGTTCGACGTGTATGTCGGAAGCGCCACGACGCAGAGCATCTACCAGCAGCACGTTTACCAGACGGACCACCGGCGCGTCCGCTGACATACGTGAAAGAGTAGTGAGGTCAATCTCTTCGTTGTCTTCGAGGATCTCGACGTCATCACCACTGTCTGGGGGCGTAAAATCAATACTGTCGAGCGAGGCTAAATCTGCCTTCGTAATGGTGCCGTTGCCATTTCCGTTAAGGAGTGAGACACCTTCGAGGACGCCATCATCAATCGAAACGTTGGCAAGATCGATCTCGCGTGAAGTGCTGTAATAGTGTGAAATCGCGTGCTGAATGCTCGCTTCAGCTACTACCACCGGTTCGACATTGAGACCCGTCATGAACTTTATGTCGTCCATGGCGAAGACATTGGTGGGATCAACCATAGCCAGTGTGAGCGTGGAGCCCACTCTGGACAAAGGCAGGACGGAGTATTTCTGAGCGACTTCCTGGGGGATGAGGCGTAGCACAGAGGCATCGATTTGGAAGAGTTCAAGGTTAACTGAGGGGATTCCGTACTGGCGCGACAGTACGGCCGTGATCATGTCATCGGAAACGAGCCCCAGCTTTACGAGGTTATAGCCGAGCCGCCCTCCATGCTCTCGCTGGTATTCAAGCGCTTCACGGAGGTGTTGCGGACTGATTAGATTTTCGCGAACGAGTATTTCTCCGAGTTTGGCAGACATTCTTGGTAGGTTTCGACTTTGTTAGCGGGCGGGTCCTGGATCCGAGACGTTGCCGCGGGACGTACCCGAGCTGTACATCCTGCGCCGGTGTGCACAACACCGTTGCAACAGGCATAGTACTCGTTGAACATTTGGGCTGTCAAGAAATCAATTTGGCTTGGAAGGGCAGTTAAGTTGAGGCTGTTAAAAGACCTTTGGGTTTGAGCGGAGGCAGGAAATGGAGACGAAAATGTGAAGGGCCATACCAATTTTCACTGGTACGGCCCTTCAATTTTTGAACGATCAAACTTCTAGTTAGGGCCGGCGCCGCCGTGCCGGGGCGGAGGGCTTCTCTGCCTGAACGTTCTGCTGCTCCTTTAGGTTTTTCAGCACGTCCTGGGCTTCCGATTTCAGCTGCCCATCGGGTGCCTTTTCCACGAAGCGAGCGAGGTAGTTGGCTGCTTCCTGATAATTTGCCTTGGCCTCATCCTTCTTTCCTTCTGATTCCTTAACAAATCCCAAGGCATACAGGACCAATCCGAGATTCTGGAGCGCGTCAGGATCGTCTGGATTCTCAGCCAGGATCTTATCGTAAGCCTCTTTGGCTTTGTCATAGGAATTGGCATCAAAGAGCATCTTTGCCATTTCCTTTTGGGCGCGAGCCTTTTTGGCGGCGTCTGTCTCGACTGCGAGATATTCAGTGTACGCAGTTACGCCAGCGTCCACTTGGGTTGGGTCAACCTTGCTGACAACCTTGTTCATGGCCTGCGCGCGCACCATAAGTGCGAAATACTTGTTTTTGTTGAAATTCTGCAATGCACCGGCGTCAGTAGGAGCGGTTTGACCTTTTAGCAGTTCAATGGCCTTGTTGGCTGTTTCAGCGGAGTCTTTCCAGTCCTTTTTTGCAGGATCCAGAAGTGCACCACCGCCGCCCGTCTTAATCGCGGACTTATACTCTTCTGAAGTAATCGTCTTGTTGTACCGGGAAACCGCGCGATCCAAATAGGCCTGGGCCTTATTCGTCATCAAGGTCGGTGCCCCTGGATGGGTCGGATCTGCTGAGATTCCCTCGTCATAGTGGGTGATTGCCTCGGTGAACAGTCTCTCAGCTTCCGCGTAATTTGGCGGCTGGGAACTGTTGGCTTTCTCTCCCGCGGTGAGCGACGCGTTACCTTGAGTAAACTTCTCGCTGAGCACCTTGTTGGATTCCTCAGCCTTCTTGTTACTCTCGATAATTTCCTTATTCTTGGCCTCAAGCTCAGCGCGCTTGGCTTTGTCGGCCGAGCTTTCGCCGGAGGGTGCAGCAGGCCCATTGGCGCCGCCGCCCTTATTTAGAGCCTGGATTTCAGCCAGGGTTAAACGACGACCATCGCCGGGCTGCAGGTCAAACGCGTAGTCTACATCACGTCCGGCGAGAGCTGGTTGAAAGTCAGGACGAGCGCCGGGAGCGCTCACGGCAAGAATGTATTTGCCGACATACTGCAGGCCTGCATATATAAAGACGCCTTTCTTGTCACTCTTGACCTCCCATTTGCCGGTCATATCAGTGCGAAAGATGTCAATTTGCGCTCCAGCCACGGGAGTCGTGGTTCCGTCGGCCTGCTTCATCGTGACGTGCCCACGAATCTCACCCAGTTGAGCACTAGCTACGGTTGCTGATAGGACCAGCAGCGCAGCCGCCAGTGGTGCGGAAAAATATTTGCGAATCATCAGCGTTCCTCCAACGGAGAGTAGTATCTGGATTTTATGATTGCGGGAGAGCTCTTGAGATGCGTCGCTGATCTTCTCAGTTGTAATAAACGTCTCGAGAACGGCCTAAAGTTAATAAGCAAACCGGCTGCTGTCAAGCACGTAGGCAATCGGATCCACCAGTCCGGCCTCGCGAAATGCGCGCAGTCGCAACGCGCAGGAATCACACTGGCCGCAGGCCTTTTCGTCCTCTTGATAACACGACCAGGTTAGCTCCAGTGGCGCTCCGAGTTCGTGGCCGCGCAAGACTATCTCAGATTTCTTCATGTCGATCACAGGGGTGCGAATAAGGATAGAAGTTTCAGGCCGAGTGCCGATCGCGATTACTCTTTCAAAGGCTTCATAGAATTCGGCCCGGCAATCTGGATAACCTGAAGAGTCTTCGGCTACGGCGCCAATATAGATCGACTGCGCACCAATTACTTCAGCCCAGCTGGTAGCAATCGATAGCAGATGGGAATTTCGAAATGGCACATAGCTGGTCGGGATTCCGGGGTTTGCGAGATCGGCCTGTGAGACGGGTAATGTGTCGTCAGTTAGCGAAGAGCCGCCAATTTGTGACAGGTAGTCCAGTGAGACGGCCAGCCGGCGACGGACCAGATAGAAATCACCAATTTCATTGAAAGCTCGCAATTCTCGTTGTTCAGTTCGCTGTCCATAGGATACGTGTAGGAACGCGAGCTCATCGTTCTCTTCGTGCGCGATGGCAGCGGTCACACACGAGTCCATTCCGCCTGACACCAAACAAACAGCTATGGACTCAGACTGCGTCATGATGAGCGGCGCGGCTTCCGCCATTGGCTCATCGATCAATTCATTGCTACCACCCATTGTTGCCTCTCTTCAAAGTCGACTCTGCACTTTCGAGCTGTCACCGAAAAGGATGAAGGATGAAGGATGAAGGATAAAGGATGAATCGAAGAATGTTACTCAATGATCCATCATCCTTCATCCTTCCGCCTTCATCCTTTTGGGCGTCCGTTTCACACACCGTGCACATCTGGTCCCCAGATGTACTTGTGTAGTTGAAGCTGCATACGTACTCGCAGGCCGCTCGCCGCTACCCAGTCCGCCAACTGCTGCAGTTCTATTTCATTCCAGGCGGGAGAAATCAGGATTGCGCGAGCTCGCTGTTCGAGTTGGTACTGCTCAATTACCCCAACGGCGTAATCCCAATCGGCACGGTCGGCAATCACGAACTTAACCTCGTCCCTGTCTGCATTCAGACGATCGAGGTTGGGCCAGTGATTTCTCGACTCTTCGTTCGAAGCAGGGCATTTTACATCCAGAATTACAGCGGCGCGCGCGTCAACATCCTCCGTCGAGCAAAAACCGCCGGTCTCAATCAACACTTCAAAGCCTTCGTCACAGAGACGACGGATGAGTGTGAACACCTCTTTTTGTGCCAGCGGTTCGCCGCCCGTAACCTCCACCAGCCGGCAGCCGAAATCCCGCACCTGCCGCATCACGTCGTCAATTGAAATATGTTCTCCGCCAGTAAAAGTGTACTCACTGTCGCACCAGACGCATCTCATAGGGCAGCCCGTCAGGCGCACAAACGTGCAGGGTCTGCCGGCATGCGTGGATTCGCCCTGAATGGAGCGAAAAATTTCAGTTACGCGAAGCATGGACAGGCGTTTATCTTATCGCAAAAACGATGTTTGGTCTTTGTTCGGCAGTTTGAGAGCTAATAGCCAAAGAACGCCGGCTCAAGTCCTGAAAGAGCGTGATAGCATAGAGCTTCGAATTGCTCGGTGATTCGCCAGTGAGTAAACAACCCCCACAAATTGAAGAACTGGTCAATCAGGGCGCACAGCGTCTGTTCGCTCGAGCCGGTGATCATTATTCGCTTTCTGTCCAGGACATCGCCCCGCGTATCAAAGCCTGGCTCGAAAAGTATTTGCTGAGAGATGTACCGGGCGCTCCCGCGCAATCGATTAACGAGTTCGTCGATCAACTACAAGCCACTGATCTCTGCCTGGCAATCGCTTGCGAGCGGGGCGACTCTGCGGCGTGGTCGGATTTAGTTGAACGTTATTCGGCCACGGTGAGATCTGCCGCGCGATCGGCAGCCGGGAACGAGGATGCCGCCGAAGATCTGGCCCAATCAATATGGGCAGAGTTACATGGCTTGCGCGCGCGCGCTGACGGTCGACCTGCGGGCAAGCTCGCATACTACTCAGGACGAGGATCGTTTGCGGGTTGGCTGCGCGCGGTCGTAGCGCAGCTGGCGGTCGACCAGCATCGAAAGCAAGCCCGGCTCGTCCAGACTGAAGACGATGCAGAATTGGATCGCTTGACCTTGGCAGACACGGATGACGGAAAAACCGCCGGCATGGTGAGCTCTGTAGAGAATCCCGAAACGGCTCTCTCGAACAAACTCGGACGCAATGAAATAGAGAGCGCGCTGAGCCGTTCTATACGGGAGATGAGCGATGAGGATCGGTTGTTAGTCAAGCTTTATTATTTTGACAATCTAAGACTGCGCGAGGCCGGCGCCGTTCTCGGTGTACACGAAGCGACCGCGAGTCGCCGCCTGACCCGTGTTCATTCTGAGATTCGTGCGCGAGTTGAGAAGATCTTGACAAGTGAGGGAGGCTGGTCAAAAGCCGAGGCTGCAGCCGCATTCTCGGAATTAGCCTTGCACCTGGATGCCGATGTCGAGCCGCTGCTCGCAACGAAGGTCGTAACATCGGAGAATATAAGTCCTGACTAATGAGGAAAGTTAGGGAGCAAAGTTGGGCGACAAGTTGGAACAGTAATCGCAAGGTTGGCTGGTAGCGCACGTTCTTTAGTTTGGCGGGTTGAGTGAATTAGATGAAGCAACAAGAAAACAAGGAAATAGATAGCTTGTTGCGATCGTGGGCGGGTCGGCGACCTGCGGGCGGCGCGGACATGGCTGGAAATGGTGCAGGTGGGCATCTGGATGCTGACGAGCTCAACTCGTACGCAGAAGGAGTACTGCCACCGGCGGCCCGTGCTCGCTATACAGCTCATCTGATTGACTGCGATGAATGCCGCAGGATGGTATCTAAACTTGCGGTTGCCGCCGGACCTGTTGTCACTGAACGTTCGATTGATCCTGAACCCGAGCCTGCCGCGTGGCGAAAAGCACTTGCCTCAGTTTTTGCTCCACCTGTATTGCGATTTGCGCTGCCGGCTCTGCTGCTGGTAGCGGTGGGGGTTGTGTTCTTTGCCTCGCGTCCGGGTGTGAATGAACGAGCGTCGGTGGCCCAGGATACTGGTCAGCCCGCAGCGAAATCTGGTGCAGCGCAGCCCAATGCAGCGCAGCCCGGGGAAGTGCAAACGAAGGCTTCGGCTCAACCAACTCCAGCAGGCCAGAATGGCACTTACGCGTTCGAGGCTGGTAAATCACAGTCCGTGACCTCGGCAAACTCGTCCGTGCACGCGGGCGATGCTCCGGTGAGCACTGACAAGCTTGAACGTGGCAAGTTGGATCGCGAGCAGGAGAAGCAAGCTCAGGCTCCAGCAGAAGGTAGGGTTGCAGAAAGAAAGGAACCTCCGAGAGAAGAATATGCTCCTGAGGTAAATAAGAAGCGCGCCGACGAAGACCTTCAGCCTAAGACAGCAGCATCAGCGCCTGCTCCGCCACCAGCTAAACCTGCAACTGTTGGTGGTGCTGCTGGATCAGAAGCACCCAAAGGACCAGCAAAGGACTTTGGCAAAGGCAAGGGCGAGTATGCGGCCGCCGATAGTGCTGAGGTCCACAAAGACGTTTCAAGAAACGTGAAAGAGATGCCCGCCGGCCAAGCCGAGGCAAACGCTCGCGCTGATGACAAGCGTCAGAAAGCGAAGGCGATGAAGGCAGCAGAAGCGCGTGATGGCGCGGATGAAGATAGCGAAACGCGCACGATCTCAGGGCGGCACTTCCAACATCGCGGTAGCGCCTGGATCGATTCGGCCTACCGCTCCTCAATGGCCGCTGTGAACGTCGCGCGTGGCTCGGAACAATATCGTGCGTTAGTCGCGGACGAACCCACAATCGGCACCATCGCGAATCAACTCAGCGGCGAGATCTATCTCGTCTGGAAGGGCCGCGCGTATCACATTAAATAGAATTTCGAATTTCGGATTGCGAATTTCGAATTTAACCGACGATTGGGCATTGCGAATCGAAAGCAAATTCGCAAATCGAAATTCCAAATTCGCAATTCGCAATCCGAAATTCGAAATTCTCCTGTGATATCCTTGCGGCGAAGATTCGGGAGGTTTGCATGTATTGTTCATCCTGCGGCGCCGAAAGAAGTCTCGACTTGAATTATTGCAGCCGCTGTGGCGCTAGCACCGCAGCAGAGACGGAACTAGTGCCTATCAACCTCACCAAGCCGGCGCTCTCAATTGGATTAACAGTTGCGCTGATTACTCTCGGTGGGTTTGCATTGCTAATTACTGGGGCAGTGAAGCTAGCTGAGGTTTTCCGTGTTCCTGATCCGATTATGGCGATAATCCTCTTCGGCATGTTAACGATCCTCTTCTGCGACGTTATGCTGATTCGTTTGTTGAGCCGCATCGTGAACGCCTCGCTCGACGCAAAAAACGAGAAATCATTGACCTTGCCTAAGCCAGTTACACGCGACACTGCGAGACAGCTCAATCCGCGATACGAGCCGGTTCCAAGCGTTACTGAACATACAACGCGCACGTTCAGCCCAGTCTTCAGAGAGCCTTCAGATCGAGATACCAGGTAATCCGCCGAGGAGAAAAGAACAAAATGTTGACCCCGAAGCTAAAGCTGCGTTCAGCTGCTTTATCGCTTGTGCTCTTGCCGGTTTCGATTCTGCTGTCAGGCCATGCTGTCGCCCAGAAGGCCAGGCCACCTCAACGCAAGCCAGCAGTTGGTGCAGTTCGTGTGGTGGCTAATCCCGCGATTACCGCGATGACGCGCGAGATTGACGCGCGCAATATCGAGCGCACCATTCGCAAGCTTGTTTCGTTCGGCACAAGAAACACTCTTTCAGAACAGAACGATCCTAAGCGCGGCATCGGAGCTGCTCGCGATTACCTCTTTGAAGAGTTTCAGAAAGTTGCAGCCCAG
>Ga0126384_10000081_pt1 | contig 38962 bp, 32 predicted proteins | sample PanSoiMetPlot_36_FD_92543 | JGI IMG/M metagenome (GOLD analysis project Ga0126384, IMG submission 92543) | Tropical forest soil microbial communities from Panama - MetaG Plot_36 | ecosystem: Environmental > Terrestrial > Soil > Tropical forest > Bulk soil | place: Panama | collected 2016-02-17 | reverse complement strand
CTGACAAGCCGCCGGGCGCATCATTGTTTTACGCCGCGGTGTTCACACTTTTTGGGCGAAGCATGAAGGCGGTTCACCTTGCGGCGACTGTTTGGAATTTCGCTACTTCGCTGGTCATCTATCGTATTGCGACTCATTTCTATTCCAGACTGGCAGGACTCTGCGCGGCGCTGCTGTTTGTTTATTTCAGCACGAATTACTTCACGCAGGACATGATGGCGGCAAATACCGAATTGTTGATGATGCTGCCATATTCCCTCGCATTCTATGTCTTTGTGAGAGCGCGTTCTGAAGAAATCGGAGCATCGACTCCGAAGCCGCCGCGAAGCGTTGGACTGATCATCGCAGGTGTGCTCACGGGATTTGCGGCTTTGTTTAAGCAGATCGGGGTGCTTAATCTCGGGTTCTTCTTCCTTTACGAGATAGCGGCGATCTGGATGATAAGCAAGGAAGGTGTTGATGCAAAAGGCAGGTGGTTGGTTGAGAGCCGCCGCGCTGTTTATCGGCTCTTAAATATCGCGCTTGGATTGATTCTAGTATTCGCCGTCTTTGTAATGTGGTTAACGTCGATGGGTGCATTCTCTGATTTCTGGAGGAACGGCGTCGTGCTGAACATGTTCTACATTGATTCCGAGCCGCCTGGGTTGTGGCTCAAGTTCATGCTTGGACGCGGCTTGGGTTATGTCTTCTTCAATTCAGTGTTGTGGTGGCTTGCGGGATGGGCGGTGTGGCGATCGTTGCGAGGGACCCAAAAGAAATCGAGTGAATCCATTCTCGATACGAACGATGAAGAACGCTCAAGATTCGATGTGGTAGTAGCTCTTTGGGGCGCGGTTTCTTTGGTTGGGGTAGTACTCAGCGGGAGGTTTTACGGCCACTATTTTATCCCGTCGCTGCCTGCGCTTTCGATTCTGGCGGCGCGCGGCAGCCGGTTGCTCGTCGAGAGCTTGCGAACACCGAAAACCAGATTAAAGGCGCAAGTCATAATCTGCTTAATGTCAGGGTTGTTTCTGGTCGGATTGCTAAGGTGTCATCATAGAACTGCTGTTTTGGCTTATGAAACATTGACGGGACGCCGCACGCATTGGAGTGCGAACTGGGGAATGACAAAACGCGAGGAAGAAGCACAGATTGTCTCGAACTTTGTGCTTGAGCGAGTTCCTCGCGGCGCGCCGTTATACATCTGGGGTTATGCCCACGATGTTTTCTGGCGCACCGGCTGCCGGCCTGCGTGTCGCTATCTTACGCCTTATTACATTGATGGCAGGTTTTCGGATGCTGAGGCAACGGTGCCAGAATCCGGCGAGCAGTTCAGGCGGGAGGCTGCGGCAAACCTGCTCGAAGATCTTCAGCGTAACAAGCCTCCGCTCATCCTTGATATCGAGGGTGGACTAAAGTCTCTGCCATTCGAGGAGCTGGTTGGTTATATCGGAACTCATTATGACGATGTCGGCAGCGCCGGGATGGAACCGGCGAGACCATTTCGTGCTCTAAAGCTGCGAGAGGAGGGTGAAAGATAGGTTTAGCAGTAGTCAGCGTCTTTGCGATGTCAAAGAACTTCAATTCAGGTTTCGCGCAAAGCCGCAAAGGACCGCAAAGACGCAAAGAGCGAACCGCTTATTTTAGAGTCTCTTATTAAGCCGCTCGCCGATCCACTCATTGATAACCGGCAATGACTCGCGCGGAAAAACGTGCCCGGTCGGGAAGCTTCGAAATTCAACGGAGGGAGACCGCCTGCTGATCGCATCCCTGAATGTTCGCGTCCTCGCAAGCGGATAAAACTCGTCAGTCTCGCCCGCGATTATCAATACATCGGTTTCGCTCCAGTGATATTTGTCCTCGTCCCAATCACCAGGGATGCCTCCGCAAACCGCTATCATCCCTCGCGCGATTCCCGGATGAGTAAAAGCGAAGCGATAATTCAGTGCCACCGACTGAGAAAAGGCGAGCAGGAAGACAGCTCGTCGGTCGATTTCAAAATCAGATGCGGTTGTCTCGATGATCGATAGCAGTGTCTGATGATGTAGCTTAATAGTTTCATGAGCCTTGTACCGCATCATCCATCCGAAGCCGATCTTCTGGCTGTACGGGTCACTCTCGGAGCGCACAAAGAACGCATTTGGTCCTTGTACCGAAGCGATGATGAAGTCCTTCGAATTGATCTTCTGCGCGAGGGACATCATTGATTCTTTGTTGCCTTCATAGCCGTGCAGCGCAATGAGCATTGGTCTCGGACCAGCCGAGTCGCCGTCTGGTACATACAAGTCGTAATACAGATTTGTAGGTTGTTGAACTGATCTTTCTTTAGTCATTTTTCGCCTTCGTTCTGCTTTGTCACGACTGCCTGGGCAATGCGATATTATCTGAGGCTATGACCGTTGAAAAGACGACTAGATATGTGATCTACGGCGCTGGAGCTATCGGCGCTACAATCGCAGCACTGCTTCGCCGAGCCGGATCTCGGGTTATCTGTGTAGCAAGACCGGCGTATGCAGAGGCCCTGATAAACGGAATCGAAATCCGCGAAGAAGAGATCGTGTCGCGCGTGAGTGTGGACGCGGTGACGACGGTCGCTGAGCTTCGTGTTGAGAGCGGAGACTTAGCTCTTATTACCACAAAGTCGCAAGCCACTGAAACGGCAGTCGAGGAGCTTCTTGAACGCTATGATGAGTCCCTGCCGGTCGTGTGTCTGCAGAACGGCATTCGAAATGAAGAGATCGCGGCAACAAAGTTCAAACGAGTTTACGCTGGTCTGGTGTTTCTTAGCGCGGTTCAACTCGAGCCGTCAGTGATAACTCTACCCCCGGGGCGCTCGGTTGCGATCGGACTCTTTCCTAACGGACTAGATGAAACGGCAAACCAGATTTGCGCCGAGATGCAGGATGCCGGGTTTGATGCCATGCCCTCTGCTCACGTGATGTCCATGAAGTGGGGAAAGCTCGTCGCCAATTTGAATAATGCAACGACGACAATAACCGGATACTGGTTGGAACGGGCGATGGCGGATGCCGATATGCGAAAGTTGATGCTGGCGGTGAGAGAAGAAGGCTTGCGGGTGTTGGATACCGCTGGAATAGCGGTTGAGCCTCCGCCGAATGAGCCCTCGCCGATCAGGATCCTCGAGATGACCCGGAAGCTGATGGAACCGCCGAAGCGACCCTATGATCCGAAGACAGCTCCGCCCAATGAGCCTCGAACGTTCTCCTCAATGTGGCAGGATCTCCAGCTGGGGCGGAAATCAAATGAAACCACGTTTCTAAATGGTGAAATCATTGCGCTTGGAGAGCGTTATGGTTTACCGACTCCGTACAATTCGACGCTAATTGAGCTGGTCAACAGAATGTTTGCCGAGAGGCTAGCGCCTGGCCTGTACAGCCCTGGAGAATTGCACGATTTTATCCAATCTCGCGTTAAATAGGTTATTCCGTGGCACACAAACACAAGGGGCGGTTGCCTCCACTGCCTCGAGAACCTCGCTCGGCTTCCCCCGGGAGGCTTGGTCACCGAGAATTGGAATTCACGTATTTGACCGCAATAAATTCATAATATTGACATAGAAAAATTTACTGCTATAGTTACTCCCCAGCAGCATAAAAGAACGTCAGCCCCTAATAAGCCCAAAGGCAAAAATGACGGAGTAGACGCTCAGCAGACAAATTGCCCGTGTCTCTGTGCGAGAACAAGGGTGGGAAAGATGCTACAAGTAAATAGATTGAAGGCTAGCGCATTGGCGTTGGTGCTTGCCTTGGCGATTCCGTGCGCAGCGGATACTGGACGAACCAAAGAATCCGGACCCGGCGAGGCCTTTGACCCAGTTGAGTTCATAAAGAGCTTCCGAATGGGGATGAGCTACGATGATGTCCAGAAACTCCTGCCAAAGTCTGCAGATCAAGACACACTGGCTTATATTCCCAGCGAAGAGTCGTTCCTGCTTGGTGTCGACATAAAGTCACAGGCGACGTGGAGCGTTTCCTTCAAGTTTGACACCCAGGACACGCCTGCCCGACGTCCTGAGCAACTGATCGAGTTGAGCTGTAGCGCCGGCTTTTCATCTCGCGGCGAAACGTTCGAGACGATCGTCCGAAAGGTCACCGAGGCTTTTGGCGATCCTGTCGAGTTGGACCGTTCTCAGGAAAAGTTTCAACTGGCGGGATGGCGAGTATCCGGCGGTTCAGTGTTGACGCTTGAGTATTCGATTACCGGTTCAACTGTAGGGAATGTGAATATCGAGTTTGTGATCAGGAAGAACCGTTCGAGGAGTTCTTCGGATACCAAGACCGCGGCGTAACAAAGGCCCAAAAATCTACCCTCCTTATAATCTCTGGATTAAGCTGATCGATCATTGTCGGCTGGCTATCTCACTGTTCTTCCAAACGCTTGAAGTGATACTGCGAGCAATTTGACCATCGCAAACCAGTTCTTTGAGCTATAATACCAGCGTTCGGACATTCCGATCGTGGGCAATGTGGACATCCCATACCATCGCCGCCCAAACGAACTTTTCCAATGACGTTTGGTTTTGTCGCTAAACTTGGTTTTTTGGTGAGACGGTCTGTACGCCAAGCAAGGACCTGGTTAACCGAGCGCGCAGCTGAACCTGTTGAGAATACGAACCCGGACGAGGCGTTCCCGCTTCCCGCACTTAGGAGGCGCACGATTCCACTCCTGGCGATGGGTGCAGGTGTCTTTTTCATCGCAATCGGCGTTAGATTGCTATACTGGCAGGATTACGGTGTCTACGTCTATGATCGGGCCGAAGTCCAACGAATCTTGGATGGAGTTGACACTTTTTCCCCAGCTAGCCCTCCCAAATCTGGCGATGCCACCCTTGTTGTTCACCCGCCAGGTTACACACTTTTGATGCAGGGAATCTTCCGAGTTTTCGACGGCTCGGTTTCGTCGATCGCATTCGTGCAGGTCATCGCCGATTCCCTGGCAGCAGTGATTCTGCTTCTTGTAGCAGCGGAGCTATTGCCGTTTGGTGTCGCAGTCATAAGCGCCGTGCTCGTTGCACTCTCGCCTCACCTGACACACTACTCACTCCATTTATCTCCTGAATCACTCAGTGTCCTTCCTATCCTACTGGCGGTCTACTTCTTGATTCGTGCAATCAAACGACCTTGTTACGTCGGTTTCATAGCCGTCGGTGTATGCGTCGGCTTGTCGTGTTGGCTGAGAGCCAATGGTATGCTGCTCGCGCCTTTCATCGGCGTAGTAATGATTTTCTCATTCACTCGCGGTAAGAGAAGAATAGTCTACGCAGGAACTATAGTCGCAGCCGCGGCATTGGTGATTGCGCCAATCACCATCCGCAATTGGATTGTCTATCATCACTTCATTCCACTATCAATCGGTGCGGGTGTTACCTTGATTACCGGCATAGCCGATTATGACACCGAAGGCAGGTTTGGATTTCCAAGGGTGGATTCGGACGTTCAGAAGCAGGAGGCTGAAATGTACGGACGGCCTGAGTACGCCCGGAACCTTGAAGATCCGAATGGGATCGAGCGCGATCGCGCACGCCTTGCTCGCGGGCTCGCGGTCATCCGCTCAAATCCATTTTGGTTCGCTCGTGTGATGCTTCGCCGCGCGGGCTTTATGCTTCGTTACAACGACCCAGGTCACCACGATTGGCCGTACACTACCGCTATAGTACCAATCATCTCTGCGGAGCCAACCCCTCGCCGCTCCCTCCAGACTACAGATGCGATGCAGCCCGTATGGACAAACTCCGCGTATGAATTTTTTAGTCGAGGCAAGATTATATCGCCCGATGCGAGGGTCTTCTTCGATGAGGCACACCAGGCGCTGCTTATTGCGGGAGACAGCTCAGAGTATGGCGACCAGATCCGTTCCGAAGATATTGCTGTTCAAAAAAACACTGATCATGTGCTTGGTATTTCACTTAAGGCAATGCAGGGAGAGGTCGCAGTTAAGATAATGAGTATCAACAATCGCGTTACGCTTGCTTCGGCTAACATCAAGGCGTTTGTAGAGAAAAGAGCATTTCTTGAAAGAAGAAAGAAGAAAAAGGGTGAAATCACTGTCGAGGCTGATGCCATACATCAACGAATTCCGGATATTCAATTAGGGTTTGCAAGTGGCAACAGAACAAAGGTGTGCATTGCGTTTAGCAATAACCGCACTTCACTTGAACCTTCAGGATTGAGTATCACTGAGGCAAGGATTTTTGCGATGGGAGCGACACCATACTTGTGGACGGGCTATCCGCGACTAACGATTAGGAGTATTCAGAAGAAACTCTTTAGGACGACACCCATGCTGTCATTGATTGTCGCTGGTATTGTTTCCCTTGCAGTCGCAGACCGTCGTCGCGCTCTCTCTGTCTTACTCATCGTTCCAGTTTACTATCTGAGTGTACAATCGGTCCTTCATACCGAGTATCGCTATGTTCTGGCAATCCATTACTTCTTATTCATAATGTCCGCATTTTCAATCTACTGTATTTTCGATCTGCTTAATGAGGGCTTGCGCCGGACGATTGCAAGTTATTTCCCGAGAACGACTGAGTCGGCTCGCAGGAAGCTAAAAGCGCAGTGGAAGCGATTCAGCGGGGATCGTAAGAAACGAAGTAGCCCTGCTTAACAGCAAATTCGCTCGGCTCTCCTCTGCATGTACAGTAATACCGCCCGGAACAATGTTTTTCCGCCGACATACGGAGGAAGAAATGAACTATCGAAAATGGGTGTTGACTGTCACTCTTTCCTTCCAATTATTCCTCATTTGTTCAGATGCGAGCACCAATCGCGCGCTTCTTCAAAGCGAAGCAGCGGGCTTGCCGGACAGGCGTGGCGAAGCAATCCCAACCATTGGTGAAGTAGGATCACTGGTTGAGAAGTCCTTTAATGGGCTATTTGTGCTCGCCTCCAACAGAAGTGCGTCCTTTGTTCTAGGGGACTTTAACGGAGACGGTGACAAAGACCTGGCGGCGGCGGTGAGACTCTCCCCGAGAAGTCGATCGTGATGATACCTCTATCCCAGATTTTATGATGTATACTCCGCTTCCTCGAGAGTTCGACGTCAACATATATGGCACTGAACGCAACCCGCTGGGCACGCTCGGACACTGGCCTCGAGCCGAGTTCCTTGTAGTGCTCAATGGAAAACCCGGCGGCTGGCACCCGCAGCTTCCGCGGGACCGGACGGTGCTCTTAATGCAGACTAAAGGTTCCTCGATGAAATTATTCTCCTTCCGCGGGCAGTTGAGGTCAGCGACGGCTTATCCGGGCCAAAAGGAGCCCGGCCCACCACCATCACTGATGTGCGATTCGATTCTTCTGGGGCGGGCCTTACCGCATGACAAGGGCCAAGTCATTTACTGGGACGGTGGTAGGTATCGCTACTATCCGATAGAGTTTAACGTTAAGCGCTAAGTCTCACTCGCAGCAAACCATTCTTTGAGGCACGAATTTCGGATGTTTCGAGCGGAAAGTCCTTTTGCCAAAAAAGTTAGAGACCCTGTTAGTTGAGGCGTTATTTTGGCACACTTTTTGGGCAAAGCCCCAGCTTCGCTATCCCCTTCAACCACAATATATTGTACTTTTCGATTGACACGTGCCTATCTATAGAGTACACTCCGAAACCGCTACGAGGGAGAAACAAGATCAAAAATTCGATTCGCATTGTAGTTAACCCGTCCCTGGAGCTATCATAAAAGCTCCAGCCAGGCCGGGTAATAATGCAACGCAGTAATCGTCAAGCGGACGTTTGGCATCTCTCACCTCGGCGCAGTCCGGCCCGGCGCGAACTGGGTAGGCTGAGCTGTAAAGACCAATTCAAGTATGCAGGCATCTCGATAGTCCCCTTTGCACCCGGGTCAATCCGCAGGGTTGGGAGTTGATCTCTCTCACTGAGCAGGATCGCCACTTTTTGAAAATCAAAGATGTCAGCCTAAGGAGACATAGGAATGTCCACCCGATCTGTTGGCGATATTCAGAAGTCGAACGGTCAGTCCAAAGCTGACGATTCAATCTCGCCCTTGGTTCCTCACGCGGATGTTCGAAAAGCTGTCATAGCCGAAAACAATCAGCTTACAGAACTCGGTCAAAAAATCTTCCTCGATCGCTACGCGCTCAAAGACATGAGTAAGCGCACCCTTACCACCGGCGATATGGTGATCGTCTGCACCGACCCAAAGACCGGTCAACGCGAAATTGGCATTGTTACCGCCATGGATGAATCGGCCCCCGCCGGCGGTGAGCGCGTCACCGTCGAGCTTCGGGATGGCACGAGCTTCGAATGCTTGACTGAGCACATATCAAAGCCCATCGAAACCGATCCCGAACAGATGATGGAGCGCGTCGCGCGCGGGATCGCCGCTGTCGAAGGCGATCGGGCCGATGAGTGGTATCACAACTTTCGCTGGCTGCTGAACGGGTGGAAATTCGTCCCGGCCGGCCGAATTCTGACCGCCGCAGGAACGGACCAGCAGCTGACTTTTTACAACTGCTACGTGGTGCCCTCTCCCAAGGACTCGCGACGCGGAATCGTCGATACGCTCTCACAGATGATGGAGATTATGTCGCGCGGCGGCGGCGTAGGCATCAACGTCAGCAGCCTCAGGCCACGCCATTCCTACGTTAAAGGCGTCAACGGGCGCTCATCGGGTTCGGTTTCCTGGGGTGCGCTGTACTCTTTCGTTACCGGTCTCATCGAGCAGGGCGGCTCACGTCGTGGCGCTCTGATGTTGATCCTGAATTGTTGGCACCCCGATGTGCTCGAATTCATCGGCTCAAAACGCGAGATGGGAAAGATCACTAACGCCAACATCTCTGTAGGCATCAGTGACAAGTTCATGGATGCAGTCCACGCAAACGCCGACTGGGATCTTGTGTTTCCTGACAACTCAGATCCTGATTACGGCCAGTTGTGGGACGGCAACCTCGACAAATGGATCGCAGCAGGCAAGCGAGTGATCATTCACAAGACGGTTAAGGCTCGCACGATCTGGGACTCGATCATCGAGTCGGCGTGGGCATCGGCCGAGCCGGGTGTGTTCTTCATCGAGCGCGCAAATAAGATGTCGAACTCCTGGTATTACGACGCCGGTTTTCTCGGTTGCACCAATCCCTGTGGAGAACAACCGCTTCCAGGTTTTGGGGTTTGCAATCTCGGCGCGATCAATCTATCAAAGTTCGTCAGCGACGGAGACGTTGCCTGGGATGAGCTCGGCAAGGCAGTTCGCTACTCGGTCCGCTTCCTGGACAATGTAATCGATGCTACGCCGTACTTCTTCGACGAAAACTATTCACAGCAAAAGGCTGAGCGACGCGTGGGTCTGAACACTATGGGTCTGGCTGAGATGCTCATAAGGCTGGGCATTCGCTACGGCTCGGAAGAGTCGGTTCAATTCATTGAACGCCTGTACCGTTTCATAGCAAGCGAGGCTTATCACGCTTCCTCGGATATCGCGTCCGAGAAGGGGCCGTTCCCGATGTTTGACGCGGACAAGTTTCTGCAATCGGGCTATATGCAAAAAATGCCTACGGATGTTCGCGAAGAAGTCCGCGAAAAAGGTCTGCGAAACGTCACTCTTCTGACTCAAGCGCCTAACGGCACGATAGGCACGATGGTCGGTACCTCGACCGGCATCGAGCCGTTCTATTTTTGGAATTACTTCCGAAAATCGAGGCTTGGAAAACACGAAGAGCGCGTCAAGGTATTGGAGGAGTGGCAGCAGGCTCATCAGGGTGAACCGCTTCCCGGCTACTTTGTCACCGCGATGGATCTCGCACCGGAGGAGCACGTCAAAGTTCAGGCCGCAATCCAGGCATGGGTTGATTCTTCGATCTCAAAAACCTGCAACCTGCCGGCTTCGTACACGGTCGATCAGACGCGCGAGATCTACGAGCTGCTCTACAGATCGGGCTGCAAAGGCGGAACAATCTACCGCGATGGTTCTCGCGATGTGCAGGTTCTCAATCTCAAAGAAGAAGACAAGAGAGTGGGCGAGTCGACGGCCACGAAGATCGCCGCACCTCCGCCGCCCGCACCCGAAGTTTTAGCCCAGGAGGCGGTTGCTGAACAAACACCTGATAGCGGATCTGAGACTTCGTCAACCGCCCTCGTTCAAAGCGAAGTAGGCTGGCAGCCGAAGGTGCGACCGCGGCCGTACAAACGCCGCGGTTACACCGTGAGCAAGGCGACACCTTCGGGCACCGCCCACATAACGATGAACGAGGATGAGGACGGGCATCCCTTCGAGGTGTTTCTTGAAATCGGCAAAGCGGGTTCCGATATCAAGGCCATGGCCGAAGCAATGGGACGGCTGATGTCACTGATACTTCGAATGGCATCGCCCGTTTCGCCTCTCGAGCGCGTTCGGGAAATCGCAAAACAGATCTCGGGCATCGGAGGTGCACGGTCTTATGGCTTCGGGAAGAGACGTGTGCTTTCGCTTCCTGATGCTGTTGGCCAGGCGCTGGTGGAAAACTATCTGAACATCACCCAGGGAACCGAGGACGACGGGCAGGGTGCTGAGATGGGAGTCGAAAGTGCGACGGTCACAGCGCCGACAATGCCGTTACATAAGTCCGCGCCGATATCACCGGGTTCAGTCGATCTTTGTCCGAGTTGCGGTGACTCCGCCTTTGTTCGAGTTGAAGGTTGCCAGACGTGCTACGCGTGCGGTTATTCGGAGTGTTGATTTTTATCTGGGCGCTTCTCTCAGACTAATGAGGCGAGCGGCAAGTGCGCACCCCAACGATTGCCTTGCTGCTCGCCTGATTTTTTGTTTAAAGAGTCGAACGTGCCGAAACTTAGCTTTCGGGCGTATATGTCGGATAGGTCTTTCGGATCTTCGCCTCGAGTCTCTGTTGCTCGCCTTCCGCGGCCGTTGCCAATTTTTGACGCAGCTTTTTGCGTTTCTGGTAGCGGTGACGTCGACGCTTTATCTCACGATCGCGCTCTCTCATAAGTGTAGATGAAATTTCCTTTCGAACGTTGTTGATGCAAAGCCGGGCTCTGAATCAGAAGTCAAGACCAAGCGACGGCGCATTCTAGCCTTGTCCACCAAGTCTGGTCAATGGCTTCTTGATGCTTGGAGACTTCACGTAGTAACGAATTTATTAGTTCTGTAATCCATTACTGCTGTCTTCAGATCAGAACGAATAAATTCGTTACTACGTGATCTCTCTTCATACCCCCCTGTCGAGATGGGGATGAAGCTATGCGTGGACCCGTTTTCTGGGGTTTTTCATAGGAACGATGCCACAATCAAAGGAGCATGTTAGAATTAGTCAAACTTTGAGGCCTTTGGAGTTGTCTTAGATCTGAGAACACCCGCGCACAGCGAGGGTTGGGAGATGAGGAAGGTTCGAATATTTGGGTTTTTGCTGGAGATTGTCGCGGTTGCCGTCTTTAGCGTTGCAACGGAAGCGCAAGTCCGACCGAAGGCCCGGTTTGATCCGAGCCAGCGCGGCGTAAATCGTCCGCCCTTTGGTGTGGGTCAACAAGGGGCCAGCAGGCCACGAAACCCGAACGTCATAAAAAGACAACAGCTGCAACAGAGAGTGATGCAGGCGATCGGGCTCACCCCAGTGCAAAGAGCTCGAATTCAGGAGATCCGCCGCAGTCACGATGACGACGTAATCTCCGCCGGCCGTCGTGTACGTCTCGCCAGGCAAGCGCTTGATCGCGCGATCATGAACGAGAACTATAACGAAAGTGAAGTTCGAAGAGCGACAGAAGCGCTGGCCGGAGCGCAAGCTGACAAGATAAGGATCGACGCGACAGTCAGGTCTCAAGTGCGCGGAGTTCTAACCCAGGAGCAGGTACAACGGTTTCACCAGCTCCAGCGTGATATGCGCCGCGATATGAGAGAACAACAGCAGAAGGACCAACAGGAGAGAGACGGAGAACAAGGTCTCTCAAACCGACCGTCTTTGAGAATTACCGATATCGACATCGCCGATCTGCTACTGTCTATTGTTCAATAAATGGTCGCGATTGAACTATAAACAACCGCCCACGACGATAGACCCACTCAATGTCCTGATCTCGCCCTTCGAAAATCCTCTTGATCTGCAACGCCGCTTGAGCCAGTTCTCTTATCAATGAATCGGTTAGTACTCGTCTCTGTTTATCTATACTTACTTCCTTTACGCCGCCATTATCATCGAAGACCAACATCGAGTCATCATCAGAGCGTGTGAGCACGTTGATGGTCCGAGAGGCCGGATGATAGATCACCTGTTCGGCCACGCGACGACCTTCCACCACCTTGATCCCGAGCCCGCGCTTCGCGTTTACAAAAACGGCGCCGCGATTCGCCGGATCAAAGGGATCCTTGGTGATTGCGACTCCGGCGCTCTCAGCATCAATGCCTTCCTGGACCAGCACCGCTGGGTATACGCCGAAGTGATTCATCCCGAAACTCTCTCGCGCTTCGTATGCCTCGTAGTTCCAAATTGATGCCCAAACGGTCTTGATCGCCTCCATTAGTTGTTCATCGCCGCGAACGTTTGGAACAGTTGTGTATAAGCCGGCACCACTGAAGTTTGGTAGATCTTCGGCATTCGTAGAGCTTCGAACGAACAGCCCCATCCCGCTGTATTCGCGATGTACTTTTGCTAAAACAGCATCGATGAATTTCCTGTCGTGCTTACCGTTCACGATCCACCGTCGTATCTCTTCAAGCCGCGCTTTTCGATATCTGGGGTCGTGAACGAACCGGTCCTCCTCTACCGCCGAAGCTATTCGTTCCTCGAGGTTATTGAGCCTGATGAAAGACTGATAATAATGAAAGGGAATTGCGAAGCCCGGTGGAACAACAAACTGTGTTTCATTGGCGTGAATGACCTCGCCGAGATTTGCTGATTTTGCACCAAACCGAAGCGCGTCGCGTGCACGCTGCTGCCTGAGGTCACTGAGGACATCGTATTCAAGATCGGCTTTCGGAGTTACCAGGTCACCGCGTTTTATCCATTGCTTGTTTCGCTCTGCGACTTCTCGTGCGTCCGCGGGGGAAAGCGTGTAGTCATTGTCACGCACTTCGAGTCGAACATATTTGCCTTCGAGCTCTTTGAATAGTTTGTCAGCGTTTCGGATCGAAGCATTGGGAATGCCCCAGGACCGCGCGAGCATATTAACATGGGACAAGGGTGACGCCGGTTCTGTGGTGATGATGCCGGATAGCGGTGTGAGATGAATAGGCGTTTCTTTGAAGATGACGATCTGATTTCGATCGATCACCGTATCAGAATCGAGGCGATCAACGATCCGAAGCTGACCGATCCCCGCTCCAGGATTGAGAGCCTGATATGAGGAACCTTCCGCAGATTTGCTTTCAATAAAAACAGCCAACGCTGCTCCCGTCTTATTCAACTGTGCGACAGCCAGCTCCTGAGCAATCGAGTTTGGTTTGAAGTAAAGAGGTGCATAGAAGCTGGGTTTGAGTACTGTGAATGCTTCTTTCAAAAGCTCTGAAGTAATCTGGTCTCCTTCCCAGAATTCGAATGTGAATTTATCAGCGGTTGTTTGGTACGCGATGGTGCCCATTATGAAGCGACGGTTGGGCTTCAGGTAATTCTGTTCGTAAAGAGCGCCGCGCTCCAGTGAAAGGTAGGTAGCGTTCAGGAAGTCTTTATGGAATCTATAGGAATTCGAGTTCACATAATAGATCCGGTCGTGAGATCGGCGATCGATTACGAACATTACATGCGGCAGAGGTCCAAAGCGGTCCAGGTAGTAAACGCGCGCAAGAAGGTTGAAGTCGCTTCGATTTGCGAGGCGGTCCAGGGAGTTAGGAGCGGCGTTTTTGTCGGTTTGATTACTTTGATTATTTGTTTGCGGAGCTGGTTTGTCTAAGAGCGCTCGGTTGTCAGTTGGGCCGCGAGTTCCGGGCGCGAGTGCGGTGGCTATCGCGCAAAGGATCATTGCGATGAGCGTTGTTGCACCGCACACTCTGAGGATTCTCGATAGGCGAAATTGATCGATTAACCGCATCCTCAGGCGAATCTTAACATAATTGTATTTCTGGTTAGTCGTCTTCTGGTTTCTGGTTAGGCCTTCTTCTGCGTAAGCTGGGTAATCTCGGGATGATTTGTGTTATAGCGCGGGTTAAGCTCACAAAGATCATTCATTCCGCAGATGACGCAGAACGCAGAAAGATCAAACAGGGAATCTAGAAACGGTAGTTACAAAAAAGCAAAAAACTCCTTTGAAATCTTTCAGTTTCAAGAGTATCATCTGGGGCGACGCACAATCCTCCCGAATGGGAGTTAAGTACCATCCCGCCCGGGATGGTCTTACAGGCTCGAACGGAAGGGACACCGTTCGAGCCTAAAACTTTGTAGCACAGGCTTTCTCGACAGGTTGTCGAAGCTTAAGCATTATCGGTCAATAATAAGCATATTCAGTCGGAGTCGGGTTTCCATTCGTTGACTTTCAATTTGAACCGACCTACAATGAGCGCGGGTGCCGCGCACCGAGGGTGCGACCTGCTCGACTTGGAACAGCTTAAGCGAATCTATAACGTTAAGCGCCGAGAAATCCGAGACAGACTTAGCGAGTTTGCCAGAGTAGGTCGGACTGGTTCCCAGGAACGGCTCTTTGAAGAATTGACTTTTTGCATATTCACCGCTGGCGCAAGCGCCCGCATGGGTTTGCGTTCGGTAGAAAGCGTACGTCCGGTTTTGATGGCTGGTGATCTGGCCGATATCCGGCGAGCGCTGATGGGACGGCATCGTTTCCCGAATAACCGTGCCGCCTATGTCTTCGAAACGCGCGAGTATTTGCGAGAGCGATGTGGCCTCGAACTCCACCGGACCTTGCGCAGCTTCAAAATCGCCGACGAACGCCGCGATTTCTTAGCAGCCAATCGAAACGTCCGTGGGATCGGTTACAAAGAGGCGAGTCATTTCTTGAGGAATATCGGCTATCGCGGTTATGCGATTCTGGACAAACATCTGTTATCGCGGCTTACCGAGTTCGGGGTCATTGATAGTCCAAAGCCTCCCTCGACAAAGGCCGGCTATTTAGCGATTGAAGAGAAGCTGAAGCGTTTCGCGGACTCGATAGGGATTGATTTTGACGAGCTGGATTTGCTCTTGTGGTTCACGAAGACCGGAGAGATCCTGAAATGAAGGTCTACAGTGGAAAGAGCTTTTTGAAGCGAACCGGACGCAATTGGGCATTCCGTTTGTTGTTGCTGGTTTCAGTTCTTATCCTTTGTGCATCATCTATTACGCTGGTCCACGCTACTTCTAACCAAAAAGACACCACTCCGAAAGACAAAGAAACCAACGATCGACTCGATCGCGATGCCAGAAAAGCGATTCGACTAGGTAAGTATGAGGACGCTCTAAAGATTTATCTTGGAATGATCGAGGCTAACAACCGCGACAGCCGAGCGCGTCTGGGTGCGAGCTTCGCCCACCTCAAGATGCAGAACTACGCGCCGTGTTTCCAGCAGGCCAAAGAAGTTCTCAGTACCGAAGCACACAATGCCCGCGCACACGCGTTGGCGGGCGTCTCGCTCCTGCGATCAGGATTCATACGGGCTGCAGTTGGTGAGTTGCAGCAGGCGTTGAACCTCGATCCAAAAGAAGCGCTCGCTTACGGGGGCGCTGCCGAAATAGATTATTACGAAGGCCGTCCTAAAGAGTCCCGCAGCAAGTCCTATTACGCACACAACCTCGATCCGGAAGAGCCCGATTACCTGGTGACCTATGCCAGATCTTCGTCCAGGGTGGAAGACTTCAAGGAAGCTGCGGATGCTTATGAGCTCTTTCTTGAGATTTCACCTCCCAGCGATGCGGAGCGTCGCGACAGAATTAAGGGTCTTATTCAGTTCTATCGCCAGCTGGCCGGTATTAAGGTTCATCAGGTCGGTGGACCACAATTCACCGAAGTACCGTTTCAATTGGGGAGTGATCGACGGCCTTATGTTCGAGTAAAGCTCAACGGACGCGATTCAACTTTCGTTATAGACACTGGCTCCGGGTTTACAGTGATCTCAAAGGATGCGGCCAAACGTTTTGGCGTTTCCGAGATTGCTCGCGGCGGAAAGTCGCAGGGTGTAGGCGGCAGCGGCAAGTTCCAAATCGTCTACGGCCTGATCAAGTCGCTTCAAATCGGCGAGGCCAGGATAAGAATGATCCCGTGCTTCGTGCGTCCATTTCACGGGGACAACGACCGTCCGGTAGAGGAAAAAGCGGATGGCTTTATCGGGTTGTCCGTGCTGTCGCACTTTTTGACTGAACTTGACTACAAAGATGCGCGAATGCGTCTGGACCGTGGCGATGCTGGCTCCTCGTCCAAATTGTCAGTACCGGGAACAACGCTGGTCCCGTTTCGAACAACGCAAAATGGACTTATCAGTGTCGAAACAGAATTTGACGGGAACCCATTCGTCAATGCGATCCTGGATTCGGGCGCGAGCTCTACGGTTATCTCAGCCGCAGCTGTTGAGCGACTCAATCTCGGCGATCAGATAATTAAGGGACAGACGACCAGCGTCATAGGTGCTGCCGGTATCACTGAGAATGTTCGTATGTTGTTCATTCGAAACTGTCGGGTCGCCGATCAAAAGCAGAGTAATTTGCGCGCCCTGGTTTTGGACTTCGGCGCAATAAACGAGACATCTGGTTTTGAGCAAAGTGGGATACTTGGCGGCGACTTCCTGCGACACTTCAGACTAACCATTGACTTCAGCCGCGCGCTGCTTGCTCTGACACCACATTCCCCGCCTGAAAATAAGCAGTGAACCAGCACTAAAGCACCGTAGACTGGCCAGTCTCCGGATGACTCTACATACCAACCCGACGACTTTTGAGGCATATGGTAGAATTATGCTGCTATCGTTATGAAGAAGAGTCTTTACCTTGAAACGTCGGTTATTGGGGCTTATCTGGACAACGGCGAGCCCTTCCGGCGGGACTTGACGATACGATGGTGGGAGCACGAGCTTGCCGATTATGCGCCCTATATTTCTCCCCTCGTTGTGCGAGAATTGGAGCGCACTGAGGAGCCGCGCCGGGCGGCATATTTGAATCTTGTTCGGAATGTGCCGATGTTTGAGATCAGCGAAGAAGCGACGATTCTGGCGGAGGGCTATGTCTCCCGAGGAATATTCCATCGCAAGTATATGGCGGACGCTCTGCACGTCGCGATCGCTTCAGTGAACAAGGCTGACCTTTTGGTCACCTGGGATTTCGGTTACATAGCAAACGTGCATCGTCAATCAAGAGTGCAGTTGTTCAATACTATCGCGGGTTTTTTTGTTCCGATGATCGTGACTCCGGAGTTTCTGATCAACGCGGAATTCTGAGGTTACGAGCGGCGGACAAGTAAACCATCACGGATCATGCAGGTGCATAGATCTTATGTACAGGAAGCCAAGATTTCTGGAAGAGCTACACGCCATTCGTGAAGAGATGTCGCGGGAGTGCGATTACGATGTCGATCTTTTCGCCGAGATGGTGCGATCGGGTCAGCGTCCGCGCTACGGACCTTCCAGGAACGTTAGGGGAGTGCGTTCTCGGGCGCCCGCTGCCGATAATCGAGACGAGCCGACCCGCTCAGGTCAAGGCAATGATTAATAAAAAAACAACATCGCTCATTTTCCTTGCTCTCATTTCGTTATACCTTTTGCTGCCCACCGGCGCGTATGCGGATGTGAGCCGGCTGCGTAACATTTCAGACGCATCACCGAGCATTCCAGCAGTTCAAAGCAAAACAGTTGTGCTCGATGTTACTGCGATCGCAGAGCGTGTTAATGAAGTGGTGGTAAACGTGCGCTCCACTTCCGAGGGCGGAGAAAATCTCGGCAGCGGTTTTATTATCGATCAACGTGGTCTGATTGCGACTAATTTTCATCTAATTTCGAATGCCGAGTCCCGGCGGGGGTTAGGACAACGCGGCGGACCGGAACAGAAAAACACGGCTAAGCTTGTGAATAGCGTAACGGTAACGCTTCACGATGGCCGCCAATTCCCTGCGTCAATAAAGGGCTACGATGAAGCTACGGATATCGCGCTGCTGGAGATTGTTCCCGGTGGGGTCCAGCTGCCGGTAGCCGATCTGGGCGATAGCGACTCGTTGCGTGTCGGTGAGTGGGTGATTGCGATCGGAAATCCGTTGGGTCTCGATCATACGGTTACTGTTGGTATCGTAAGCGCGAAGGGACGAAGCGGGTTTGGCGGACAGTTCGATGATTTCCTGCAAACTGACGCTGCAATCAATCCCGGGAACTCCGGAGGTCCGCTGCTCAATGCTCAAGGTAAAATCATAGGAATTAACACTCTGGTTCTGGAACGCACCCAAGGCCTAAGCTTTGCAATACCAATCAACACATTGAAATCGGTTCTCGCGCAGTTGATTGATCGCGGCCGAGTGACGAGGGGCTTTTTGGGTGTTGAAACTCAGGATATCGACGCGGACATTCGTGGTTTTCTGAAGCTGGCTGCCGACGTTAAGGGAGTTCGCGTCGTCCGCGCTGAGAGAGCCACACCAGCGGCCCGCGCGGGTCTACGCAAGGATGATTTGATCACCACGCTGGACGGCCAGGCGATTACCTCGGCGGTTCAGTTCAACCGAATTGTGGCGAGTAAAGCGCCCGGGGCAAAAGTGGTGATTCGTATTCTACGCGACGGTCGAGAATACACGTTGAATGCCGATATTGGAGAAGAGAGTAAGAAGTAGAAGGGGAGTTAGTGGTCAGTGGATCTTAAGTGCCAAGACATTGGTTACACCGAAAAGTGGCAGGACATTGGTAATACTTAAAATTGGATGATATTGGGTTAGTCAATGGCGTAGTCAGGTCGTAGTTACTTTCGCTAGAATACAGATTCCAGATTTCATATTCCAGATTTCATATTCCCGATGACAAACGCGAATACTCTAGCCGGCTACCGACTACTGACTACGGACTACAAACAACGGGCTACAAACTACTGACTACTGACCATAGACTACTGACTATTGACTACTTTGCCTTCTGACATGAGCAAGCCGGTAATCGATGATCCCCTCGAACAAGATGCAGTAGACGGCGCAGTGATGGCTGAGTTGTTTGAAGCCATCGGCTTCGAGGTGGCAGACGAGCATTCTTATAACCTGCTCGTCGAGTACGTTGAGACGAATGGGCTGCGTACGCGGACTCAACGCGGGGAGGCAGCACTGCACGGTCGTTGCTGGAAGCTTGGCGACGGTCTCGAGGTATGGTCGATAGTCTATGAAAGGGGCTCCGAGCTGTATTACGCGGATTGCCGGCCTGCCTTTCGGAGCCGATACGTTCGCATGGTTCTGCCCTGGGAGCTGGTCGAATATGACGAGGATGGAGAGGCGATCGTTCGCGGACGATTGCCCGGTGCGCCGGAAGTTGTCTTCGAACTCCAAAATCTCACTGAACTCGATGAGGCAGTTTTCCGCGAGTCACATCTTTACGTCGGACTCGCAGGAATAGCCTACGCCGCCCGTGTCCAGGCCAGCCCGGAGCTTAAGCAGACCAACGATCCTCCCGTTTATCGATTTGAACTTGCCGAACGCCTTGAAGGATTTGCCGACAAAGCTTGCGAAAACGACTACGTGGTGAGCGGGCGGGTATTGTCGTGGCGCGACGTCAAAAACTCGGTAACCGCAGCCGAACTGGTTTGGATCTACGTCGATGCAGGCGCGATTCGAATTGAAGTGCTCGCGAACCGGCGTGCCTTAAGAGGCGAGCTCAAAATAGGCGCGGAAATAACTGCAAATATCTGGCTCCAGGGTCACGTGTTGGCAGAGCGCGACATCTCGGCGCGCTACGAGGGCGTCGATCGTGATTACGAGCAAGCGGATTTTTGGGCCGGTCTCCGCCGCGGGAACTGAACACAGCCGATGTGCCCGAACGTCTACCGCGCGATTCGTGCAAAGCCAAATCTGACGATCGTGTCCTGTTTTCTCCTCTGTTCTTGCCTTCCGGTCATTCTGAATGAACCTCGATTAATGTGGGTGCCAGTTTGACCGTGCCCTTCCTATCCTGCCAATGAAAGTATTAATCCATCGCTTCTAAGTCCAATAGAGATAGTGATTTCGAGAAGTTTGGTGCGGACGCGGTGCGCGGCACAAGCGTTGATTAAGTATGGAGTGCCAATGAGGACGAGGCGGTGGCCCGAATACTGCGGTCCCATTGCCACTTTCGACGAGTCGAGCCCCCGATCCTTCTACTCGACGGATGACATCGCTCTTTTTGTTGGAGTTGACGTTGAGGAAAGCGGCTAAGCTGTTTGGACAGGTATTTACCATTTCCGTCGCAGTGACGGGCAGCCTGGCGCTTCTCTATTCACTCTATCTTCTGCATCTCGAGCCTATACGGTTGGATTGGATGCTTGCGCTCACGTCGACAATGCTCCTTTGCTGGCGTGCTGAAGTTTGGATTCCGGGGGTACGCAGCAAGATCACGCTGATCGACACTTTAGTTTGTATCGACTGAAGGAGTAAGGATGGAGACGGCCCCTAAAGGAGTCCAGGTAAAGATCAGAATGCTCGAGCAGATGGCAGAAGCGCTCGAAGATCAGGTTTCCGTGCTTTATCGGCGAGCGGCGACATTCGAGGAAGAGGAATACTTACTCAACCGAGAAATAGAGGAGCGCCAGACTGAGATCAATCGTCTTACATTGAAGCTGGAGACGATGCACGTCGAGCGTGATCGGGTTATGGACAAAATTGAATTGATTTCCAAGGAAGCGTGCGCTATGAGAGAGAAAATTATAGATCACGAAGAAGAATTCGCTCTTGCGTCGATTGAGAGCGCTGTATCTCAGCCGTCTGCGATCGGCGGTAGTAATGAACCAAGATTTAATGATTGCGAACAATCACCGGGTCCGATGTTCTTCCGGCGTATGACCCTGTCGGAAGCGGTGACGCAACCACTGGATGCGAAGCTACTCAGCTGATTTTTCTTTGCCCCATTCACTGAAAGGTCAATGTCAATTAACCTTTCAGGAATAAAAGTCAGACCCGCGGCACGTACGAAGTGATCTGGCAAACCATGAGGAGACCGATGGCTTTGAGCGATGACGTCGAGAGACGCAGTAACAGAGAGCGCCGAAAAAACGAACGAAGGCGATCTATTCGTTATACGGCGGAAACCCTGATTGTGATTGGTGGAGTAACCTGGATCGACAATGAGGGGACCGACCGCCGGCGGAAGGTTCGCCGCAAGGACGATCGAGAACGAATTGCGAGATTGATTCTTGAGGACCGTTTGTTTGCGGAAGACTAAGATTATTTGCGGAAAAGTAAGGGATATCGAAGCCCCCAACGCCCCCACCCGCATTTTGCCGTGAAATGCCTTCATTCGGGATCTCTCCGTTTTAACAATCCTAAAGTACGATTCACCAAAAGGTGAGTTCTTGATGCTGTAGCCTGCCGTGAGAGCGCCGCGTTTCTGCTCATACCCACCTCGTCAGAGGTATGTCGAATTTCAAAGGATGAAACCACCGCTACGTTGACAAACAGGCACGCAAAACCGGAAACTCGAAGTAAACCACAACGCGCTTCGGAGGAACCGGCATGCGATATATCCGCAGCTTGATTTCTTTCACTGTCTTATTGTCAACGATTGCTTTTTCCGTTGCTCGACCGTCGGCGGATACCTTTCGGCCGGTTGTCCGTGGCAAGCGAGGCGCAGTAGCAACAGGCCATCCGCTCGCAGCTGAGGCTGGCTTGCGTCTGTTAAGGCAGGGCGGAAACGCAACTGATGCAGGCTGTGCCGCGATTCTTGCGGCTTCTGTTATAGAGTTTTCTCACTTCTCTTTTGGCGGCGAGGTTCCGATCATCATCAAGCCTTCCAATGGTGTAGTGACGGTGATCAACGGACAGGGAACAGCGCCGAAGCTCGCGACTCGTGATTTCTTCCTGGAACAAGCCAGGAAAGGCGGCCCAGGATTTATCCCATCGTCGGGCATTTTGCCGGCCACTGTTCCAGGCGTACTCGATGCAGTGGTGACCGCACTCGATCGGTTTGGTACGAAGTCTTTGGGAGAGGTTATGCAGCCCGCGGTTGAGCTGGCAGATGGTTTCCCGATCGATGAGCTGCGAGCAAGCTATATCGCCAATACGCGAAAGGTTTATGAACCATGGCCTTCCAGCACGAAGGTGTTTCTGCGCGGCGGCAAGCTTCCGAAGCCCGGCGAGATGTTTGCGCAGCCAGATCTCGCACGCACCCTGAGAGGCATCGTTCGAGCGGAGCGATTGGCGACGGCGCGCGGCCGTCACGCTGCACTGACTGCGGCACGCGACTACTTTTACAAAGGTGAGATCGCCAGGCGCATCTCAGATTTTTGCGAAGCGAAGGGCGGGTTGCTTCGCGCAGGAGATTTAGCCGGATTCCACGCGAAGGTGGAAGCGCCGGCGCACGCTTCTTACCACGGATACGAGATCTACAAGACCGGGTTCTTTGCTCAGGGTCCAGTGATGCTCGAGATGTTGAATTTGCTAGAGGGCTACGACTTGCAAGCGATGAAGCACAACTCAGCGAGTTACATTCACACATTGACGGAGGCTATGAAGTTAGGATTCGCGGATCGTGACCGCTACTATGGGGATCCCGATTTCGTACGCGTGCCGGGTAATGAACTCCTCGCCAAAGATTACGCGGCAATGCGACGGTCTCTAATCGACGAGAAGCACGCCTCACTCGAACAGCGTCCTGGTGATCCGGTCAACAAGAAGCCCCTGGTGAACAGTGGGCCGAATCCGGCGTTGACGGGACAGTCTTCGGTACCCGAAGTCGAGCGAGCGAACGACACAACATGTGTGAATGTCATAGACAAAGATGGAAATCTCTTCAGCGCGACGCCGTCGGGCGCGTGGTTACCGGCGGTGGTTGCTGGAGATACCGGAGTGCTCCTCGGTCAAAGGATGCAATCCTTTCTGCTGGAAGACGGTCATCCTAATGTGCTCCAACCAGGTAAGCGCCCGAGAATCACGCTTTCACCAACACTGGTATTAAAGGATGGCAAGCCCTTCCTGGTTTTATCGACGCCGGGTGGAGACAATCAGGATCAATCTCTTGTCCAGGTTCTCCTTAACATCATCGAATTCGGCATGAACGTGCAGGAAGCGGTCGAAGCCCCACGATTCCAAACATTGCACCTTGTGAGTTCGTTCGACGATCACCGCTTCAACCCGGGCGTGCTAAATCTCGAGGATCGCATCAGCCCTAACGTTCGAGAGAACCTTGCTTCTCGCGGGCACAAGATCGAGGTGCAATCGGCCTGGGGAAATCCATCAGCGCCAACCGTGATTAGGTTCCATACGGATTCAGGGGTTATAGAGGCGGGAGCTGATCCGAGACGCGGCCGGTACGCGGTGGCCTGGTGAATGACATAAAACCCTCGATCGACCAAAAAACGAGAACGCCATGATTGTTCGTAAGGGATCTTGGCGTTCTTTTGTGTTTCTGCGATTGTTTCATATATGACACCGATTCAAATCCTCAAGCTTGTCGGATTTGCTACGGGCGCGACGCTTCATCTGTACATTGCTTGGTTGATTTGGAATCGAAGGCTTGGCTCACGGGAAAAGCTCACGCAGCCGGTTCAGCTGATAACCATACTTAACATTTGTCTTGGGGTCTGGTTTCTCGGAAACCTTTTCATAACCTTCCATGAGTTGTTGCTTACCGCGAACCGCTTGACCGGACTGCTGCGCGCCTGGGACACGCTTGCAATGACCGGCGTCGCGTTACTTCCGGCCGCGTTGCTTCACGCCCACGTAGGGTTTTGGGCTTCACTCGACAACTATCGAACGTTGAAGCCGCGCGCGGTGAGATTAATCGGCGTGATGCTCTACATTCCTATGATCTTCCTTCCATATGCGATCTATCGAATCAACAGCGGGGATTATCGTCCTTATTTTTTGAAGCTGCGAGTGCTGCTGATCCCGTATTCTATCTGGTATTTGCTGGTGATGATTTCGTCGGCGTTGATCGACTGGTCAATCAAAGACCGGCTCAATCCGAGGGCATTGCGTGAAAGGGCGTTCTTTAAGCGGCTGGCGATTCTTCTGGTGTTGAATGGCATCTTCGAGTTCGTGGTAGTCGCAATACTGCGCACCGGACCCAACGACGTGCCTTGGGTTTTGTTTCTGTTGTCGTCGCTTCTTCCGATTTTCTTCGTCGCATATCACGTCTACCGTTACAAGCTGGTTGATGTAGCGATCAAAGACAGCCTGGTTTACGCGATGTTCGCATTGGTGTTTATCGCAGTCTATACCTACGGAGTCAGACGTCTGGATCAGTTTCTTGTCGATCGCTTCGGGATAACTGCGGGTGTCGTAGAAGTCATTCTCATTCTCGGTATGGTGGCGCTTGCGAGTCCGCTGGTGCGAGTGATCGATCAAATGGTTCACAGACTGTTCACCACTGAGATCGGTCTGTACCGCGATGTTGTCAGACAAGTTTCTTCCGGCGCCGAAGGTTTTGGTGAGTTAGCCTCTCTTATCCGCTACACCGACGAAACGATCAGGCGAGGGTTGGATCTTACGAATGTGCGCGTGCTGCCAGTCAGTTTACTGCATAGTGGCAGCCACGAAGCCAGGCTCGCCGAAAAGATGACAGATTGGAACGCCGACGTCATTGAGACTGACGACGATCTTCAGGCAGTAGACGCGACGATCGCATATGCTTTAAGACGTGAGTTGGAGCTTGTTGGCTTGATGCTGATCTCAGCGGAGCCGCACGCGCTGACATCGGAGAAGCGCGCGATTCTGGATGTACTTGCCTCCCAGGTTGCCGTCGAAGTCGAGAGCTGCCGACTTATCGAAGAAAAGGTGCGCCTGGAGCGTGAGCTTGTAAACCGCGAGCATCTTGCAAAGCTCGGGCAGATGGCGGCGCAGGTTGCGCACGAGGTAAAGAACCCGCTGTCGTCGATAAAATCGATCGCGCAGGTTATGCGTGAGGATGAGTCTCTATCAGAGTTCGATCAAGACCTGAGTCTGATAGTTAGTGAGATAGACCGGCTGAATCGGACAGTGTCACAACTACTGGCCTTTTCACGACCGAGCCATGCCGATTCACGCCCGGTTCGTCTATCGGATCTGATGAGCGCAAGCGTTACCATCGCCGGCGCTGAAGCCAGGGAACGCGGAGTTGATCTAAGAATCGAGTCGATTACCGATGTAGTGTTGACCGGTGCGCAGGGAGGCGCCTTGAGAGAGGCCTTGAGCAACCTGGTTTTGAACGCAGCCCAGGCAACTGAGACCGGTGGGGAAGTAGTGATTCGAGCAACGCTTCAAACGTCAGCCAGGGAGTCCGGTGTCCGAACGGACGAATCAATTGCCGGAACTCTGGCAATAACGGTAACGGACACCGGTCCGGGCATTCCGGCGGATTCGCAGCAGAGAGTCTTTGAACCCTTTTATTCGACCAAGTCACGCGGAACAGGATTAGGGCTCGCGATCGTTCAGCGCAGGGTGGTGGAGATTGGAGGGTCTGTTGAGTTGGTAAGTCCAGTGGCGAACAGCCGAGGAACGCAGTTTCGATTGATCATTCCGCTTGCAGCGGCTGAATCCGGGATGGAACGAGGTGATTGAGAATGTTTCGTAAAATATGGTGAGATGATTTAGGACCTGCGCCGGAAAAAGCGCATGGAAGCTAGAGCTGCGCACCAGATCATTCCCGAAGTTGCCATAATCGACCAGCCAAAGCTTTCCACCATTGGAGATATGCGACCGACAATCCCGCCAACCAGCCATGCGCTGAAGAACGTCATTGCCGCAAGGCGCCTCGCCCATCGGATCTGATTAGATATCTTGATCCGGTTAAGCTCAGCTTCCAGAAAGTCGTCGTCCGCCATCAGCTTTTCATAGTAACGAGCTTCACGCCCAGCCATCCGAGCTAACGCAGCATCTGTGCTCGATGACGCCGCGTTGTAGAAGTGAGCAACGTGCGCCAGTTTCCCATCTCGAAGCGCGATCTCAGCCAGACCTATATTCGCTCTAAATCGCTCAGGATCAATTTGTAATGCACGATGGAAACATTCAGAGGCTCGCTTGAAATCGAGCCGTTCAAAAAATGCTTCGCCGATCCGCTCCAGTAAATCAGGTTCGTCTCCTGCCAATCGCGACGCCAGCCTCAAACATGCGTCAGAACGTTGGAGCAGGCGTGTGTCCTCCCTTTGCGCTGATGAGTGATAGAACCGCGACATCTCATATAACAGCTCGGGGTTGCGAGGCTCTTTTTCGTAAGCTACTCGGAAGTAGCTCGAAGCCTGCGCAAGCTTTCCTGCTAGCCTCAATGAGTTTCCGATGCGTCGGAGAAGTGGCGCGGGCATCGCAGCGATGTCGCTCTTGAGCACCGGCGAACCCTTGAGCGCGTTACCTGTTTCGAAATACTCGAATATTTCCGATGAGCGAGGATCCAGCTTGTGTGGACCGGCGGCACGAAACAACGCTTTTATGAATTGAGAATAGGTTGATCGATGTGAGCGAACAACGATGTCCACTCCGCAACCTGATATCCGAGTGTGATAGCTTATACGCGCGTCTCCGGTGGCGAAACTGATGCGTGTGGTCTCGGTTGTTATCGTCTCGATATCGGATACCGACAATTCGCGTCGCATTCTGAAGAGCCCGCGCAAAATAAATGCCAGCGGTCCCCGGTGACGAATTGTCTCGCCGTCAAATTCGATGCGGTCGAATGCTGCAGCTATGAGGATCGGAAATAGCAGGCCCCAGCAGGAGAGAGCGGCGACGACCCATCCTTGTTTCAAAAGTGTGGATCCGACGGTTATCACAACCGCTGAGGAGAGCGTGTAAGGAACCAACCCGGGCCGTATGCTAAGTGTCTGCATTAATGGATTCAATTTTATGATTTCGGAGAGATGGAGGCAATACTTCTAATCATCCTCAAGATTTCTGTTGTTCTGTTCAGCCCCGCGGGCTGTTAGAACCACCGCACCTCAGTGGAAGTCACCGTCATATTCTGGTCGAGTTCGGCGCGCATTCGCAGATCAAAACGAAGGTCACGCAGAATCACAACCGTTCTTCCATCTGGGAGCGTCTCGACGCTGGATGTTCCATAACGCATAAAGTCCAGAAAAATTCTGCCGTCTCTGGAAGAACGCAAGGCCTCCGCCAGACTAGCGTCAAGCACCGGGAGCGCGCGCCAGTCACTCTGTCGTGAAGCTAAGTTGATGTTACGTATGTAAACCGCGTCTCCAGTCGTTGCGGCGGCCTGCCACAATAAGGGGTTGGCTGGTGCGGGCCACACGGCAATAGAAGTAACTCCCTCGACGTTCAGGGAGCGAGCAGCTTCCTTGAGCGCAGTCTGATGGCCCATCCACATTCCACAGTAATAGAGCGCAAGTACGAAGAGAGAATATCTTGCCAGTCGTTCTCCCTTGCGACCCCAATGAAACAATGTCCCGGCAAGGACGATCGCTACTCCCACAAACCATACTATCCTGGCAGTGTTTGGGACTGTCAGCGAATCCGAGTCGTACGGGTGACGAAGGGCAAGCGCGACTACTAACGAACAGATAATCCCTATCACTAACCAAAACAAGGTTCGCCCCGCGTCGGTTGTCGTGAGCCACACGACCGCTGAGCCCAGGATGAGCCATATCCATGGATCAACAACAAAAACGAGATCGCCGTAGAACCAACGCATGCTGAAGGGGATCAGAGGTCTTACGCCATAAACGTTTGTAAAATCCATGAAGCTATGGCCGAGCCCACCGAGATAGGCGAGAAAGAAGATCCTGATAGGTCTCAAGGGTCTTCTGAAAGGATCGCCTCGAAGACGAAACCTTCGATCGACGAACATCAGAGCGATGGTGAGAAAGAAGGCAAGGATCGCCAGACCTATAAAGCCGTGCGTGAAGCCCCGATGATACTCCAGGTAGCCCGGTGTTCCGATCGTGAGCCGTCCCAGTACGTCTATGTCAGGAAGGTTCGAGGATATTACCAGCGCAGTAGTCGCAAGCGGAGTGGCTCGCTCCAGTCCTCCCTTAGCGAATGAGAGACCCAGGAGTGTGTGGGCGAGGTTTTCCATTTAGAAAGAGTCTATCTGCTCAACAGATAATGCTGGTTAACCTGCGCTGATCACGGAACAACGGGCGCGGTTGACGGCGCTGGTAGGTCCTTTAAGCGATCCGGTGCAATCGCCGCTAATCGCTTTTCGGCTTCCGCTCCGGCACCTGATGATCTATCCGGCTTGGCTGCCTCAACATATGCATCTGCGGCTTTCTCTAAATCGCCGATCTTCTCGTAAGCATGTCCGAGGCCAACCTGGACTGCCGGCTTCAGGTTGGGAGAGGTGTTCAGTAATTGCTGGTAAATTGAGATTGCCTTTTCGGTGTCTCCGTTCGCGGCGTGATTCTCCGCGAGCGCCAGGCGCGCCAGGTCGGAGGTTGGATGATCCGATTTGCCTGCTACTTGCTCGAGTAAGCTCATACCCTTATCACGGTCGAAGTGAAGGTAAGAAGCACCAGCGTAATAACGACCAATTGATCCATAGTAGCCGGAATAGTCGTCAGCGAGGCGTTCAAAAGCCTCCGCAGATTCCCGCCATTTTGTCTGTTCGTCGGAATAAGTCTTACCGGTCGGCTGGGTTGTCGCGGGTTGACTTGGGTCCTGTACCGGCGCGTTGAATTTCTCAACAGCCGCGGCAAACGCGGTCTCAGCTTTTGTCTTTCGATAATCGAAGTAATAGTTACCGGCGACATAGAGCAGAACGACACCGGCTATGATGCCAACCGCGATAACGAACGGACGACCGCGCTCCTGAAGCCAGTCCTGCGTTTTTTCGTAGAACCGGATCATGGGGTCGTGCCTGTACTTCATCTCCTTGACGGAGACCTTCTTCTTTCTTCTTGCTGTTTTCGCCAAAACTCTGAGCCTCCTAAATCGCGTCAACAAAATTCAGTATCCGACAAAGTACATCAGGTCGGATTTCGCGGGTGCAGACGCGAGAAATGCACCTAAAATCTGAGGGTTGCCATACAAGGACGTCAATCTCGTCTAATAGAGCAAAGAAGAACATAGCGGCCAGCCTCGCGGGCTGTCAAGAAACGAGTGAGAAACAGGAAAGTATAAAGTCTACGGGGATCCCCGCTGGCGCGGGCTTGGGCTGTTTGCGGATTGCTTTTCCCAGGGCTCAGGGTCTCGCCCGTGGGCTAACAGCTGCCGCCCGCTGGCGCGGGCTCTCGTGGCTACACGCTGCCGCCTGCTGGGCACAGGCTCCGGGGCTCCCGCTGTCGCCCGAAAACCGGTGAACCCCGTATTGCTTTGTGCTAAAGTTTTACAGACCGGAACTTTCTGACTGGATAGGGTGTCTAAGTTAGCGACAAGTGAGGTGAAGGGCTGCCACTCGAGCCGCTTGGAGCTATACGGCGCTCGGCTCCATACAGCCGGGCGGTGGCCCACTCCGGTCAGCTGCTAACCGAAGGAGTGCCACTCAATGTCAGCCGGAGACATGGCCGCACTGGACCAAACCAGTATCGCCGCGCTCGAACTCGATCACAGGGCGCTAGAGCATCTCCCTGAGACGAGGCTGATCTCCAGGCTACGAGTTGGCGACCTCGATGCGTTTGAAGACCTGGTTGCCCATTTCGAACGGCCGGTCTACTCACTGTGCTTTCGGTTACTCGGAGACGCCGAGGAGGCAAGGGACGCCGCGCAGGATACTTTTTTGAAGGTCTATCGCGGCCTCAGCGGTTTTAGAGGACAAGCAGGATTGAAAACCTGGATTTATCGAATCGCGATAAATCAGGCTATGAACCAGAGACGATGGTGGCGCCGTCGTCGTCGCGAGGAAACTATTTCGCTGGATATAACACGAGGAGAGAGCGAAACGAGCCTCGGCAACTTGCTCCCCGGTCGCGCAATCTCTCCAGAGGCGCAGGCAATATCCAGCGAACGAGAGCAGTGCATCATGCGAGAGTTGTCCGAGATAAAACATGAGTACCGGATCGCTCTGATGCTGCGCGAGATCGAAGAGCTATCCTACGAGGAAATAGCTGAAACGCTTGGGATCTCAATCGGAACTGTTAAGTCGCGAATTGCGCGTGGACGCGAGGAACTCCGCCGCCGCGTAAAAGATTTGATTTGAACCGCAATGCTTAGCTGAGACACGAACCGAGAACCGATACATTGCGGTCACAAGGCACTTATGGAATGCAAGAAGTTTGAACTGACAGCCTCTGCATACGTAGACCGGCAGCTGCATGAAATTGAAGCTGTCGAATATCGTGAACACCTTGCGACCTGTGAGGGTTGCCGGCTGCATTTGACTGAGATAGAGCGAGTGTCCCTCGCTCTGAGAAATGTTGACCGGCCGGAGGCGCCTCGCGAGCTGCGCAGCTACATCATGAGCGAGGCCGTCCGGCGAGCCAGAAGGGAAATCACTCTAACTGAGAGCATGCTGTCGTGGGTTCAGAAACTAAACCCTCGGGTTGTAGCTTATGCAGCCGGAGTGGTGATTTCGTTTTTGTCATTTGCTTCACTTTTTTCGAGCTTCAGGCCAATTCCACTGAGCAGTCAGTATAGTGAGCAGGCTACGATTGTACCTATAATCAACGGATCGGATCGCGAGTTTCACAGCTATAACAATCTTCCGCCAGACCAGGTGGCGAATGATGTCGAGCACTACTATCAACTGCCCAGGGTATTGGACAACAGCGCGCTGGTTAGTTTCAGCCACATCGCTTACCAGAAGCCCGGCAGCCAGGGGATGTCTGCATTGGTAGAGGTGGACTCGGATGGTTGTGGAAGGCTTGTGGATGTTCTGAACGCGCCGAAGGATCCTTACTTGATCGAACAGCTATGGTGGTCGCTGCGAAACCGGACGTTTCAACCGGCAACGGTGTCCGGCCACCCGGTCCCCACACGAATAATCCTCCTTGTCGAGAAGGTCGATGTGAGCGGCTGAGATTTGTCTTGTCAGTTAGGGGTTTGATTTTGCGACCGGTCATTGACTGTTGAGAACAAATCCAAACCGTCTCGTCTTTTCGTTTCCAGAGCGCCTTACAAAGACTTAGGTTGTGAGCTAGCGAGTTCCAGCCACTTGCCACTAAGTCTCGAAGTCACAAAGATTCACGAAGAACGCGTTAGTGCAACTTAGCGCATTCGTGTCTTTGTGGCGAAGAATCCAGCGAACTTCAAGAGCGCGATGGCGTCGCGATCGTGACGCCGAAAAAGGAGAACAATCATGTTCGATAGGCTAGTTGTGTCTACTTCCAACAGGCGTCGCGGTAGAACAGCCCGGTTCTTTGCGTGTACGTCGCTCGTCTATCTGTCTGTTGCTGCACTTGCATTTGCGGCTTCCGTTTTCCTTACAACGCCTAAGCTTGCAGATACTTCGCTAAGGCTCCCCGAGATCGTCTTCCCACTGGTAAGGAGTGGGTCTCTTGAGCCGCACAGTGATCACCAACCTGCCACTGCCCCTACCCAGGATCCAAGCAACGTTCAGAAGCTTGATTCGATTATTGAGAATCTGGGTAATGCGAAATCGTCAATTGTTGCGAGCGGACCACCGGGCAAAACGGTCGTCGTAGGTGGCCCTGTCGGCGACGGCGATATCAGCCCCGGCTTACCAGGAATACCTGTCACAGGGAACGTTATCGGTTCAGGTAACGGACCGTTCGATCCACCGAAACCACCTGATCCGCCAAAGCCTCAGCCGAAGCCGGTAGATACTGCGAAACCGGTGGTCGTCTCATCAAAGGTTCTTCAAGGCAGGGCGATCGAGAAGATCGTGCCGGTCTATCCTCCGCTGGCAAAGCAGATTCGAATGCCAGGCGAGGTGTCCGTTGAAGTAATCATCTCGCCTGAGGGCCGCGTAGAGTCGGTCCGGATCGTGAGCGGTCATCCAATGTTCGTGAGTGCCGCGCGGGATGCTGCTCGCGGCTGGCGATTCGAACCGACGATCTTGAACGGCGTTCCGGTTCGAGTGACTGGAGTGATCACGTTTGTTTTCAAGCTGAATGAATAATCGGCTCTGGATCGAAGGGAACAATGATGGCAGGAGATTAGTGATGACAAGAACACTTAGACTACTTTTGCTCTCTGCGGTGGGGCTATCAGGCGGCGGCTGGTTCATCTATCACATCGGCTCAAGGATGAACCTTCTGGCGGAGAATGGAGATTCGACCCTTTGGGAGCAGGCACCAGGAGACATCTGGCTTTACATTGGTGGATTGATGATGCTCATTGCCGGTTCGCTTATCATTGCCGGGTTTCTTATGTGGAAAAGCGAGAAGAGGAGTGGTAGATCTGTCTAGGGGTCTGACGGTTTGATTCGGTCACGTTAATCTTCTGCATTAATCTGCGTAATCTGTGGACCGAGTAATTCCTTATCCACAGATTACGTCAGATTGCGCAGATGAAAAACAGAGATCAAAACCAATGCGCTGGTTACTCATCAACTTTCAACACAGCAAGAAACGCTTCTTGCGGAATCTCGACCTTTCCGACACGTTTCATGCGTTTCTTGCCCTCTTTTTGTTTTTCCAGCAGCTTGCGCTTTCGAGTGATGTCACCACCGTAACACTTGGCGAGGACGTTTTTGCCTAACGCTTTAACTGTTTCGCGGGCGATCACTTTGTTTCCGACTGCCGCCTGGATCGGAACTTCGAATAGCTGCCGAGGAATCAGCTTGCGCATTTTTTCTACAAGCGATCTCCCCCTCGTGTATGCGAACTCTCGATGGACGATCAGCGACAAAGCATCCACCGGTTCGCCTGCCACAAGCATATCGAGCTTTACCAGGTCTCCTTCGCGATAGCCAGTCAATTCATAATCGAATGATGCATACCCACGCGATAACGACTTGAGCCGATCATAGAAGTCCAGCATTATCTCGGCCAGCGGCAATTCGTAAGTCAGAAGCACCCTTTTCGGCGTCAAATATTCGAATCCAAGCTGCGTGCCCCGTTTCTCCTCGAGCAATGAAAACAGAGGGCCGACGTACTCATCGTTGCTCATTATCATCGCGCGGATGATGGGCTCTTCAATCGATGCGATCTTTCCCGGATCCGGAAGCTTTGCCGGACTATCAATCTCAGTTACTTCTCCGTTGGTGGTAGTGACCCTGTAGCGAACCGTCGGAGCAGTAGTGATCAACTCAAGATCAAACTCACGCTCGAGGCGCTCTTGAACGATCTCCATATGCAACAGACCAAGGAAACCGCAACGATAACCAAAGCCGAGCGCCGCCGATGATTCCGGCTCGTAAAAGAAAGACGAATCGTTAAGGCGTAACTTGTCCAGCGCGTCGCGCAGCTCTTCGTACTTGTTGGCTTCGATTGGATAGAGCCCGGCGAACACCATCGGCTTGATCCGTTTGAAGCCCGGAAAAGGAGTATCAGTGGAGCGCTTGGCTTCTGTTACGGTATCGCCGATTTCGACATCGCTGACGGTCTTTATGGAAGCTGTAAAGAATCCGACCTCGCCGGCGCCGAGCTCATCGATAACTCGAGGCTTCGGAGTGAGGACGCCAAGCGCATCGACTTCGTATTCCTTCTCCGCGTCCATGAGGCGAATCTTCATGCCTGGCCTGATGACGCCGTCGATCACGCGCATCAGAACGACTACGCCGCGATAGCTGTCGAACCACGAATCAAAGATCAGTGCCTTTAACGGTTTGGATCTGTCACCGGCGGGTGGCGGAGTCTCGCGGACCACGGCTTCCAGAACGTCGTCGATGCCGGTTCCCATCTTCGCTGAGATCATCAATGCGTTACCTGCATCGAGCCCGATGGTCTGCTCGATTTCCTCACGGACCCGATCGGGCTCCGCGCCAGGTAAATCGATCTTATTGATGACCGGAATCAGATGCAGATTGTGATCGAGCGCCAGATAAGTGTTGGCGAGCGTCTGGGCTTCGACCCCCTGGGACGCGTCTACAACAAGCAATGCGCCTTCGCACGCCGAAAGTGAGCGTGATACTTCGTAAGAGAAGTCGACGTGACCCGGGGTGTCTATCAGATTGAGGACGTACTGACGGCCGTCCCGAGCTTTGTAGTCGAGCCTTACGGCGTGAGCTTTGATTGTTATCCCGCGCTCGCGTTCCAGATCCATGGCGTCTAGGACCTGTTCGGACATTTCTCGTTGGGAGAGGGCGCCGGTGCTTTCGAGAAGCCGGTCGGCAAGCGTGCTCTTTCCGTGATCGATGTGTGCGATGATCGAAAAGTTTCGAATGTGCTGCAGATCTATCATTAGTATCTTATAGAGTGCTTGTAGGCTATATCCTTATTGACTTAAAGCTGTAAACATTGAGCGCTTAGTATAGCAGGAGTGGCGCGACGGGAGCCAAAGGTGGATGATTTGATTTCAGTCCTCTGTGTGCTCCGCGAATCTGCGGTCGTATGTCATTGATGAGCGGTCACCGCAGAAACGCCAAGAACGGAGAGATCATACAGACAGGGATCCGCTGAAGCTTAGAAAATGGAAGGAGAGACGAAAGAGTTTGTTCGAGGAATAATTTAACGCAACGGCGCATAGTAGCCAGATCGAGTTCGAACGTGTAATTCGGAATCGTTCTGTTCACCGTCTATCGGAGATGCACCGACGCGCACTGAATGCCAGCTGCCATCGCGCTTATTGTCAGAGGGATAATATCCAATGACGTACTGCTTCCCGAGGCTAGCGGTAATTGCACTGAAGGCGGCTTGTACCTCGCTATCGGATGATGGAAAGAACGTGCTTCCTCCTGAGTCAAGCGATAACCTGGCAAGAATCTGCTGTCCAGATGTACCGAGTGATCTTTTCGAACTTGATGGAGACAACACATAGATTAATCCGTTTGACCGCTTCGACAATTCGGACAATTTGTGGGGAGTACTGCTTGAAGTGCCATCTCGGCCGTTTGTGATAAGGAGTACTGCCAATCTGGAGTTGTCGCGATCGCTCAGTTTCTTCATTGCGAGTTGGCAGGCGTCGTAGATACCGGTACGGCTCTGTGTTGGGGAAAGCGCCAGTCTTGAGAGACCCTCGATGAGAACGTCATTGTTGCTCGTCCAATCTGTGATCAAAATCGGATTTCGATCTGCGCCAATTATGATGAATTCGCTCGATTTGTTGATTCCCTGCTTGAACCTAAGTATTCCCTGGCAGACGGCGGAAAAACGACTGCTCTTAGCTACCGAATCCGATAAGTCGAACACGACGACGATGCTCACAGGCTTATCTTCGCTGATGAAGAAAGCAATCGGTTGCAGGATGTCATTGTCGAAGACTTCGAAATTCTCATGGCTGAGCTCTGTTACGGGCTTACCATTTTCATCACTGACTGAGGCAGTTAGAGTGACTAACTCCCTAACGCTTAACCCGCATGCGATAGGCTCATCGTCATCTAATTGAACTCTGGCCTTAGAGCTGTATGGATAGTCGAGGGCTAAAACAAGAATTAACGTAAGGCAGGTACTAGAAGCTATTAAACGAGAATGAGAAGTGGCGAACATCCTTAGCTCGCTTTTTGGTCCCTCGCCATCAGTGCTGCACCAATCATCCCTGCCGTTGGCCCGAGCTTCGCAATCACCACCTCGCAACTATTGAACGACGGAGGAAACGCGCGACGGCGGGTCTCTTTTATCGTCGGCTTGAGAATCAGGTCGCCGGCTTCCATCACTCCGCCACCCATCACCACCATTTCGACGTTCAAAAGATTTATAACTGCAGCAAGGGCGATCCCTAAAAACATTCCAGTGCGCTCCATCATCACCTGGGCCATCTCATCGCCTTCCCTTGCGGCGTGAGCGATGTCTTCCGCGGTGAATTCTCGATCCCTTGGTATCGCCAGCCGTGAAAGCGATGACGTGCGGTCGCGGTAAAGCCGTTCTCGTGTGCGTCGTACGATATTCGGTCCGGAAACGATCGTCTCGAGACATCCGATGTTGCCGCAAGCGCATTCGATTCCTTCGGGGTCAATGGTCATATGCCCGAACTCGCCCGCAAATCCCGCCGCGCCCCGATAGATTTGTCCGTTGATTATCAGACCGGCGCCGATTCCCGCTCCGAGAGTTACAAAGAAGACCTCTCGTCTACCGCGTGCGGCGCCTACCTGCAGCTCTCCGTAAGCGGCCGCGTTCGCGTCGTTGTCCAGAATCACCGGCAGCTCGGTCGCCCGCGACAATTCGGCAGTCAGGTCGATCTGTGAAAAAGACGGTTGGTTGGGCATCACCTCGATGCGGTTTGTCTTTCGATTTACCAGACCTGGTATGCCGACCCCGATTCCAGCGACTGGACCGGTAGCGAACTTGTTATCCCTGAGGCTCTGGGCTACCTGTACGACTTGTTTAAACAGAGCGTCCGGAGCCTGCTGTGCAGCTTCAAAGCGAGTTTCTTGGATGATATCGCCGTCCTGAGTTATCAGGGCTGCTTTTAGGGTGGCTCCGCCGAGGTCGATGCCGATGAACACTGGTGCGCTGGTTGTCATAGGTGGCGTACTCGCACCGCCGAAGACGCTTATCAAGCGTATTATTGAGGATAACAAAGCCTTTAAAGGGATGTCAATTTTGATAAAGTGCGCTAGAATCCTCCGACTTAAGTTGGTCCGTAGTTTCTAGTTTCTGGCTTGAGTTGGGGTTTTGGCCACCAGAAACGGACAGACTCGCAACTACAAACCAGGAATATAATGTACGAGCTGCTGCAACGTTACGGGCTGTGGGCAGTATTTTTCGGCACTATGATAGAGGGCGATTTGACTCTGCTGTTCTCGGGAGTTCTCGCTCGAGCGGGACTTTTCTCGTTTGAAGAAGCACTGGTTGTAGGAACCGCTGGCGGGTTTATCGGTGATTCACTCAGCTACCTGATCGGCGCACGGTTTCGAGAAAGAGCGCGGACCTTGCACTTCTTCGTGCGCGCTAAGCCTCGAGTCGAGAAACTTATGCGTCGATTTGGAGTGCTGTCGGTATTTATTGTCAAGTATGTTTATGGCCTTCGGACAACCAGCGCGATCTTTTGGGGACTCGCGCACTTCGGCTTCATAAAATTCGCTGCATTAACGCTGGCCAGCTGCGCCGTGTGGGTGGGAATGCTCTGCGGCCTGGGCTTTACGTTTGCAACTGGCGTCGAGAAACTAATCGGAGATCTGAAGCGACTGCAGATTATCCTGCTTGTCGTAGTTGTGGCCATTGCCACCGTGTACGTAATAAGCCGGTTTGAAAGAAGGGTCATAGAGGAAGAGAAGGAGTTCTTTTCACGCGAAGAAGAGAAGTAGGAAAAGGCGTCGTGGCAAATGAAGGCTCAGTGATCTCAGAGAAGGTTTCCCATTACCGCATCATAAAAATGATTGGAGCAGGCGGAATGGGTGAAGTATACCTGGCGGAAGACATGCGGCTTGGCAGACAGGTCGCACTCAAGTTCCTGCCCGCATCTTATCAGTATGACTCAGAGCGCCGCACCAGATTGCTTCAGGAGGCGCGCGCGGCATCAGTGCTGCGCTCGCCAAATATTGCCGCGATTTACGACATCGGCGAGCACGACGGAGCAATGTTCATCGCGATGGAGTATGTCGACGGCGAGGTGCTTTCATATCGAATCGATCGCCGCACCCTCCCGACTGATGATGCGATCGATATTGCGATGCAGACAGCGGATGCGCTCGAAGAGGCTCACAAAGCCGGCATCATTCATCGCGACGTCAAGAGTTCCAACCTGATAATCACCGAGCGCGGCATGGTGAAGATGCTCGACTTCGGGTTGGCCAAGGTGATCCAGGAGAATATATCGATAGACAGCGCCGATCCGACTGTAGCAATCGGAGGGAAGACAGCGGTCGGTGTTGTGCTCGGAACCGTTTCGTACATGTCGCCGGAGCAGGCGCTTGGCCATGACCTCGATACTCGTTCAGACCTTTTTTCTTATGGTGTCGTCCTGTATGAAATGCTGACCGGCAAGCTTCCCTTCGAGGGGACCAACCCGACCGAGATTGTCGACAGCATAATCCACAAAGAACCTGTCGCGATAGCTCGCTATAACTACGATGTCCCGCCCGAACTCGAGCGGATTGTTCGCAAATGTCTGGAAAAGGACCGAGATCGACGATATCAAAATGCGCGAGAAGTATGGACGGATCTGCATAATCTTCGTCGCGATGCCGAGGCGGGTGCTGTTAGAGTCACCCAGGCGCCAGTTCGCACCTCGCCGCCAACCCGACGAACCCGTTTACGTAAGGCCGTCGATTCATTGGCGATCCTGCCACTCATAAACGAAGGTGGCGATCCGGACACCGAATATCTTTCGGACGGGATCACCGAAAGCATCATCAACCATTTATCGCAGCTTCCAAAACTGCGTGTGATGGCCCGGAACACCGTGTTTCGGTACAAAGGCCGAGACGTCAACCCGCAAAGGGTCGGCGAGGAGCTGGGCGTTCGGGCGACGCTCACCGGCAGAGTCCTTCAAAGAGCCGATGTTTTAATCATAAAAGTGGAATTGGTTGACTCCGCAGATGGAAGCCATCTGTGGGGCGAACAATACAATCGTCAGCTATCTGATATTTTCTCGATCGAAGAAGAGATATCCAAAGAAATCTCAGATAAGCTTCGATTAAAACTGAGCGGGGCAGAAAAGAAACGGCTCACCAAGCGCTACACTGAAAACACTCGAGCCTATCAGAATTATCTCAAGGGACGTTTTTATTGGAACAAGCGGACATCGGAGGGACTTACCAAGGGAATCGAACATTTCAAGCAGGCTATTGAGTTGGATCCCGGTTATGCACTTGCGTTCGCGGGACTGGCTGATTCCTACAACATTTTGGCGAGCTACAGCGCCCTCGCGCCGAGGGAAGCATTTCCGCTAGCTAAGAATGCCGCGAGTCGCGCGTTGGAACTGGATGACAAGCTGGCTGAAGCTCATACCTCGCTGGCATTCGCCAAGTTTGGCTACGATTGGGACTGGGCCGGAGCCGAGCGGGAGTTCAAACAAGCGATCCATCTGAACCCAAGGTATTCGTATGTATACAGTTTCTATTCGGTGCTTCTCGCCGCGCTTGGGCGATTCGATGAAGCGTTAG
>Ga0126384_10000080_pt1 | contig 38971 bp, 36 predicted proteins | sample PanSoiMetPlot_36_FD_92543 | JGI IMG/M metagenome (GOLD analysis project Ga0126384, IMG submission 92543) | Tropical forest soil microbial communities from Panama - MetaG Plot_36 | ecosystem: Environmental > Terrestrial > Soil > Tropical forest > Bulk soil | place: Panama | collected 2016-02-17 | reverse complement strand
TTGAGCGTGACAGACCTGTGCTCGAAGCCGCGATTCGCAAAGCCGCGGAAAGCCAAAGCGACATCGCCCCAGTCGAGGCTGCATTGACGGGCAGCACCGAGCGCTGGGCGAACTTTTTTGTGGTTGCCGTCGAGGAAGATGATCGCGACGGTGAGGCTGCCATCGTTTATGCGTTGGAAACGACTTCGCAAAGGACGCTCGAGAACCGTGTTCAGCAGCAGCAAAAGATGGAATCGGTCGGGCAACTCGCCGGCGGCATCGCTCACGATTTCAACAATGTCCTGTCAGCCATCATGCTGGCGACCGACTTTTTGCTCAACGCCCACAAGCCGACCGATCCGTCCTTCAAGGACATCATGCAGATCAAGCAGAATGCCAATCGTGCGGCGGCGCTCGTACGGCAATTGCTAGCCTTCTCGCGAAAACAGACATTGCGACTGCAAGTGCTTGACCTGGGCGAGACACTGAGCGACCTCGGGATACTTCTCAAGCGGCTGATCGGGGAAAAAGTCACGTTAGAAATCGTCCACGGTCGAGATTTATGGCCGGTCAAGGTCGACATTTCGCAATTCGAGCAGGTGATCGTAAACCTCGCGGTGAACGCTCGCGATGCTATGCCAGACGGCGGTAAGCTTACCGTGCGCACCACGAACGTTTCAGCCGAGGAATGCGACAACTTTGCCTACAAAGGCATGCCCAAAGCCGACTATGTGCTGGTCGAAGTGAGTGACAGCGGCACCGGCATCCCAGCCGAGATAATAGACAAGATTTTCGAGCCGTTCTTTACTACCAAAGATGTTGGAAAGGGCACAGGCCTCGGACTTTCCACGGTTTACGGGATAGTTAAACAGACTGGCGGCTTTATCTACGCGGACTCAGAGCCGGGCGGGACAACTTTCCGTATTTTCTTGCCGCGCCATCTCCCCGGCGCCGAAGAAGTCCTCGCTCAAATTCCGGCAGGGCAGTCACCGGCAATCGCTGGTGCCCTGGTTGCCGCCGACACAATGGCGCGTGCAGCCACGGCGGATCTGACGGGGCAAGGCACTATACTGCTGGTCGAAGATGAGGAAGGGTTACGCGCTCTGAATGCACGCGGGCTCACTTCGCGCGGGTACACGGTGCTGGAAGCTGGAAATGGCCGCGAGGCGATCGAGGCCTTCGATAGGCATGGCCACGTCGACTTGGTCGTGTCAGACGTCGTGATGCCGGGTATGGACGGGCCGACGCTGCTCAAGGAATTGCGCGGGCGCAATCCGGAGATTAAAATTATTTTCGTGTCCGGTTATGCTGAAGAGGCATTCAGCAAGAACTTGCCCAGCGAGGAACAATATACGTTCCTCGCCAAGCCGTTCACGCTCAAGCAGCTCGTCGCCGAGGTAAAAAAGACTCTAATGTAGTAGCCGGTCTAGACGCGACCGGTCAGCGCCAGGATCAGAACGACGATCAAAATCACGCCGAGAATACCGGACGGGCCCTAACCCCAGCCGGAGCTATACCCCACCGCGGGAAAGCCCCGATCAAGGCCAGGATCAGCAATATAACGAGAATGGTACTGAGCATGGTGCGCCCCATAGGTTATTGATGCGGCCGGATGCCCACCTTTGTAAGATTCCCGCAACAACGATCTGATCGATGCTTTAGTTTCCCTGCCGAACTCTTACCGGCACAGGCGGACCAGACGCACCTTGTCGAGGATAACCGACCGGATACCGCACCTCGAGCATCGCGCCAGCTGGGGCGCCATTGATGTCAACGTCGTTGCGGACAAGCGCGGGGTCGATCTTTCATTGGACTGAGTTGGTGACCTGCGAGGGTTTGGCAAACGTTGGTACCGCCAAAGCCAAAATCATCGCCGTAACCGTTAAGCTTTTCATCGGCCAGCTTCCTTAGTTTTCAGGAAGGCAATTGCCGGCCAGCCACGCCGTTCCGGGTGAACTGCCGTGATAATTCGCCCGCGACTTTGTGGCGCGTCCCACCCCCTTACAAATCGACCGACCTATACATATTCTCCTGCCCGCCATTTGCCGGGAGGGCTACGATGATCCGACACCGCTTTGTTATCGCGATTGCCGCGATGGCTGCCGCGTGTTTGCTGATTGCCGCCGATGCGCATGCGCGCGCCGGCGGAGGATTCTCCGGCGGCAGCCGCGGGACACGCACTTTCTCTGCGCCTCCGGTCACGCAAACGGCGCCGAACTCAGCCGCGCCTATGCAGCGTACACTCGCGCAGCCTGGGAACTCCAACACGGCCGGCCGCGCGGCGACACCTCCGGGTCTCTTTGGTGGCGGGCTGCTCGGCGGTCTTGCCGGCGGCTTCCTTGGTGCGGGCTTGTTCGGCCTGCTGTTTGGGCATGGATTTGTTGGCGGCATGGGCGGCTTTGCTTCTTTCCTCGGCCTGATGTTGCAGGTGGCATTGGTCGTGATCGTTGCGCGGCTGCTTTTCGGTTGGTGGCAGCGGCGTAACGCGCCGGCTCCGGCTTACGCGGCTGCACATCCGGTTACCGGCCATTCCTTCAGCGGTCTCGGCGGGATGCTCGGAGGGAATGCATTAGCCGACAAGGCGCTCACAATCGCGAAATCGGATTACGATGACTTCGAGCGATTGCTCGTTGAAATTCAGACCGCCTATTCAGCCGAGGATCTGAATGCGCTGCGGGCGAAAGTAACGCCGGAAATGTTGTCTTATTTCTCTGAGCAGCTCGCCGAGAATGCGAGCCGCGGTCTTGTCAACAAGATCACTGACGTCAGACTCGAGCAGGGTGACCTTGCGGAAGCTTGGAACGAAAGCGGCGTTGAATATGCGACGGTTGCCATGCGCTTTGCGCTCAACGATCGGATGGTAGAGCGCTCGAGCGGCCACACTGTGGAAGGAGGCGAACCCGGTGAGGTCACAGAGCTATGGACCTTTATGCGCGCGCGGGGAGGCAGCTGGCTGCTATCGGCGATTCAGCAGACATAACCATCAACGGCGCTCCGTGAAAGCACGAGGCGGCGCCTCGTTATTTTCCGCACATATAGCCTGACGCTCGCCACAATTCGCCAAGGCGGCTGTGTTTTCACAATCTATTAGCAAATCAAGACCAAAGCCGACCGTGGGCCGGCATGTTGTCATTACGAATTCATAAAACGCTATCTGATTTTTGCGGTTGCGTGCGGAACCGTTGACGTTCCATCGAAATCCGTCTATGTCGCCGCCGCAACCTGGTTTTCGGCCTCAACTTGCTGCCACGCTCCCGGTTTTGGGATGCGCCTCAAGTGAACTCCCAAAAACTCGGCTTGTGACCGCCAACGCGATAGACGCGTGGGCGTTCTACAGGAAGCGTGAAAGGAAACTCTTGATGCCTGTCGGAACGGTGAAATTTTTCAATACGCAAAAGGGCTACGGCTTCATTCAGCCGGACGATGGTTCGAAGGATGTCTTCGTGCATATCACGGCAGTGGAGCGCGCGGGCATGCGCTCTTTGAATGAGGGCCAGAAGGTCAGCTTCGAAATTGTAACCGAACGCGGCAAGCAGGCCGCTGGCAATCTGCAGCTGGTCTGACCCGCGTTGGCCTTGAAGTAAAAGCCCGGCGGTGACGCCGGGCTTTTTATTTGTGCCAAGGGAAAGATACCGCTCTGTCTATCGAAGCTGAGCCTGGATGTTGTAATGAGCCTGGATGTTGTAAATTATACAAGTTTATACGGCGCACGCTACGCGTCGCGAAGCATCGCTTCAATGCTCCTCAGGGAATTTGGCCCACACTGTAGTCTCGAACGCCAAACGGCGCCACAGCCTTCAGAAATTGCATGAACGACAAATTGGAAGAACTGTCCTTCACCTATTTTCCGGAAAACTATCGGTGGTCGCACGGTCTGCTGATCGGCCTCAATATGGCGCCGTGGGGCGGAGCAGAAATAGGAGAGGTCAATCGGATCGGACTCAGACTAAAAAAATGCGTTGGTGACGACGACAGTTGGTTTTATGAATGGTCACGCGAAGCACGTAGCGTGGAAGAACGGGGTCGCGAACGCATTCGGGATGGTAAAACGGCGAGCGGGGCTCAATATCTGCAGCGCGCGAGTGCGTATTATCACGTTGGCGAGCGCTTCCTGCAGCCGAAGAGCGAGAAGGGGCTCGATGCTTTTATGCGGGGCGTGAGGTGTTTCCGGGATGCGGCAAAGCATTTTAAGCGACCGCGCGTGGAGCACGTCGAGATTCCGTATGAAGGCGCGAGTCTTCCCGCGCTTTACGTTCATGCTGAGTCGCAGAGCGGCAAAGTGCCGGCCGTGGTCTTCTTCGACGGCCTCGATGTCACCAAAGAGATTCAATACTTCAAGGGCGTGCCGGATCTCGTTGCGCGCGGCATAGCGTGTCTGATCGTGGATGGTCCGGGAAATGGTGAAAGCATCCGCCTTCGCGGACTCTATTTACGTCACGACACAGAACACTATGCAACGCCAGTTTGGGAATATCTTGCATCCCGACCCGAAATCGATGCGAAGCGCATTGGTGTTATGGCGATCAGCCTTGGTGGCTATTACGCGCCACGCGCGGCAGCGTTCGAGCAACGCTACGCTTGCTGCCTCGCCTGGGGGGCTCAGTGGGACTATCAGAAAATCTGGCGGGACCGATTCGAGCGGCTGGCGCGAGCAGACACGCCATCGCTTTCCGTCGCTGCGCAGCACATTTCGTGGGTTCTGAATGTCACGTCACAAGATGACGTGATCAAGTGTCTCGAGCCATTCAAGCTTGATGGTGTGGTGCAAAAAATAAGTTGCCCGTTTTTGATGCTTCATGGCGAAGGCGATGAGCAGATCCCGCTAAGCGAGGCGCAGAAATGCTTCGACGCCGTGGGCTCGAAACAAAAGACCATGAAGATCTTCACGCGCGGAGAGGGCGGGTATCACCATTGCCAGATCGACAACCAGAGCATCTGCTCGGCCTATATGTGGGATTGGCTCGAGCAGGTATTGCGGCCCGCGCGCTGAGCTTAGTGCTCTCCCTTCCGGGACGCAGCCGTAAGGCTCTCGCCGCTGGCATGACGATCTATTGCGTGACCTGAATATTGTTGTCGCGGATGATCTGACCCCAACGCTCAGTCTCGCTCTTCATCATCGCGCTGGCTGCCTCAAGCGACCGTTGATCTTTAGGGAACGGCGTGAAGCCCTGGTCTGCCCAGGTCTTGATGATTTCCGGATCGGATACTGCGTCCTGTAAAGCAGCATTGAGTTTCTTGACCACCTCTGGCGGCGTTCCGGTCGGCGCGAACATCGCTTGCCAATAAACAATTTCGAATTTTGGCCCAAACGCATCGACTAGACTTTCGGCGGTCGGCAGCTGCGGCGACTTCTCCTTCGAGGTGATCGCGTAGGCCTTCAATTTTCCAGCCGCTACATGCGGCGCGACCGATTGCGGTGTGCCAACGAACAGATCCACATGGTCGCCTAATAGGTCGTTCATCGCCGGCGCCGCGCCGCGATAAGGGATGAAATCGATCTCGATCTTGGCTTCTTGGGCAAACAGCGCGGAGGTGAGGTGTCCGGTCGTGCCATAGCCAGGCAGCGCCTCCTTCAAGCGTTCTTTCTTCATCAGGGCAATAAGATCTTTCAGGTTGTTGGGCGCAAGGCCGGGACGGCCCACCAGCACTAGCGGATTTTTGTTGACGAGCATGACCGCGACGATGTCTTTCGCGGTGTCAAAGGGTAAATTCTTCAATAGGGTAACGTTCGCCGCGATCTGCAAGTTGTGCAGCAACAGCGTGTAGCCGTCGGGCGCCGCCTTTGCCAGGCGGTTGGTGGCGATGACCGTGCTGGCGCCGGTGACGTTCTCGACGATGAAGCTCTGGCCCAGCTTCTTCGACAAGAAATTCGCAACCACGCGCGCTGTCTCGTCGGTCGGCCCGCCGGCAGGATACGGCACAATAATGGTGACGGTACGGATCGGATATTGCTGCGCCTCGGTATGCGCCACGAGCGCAAACAGGCAAGCGACCGCCACCGCCACGGCAGCAATACGCCTCAGCACAGACTCCTCCCACTTGTTATTTTGGGAAAGCTTACGCCGCAGGAATGATTGGCAACAAGAGGTATGGCTGCCGGCCGCCGGCGAAATGCAGTGTGTTACGGCAATCGAAAACCTCTGGTCGCCGGTCGTCCTGGTCGATATGGAGGAACGGCCCGACGCCTTTCATCGGATAGGGGGCGTTCGGCAAAGCGGCGTCGTGGCCGTCGACTTCGTAGTCCTTGCCGCGCACCGTTAGAGCGACCCGATAATTTGCGGGCACCACGATCGAGGTCGGCCAGATCTCAATGTCGAGCTCGACAGGCTCGCCGGGCGTGAGCGGCCAGTTTTCATCGTGCGTATGCCAGGGTCGGTAAGGCCGAGAGAGCTCCGGGTCCAGCTTGCGGTGCGATGCGCGGAGCCAGCCCAGTCCCACTGGAACGCGCGGATCGTTGGAGCCGATGAAGGTGACTTCCTTGCCTGAGGGATGGAATACGCGCAGCACCAAGAACAGGTCGGCATCGGTTGTCTCCGAAGAGACCCATAGCTTGGCCGCAACCGGGCCGGTGAACTCGAGGCTGTTTGTCAAGGGGGGCGTGCTGAAGGTGAGACCATCGCCGCTCGTCTCATAGTTTAGTGTCGCGGATTGCGAAGGCATATCGGGCTCTAATTGCAATCCATCCGGTTGCAAGAAATACTTCGTCCACCGTGTACGCGCGAGCGGCCATTCGTTCTCGCCCCGCAGCACAAATTTCTCACCCGGGTAACGGATATTGAGCGACACGCGGGGCTGCCTGGCCCAACCTGTATCCTCTCCTTTGAGGAAGTGGCCGAAGAAGCGTTTCTGCAAAGTCTCGCCATAGTTGCTGTAGAAGTGCGTGAAGTGCGTATCGCCGTGCACTTCAAGCCACTTTTGTGTGGATCCGGCCCGCAACCAGCCTTCAAAGTTGCCGCGCGTATGCAGACCCATGCCGCCCCAGTTGCCGGCGGACAGCAGCGGCGTTTTGATTTTCTCAAATTCAGCGGTGCGAGCTGCGTAATAATCGTCGAGCATCCCGCGGCGCTTGGCCTCGCCAGGTGTGTCCGCGCAATTCCTAGTGAGCTCGTCCTTGGATAGCGTCACCGGTCCGGCGACCCATTCGCCCGTAACGACGCTTTTCGCGCCGCGCATGCCGATGCCATGCTGCACGCTTGCCACCTGACGCGGATACCAGCCGTTGAGAAAGTCGCTGAGGATGCCACCGTGCCGGCACAGCTCTCGGTAATAGTCGGACGAGCCCTCCCATATACACATCGCTGCCAGATGGGGTGGTCTGAGTGCGCCGACATTCCATTGGTTCATCGCATAATATGAAATGCCGTTGATGCCCACTTTGCCGTTGCTCCACGGGTGCGTCCCGGCCCATTCGACGCACTGATAGAGGTCTTGCGCCTCACGCGTCGACCACACGTCGAGATAGCCAGGCGAGCGCCCCGCGCCACGCGAGTCCACGCGAACGCATGCATAGCCGTCCGGCACCCATTTTTCCGGGTCAACGAGCTCCCAGTTCTGATACTTGTTGGTTGAAGCCTGAAGCACCTCGGGTGCAGCTTTGGTCAACCGCGCCCAATTGCCTTTGTAGCCTTCCTGGAATGACAACCCTTTCGCGTATGGGCCGTAACTCAAAATGACGGGGTGCCTGCTTTCGATGACCGGGCGAAAAATATCGGCTCGCAGAACGATATCGTCATCCATCGGGACAGGAACATCCCAATCAATTCGCATGTCGTCTCGGATTTCGCTTTTCCGTGGGTCCATATACGAACTTCGAAATGATGGTGACGAGTTTTTTTATGAGCGTCAGGCTAGACTATTGCAACTAACAGAGTTCGCAGGACGCTGCGTCGACATCGGGAGGAGTGGATATGGACATCATTGCTTGCGGATCGCGGCCCTCGCGCAGGATGGGCGCGCCGAGCTTCACCGGAACGGTTTGGCAGGATCCCATCATTCAGGCGCCGGATCCTGCGCGCATTCGATCGGCGTGGGTGCGCTTCGAACCTGGCGCGCGGACAGCATGGCACACGCATCCGCTCGGTCAGACACTTTTTATCACCTCGGGAATCGGTTGGGTGCAGACCTGGGGCGGTCCTGTAAAGGAAATCCGAGCCGGCGACACCGTCTGGATTCCGCCTGGCGAAAAGCACTGGCATGGCGCAACCGCTGAGCACGGTATGGAACATATTGCCATGCAGGAGGCTCAAGGCGGTGAGCATGTGACTTGGCTCGAGCCGGTGACCGATCAGCAGTATTCCAGCAAGGCCGCGGGTTGATTCTCGACATCAAGCGCGCGTGATCACCGGAATAGCGGAATAGGGCTGGTGTTCTGTCCTGGCGAAGGCGGGCACGGGGCCCGCGCCAATGTCGGGAGGTAAACCAATGTCGGGAGGTAATAAGATGACTGCTGCTCGGATGGGCGTGCCATTGATAGCGGGTCTGGCCCTTTTTGTGTTTGCTGCGCAGGCGCAACAGGCCAACTTGACATTCTTTGTAACCAGTGTTGGCACCGGTAAGGGTGCTGACCTTGGCGGACTCGCCGGCGCAGACCAGCATTGCCAGCAGCTCGCTACATCTGTCGGCGCGGGCGCAAAGACCTGGCACGCCTATTTATCAACGCAAGGCAACGGCGCCGTGAATGCTCGCGATCGCATCGGCAAAGGTCCTTGGGTTAACGCTAAAGGCGCAACGATTGCTAAAGACATCGCAGAGTTGCACGGCGCAAACAACATGACCAAGCAAACGGTCCTAACGGAAAAGGGCGGTATCAACAACGGCCGCGGCGATACTCCGAACCGGCACGATATTCTCACGGGCTCACAGCCAGACGGCACAGCCTTCGCGGGGGGAGAGGATCGCACCTGCAAGAACTACACGAGCAGCACACAAGGCGCAGTCATGCTCGGTCACGCCGACCGTCAGGGGCTGGGCGACGATGACGCTTCCAAATCATGGAATTCGTCGCACCCCTCGCGCGGGCCGGACGGCGGCTGTTCCCAGGCTGACCTGCGCAGCACAGGCGGCGACGGATTGTTCTACTGCTTCGCAATCAATTAGGTGAGGCATAGAAATACCAGAGACGCCGGCGGAAGCGCTGGCGTCTCTGGTTTTTTCGGACGAATCGTCCATGCTATCGATGCTGGGGAATCAACCGTGTGGTTGGCTCCGAAAAATCGGTGCGGCTGTTCCACACCGGCAAGGATCATCGTTCCCCCTTGAAGTCACTCTCGGGCGCGCGCAGATAGTCAGCTTTTTCTGGGTGATCCGATGCGTTATCAGCTCTTCTACTGGCCTGAGATCCAGGGCCGCGGCGAATTTGTGCGGCTTGCGCTGGAGGATGCGGGCGCCGCCTACGAAGACGTGGCGCGCAAATCCGGCGGCATGGACCGCATGATGGCAATGTTAAATGGCCTGCACGACAAGCGTCCGCCATATGCACCGCCCTTCCTGAAGGTCGGCAAATTAGTAATCGCGCAGGTGGCCAATATTTTATTTTACCTGGGACCGCGCCTGAAGCTTGGTCCACGCGACGAAGAAGATCGTCTCTGGCTGCATCAGCTGCAGCTCACCATCACCGACTTCGTGAAGGAAATCCACGATACACATCACCCCGTCGGCTCAGGTCTTTATTACGAGGACCAAAAGCGGGAAGCGAAACGGTACGCTGAGAACTTTCTTGACGAAAGGGTGCCGAAATATCTGAGCTATTTTGAAATGGTGCTGAAAAAGAGCGGGGGCCCTTTTCTGCTCGGCCGCAAAACGACCTATATTGACCTTTCGATCTTCCAGCTGATCGAAGGCCTGCGTTATGCTTTTCCGCAGGCGATGAAAGATATCGAGAGAAAAACTGCGGGTCTTGTTGACGTGCGTGACAAGGTTGCCATCCGGCCGGGCATCAAGGCCTATCTCGCGTCGCCACGTCGGATCGCTTTCAATGAGATGGGAATATTCCGGCACTATCCGGAGCTTGACCGGTAGCTGGTTGCTCCAGTTAGCGCTACGCGAAGGTAGCGTCTTTCCGGCGGTGGTCACGGACTTTGCCGATACGAACTTAAAGACACGCTCGGTTGATCCAAATTGTGAATCGTCCCGCACGCACCAACACATTGCCGACCCCCAAATGAACGGTCGCGCCATCAAGGTCCATATCGATCTCTCCTGGCATCACCAGGCGGCAGGAACGATATAGCTAGCGTGTGCGGCGGCCGCGCTTGCGCATGCGCGCAAAGCGCGCCGCCCGCCGTTTCTTCAAGGCGCGTGCTTCGCGTTGTTTGCGTGCCCGACGCCCCCGGCAGAGGGCGCATTGGCAGCGTGAGCGTCCGATCAAGTACTTCAGGTAGTCGTTCCCGTAATCGTAGGTAATTTCCTCGTCCGGCTTGATATTGCGCAGCGCCCGGATAAACACGCGGCCTCCATAGGTGTAGGTATCGGCGTTTGGATTGCAGGAATGATTAGCGTAGCGCGCCATGTTGTTGCGGGGGGTTCCGTCGATCGTGACCCGGGGGTTGATCTCGTAGAGGTACCGGTTGCCACGACGTTCGAGCCGGGCGGCTTCCTCGGCGTCCACGCGTGGGCCTTTGTATTCCGCGATTTTTTCACTTTTTTTGATCGGCCTCATGGCAAACAAGCCAAGGCCTGTAACCGAGCGGCCGACACGGAACGATCTTCTGGGCATGGTAGAACGGGAGGATAACGACGGAGGACTGCGGATGGCAGATGAAACCCCGCAGGTCAATCGCCCGTCGACCTATTGTAGCAGGGGATCCTTAAACCAGCCCGCTTAATAGGCCCATTGGCAATCGCGGCAAGACTCAGTTGATGTGACCGAGTAACATTTTCGACACGGACTGCGCTGGTATCCAGTAGATGATTTCAACATCGATCGCATCTACGGCCCGAAACATCTATGGCGAAAACGTCAACCGGACGACGCTGGCGACGATGTCTCGCTTTCACGTGGGGCAGTAAATGGCCACCTAGAAACCATAGACCATGATGCCGATGAGGAAGATAACAAAACCGACCCATTTGAATAGCGCCGGCAAGCATACCAGCAGAGTCGCGAGCGGAAGCCGCCTGTCCTTAAGCGCCAGCAGCGCGGCAGCCAGTGTTACTGCCGGAGCCGCAAGGTAGAGAAGGAACTCCTCAACGCCGCCAAAGTCGGGCGAGAGGCTGACGCCGTGGATCGCAATCGACGGCAAACCATCGATGACCCAGACAATGAGGGTGAGCGCAGCCAAGGCTAGGATGGCGTAGCGGATATTGCCTAATGCGGCGAAGATCAGCGCGGCACCGGCGAGCAGCGGCGACAGCGCGAGCTTGATGCTGGTGAGCCCTTGCGCGAAACGGAGAAACGCTGTCTCGTGTTGATATTCGGTGAAGATATTCTGTACGCTGGAGAGCGCATCCAGAAATTCAAGCGCTGCGAAAAGAACGAGGAACACGCGCAGCAAGCGATGTGACGGCGCGGCGTCCGCGTTCGCGAGTGTTGTCATCAAGCCCCTATGCCCGGTCCGAACTATACGCCAAAAATCCGGGGCCGTGCCCACTTGGAAATGAGTAGTATAAAGCGCAAGGCGCGACGAAAGGAATCCGGCATGGTGTCACGAACGGCCGCTGAGCACTGGCCTGAGTTGCCTTATGCCGCGTGGAAGGATACTCGCGATACGCTGCATTTGTGGACGCAAGTGGTCGGCAAGGTCCGGCTGGCACTGACACCATGGCTCAATCACTCGTGGCATGTAGCGCTCTATGTGACCGCGCGCGGGCTGACCACCTCTCCAATTCCGTGGCGAGGCGTCAGCTTTCAGATCGATTTCGATTTCATCGACCATGTGCTGTGGGTGAGAACAAGCGAGGGACATTTCCGTCAGCTCATACTCAAGCCGATGAGCGTGGCCGAATTCTACGAAGATATGCTAATCGCGCTGCGCGAACTCGGCATAGAGGCGCAGATCACGACCATGCCGTGCGAGATCGCCGACTGCGTTCCATTCGAGCAGGACACGCTGCATGCGACTTATGATGCCGAATACGCCAACCGCTTCTGGCACGTGTTGCTCTCGGCAAGCGAGGTGTTCGCCTATTTCCGCACCGGCTTTCTCGGCAAGACGAGCCCCGTGCATTTTTTCTGGGGCAGTTTTGATTTGGCCGTAACGCGCTTTTCCGGCCGAGCGGCGCCCCGGCATCCGGGCGGCGTGCCACATTTGCCAAACTCTGTTGCGCAGGAGGCTTATTCGCACGAAGTATCGAGCGCCGGCTTCTGGCCGGGCGGCGGCGGTCCAATCGATTACGCGGCTTTCTATTCTTACGCCTATCCCGCACCGGAAGGATTCAGTGCTGCGCGCACACTGCCGAAGGAGGCGTTTTTCAGTAGGGGGCTTGGCGAGTTTCTTTTGCCCTACGACGCTGTGCGCACCGCACGCGATCCGGACGCGGCGCTTCTCGAGTTTTTGCAAAGCACTTACGAAGCTGCGGCGAAATTGGGGAAATGGGATCGCAAGGCGCTGGAGTGTGGTTTGGGAGAAAGGGCGAAGGTGCGCACGCTGTAGAGCCTCTCCGTTGTCGTTGCCGGGCGCGACACTGCAAGTCGGGTTTACCCGACTTGCAGCTGCTAATTAGTGCAGAGCTCGGGCAAGTTCTGATGCAATCCATGATGCTGTGTAATAAATTCACATTTAACGTAAGTAACGTAAGCTCTTAATCAGGGTGGCTGATCATGGATGGGCGGGGGCAAGCCCGCGGATGCCGCTTAGGTTGTGGCGCGGCGATTTCATCAATGGCGGCTTAGCGACTGTCCTCCACCGTGACGAGCCCAACCTGGTTGACCAGGCTGTTGGCGGTAACGGGATTGCCGTCCGGCGTCACATCCATGTTGCGCACGATGTCGCCACCGCCGGGGATCGCCCAGCTCTGGAATTTTTCGTTTGCCGGATCGAAACGTACGATGGTGTTCGGCTTGGCGCCGGATTCGTTGTACCAGAGCGCGCCTTTGGTAAAGACGATGCCGTAGGGTTCCGACTTTGGCCCGCTTGGCGATTCCCATTCCTTCACATTGCCAGTCGTGAGGTCGAGGCGCCCAAGCATGCCGCGCGGAAAATCCGTGTACCAGATGGTGTCGTCATCTGAAAAGGCAAGCCGGCGCGGCCGTGCGCCAGTGTTCGGCAACGGGTATTCCTTGATTGCCATGGTTTGCGGATCGATGCTGGCGATCTTCGGCGCGCCGAATTCGACGAAATAGGGCACGCCTTTTGAATTTATCATTAGCCCATATGGGCGCGATTTCTCGGTCGGCGAGGTGACGAGCTTAATATCACTGTTTGCAGGATCGAGCCGGCCGACCATATTGCCGCTTTGCACGGTGAACCAGACCATTCCGTCCGGTGCGATGTTGATGGTGTGCGGATCCTTCGCCGACCTGTCAGGCAGCGGATATTCGGTGGTGACTCCGGTTCTGGGATCGAGCTTGCCGATCAGGCCGAGATTGTTACCGGTAAACCAGATGTTACCGTCCTTGTCTTCGGCAAGCCCATGGGGGCCGGTGTGCGGCGACTTCAGGGTGTATTCGCGGATCGCGCCGGTCCTCGGATCAATGCGGCCAAGCTTGTTGGCGAGCTGGCCGGTCCACCAGATCGAACCGTCCTTGGCTGCGCGCGGATCGTGTGGGCGCGAGCCTTGCGTGGGCACATCCCATAGATCGATCCGAGCCTTCACCGGGCCAGACAGGATCACCGCCGAGGGGCGCTGGCGCTCCGGAAAATTCTTCATCAGGTACTCGGTCATTGCCGGCCATTCCTCGGCGGAGATGGGCGTATCGAAGTTCTGCATCATGCGCACGACCGTCAGCCAGCCTTGGGGCGTATAGCCGACACGGATGCGATTGATGTCGTGGCAAGCGCCGCAGGTATCAGTGAAGCGCTGCTTCATCGCGCCTTCTGGCCATTCCTTTGCGGTATACTGCGCCTGCGCCGGCGCGGCTAATGCGATCAGGATAAGCGCGAGCAGCGCGCATCTGGTAGGCGGCCTTCCGGTAAGCTTGATCGGCATGGCTGTCCTCCCTGAGAGCGATATCTTTCCACTTTGTTTCGTTGTTGGCGATAGCTTGGCGCAAAAAGATCCCAAGCGCTATTGCGCAATCAAGAAGCTTGACCGTCGGCGATTGACTGCAAGCGTTTGCGGTCACGAATGGCGATCCGCTGACGGCCACTTTCGATGACGCCTGCTGCTTCCCAGGCGCTCGGCGACTGCTAGGCCAGCTAGCGCCGAGCCCACGCCAACCATCACGCGATCGTTTCTATCTTTTGGGAGTTTCATGGGGGTTGCCCTTTCAAACAGGTGCTTTTTCGAATGCACCATAAGCAGGACGCGCTCACATTCTTTGCGGCGGGACAAACTGGAAGCGAATTGGGCCGAGGAGTTTGCGCTATGAGTGGCTTTCAATTGGAACAAACCAGCGGTATGACCGCTGCCAAACGGGCCATTTACCGGAGCTTTTTATGAACGCCCCTGCCCAGGTCGTCCCGCCCTACAAACACACGCCGCTGTTTCCGCTCGGCCCCGATAAAACGCCCTATCGCAAGCTCGACATCGGGGGCGTCAAAGTCGAGAAGGTGATGGGCAAGGACATGCTGGCGATCGAGCGCGAGGCATTGCGCGCGCTCAGCGAAGCCGCGTTCACTGATATCAATCATCTGCTGCGGCCCGCCCACCTGAAGCAGCTCCGCATGATCCTCGATGACCCGGAGGCGAGCGATAATGACAAGTTCATCGCCTACGATTTCCTGAAAAACGCGAACATCGCGGCAGGCGGCGTGCTGCCAATGTGTCAGGACATTGGTACGGCCATTATCATGGCCAAGAAAGGCCGCATGGTGTTCACCACCGGCGATGATGAGGCAGCGCTGGCGGAGGGCGCCCGCGACGCGTATCTCAAGCGCAATTTGCGCTATTCGCAGCTCGCGCCGATCTCGATGTTCGAGGAGAAGAACACCAAATCGAACATGCCGGCGCAGGTCGAGATCTACGCGGAAGGCGAGGACGCCTACAAGCTCCTGTTTATCGCCAAGGGCGGTGGCTCCGCCAACAAGGCGTTTCTGTTTCAGGCGACGCCGTCGATCCTCACGCGTGACCTCATGCTAGCCTTCCTGAAGGAAAAGGTGCTCACGCTCGGTACAGCCGCCTGTCCGCCTTATCACCTTGCGATCGTTATCGGCGGTACGAGCGCCGAACTCACGATGAAAACGGTGAAACTCGCCTCCACCAAATATCTCGATGAACTACCGACCAAAGGCAGCGAGGACGGGCACGCCTTCCGCGATCTCGACATGGAAGCGCAAGTGCTGAAGATGACGCAATCGACAGGCGTCGGCGCGCAATTCGGAGGCAAGTATTTCTGCCACGACGTGCGCGTGATTCGTTTGCCTCGGCACGGTGCCTCATTGCCGCTCGGACTCGGTGTTTCGTGCGCAGCCGACCGGCAGGCGCTCGGCAAGATCACAGGTGATGGAGTGTTCCTAGAAGAACTCGAGCATCACCCAGCACAATATTTGCCGGAGATCGATCAGGAAAAGTTGGGCGGACATGTGGTGAAGGTCGACCTGCGTAGGCCGATTAAGGAAATCCTTGCACAGCTTTCGAAATACCCGGTGAAGACTCGGCTTGCGCTCACCGGCACAATGATTGTCGCTCGCGACCTCGCGCACGCGAAACTGCGCGAGCGTCTGGAAGCAGGGAAGGGGCTGCCCGACTATTTCAAGAATCATCCGATCTACTACGCCGGCCCTGCGAAAACCCCCGCGGGGTACGCGTCAGGCTCGTTCGGCCCAACCACCGCTGGGCGAATGGACAGCTATATCGATCAGTTCCAAGCCGCCTGTGGTTCGATGATCTCGGTCGCCAAAGGCAACCGCTCGGCGCAGGTACGCGATGCCTGCAAGAAGCACGGGGGCTTTTATCTTGCCTCGATCGGCGGCAGCGCCGCGAAGCTTGCTGAGCAATGCATCAAGAAGGTCGAGGTGCTCGAGTATCCAGAGCTCGGCATGGAGGCGATCTGGAAGATCGAGGTCGAGAACTTCCCAGCTTTCATCGTGATCGATGACAAGGGCAACGATTTCTTCAAGGAATTGAATCTAGGGTGACGTGTTCCTTCAGGAGCGTGCAGCTCCCTGCATGTGCGGACCGCCGGTCAACGTCAGGCTGTGGCGGCTACCGCCACCATCAGCAGCGAGATGCCGACGTATTTCGCGGCCTGGGTCACATCAGGCAGTTGATCGGCGAAGCCGACTAGCCAGAGTACGCTCGCAAGCGCAATCAGTGAATACTTCACTACCGGGATCGCGGTGTACTTTCTCAAAATCTTCATGACGCAACTCCGCTGTGTTGCCCGGCCCCGCAACAATCAACAGATTACTGCAGTGCAATATAACCCAGTGCATCGCAAAATAGCAATCCATCCAGGCTCGGATTAAGCGGATAGCACGGAGGGTTTATCTCGCTTCTGGCATCGCAAAAAAATTGGCTACTGCGGATCCTTGGGGCGGCGTGACTACCGGATATGGAGGCTGGGAAGCCCAGATAGGTCTTTCCACGAAGCTGGGAAAGCGTGATTCCGGGTCACTTTTTCTTTCCTGCGCCGGGCGCACTCCGCTTAAGTGGGATGATCTTCGCGCTTTGGCCGGCGCTTCTTCGCAGGGCTTCTTTTAGGTTCACCGGGCGTCCGTGTTTTTTTAGGAGGTCGTTGAATGCCTCGTCAGCCAGCTCTTGAAAAGATTTCATGGTTTCGGACGCCAGCAACCGAAGTTCCTGCCAGGTCTCGTCGTAAAACTGCACCCGTTTGCCAATCATGGTGTCCAACTCGATTGGATCATTCCCGCCGCGCGTAGCGTGTATAGCGCCTCAGACTATGTCTCGTTCTCGCGCGACCACTTGTGCGATTTTCACATATTTCGGCCTGCGGGCCTATTTTTCAAATGCAGCCTTGTTGCCAACGGGCTCTGGGCGCCGGCACGAGCCGGTCGGGGTCAAAGGGTCCTATAGGTGGAGAAATCAGGCAGCTTATGGCTGCAACTTGAGCTCCACAGATAGGCTCGCGCCAAGTTCTCAAACTCTGTTCGCATTTCAGGGCCGGTTTCGTCCTCGGCCTTCGCGAAAAATGCGGCTTTGAATAGGTAGTCGTCCCTCAAGGTATAAAAAGAACATATTGCGAACAGAGAACAAATAGTGTACGGTGTTTGCCTTCAGCTGATTCCGACGGTGCAGCGGAGCTGCGTTGTCGGGGGGTCGAATCCCGGCCATAAGGAGCGCGACATCATGAGTCAGCCTGCCCTGCGTCTCGTCGAAGGATCTTCCATGGATAAATCGAAAGCCCTGTCTGCCGCGCTGAGCCAGATCGAGCGCCAGTTCGGCAAGGGCTCGGTTATGAAGCTTGGCAAAAATGACAAAGCCATGGATATCGAAGTCATTTCCTCGGGCTCGCTTGGGCTCGATATCGCGCTCGGCATTGGCGGCCTGCCACGCGGGCGGGTTGTGGAAATCTACGGGCCGGAATCCTCAGGGAAAACCACGCTCGCGTTGCACACCATTGCGGAAGCCCAGAAGAAGGGCGGTATCTGCGCATTCGTCGACGCCGAACACGCGCTCGATGTGGTCTACGCCCGCAAGCTCGGCGTGAATGTCGACGACTTGCTGATCTCGCAGCCCGACGCCGGTGAGCAGGCTCTTGAAATTGCCGACACGCTGGTCCGCTCCGGCGCAATCGACGTACTGGTGGTTGATTCAGTTGCAGCGCTTGTTCCGCGATCCGAGCTCGAAGGCGAGATTGGAGACATGCAACCTGGTTCTCAGGCCCGGTTAATGAGCCAGGCGCTGCGCAAGCTAACCGCCTCGATCTCCCGCTCGCGGACCATGGTAATTTTCATCAATCAGATCCGCATGAAAATCGGCGTGATGTATGGTTCACCAGAGACGACGTCAGGCGGAAACGCGCTGAAATTCTACGCTTCGGTACGTCTCGACATCCGCCGCATCGGCGCTATCAAGGAGCGCGATGAGGTTGTGGGCAACCAGACGCGCGTGAAGGTGGTCAAAAACAAGTTGGCGCCTCCGTTCAAGCAGGTGGAATTCGACATCATGTACGGAGAAGGCGTATCCAAGACCGGCGAGCTGATCGATCTCGGCGTCAAGGCTGGGGTGGTTGAGAAATCCGGGGCATGGTTCTCGTATGACAGCCAACGCATCGGTCAGGGCCGAGAGAATGCCAAGCAGTTTCTCAAGGAGAACTCCGACGTCGCCAATAAAATCGAAGCTGCCGTGCGCCAGAACGCCGGCCTGATTGCGGAAGCGATCATGACGGGCGGGGACAAGGACGACGACGAGGCTGCGGAGGCGTGAACATCTATTCCTTATGTCTGCTTGTAAGGCGCGGCGGCGGCGCCAGAGTGATCCGCCGCACCATTAGGTGACGCGTATCATTGATGATACGTTAGCGTTCGCCCCCGTCGGCACCCGGCTGCATAAAGCGGCCGCCACCGAAGACGGGGGCGAAGGCGTTTTGCGGAAGACCGCTGTGGTTGGGCTGCGCCCTTCCTAGACTTACACCACCCCCACCGCTAAATAGCCCCTGAAAACAACGAGCCAGAGGGCGATTTAGGCCCGTAGCGGCAGATGGTAGCGCGGCATTCTAAGATGAGCGGCGTCAACGATATCCGCAAAGGCTTTCTAGACTTCTTTACCCGCAACGGCCACGAGGTCGTGGCATCCTCGTCGCTCGTGCCACGCAATGACCCGACCTTGATGTTCACCAATGCCGGCATGGTGCAGTTCAAGAACGTTTTCACCGGCGTGGAAAAGCGGCCCTATTCGCGGGCTGTGACGGCGCAAAAATGCGTACGCGCCGGCGGCAAGCACAACGACCTGGACAACGTCGGATACACCGCGCGCCATCACACCTTCTTCGAAATGTTGGGCAACTTCTCCTTCGGCGACTATTTCAAGGAGCGTGCGATCGAACTGGCCTGGGACCTGGTGACCAAGGAATACGCACTGCCCAAGCACAGGCTATTGGTCACCGTCTATGTGGATGACGACGATGCCTTCAGGCTCTGGAAGAAGATCGCCGGCCTTGCGGACAGCAAAATTCTGCGTATAGCAGGCTCGGATAATTTCTGGGCCATGGGCGACACGGGTCCGTGCGGTCCATGCTCGGAAATCTTTTACGACCACGGGGCGCACATTCCGGGCGGGCCGCCCGGATCGCCAGACGCCGAGGGCGACCGCTTCATCGAGATATGGAATCTCGTCTTCATGCAATACGAGCAACTCGAGGACGCCAAACGCGTCGACCTGCCTCGACCGTCGATCGACACCGGCATGGGTCTGGAGCGCATTGCAGCCGTCCTGCATGGCACACACGACAACTATGCCATCGATCTGTTCGCGACCTTGATTCGTGCCATCGCCGATTTGACCGGCGTTGATCCGGAGGGCCCGCAGAAGGCTTCGCACCGGGTGATCGCTGATCATCTGCGCGCGTCTGCGTTTCTGATCGCCGACGGCGTCCTGCCTTCGAACGAGGGCCGAGGCTACGTTCTTCGGCGCATCATGCGACGCGCCATGCGCCATGCGGAGTTGCTCGGGGCCACAGAACCGCTGATGTGGAAGCTTGTTCCTGCACTCACGCGCGAGATGGGCCAGGCCTATCCCGAACTGTTGCGTGCGGAGGCCCTGATTACAGAAACGCTCAGGCTTGAGGAAACGCGCTTTCGCCGTACGCTCGAACGCGGCCTCGCCATCCTCGACGAGAAAAGTGCCGGCCTGAAGAAAGGCGCGATGTTCGACGGCGAGACCGCGTTCACGCTCTACGACACGTACGGGTTTCCTTTGGATCTAACGCAGGACGCCCTGCGCTCACGCGGTATTTCCGTCGATGTCGCCTCCTTTACTGACGCGATGGAGCGCCAGCGCGAAAAAGCACGCGCATCCTGGGCGGGTTCGGGAGAGGCGGCGCAGGAGACCGTTTGGTTTGCGCTTCGCGAGAGGATTGGAGCGACGGAATTCCTTGGCTATGAAACCGAAAGTGCCGAGGGCGTGGTTGCGGCTCTCGTGAAGGACGGCAAGGAAGTTTCTGAACTGAAAAAAGGCGAAAGCGGTGCAGTTGTCATGAACCAGACACCGTTTTACGCCGAGAGTGGCGGTCAGGTCGGCGATACCGGCGAGATGCGGCGCGAGGGTGTCAGGCTCAGGGTTTCCGATACTCAGAAAAAAGCCGGCGACCTATTCGCTCACTTGGCAAAAGTGGAGCAGGGAACGGTGAAAGTTGGTGATCCACTGCTGGCGGAGGTCGATCACGCTCGCCGCAGCGCCATCCGGCAGAACCATTCGGCCACGCATCTTCTGCACGAAGCATTACGCCAGGTGCTAGGTGATCACGTCGCGCAGAAGGGCTCGCTGGTTGCGCCCGAACGATTGCGCTTCGACTTCTCGCATCCCAAGCCGATGTTGTCCGAAGAAATCGAGCGGGTCGAGGACATAGCCAACGACATGGTGCTGCAAAATTCGCCGGTCACCACTCGGCTGATGGCGGTCGACGACGCAATCGCGTCCGGCGCGCGGGCTTTATTCGGCGAAAAGTACGGCGACGAAGTGCGCGTTGTCGCAATGGGCGAGGGCGGCGGCAACACCATGGGCTGGTCGGTGGAATTGTGCGGCGGCACGCATGTGCGCCGGACCGGCGATATCGGGCTCATTTCGCTGGTCGGAGAGGCCGGCGTGGCCGCTGGCATCCGCCGAATCGAGGCCCTGACCGGAAAGGCGGCCCGCAAGGCCGCTAATAAACAGCTTCAAATCGTTAAAGCAGCGGCTGCGGAGCTTAAAGTTCCGCTTGAAGAAATGCCCGGACGTGTCGGGGCACTATTGGATGAGCGTAAAAAACTCGAACGGGAGCTCTCTGAGGCGAAAAAAAAACTGGCCATGGGAGGCGGTGCCAAGGCTGCCGGCGAGGCGGCGGCTGTGCGCCAGGTGAATGGCGTGAAGCTGCTCGCCCGAGCTGTCTCCGGCATCGACCTCAAGGACCTCCGCAGCCTTGCTGACGAAGGCAAACGTCAGGTCGGATCCGGCGTTGTCGCAATTGTCGCCACCGCCGAAGACGGTAAGGCCGGTATCGTGGTCGGGGTCACCGACGATCTGACTAACCGCTTCAATGCGGTCGAACTTGTCAAGAAAGGCGCCCAAGCGCTCGGCGGAAAGGGGGGCGGCGGACGCCGCGACATGGCGCAGGCCGGCGGACCTGACGGATCCAAGGCGGAAGACGCGTTGAAGGCAATTGAGGTCGCGTTGGCGCAATAGGCAAAAGAGATATTGCTTTGGCTCTTTAATCGACGGCAAAAACGGCGCTCGTCCCATAATGTATTAATGTATTAAGGCAGGATCACCGCGGTATGGCACGCAACCGCCTCAAGGACCTGCGCCGGCACGTGTATCATGTGCTCGAACAAGGGCCCGTGGGTGACGGCGTCAGCACATGGGTCGACCGGGCGCTAGTTGCACTCATTGTGATCAATCTTGTCGCGGTAGCGCTCGAATCCATGCCGCGATACGCAACGCGTTATGCGGAGACATTCGCGTTGATCGAATATTTCTCTTTGCTGGTGTTTACAATTGAATATGGCCTGCGGTTGTGGTCCGCAGTCGAGCACGGGCCAAACCGTCATCTCCCGCACATGCGGTCGCGTATGAAATATGCTCTTAGCCCCGCCGGCATCATCGATTTGATCGCAGTACTCCCGTTCTGGTTCGCAATGATGCTGCCCAGCGACTTTCGTTTCGTGCTGGTGTTCCGGATGGTGCGCTTTTTCAAGATTGCGCGCTATTCGCCAGCCATGCGCTCGCTGCTCGACGTGCTTTACAATGAGCGGCGCGCGCTGGTCGGCTGCCTCATCATCGCTCTCGGCACGGCGCTGGTCGCCGCCTCTTTGATGCATTTGGCTGAAAGCAAAATCCAGCCGGACAAGCTTGGCACGATTCCGGATGCATTCTGGTGGGCGATCGTGACGATCGGCACGATTGGCTACGGCGACGTGGTGCCGGTGACCGCGGTTGGCAAGCTGATTGCAACTGTGACGATTTTCGCAGGCCTGGTGCTGATGGCCCTGCCGGTCGGCATCATCGCCACTGCTTTCGCCGAGCAAATCCAGCGCCGGGACTTCATTGTCACCTGGGGCATGATTTCCCGAGTACCGTTATTCGCGGAACTTGATGCCGCGGAAATTTCCGACGTCATGGAATTGTTGAGGGCACAAGTGATAGAGGCCGGTGAAGTGATCATGCGCGCGGGCGATACTGCACATTCGATGTATTTTATCGCGTCCGGCGAAGTCGAGATCGTACTCAAGGACAAGAAGGAGCCGGTGCATCTGGGCGTCGGCCAATTCTTCGGTGAGGTCGCGGTATTGCGGCGATCTCGCCGCAACGCGACCGTCATTGCAACCACCCGCACCAACCTGCTGGTGCTGGACGCTCACGACTTGCACGCGCTGATGCGACGCGATCTACGCATTGCCGCGCGGATCAAAGATGTGGTCGAGACGCGTGTCGGGCGGCCCTCCGCAAAGCGCGAAGTCGTGGTGCAAGGGGATCAGTAGCGGCCGCTACGAGAATGTCCCCATTGCCTTCTTGAGATTGGCGTCCACCTTGTCGAGGAAGCCGGTAGTGGAGAGCCACTTCTGATCGGCGCCGACCAGGAGCGCAAGGTCCTTGGTCATGAACCCGCTTTCAACCGTGTCGACGCAAACTTTCTCAAGGGTGGCGGCGAATTTCGCAAGCGCGTCGTTCTTATCGAGCTTGGCGCGGTGGGCCAGGCCGCGCGTCCAAGCGAAGATCGACGCGATCGAATTGGTCGAGGTCTCCTTGCCTTTCTGGTGCTCGCGGTAATGGCGCGTAACGGTACCGTGCGCCGCCTCTGACTCCACGATCTTGCCGTCTGGCGTCATCAGCACCGACGTCATCAGGCCGAGGGAGCCGAAGCCCTGCGCAATGATGTCCGACTGCACATCGCCGTCATAGTTTTTGCAGGCCCAGACATAGCCACCCGACCACTTGAGCGCGGCCGCGACCATGTCATCGATCAGCCGATGCTCGTAGGTGAGCTTCTTCTTGTCGAATTCGGCCTTGAATTCCTTGTCAAAGGTTTCCTTGAAGATGTCTTTGAAGCGTCCGTCATAGACCTTGAGGATGGTGTTCTTGGTCGACAGGTAGACCGGGTAGCCGCGAGAAAGGCCGTAGTTGAATGAGGCTCGCGCGAAATCGCGAATCGAGTCATCGAGATTGTACATCGACAGCGCGACACCGGAGCCGGGGAACTGAAACACCTCGTGCTCAACTTTCTTCCCATCGGGAGCGACGTAGCTCAGAGTAAGCTTGGCTTTTTCCGGCACGCGGATGTCGGTGGCGCGGTATTGATCTCCATAAGCGTGGCGGCCGATCACGATCGGCTGAGTCCAGCCCGGCACCAGGCGCGGAACGTTCTTGCAGATTATCGGCTCGCGAAAGATTACGCCGCCGATGATGTTGCGAATGGTGCCGTTGGGGGACCGCCACATCTTCTTGAGATTGAATTCCTTCACCCGTGCCTCGTCCGGCGTGATGGTGGCACATTTCACCGCAACGCCGACTTCCTTTGTCTTGTTGGCGGCGTCGATGGTGATTTGGTCGTCAGTCTCGTCGCGCTTCTGGACGCTGAGGTCGTAATAGAGAATGTTGATGTCGAGATAGGGATGGATCAGCTTGTCCTTGATCAGCTGCCAGATAATACGGGTCATCTCGTCGCCGTCCATTTCGACGACGGGGTTTGCGACTTTGATCTTCGCCATTGTGGATACAACCTTTGAAGGTTGCGCGGACAAAAAGGGGGAAGGCTTACGCGCGCGGCCGCTTTAGCATCCCAAATCAGGCGGCGAAAGCCCACGATTTACGGCATTCTTTCGCCGCTTGCTCGGGACAGATATACCGCGTGATGGAGATTTGCATGCCCGGTGCCGGCACTGACAAGACCAAGCACTGGATCGAGACGCCGGCGCCGATCGTCGTTCTGGTCGAGCCGCAGCTAGGCGAGAACATCGGCGCTTCGGCGCGCGCCATGGCGAATTTCGGCTTGTCGCGCCTGCGACTGGTGAAACCGCAGAAAGGCTGGCCGAACGAAAAGGCGCGCGTAATGGCCGCTGGCGCAGACCGCATTCTCGACCGCACGGTGCTGTATGATAGCCTCAATGAGGCGATCGGCGATTGCAACTTTGTGCTCGCCACCACGGCGCGCAATCACGATCAGGCCAAGCCGGTGATTTCGGCGCAGGAGGCGGCGGAAGAAATGGCGTCGAGGGTGGCGGCGGGCGAGGAAGTCGCCATCGTATTCGGCCGCGAGCGCATTGGCCTTGAAAATCACGAGGTTGCGCTGGCCGACCGCATCGTCACGTTGCCGGTAAATCCGGCTTTCGCTTCGCTCAATCTGGCGCAAGCGGTGGTCATTGTCGCGTACGAGTGGTTCAAGCATGCCGGCGGCGGTGAACTGCCATTCTCAATGCCGGAAAAATCCCCGCCAGCTGCGAAGCAGCAGCTCGATGCATTCTTTTCCGACCTCGAGCGCGAGCTTGAGCGGGTCGAGTTTTTCCGACCGGAAGAAAAGCGCGGCACCATGAGCGTGAACCTACGCAACATTTTCCAACGCATGGCGCCGACCCAACAGGACATTCGCACGCTGCATGGTATCATCAACGCAATCGTGCAGGGCCGCAAGGGTCCGGCGCGCGGCGGCGTGCTCAATCCAGCGGAAGCCCAGAAGTTGCGCGATCTGCTCGCCCAGCACGGCGGGGGCCGCGTGCCGGGGGAGCGCGGTCCGGTGCGCGGGCTGGCGCGCCTTCTGCGACGGAATCCGACCGAGGCTGAACGCGCGCTGTGGCAGGCTCTGGTCAACGACCGCCGGTTCGCCGGCCTTGGTTTCAGACGTCAGGTGCCGATCGGTCCGCACATCACCGATTTCGTCTCGTTTCCGCTCAAATGCGTCATTGATCTCGTGCCACCGGAGGAGAGCGATGAGATGGCACAGGCGCGTGCCGAAAGGCGCGCGTATCTCACCGAGCGCGGCTATCGCCTGTACGAGGTGAAGGCGCAGGAGGTGGAGAGGGACGTGGCGAAAGTTCTCGACGATCTCTCCGCTGTCGTTCCGGGCAAACTTTAACTACGCCAGACAACCACCCGTTCCTCATCCGCGAAAGCGAGGATCGGAGGATTTTGCCATCGGGCGCAGCGGGGCCCCATTGCGCTCACCGAGCGGCGGATATTTTGAGTGGCCGCAAATTGCCGAGCATCGGCCGCGCTGTTGATCATCGGCGTGATGATTGCCTCGGCGCCGAAATCAAGCGCGCGGGAAAACCAGGCGAAATCGTTGAGCGGCACGCGCACCGCGGGCTGGATTCAGCTTGGCTGAGCGCAGCGACGCCGGCGATGAGCGAGGTTGTATCCCATAGGCCATGCTCGCATCGAGCACGACGGCAGTGAAGCCTTCGCGCGTGAACGTTTCTGCGGGAGCCGAGCATGCCAGGGCACCATAGACCGTTTCCCCCGCGCGCAGGCGCCTGGCGAGAGCGCAGGCGGACACGTCAGCCGCTCTTTTTGATCTGGGCGACCGCCTCCTTCAGCAACTCGGCCATCTGCGTGCGAATCTGCTGCTCGGTGATACCTGTCGGCTGCAAGTCCTTAATTACCTTGTGAGCCACGTCCTTGTCGCCGCTTTCAAAGTCCGCGAGCACGACTTCCTTGGCGTAAGCTTCCGCCTCCGCACCAGTTTTGCCGAGAATTCCGGCTGCCCAGAGCCCGAGCATCTTGTTCCGGCGGGCCATCGCCTTGAACCGAAGCTCCTCGTCATGCACGAATTGCTTTTCGAAGCCCTCCTCGCGCTTGTCGAATGTGGTGGTCATGCCGCCCTCGCTCTTCACACCGCTCGGATTGCCGCCCTGCATATCGCCGGGTAACCGTCAAGGCAACATCGGGCGGCTACTTTGCGGCGAAATTACGAGGTGGAAAAGGTGACGCAGGCGTGATTGTGCTGCCCTTGGTGATCGGCTAGGTTGAATCCGTGCCCGGGCCGCTGGCGCGGCCAGCGCATCCAGTCCGGTCTTGCAGCCGCGGATCTAGCATAGTCGCACAAGAAGGAGCCACGGCAACCCGATGGACTTTCACAAACCACGGTACACGCCCATGAGCCGTCGTCGCCGAATTTACGAGGGCAAGGCGAAGGTCCTGTATGAGGGCCCGGAGCCTGGCACGCTGATTCAGCATTTCAAGGACGACGCGACCGCCTTCAACGCAAAAAAACACGAGGTGATCGAGGGCAAGGGCGTCCTCAACAATCGAATCTCGGAATATGTGTTTCAGCACCTCAACGATATCGGGGTGCCGACGCACTTCATTCGCCGACTTAACATGCGCGAACAGTTGATCCGCGAGGTTGAGATCGTTCCGCTCGAGATCGTGGTGCGCAATGTCGCCGCAGGCTCGCTGGCGCAGCGCCTCGGCATCGAGGAGGGCACACAGCTGCCACGCTCGATCATCGAGTTCTACTACAAGAACGACAAGCTCAACGATCCGATGGTATCGGAAGAGCACATCACTGCCTTCGGCTGGGCGTCGCCGCAGGAGATCGATGACATCATGGCGCTCGCTATTCGCGTCAACGATTTCCTCTCCGGACTTTTCCTCGGCGTCGGCATCCGCCTCGTCGACTTCAAGATGGAAACCGGGCGGCTGTGGGAGAACGATGTGATGCGCATCGTTGTTGCGGACGAAATCTCGCCGGACAGCTGCCGGCTGTGGGACATCAAGACCAACGACAAGCTCGACAAGGACCGCTTCCGCCGCGATCTGGGCGGCCTGGTGGAGGCCTATACCGAGGTGGCAAAGCGCCTTGGCATCATGAGTGAAGGCGAGCGGCCACAAGGCTCCGGCCCGGTGCTGGTGAAGGGCTAGTTTCAAAGCTGCGGTGTAACTAAAACGCAGATGGCCGGACCGGCCATCTGCGTTTTAAAAATTAAATGCCTTGAAAAACGGCTGCGATGGCTTGTGTAGGGGTTGTCCGCACGGTTGAGGCGACTAGTCGCGGGTGCTAGGTCAGTCGTCGAGACCGGAATCGCCTGAAAAACTGCTATGAAAGCCCGCGTCACCGTAACCCTGAAATCCGGCATCCTCGACCCCCAGGGCAAGGCCATCGAAGGCGCGCTGCATTCGCTTGGGCTGTCCGGCGTGTCCAGCGTGCGTCAGGGCAAGGTGTTCGATATCGAAATTGAGGGTGACGATCGCACCAAGGCGGAGGCGCTGCTCAAGCAAGCGGCCGACAAGCTCCTGGCCAACACCGTGATCGAGAACTATCGCGTGGACGTGCTGGGATGAAAGCCGCAGTCCTTGTCTTCCCCGGAATCAATCGCGATCGCGATATGGCGCGCACGTTGCGCCTGACCTCGGGCCGCGAGCCCGCCATGGTCTGGCACGCGGATACGGAACTTCCATCCGGCACCGATCTCGTCGTGATCCCCGGCGGCTTTTCCTACGGCGATTACCTGCGCTGCGGGGCAATCGCGGCGCGTGCACCGATCATGGATTCGGTGCGCGCATACGTGGCCAAGGGCGGGTTGGTGCTCGCCGTCTGCAACGGTTTCCAGATCGCCTGCGAGGCGGGCCTGCTTCCCGGTGTGTTGATGCGCAATGCGCGGCTCAAGTTCATCTGCCGCGACGTCTTCCTCAAGGTCGAGCGCTCCGACAGCCCGTTCACCCGCGGCTACAACGCGGGGCAGGTGATTCGGGTGCCGACCGCGCATGGCGAGGGCAACTACGCGGCGGACACCGAGACCCTTGCGCGGCTAGAAGGCGAGGGGCGGGTGATCTTCCGCTATGTCGCACCCGACGGTGCGCGCGATGAGGCCTACAATGTCAACGGCTCGACCAATGCCATCGCCGGAATTCTGAACGAACGCGGCAACGTGCTCGGCATGATGCCGCATCCTGAAAACCACGTTGAAGCCGCGATCGGCCCGACCGACGGGCGCGGCCTGTTCGCCGGGCTGGTCGAGGCACTCGACCAGGCGGCATAGGCTGTGAACCGCAACGAACCTCGCATCACGCCCGACCTGATCGTCGAGCACGGCCTAAAGCCGGATGAGTACGACCGTATCCTGAAGCTGATCGGACGCGAACCGTCGCTGACCGAGCTCGGCATCTTCTCAGCGATGTGGAACGAGCACTGCTCTTACAAGTCGTCCAAGGTCCATCTGCGCACGCTGCCCACCAAGGGCCCATGGGTGATCCAGGGGCCGGGCGAGAACGCGGGCGTCATCGACATCGGTGATGGCCTCGCCTGCGTGTTCAAGATGGAGAGCCACAATCATCCAAGCTATATCGAGCCCTACCAGGGCGCGGCGACCGGGGTCGGCGGCATTTTGCGCGACGTGTTCACGATGGGTGCGCGGCCGATAGCCTGCCTGAACGCCCTGTCGTTTGGGGCGCCGGCGCATCCCAAGACACGGCACTTGGTATCGGGTGTAGTCGCCGGCATCGGCGGTTACGGCAATTCGTTCGGCGTGCCGACGGTCGGCGGCTCCGTGCGTTTCCACGCACGCTACGACGGCAATTGCCTGGTCAATGCCATGGCGGTCGGCATCGCGCGCAAAGACCAGATCTTCTATGCGGCGGCTTCGGGCGTCGGCATGCCGATCGTCTACCTCGGCTCGAAAACCGGGCGCGACGGCATCCACGGCGCCACCATGGCTTCAGCGGCGTTCGGTGAGGACTCGGAAGAAAAACGGCCAACGGTGCAGGTCGGCGATCCGTTCTCCGAGAAGCTGCTGCTCGAAGCCTGCCTCGAGATCATGCAGAAAGGCTGCGTGATCGCCATTCAGGATATGGGCGCGGCCGGGCTGACCTGTTCGGCGGTGGAAATGGGCGCCAAGGGCGATCTCGGAGTTACGCTCGATCTCGACAAGGTGCCCCGCCGCGAGGAGGGAATGAGCGCTTATGAGATGATGTTGTCGGAGAGCCAGGAGCGCATGCTCATGGTGCTCAAGCCTGAGAAGGAAAAGGAAGCCGAGGCGATCTTCCGCAAATGGGGACTTGATTTCGCCGTGGTAGGCGAAACCACATCATCAAAGCGCTTCACTGTGCTCCACGGCGGCGATGTGATGGCTGACTTGCCGATCAAGGAGCTCGGGGACCTGGCGCCAGAATACAAGCGCCCCTTTGTAAGCCTGGCGAAGCCGGAAGAGATCGACGCAGAAAATGTCGAAGCTCCGATTGGCATCGTCGAGGCGCTGGAGAAATTGCTGGCGGCGCCCGACCTCTGCTCGAAGCGTTGGGTGTGGGAACAATACGATCACGTCATTCTCGGCAATACAGTACAGCGCCCCGGCGGAGATGCTGCGGTGGTGCGTATCGAAGACGGTCCGAAAGGCCTGGCACTCACCACCGACGTCACGCCCCGCTATTGCGAGGCCGATCCATTCGAAGGCGGCAAGCAGGCCGTGGCTGAATGCTGGCGCAACTTGATCGCGGTCGGCGCCAAGCCGCTCGCCATTACCGACAATTTGAATTTCGGCAATCCGGAACGGCCGGAGATCATGGGCCAGTTCGTCGGCTGCATCCGCGGCATCGCGGAAGCCTGCAAGGCGCTCGACTTCCCCGTCGTGTCCGGCAACGTGTCGCTCTACAACGAAACCAATGGCCGCGCGATCATGCCGACGCCTTCGATCGGAGGCGTTGGCCTTTTGGACGATTTTAAAAAGTCGGCAACTCTTGCGTTCAAACGGGCGGGCGAAACAATCCTTCTGATTGGCGAGACTACGGGCTGGCTCGGCCAATCGATGTATTTGCGCGAAATCTGCGGCCGTGAAGAAGGTGCCCCGCCGCCCGTCGATCTTACAGAAGAACGCGAGAACGGCGATTTCGTGCGCGCGCTGATTCTCGATGGCACCGCGACGGCCGGGCACGACATCTCCGACGGTGGCCTTTTGGTGGCCATTGCCGAAATGGCGATCGCTTCGGGCATCGGCGCGGACTTATCCGCAGCGCCCACCGATATTCCCGCCCATGCCCATTGGTTCGGCGAGGATCAGGCACGCTACCTTGTTACAGTACCGCTGCCGAAGGCCGAAGCCGTGCAGGCCCGTGCCAAGGCCGTCAACGTGCCGGTGTGGACTATCGGAAGAACTTCCGGCGACACATTGACGCTTTCTGGCGAGCGCCCCATCCTAGTCACGATTCTGCGTGAGCGTTTCGAAAGCTGGCTCCCCGCCTACATGGCAGGTGAGCTGTGAGCGATCTTGCGAGGACCGGCCGATGGCCATGCAAGCCGGTGAAATCGAACGGCTGATCAAGGCGCACATTCCGGATGCGCAGGTGACAATCCGCGACCTTGCCGGCGACGGCGACCATTACGCGGCAACGGTCATCTCCGCATCGTTCAAGGGCAAGTCGCGCGTGCAACAGCATCAGCTGGTCTACGAGGCCCTCAGTGGCCAGTTGGGCGGCCTGCTTCACGCGCTGGCCCTTCAAACCGCCACGCCCGATCAATAACACGCGCCCGCCCGACATATCGAAGCAATTTAGTCGGATGCCGGTGTTGGCAACCTCGCGCGCTAGCGCCTAGGTGAAGCTTATTAGACCGATCAAATTGATTTGGATGATGTGATTCCAGTCAGACTCATCGTCAGATTCAAATACGGTGACGGGCCCAAGGTAGCCGGCATCCTTTAAAAGAATGTCGACGCGGGCGGGTACTGACATTGTTTGGTTTCCGCAGCCATCCTAGAATACGCGACGATGGAAGCTAGGGGATGGCGATGCCGGATCGCGTGAAAATTCTTGCTCCTCAGGGGGCGATTGCACCGACCGGCACCTGGAGTCCGGGGGCGCGCGCGAGAGATTTTGTATTCATCGCCGGCATGCGCGGCATCGACCCTGCGAATGATAGGCTGGTTGAAGGCGAAGAGGCCCGCATCCGGCAGGCATTCATGAACATGAAATTTGTCGCCGAGTCCGAAGGCGCGAGTCTTACGGATTGCGTGCGTTTGACCGTTTTCGTGACCGATATGAGTTGTTTGAGGCGGTCCGTATCCGCCGCGCACCATTGTCGAGGTCACCGCGCTTAACCAGGACGACTTTTTCGAGGTGGAAGGCACCTTCTATACACTAAAAGGCCAATGAATTTACGAATGCCCTTGGGTTGGCGGTGTTTTATAGGATACATATATCTGTGAATGAGACGGCTGCGCCGTCCAACAGGATGGAATTCCATGGGCATTGAGCAATTCATCGACAATGAAGTGAAGGGAAACGACGTAGTGCTGTTCATGAAGGGCACACCACAGTTTCCGATGTGCGGCTTTTCGGGGCAGGTGGTTCAGATTCTCGATCATCTCGGAGTCGCCTACAAAGGCATCAACGTGCTTGAGTCCGACGAAATCCGGAATGGCATCAAAAGCTATTCAAACTGGCCGACAATTCCACAGCTCTATGTGAAAGGTGAGTTTGTCGGCGGCTGCGACATCGTGCGTGAGATGTTCCAGGCCGGCGAGCTGCAGCAGACCCTGAAAGAGAAGGGCGTCTCCGTCCGTCAGACCGCCTGACGCGGTTCTCCGCGTGTGGTGAAATTCTTGCTCGTCGCCGCAACGGTCGCCAATGGTGCGCTTGCAGCGTTGCTGGTTGGTGTCTCCGGATTCCTGTTCGAAGGCGGGCCTGAAAGCATACATGCCGGGGTACTGGCGGACGTCGCTCGTTTCGCGGCAGTGTCTGCCACCTGCCGCCGCTTTAGTGGCGCTGATCCTGCGCTCTACTAGACAGCCGGAACGAAGCGGTAAGCGCCGTCCTTGCGCTCGACAATCCCCACGCCAGGATAAGGCAGGTGGAAGCCGATCAGTTTAGAGCGGTCGGTGGCAAGCCAGTCCAGCAGCTTACGGCGCGTCGCTATCGCCTGATCCGGCACGTGATCGCCGGCGTACTTCCACTCGGGATGCTGAAAATAAATCAAGTGGACAAGGGCATCCCCGCCGACGATCAAACCCGTCGGCACCGGCAAGCTCGAGGGACACATGTCCCTGGGGATGGCCGGCGGTATCGATGAAGCGGAGACCGGAAACGACCTCATCACCGCCTTTGACCATTTTTACCCTGTCTTTGATCGCTGTGTAGTTGCGGCGTGCGCCAGTTACATGGCCTGCACGATCCGGTGGCAGTCTGCGGGTCGCATTGTCGCCGGTCCAGAGATTCCATTCCGCGCTGGCGACGTAGAATGTTGCGTCCGGAATCGTCAGCTCATCGAGCTCGTCGACCGTGCCCCCAAAGATGATCGGGATGGCCATGCGTGAAAATCACTTTAGTGATCTTCGCTTTGTCGACGCCGGCAGTTTTGAGATTGTCCCAAAGTTTTCCGGCAGTCGGCATGAATTGGTCGCCTTGAGCCCATATCGACGAGAATCAAATCGCTGTCCGAGCGGATAAGTGTCACGTTGGTAGGCGGGTTGTATTGCTCTTCGGTCAGCAGAACTTCAGGTTCGGCCGGCGGCGCTTCGGGCGCGAGAAAGCTCGTCGGCAACACCAGATGGCCGTCGCTGACGACCGTTACTTCGAACGCGCCTGGTTGAACGCAAACGGCGACGCGGCGAGGGCGGGCCAGGTGTTGCAAGAGCTGCAGGGGTGGCAGCGAGAAGAGTGCGGCGATTAAACTTCGGCTTCGGCGGACGGCCTGCGCGCAAGTGTGCCGCCTTCTACGCCAATGCCACACTTCCCGCCACCGAGGTGGCGTGCTCTGCTGCGGTGCTGTTTTCGACTAACGCCTACGGTTCAAGCGATTCATGATCAGGTAGATGACGGCCAGAACCAGCGCCAGTCCAATCAAGCTCTGTGTCGGCACGCCATTCGCGAACTTCGTGACGTTGTCGGCCACCGATGTCACGAATCCCCCCGAGCCTTGCCCGAGGAGCAGGTAAATCAGCATAATCGCGAGAATGGTAACGAAGCCGAGCTCGACGAACTCCCACAGGATCTCTTTTGCGGTGGCCATGAATTTGCGCATGGCAAGAACCTCTTGATGACACATACGATCATGGGTGGGGGGCTTGGCCCCCCACCCCCGATTGCGTCAGCACAGCTGATCAAGCTAGCCGCATACAGGTGTCAGGCCATTTTCCGGTTCGAGAACAGCCAGAGGACAATCCCAAGAGTGATTAGACCGACGAGACCGTTCCCGCCCATGTCCTTCACCCAGCCCATAATGTTCGCTGTCACGGCGCCGAAGAACGGCAGGTTAGCGCCGACTAGCAAGGAGAGCACAATCGCTAGTGCCAGCAGCATCAGAGCTAATTCCGTCAACGCCCCGACCCACTCTTTAATGGTATCGATCCCTTTCATTGCGGAGTCTCCCTAGGCGTGCCCTCTGATTCGAGGACCGCCCTACGTTATTAGCGCTTTTCGCCTACTAAATGTAGAGAATAGTCGCAATCCAGCCACAAAATAAGCTGGGCACTACGCCTATAGTGGGGGCTAACTTTCCGCATTGTGCCGTACTTGGTACCGGCTAGGATCAAGCGAATTATACCGATTTCTGATTTGGGTGGGATCAGCGAGAGTAATATTCCACCACCAGATGCGGCTCCATCTGCACCGCATAGGGCACATCGGTAAGCACCGGGATGCGAATCAGCTTGGCGGTCATTTTCGACGTATCGACCTCGATGTAGTCGGGGACATCGCGCTCGGCTAACGCCTGGGCTTCCAGCACCAGTACGAGCTGCTTCGATTTTTCTTTTACTTCAACCTCGTCACCTACCTTCACCCGATAGCTTGGGATGGTAACCCGCCTGCCGTTCACCCGAATATGGCCGTGGCTGATGAACTGGCGAGCGGCGAAGACAGTGGGCACAAACTTGGCGCGGTAAATGAGCGAGTCGAGGCGGCGCTCCAGTAGACCAATCATGTGAGCGCCGCTGTCGCCCTTAAGTCGCCGTGCTTCCTGATAAATACCGCGGAACTGACGCTCGGAGATGTTGCCGTAATATCCGCGTAGCTTCTGCTTGGCCTTCAGCTGTACGCCGTAGTCCGAGAGTTTGCTTTTGCGGCGCTGGCCATGTTGGCCCGGGCCATATTCGCGTCGGTTCACCGGGCTTTTCGGACGACCCCAGATGTTCTCACCCATCCGGCGGTCGATCTTGTACTTGGATTCTATGCGCTTGGTCATTCGCGTCCTCGATCATCAATGCTGTTGGTGAGGTCGCGCCCTCCTCTGTTCCGGCCGGGCCGGAGCCGACAGGCAAATCCTCGTAAGCGCAAGGCCTGCCACGGGTCGCGAAACGCCCGGCGAACCTTGAAATCCGCCGGGCACGCGCGTTTTAGGGGTGATCGGCGGACCTGTCAAACCCCGGAGGGTAGCAATATACGGCTGAGCTGCTTGGTCGCAGCGGTCCAGCCTTGCCGAAAGATTATCCATGCGCAAACAATTAAGCCAACTCATCAGGCCGGGCCCCTCTGGCAGCTTCCAACCTGCGATGTCGGACTGATAGAGAATCCGCAGCGGGGTCCGATGCGCTGGGCAGTATCTTCAAAACGATCCAGCTTCTGCCACCGGTCAACTGGTGAGATCCGACCCTGGTTTTTATCACCAGCCTTACAGCCGCATCGATCGCCTTATTCCTTTCGCAGCCGCGCCCACTCGTGCTGCCGGCTTTCAGCCTATGGGCGATCATGGCGGCACCCTGTGTGGCGCTCGTCGCCGAAGGACGGCAGTGTGTCGGTGCATCACTTTCGGTTGCCGGCCGCGACCGAGCCGGGTGGCAGGAGCAGGGCGGATGATTGACCTCGATATCCCCCCAGGCGCGATCACCGCTCTCCTTCAGGTGATCATGATCGATCTCGTGCTCGCCGGCGACAATGCTGTTGTTATTGGCCTTGCGGCAGCCGGACTGCCGCCGGAACGCCGTTCGCGTGCAATACTCGTTGGCATTATCGCTGCCACGGTGTTGCGAATTGTTTTTGCCGGGATAGCCATCGAGCTCCTAGAAATCGTTGGCCTGCTCTTGGCAGGTGGAATCCTGCTGCTTTGGGTGTGCTGGAAGATGTGGCGCGAGCTGCGCGGGCCGGACCGGAAGGAAACCGATGCCGCTCTGCGGGCCGAAGAATGCAACGTCCCGCGTAAGACCTTTGCGCAAGCCGCCTGGCAGATTGTGATAGCGGACATCTCCATGTCACTCGACAATGTGTTGGCGGTGGCGGGCGCGGCGCGTGACCACCCGGCCGCCCTGATCTTCGGCCTGGGGCTCTCGATCGTTCTGATGGGTGTAGCCGCCAGCATGATCGCTCGGCTGCTCAATCGCCATCGCTGGATCGCTTACGTCGGACTTGCTATCATTCTTTACGTTGCTGCCGACATGATTTGGCGCGGCGCGCTTGAAGTGTGGCCACGCGTCTCCGGTTAGAAGCCGAATGACGTCAGAGCGCGCGCAAGCGCCAGAGATGGGGTGCGTCCGGAGGTGAATTTGATCGCCTTGGAAGTGCGCGTGGACGTTGACGGCCGTCCACGCAGCAGGTTTGCGACGCGGCGAGCGATCGCCGGCGCAGGATCAAGCCAATCCACCGGCCACGGCGCATTGGCGCGAAAGCGCTCGAGCAACAAAGGATAGTGCGTGCAAGCAAGCACTATTGTATCGGTGCGGCGCGTATCTGTGTCGACGAAGCAGCCCGCGATCTCGGCTTTGATTGCCGAGTCGTCTACGGCTTCGCTCGCCAGTTCCGCCTCCGCATAAGCGGCGAGTCGCGGCGAGCCAACCAGATGAACGTCGCAGCCCGCGGCAAACTCGCGGATCAGTGTCTTGGTATATTCCCGCCCAACCGTCGCCTGTGTGCCGAGCACCGCGATACGCTTGCTTTTTGACCGTGCGCAGGCCGGCTTGATCGCCGGCACCGTGCCGACAAAGGGCACGGAAAAGCGCGCTCGCAATTGGGCGAGTGTAAGGGTGGAGGCTGTGTTGCAAGCCACGACCACCATGTCGGGCTTGTGTTCAACAATGGCCTTGCCAAGCACGTCGGTGACGCGCGCGACAAGCCTTTCTTCAATCAGATCGCCGTAAGGAAAGCCGGCGTCGTCCGCCAGATATATGAGACGCGCGTCCGGTCGCGTTGCTATCACCTCTCGGAAGACCGTGAGGCCGCCTAGGCCGGAATCGAACACCAAAATGGTCAGAGCTTGCGGCATCGCAATGGAGAGTCAGGCGGTCCCAAATACCCGCTTGAAGACGGTTTCGACGTGCCTGAAGTGGTGATCGAGGTTGAAATTGGCCTCGAGCTCCTTATCGGAAAGCTTGGCCCGCACGTCCTTGTCGACTTTGAGCAGTGACAGGAAATCGCCTTCGCCGCCCCATACCTTCATCGCGTTGCGTTGGACCAGACGATAGGCGTCCTCACGCGAAACGCCCTTTTGCGTAAGCGCAATCAGCACGCGCTGTGAATGAATGAGACCGCCGAGCCTGTCGAGATTTTTTTGCATCGCTGCGGGATATACGACGAGCTTGTCGACGATAGATGCGAGGCGCGCCAGAGCAAAGTCGAGGATGACGGTGGCGTCGGGACCGATCATGCGCTCGACTGAGGAATGAGAGATATCTCGCTCGTGCCAAAGCGCCACATTTTCCATGGCAGGCAAAGCATAGGCGCGTACCATGCGTGCAAGACCGGTCACGTTTTCGGACAGCACCGGATTGCGCTTGTGCGGCATTGCCGAGGAGCCTTTTTGCTTCTCGGAGAAGAACTCTTCTGCTTCCAGCACTTCAGTGCGTTGCAGGTGCCGAATTTCGGTAGCAAGCCTTTCGATCGAAGACGCGACCACGCCGAGTGTCGCGAAATACATGGCATGACGGTCACGCGGGATGATCTGGGTCGAAATAGGCTCGACGCTCAGGCCCATCGCCTTGGCCACATGCGCTTCGACACGCGGGTCGACCTGCGCGAAGGTGCCGACCGCGCCGGAAATCGCGCAGGTCGCAACCTCCTTGCGAGCGGCCGCCAAACGGCCGCGCGCGCGTGCGAACTCCGCATAGGCATAAGCAAGCTTGAGCCCGAAAGTGGTCGGCTCGGCGTGGATACCATGCGATCGGCCGATCGTCGGCGTCAATTTATGTTCGAAGGCGCGGCGCTTGAGGGCATCGAGCAGAGTATCCACGTCGGCGATCAGGATGTCGACGGCGCGCACAAGCTGCACGTTAAAACAGGTGTCGAGCACGTCGGAGGAGGTCATACCGGCATGCACAAAGCGCGCCTCTGGGCCGATGATTTCCGAGAGATGCGTCAGGAAAGCAATGACGTCATGCTTGACCTCGGACTCGATCTGATCGATGCGGGCGACGTCGAATTTAGCTGCTTTGCCTTTTGCCCAGATCTTCTTGGCGGCTTCTTTCGGGACGATACCAAGTTCGGCCATGGCGTCGGCAGCGTGCGCCTCGATCTCGAACCAGATGCGAAATTTCGTTTCCGGCGACCAAACAGCGATCATTTCGGGCCGGGAGTAGCGCGGGATGGTCACGCCGCTTCCCCGCGCGCCAATGCTGCCGCATTGCGAATTGCGGCGATGTTGGCCTTGTAGCTGCCGCCCCGGAACACGGCGGAACCGGCAACCAGCACATTTGCTCCGGCTTGCACCACACGGGCTGCGTTTTCAGCCGTGATGCCGCCGTCGATTTCAATGTCGATCGGGCGCGCACCCACCAGCGCCCGGACCTCGCGCAGCTTATCAAGCGCCGTTGGAATGAAGGCCTGGCCGCCGAAGCCGGGATTGACCGACATGACGAGAACGAGATCAACCATGTCGATGATATGCTCGATGCTCGAAACGGGCGTGGCCGGATTCATGGTGACGCCCGCCTTCTTGCCAAGGAAGCGGATCGCCTGCAGCGATCGGTGAACATGCGGGCCGGCCTCGACATGCACCGTTATAATGTCGGACCCGGCTTTAGCGAAGGTTTCAAGATAAGGATCGCACGGCGCAATCATTAAATGGACATCGAGCGTCTTTTTGGTAAGTGGCCGGATTGCCTGAGTCACCGCAGGACCGATTGTGATATTCGGGACGAAGTGGCCGTCCATCACGTCGACATGGATCCAATCGGCACCGGCAGCTTCGACCGCGCGGATTTCATCGCCCAATTTGGCAAAATCGGCCGAAAGAATCGACGGTGCAATGACGAGCGGACGGGGCATCGACGACCTCCAGACGCCGTTCGGGTAACACGAGGCGAGTGAACGAGCAACGCCGCAAACGGCACCCATGCACCGAGCTTATTAACGATTGCTCGATAGTCGTTTCGCCAGAGGCTTCAGGAGGTGCGGCAAGAGATAAATAGGAAGCTGTACGAGCGCGAAATAAAGCCAAGCGATATCCGGCACCGCAAAACCGGTTGCTGCCAGCATCAGCCCGACATTGCGATTACCGGCAATCAGGCCTATTGCGAAAGCGCTCGCTCGTCCGACGCGCAAAAAAACAAGGGCGGTAAGTGCGATCATGCCAAGCGCCCCAGCGCGAAGGCGAGGCGACGAGTTCGATTACGAGCAGCGGATCGGCGCGGAAAATGGTCAACAACACCGTCCATTGCCGCAATTGCAAACGTTGACATAGCGAGCACGCTCAGGCCATCGATGCGTTCGCGCTGTGCTTCGAGGAACGCCTGTCCGGTCACGCGCCGGATGATAGTTGCAGCGAGAGCACAACCGGCGATGATCAAGAAGAGCTTGAGACCGAAAGCAAGCGGGGAGACGACGGCGGTTCCTAGATAGATAATAGATATAAGTAAAAAAGCTTGCGGTCAGGGGCGTTATCGCAGTCGATATAATCAGGGTGGCAAGCGTCAGGGCCACATCCAACCCGAGTAAGGCAGCGAAAGCCGGCGAA
>Ga0126384_10000079_pt1 | contig 39113 bp, 51 predicted proteins | sample PanSoiMetPlot_36_FD_92543 | JGI IMG/M metagenome (GOLD analysis project Ga0126384, IMG submission 92543) | Tropical forest soil microbial communities from Panama - MetaG Plot_36 | ecosystem: Environmental > Terrestrial > Soil > Tropical forest > Bulk soil | place: Panama | collected 2016-02-17 | reverse complement strand
CTGGAGCGGACGTTTGCGGGGCGGGGGCCGAGCGAGGCGGCGGATCTGCGGCGGATCTTGCCCGGCCCGGGACGGCAGCAACGGGCGGGCGGTGGCCGGAAGTCTGCGAGTAAGCGGCAATCGTAGCCACCCACTGCCGGCTACTGACGGCCTGTATCAGGCTTCGAACCTGAGGGTCGGGGGTTCGACTCCCTCCGGGCGCGCCCCCGACGTCGAGCGATTTCGCTCCGTTAGCGCCGACCCCGGGTCGAGCTATGGGCCGGCGGGCGGTCCGTCCGGCGGATCTGCGGCGGATCTTTCTGGCCGCGTGGGGAGGTGGTGATGAAACACGGGACGATCCGGCACCCGAAACTCCTCGCCCTGGCCGCGGCCCTCGACATGCGGCCCTATGAGGCGCTCGGGCTCCTCGAGGCCTTGCTTGACTGGACGTACGACTTCGCCGCCCGCGGCGACGTCGGTCGCTTCAGTGATGCGCAAATTGCGCATGGCATCGGCTACCCGGGCGACCCTGCGCGCATGATTTGCGCACTCATCGATGCGCACTGGCTCGACCCGTGCGCATGCGCACGGCTCGTCGTGCACGAGCTCGCTGCGCATGCACCGTGGAGCTGGAAACGCACGCTGGAACGGCGGCTTATCGACTTTGCCAGCCCGGTCCCGGCGGCGGGTGCGCAGCCCGGTGCCACCATGGCGCACCAAAAACGCCCTATGGCGGTCCCTCCTACGCCTGCGCCTACGCCTGCGCCTACGCCTACGCCAGAGTTATTTATTTGCGCACCGCCGTGCGCACCGACGCATGAGTTTGACGAATTCTGGAAGGCGTATCCGCGTAAATGCGACAAGCAGCGCGCACGCAAAGCGTGGGCGAAACTACGCCCACCGCCGCTCAAAGCGATCCTTGATGCGCTCGCGTGGCAACGCGAGCTGCCCGACTGGGGCAAGGAGAACGGTGCCTTTGTCCCCTACCCGGCCAGCTACTTGAACGGGCGACGCTGGGAAGACGAGCGGCCGCTCGAACCGGGCGCGGCATTCGTCGCCCGCCTAGAGGCGAAAGGGCTCGTATGACGCGCGAGGACGTCAAGGATTTCCGTCAGGCACTCTTTCGGATTGCCGTGGTCTGCGGTCGCCAAAGTCTCAGCGACGACGTCGCCGAGGTCTACTTCAAGTTCCTCTGCGATCTGCCTGCCGAGCGGCTCTTGCGGGCCATGGACAAGTTTGCCCGTTCGGCGGAGACGGGTCGGCGCTTCCCGAGCCCGAAAGAACTGCGCGAGTGGATCAGCACCGGCGAGCACGCCCGTGGCCTGACGGACGACGAGGCGACCACGATGTGGCTCGCGGTCGCCCGCGCCATGGACCGCTGGGAGCGCGAGGGCAAGGGCGGCTCCGCATGGCCGTCGTTCGAGCTCGCGTGGCACAATGCCCTAGTCGACGCCGGCCTGCAGCACGTCGCGCGGCCCCGCAACCGCCAGGACTGCTGGCAGCGCTGGCTATCACATGGGGCCATTGCGCCCGCCCCCGGGCCGTTAGTCACGAGCGAACAGAAGGCCGCCATCCTGCGCGACGTGCTTGCCCGTCATGCACGGGGCGAGTACGCGCCACAGGGCCCTGAGCTGGAGCGCTGGAAGGCGCACTGGGCTGCGGAGGATGCGCGCACCGGCCGCTGGAAGCATGCCGCGCCGGCGGGCTCAGGGACGGCGGGCTTCACGCGCCTTGGCGACACGGTCTGGAAGGTCTTCGAGGAGATCGCCGCGCGTCATGGCGTGAAGGTCCCCCCCGACCGCGACCCGGGCGAGGAGGGCTGAATGCTGGTGAACGGCTCCCGGCCGATGGTCCTCGCCGAGCTCCGCCGCCCGCCGCGGTGGCGGCGGGTCGCCGTGCTCCTCGGGCTCTATTGCTGGCGGTGCGGGCGGTGGTGGCGCCATGCGCTCATCTGCCCGCGCTACGGCCGCCCATGAGACTCATTCTCGACCTCTGCGGCGGCTCGGGTGCGTGGTCGGCGCCCTATCGAGAGGCCGGCTACCAGGTCGAGATCATCGACCTACCCTCGGATGTCCGCCTGCGTGCTTTCGAGTCCTACCCTGTCCACGGGATCCTCGCGGCGCCCCCGTGCACCGTCTTTGCCAATTCGGGCGCCCGGTGGGTCCGGGCGAAGGCGGAGATCTTGGCCGCACTCTCGGTCGTCGATGCGTGCCTCCGCCTCGTCGCGCTCCACCGCCCGTGCTGGTGGGCGCTCGAGAATCCCGTTGGGAAGCTGACCCGCTGGCTCGGCCCGCCCGTCATGTACTTCGACCCCTGCGACTACGGCGACCGGCACACGAAGCGGACCGCGCTGTGGGGGCGTTTCACGCCGCCCTTCAAACGCCGCATCGCGGTGGTAGGGAAAAATCCGATCCACCACATGGCGCCGGGTCCCGAGCGGGCCGCGCGGCGCAGCGTCACGCCGACGGGGTTTGCCCGGGCGTTCTTCGAGGCCAACCCGTGAGGCGCATTGTCGGCATCGACCCCGGGCTGGCCGGCGGCCTCGGCGTCCTCGACGTCAACGATGACGGGAGCCCGCTCCACGTCGAGCTCCACCGCACGCCGTCCATGCCCGTCGTGCGCAATCGCAAGACCCGGAACGAGTACGACCCACTCGGCATGCGCCAGCTCTTGGCCCGCCTCCTCGACCGCGATGCGGCCACGGTGGAGGTCGCCCTCGAGGCCCAAGGCGCTCGGCCCGGGCAAGGGGTCGCCTCGACGTTCCGCACGGGCCTTGGGTTCGGCCTCTGGCTCGGGCTCGTCGTCTCGGCCCGTGTCCCCTACCGGATTGTCGCCCCGCTGGTCTGGAAGCAGCACGCCGGCTTGATCGGGGCCAGCAAGGCCGCGTCCCGGCTCCGGGCGCAGGAACGGTTCCCACGTCTTGGCCCCATCGCGGCCGCCAACGAGGGCCCGGCAGAGGGCCTTCTAATCGCCGCGTACGTCGCGGCGACCCGCACCCAAGGAGCCCCCCATGCGACGCCCGAGTGACCCGACGTACGCCCAACTCGCCGCCCGGATCCCCGCCCGCTTGCACCATGCCGTCAAGCTCGCGGCGTTTGCCGCCGAGGTCACGGTGCAGGACTGGATTGCCGACGCCCTCGCGCGGCACTTGGAGCGGTGCCGTCGCCCGCGCGCGGGTGAGCCCCCAAGCGAGTCGGCGTGATGGCCGAGGAGTCCATACGCGAATTTGGCGAAGGCGTCTCGTTCAGAGACTTCCGTCTCATGGCCGATCGCGAGAGCTGGACGGTCGAGTCGATTCTCGAACGCGTCGGTCCCAACGCCTTCGGCGGCCCCGCCTCAAGCCGCTGGTACGAATCCCCCCGCGATTACCTCGTCCGGGTGCTCCGGCGCGGCCACACCGTCGACGAGGACGTTGTCACCCCGTACCGCTGCCTCATCACGCTCTATGTGGAGGCCACCCGCCTCCCGAAAGCCCATCCCGTGCCCCTGCGCCGCTGCGGGTGCGGGTGCGGCAGTCCGGTCTTCGGCGGTCGCAAGTACGCCGCCGAGAGCTGCCGCGCGCGCGGACGCGTCGGGAAAGTCACGGACAAACTATGAGCGCCCCGAAGATACCCGGATTTGGCCCCCGCGCGCCCCGTAGAGGCACGCAAACTGACAATAGCGAGGGGGGCCTGTGGGGGACACTGGGGGGCCCAAGTACCCGCCGCTGTGCCTACTGTCGGCGGCGCTTTACGCCCCAGCGCCGGACGGCCCGCTACTGTAGCACCAAGTGCCGCGTCATGGCGTGGCGCATCCGGCAGGGGCTCACGGGCCAGTAATGGCCGCGCTGGTCTGGTGGGTCCTCGCGGCCGCCGTGATTGGCGTCGGGGTCCTCGTCGTGCTCTATGCCGCCATCACCGTCGCCACCGTGCTCGGAACCTTGGTCGCCATGGTCGTCGCCGGGCTCCGGGCCTGGTGCCGTGAGCGGGCCCGGCGCTTGCCGACCCGTTAGCGTTACAGGTAGCGTCTAGAGGGTATGATGTTCCTTTTGGACGCGCTGACGATCGGGGCCGTCGGCTGCATTGGCGCCCGCCTGCTTGGGGCCATTGGAACGCCCATCGTGCGGGGATTCCGCGTGGTCTTCCCCAACCGCGACGGGGAGCGCAGGTATTACCGCGCGGCCCGCGCACGGTGGCGCATCAAGTACGGGCGCTAGGGAAGCGCCTCGCGCGCGGCCACTTGCCCGCCCGCCCGGGTGGCGACACTCGCCCACGGGCTCGCAACCCGTGAGATCTGCGGGAGCTGTGAGACCCAATCGAGGACGGGCGTCTTCGTCAGCAAGCGGGGCAGATACTCCTGCGCACCCTTGGTCGCGAGCGTGAGCCCGACGGCCGCTTCCTTGGGGATCACGCCATAGTGCCAGAGGGCTGTCGGAACCCCGCCAGCTGACAGGATGTCGCCCATCCGCATGCTAAGCAACGGCGACCCGGGACGGACCGAACTGACCAGCGTGCTCATGGCGTCGCGCTGTGGTCCGGCAAGCACGGCTTGCCCGGCAGGGCCGAGTGCATCCCATGCATCGCTGACCGCTTGGGCCCCTTGTGGGGCGTGATGCTGCCACCACGCCGAGAGCACGGTTTGCTGGCCTTGCGGCGTTAGCTGGGCACTCGCCAGCGCCGCCGGGTCGCGGATCAACTGGCCGACCCGCGTCGTCGTCGCCAGCGCCTCGGGTGGCAGGTCGCGGGTGAGCGTCGGGGCGAGTGCTTCCGCGGCGCGGAGCGTCGGGCCGGCCGCCGCCTTGACGGCCTGCGCGCCCATCGTCAACGCTTGGCCCCCCGCCTCCCCAACCCCCCCGCGAATGGCCGCCCGGTAGGCCCGTTCACCCGGCGTGCCTGCCTCCGAGGGCGTGACGCCGCCCTCCTGCTCCGCTTTCGCTTGGAGGTACTCGAGGCCGCCTGAGCCAAGCGCAGCACCCGCCGTGGCAAGGAGCGGCACGGCGATCGGCGCAAAGGGGCCAGTTGCCATGCCCGCCGCGGCTCCGAGCGTGCCAAGCCCAAAACCCCCGACTAGGCTCGGCACCTGGCTCGGGAGCGAGCGCTCGGGGAGAAACGTGCGCGAGAGCTGCTGTCCAAACGAGTCCGGCGACGGGACGGCACTCGCCTCAGCGGGGGCCGGCGGTACGACGGGGGTGGCCGGTGGTGGGGCCGGGGACTCCTCGGCGGCTGGCCTCGCGGTCGGCATGGCAGGCGACATCGCGACCGGCCCCAAGTAGCGCTCGCCCTGGTTGGCGGCGTAGTCGGCGAGCTCGCTGTGCGTCGGCGCGCGGTCGGCGCCGCCCGTGCGCACGGCCGTGCTCCCGTCTGGCAACGCGACTTGGTAGGCAAAGAGCGCTTGGTCGGCCATCGCTAGCGGATCCACGTCGGTTGCCACGGCGGCGTGGCGGGTGGGGGTGGCGGGGCTGCGGCCGTCGGGCCGGCAAAGGCGGTGCCCGGGGCCGGGGGCGGACTTGCGGGTGTCGGCGGGAGTGGTGCGCTTGAGGGTGCCGGCGGCGGCCCCGGCGCGACCGGGGGTGCCCCGGCCACAGGCGGCTCGAACACTTGCAGGCGACGCGCGAAGCGGTCAGCCTGCGCGGCCTCGAGCACGCCGTTGACGCGGTCGCGGGTGATCTCGCTTTCAGGTACGCCGGCAAACGCCGTGCGCTGGGTGATCTTGTCGTCAATCCGGTCCTTGAAGGATTGCAGGTTGCTCTCGAATTGCTCCGGGGTATCGCTCCCGCTCGGTGCTGACGCAGCCAGCCCGGTCAAGTCGCCCTTGAGCGGTGAGTCTTTCGCACCGAGCGTGTCAAACGAGAACGGCGCGAGCGCGGTACGGAAATTCGCAATATCTCGCGAGCCTTGCCAGTGGATATCGCGCAGCCCGGTCTGCCAGAGCCACGTGGCGGGGCCGACAAATTGCGCCCGCTTCTCCGGCGTGTCGTACTTCTCCTCAAAGCGGTTGACCTGATTCCGGAGGTCCATCAGCTGCCGCAGGCCTTCCGCGTCGCCCTCGCTCATGCTGCGTCGGAGCCGCGCCACGTCGGCATCGTCCATTTTCTGCTGAACGCCCCACGCCCGCTCTTGCGCAAAGTAGTTTGCGATCTGCGGCGGCGTCGCCAGTTTCGGGTCGGTGATGCCTGCTCTGTTCAGGCGGAGTTGCGTGTCGATGTCACCGAGGCTCGGCGCGGTGTATGTCTGCGTGCCACCTTGCCATTGCACCGAGGTCCCCGAGAGCGGAAGCCCTGTCTTGGCGTCGACGTACACAGCGCCGGGCGGCATCGCGGGCGGCGGCGTGCGGGCGGCCTCAAGTGCAGCCCCGGGCGGGACGGTCGTCGTCGTCACCGGCACGGTCGGCGGCGTTTCGCCGCCAAAGGCGGCCGACGGGTACCCCACGCGGGCTGCAGGTGCAGGGACGATCACATGCGGCACCGTCTCGTTTGGATCCCACGACGGTGCTGGCGCAGCGGGTGGTGGAGCTGCGGGGCGGGTCACTGGACGTGCTGGCGCGGGTGGTGGTTGTGCGGGTGTGGGCGCCGCTTGTGCGACCTGGACGGGCACCGCGGCTTCTGCGGGCGGCGCTTGCGGAGCCGGCGCTTGGTCAATCGCGCTCCGATATTGATCGGCACGCGCAAGGATCTCGGCGACCGGATAGTGCGGCCCGCCGCCGTACTGTTGGAGGGCCGCCGCGACGTTACCGTTGTTTCGGTCGATTAACTCCCGCATGTAACGCCCGGCGCCCCCAATCGCTGACGTCGGGTCCATCGGGTCGACTCCGTATCGCTGCGCCGTCCCGGGGCGGAATTGCATGAGCCCGAGTGCCTGATCCCCCTCTGGAAGCATGGGGCCCTTCGCTGTCGGGTTGAAGCTGGATTCCCGCTCCGCCATCGCGTTCAGCAAGCCATGCGGGAGCCCGTAGACGTCGGCGGTATTAGTAAATGCGGCGTGGTAGGGATCGACGCGGTTGGCTTGCGGCCCCGGTGCCGGGAGTGGCCGCGGCGCGGCCGGTTGCGCGGGGCCGGCCGGGCCGCGAAGTTCCGGTGTCGGCGGGCCCGCTGGCAACTGCTGCTGCGCGGTCGGGGGCGCTCCCAGCAAGAACGTACCGCGCCCCGACGGCACGACCGTATAGCCCGCACTGCCCGGGGGTAGCCCCGCGTTGCGGGCGGCGGCGGCAGCAGCCGCGGCTTGATAGGTCGGATACTCCTCCGACGTGACGGCGGAGAAATTATACGGGCTCCCGACGTTCGTCTTCATGCCCGGGATGTCGAGTTGCACGACCGTGCCCGGGCCACCGAGCGCTTGCACGACCCGCGCGCGCTGCGCCGCGGCGGCAATCTCTTGATCGTTCAACGGAATCCCGCCCGCCATCTTGAATTGCGCCCGTTGCCCCGCGTCGGGCGACGTCAGGCCAAGTTCCGTGGTCGCAAGCCCTTGTTGCTCAAGCGCCGTCTTGGGCTCATACGGCGGCAGCTTCGGCATCCAAGCCCGTGCCTGACCCGGCATGTAGCCGGGCACGGTTTGGGCCGTCGGGGCCGGCAGCTCGCCGGGCGCAGCGACCTGCACGCCGGGCGCTGGCGGCCCGACAAACTCCGCCGGTTGCACGACGCCCCCGCCCGCCCCGGTGGCGGGCAATGCGCCCGGCGCGGCAGGGGCCGGCCCCGTCTCGCCCGACACGCCAAAGACACCCGCCATGAAGGGCGAGCCGGCGAGCGACGCACGGAATCCGGGGTCGCCCATGAGCCGTTGCCGGTTCATCAGGTACGACCCAAGGCCGCCCGACTTGATCGTATCGAGCGCCGCGAGCGTGCCGACGCCGTAGCCGGCAACGTTCTTCAGCGTGTTGCCGACGGGGGAATCCATCCTAGAAGCCCTTAAAGAGCTGCCCAATCATGCCCATGATCGGCCCCGGCCCCATCGGCGGCGTCTGGTCAGGGAGATACTTCGGGCGCTGGACCGGGCCGGTGAGGCCGCCGATGATCGGCTGCAGCGACATGCCGCCTTGCCGTTGTGCGTTCAGCTGGTCGAGAAAATTGAGCAGGCCGCCAACCCCTTGCCCGAGACTCGTTCCCGCGCTCGCGTTGGCGAATTGCTGTGGGCCATGCGCAAAGCCCTGCGCCACGCTCGAGAGAAACCCGGGGCCGGTAAACGTCGAGCTCGGGCCCGCGAGCTCCACCCCTTGGGGCACTGTTTGCCCGAGGCTTTGCAGATAGCCGGCTTCGCTCGTCGGCGCGGTAAACAGTGACTTGATGCCCGTGCCGACACTCTCGAGCCCCGAGAGCGCGGTCTTGCCAGCGCCCCCGAGCGCCGAGCCGGCGGCACTCTCGAGCCCGCTGCCAACGGCGCTCGCAGCGCTCCCAAGTGCCGAGCCCGCGGTCTCGGCGGCCCCGCCAAGCGCGCCGAGCATGCCGTACGCGCGCGCGACAGTGGGACCACGACGACGATGGTAGCGACGGCTATCGTGTGTCATAGGATGTTTGATTGTTTGCTGGACTGCGCCGTCGTCGGCGCAGTCGCCTGGAGCATCTGCAAGCCCGGTGTCATGCCGGCCGTAAGCAAATTCATCAGGTTGCCCGCTGATTGCATCGGAAGATTGTATTGCTGCATGAGAGCTTGCCCGAGCTGGTTGACCGCAGCGGCTTGCTGGCCGGCGAGCTCGGGACCCGTCATCAGCATGCCGGCGCCTTGCTGCGCGGCCCCCCCGACGTTCTGCGCCCCTTGCTGAATCGCCTGCAAATACGGGATCATAGACTGTCCGAGGGCAGCTTGCCCGGTGGCCGCTTGCTGGACGCCCTGACTTGCTGCTTGGAGACCTTGCAAGCCTTGTGCTTGCAGATTGCCGAGCCCCGACGCCGCGGCCCCGACGTTCTGCTGGGCTTGCGATTGGATGTTGCCGAGCCCGCCAGCGGCCCCGGTCAATCCCTGCAACGTCGCTTGCCGCTGCGCCGCTTGATTTTGAGCAAACTGGTACGCAAGATCGCGGGACACCTCGGCCTCGGCTTGCGCGCCGGCGCCGCCGGCCTCAAGGCCCCGGGCGGCGAGCCCCGGGCGGACCTGCGCCAACGCCCGGCGGGCAGCCATCTGGTAGAGGTCCTCCTGCGCAATCGGGGAGGCGGCTTGCTGCGCGTAGCGTTGCGCGAGGTTTAACGCTTGCCCGGCCCCGGTCTCGGCGGCCCCGCCCTGCAAGAGCCCCTGCGCCCGGGCGAGCTGCGCCTGCGCGGCCTGCATCTGGGGCCCGGTCATGTAGCCCTGCGCTGCGGCCAAGGCTTGCTGCGCCCCTTGCGTGCCTTGCCCGGCGATATTCTGCAGCCCGGGGAGCATGCCGGCGGCTTGGCCATAGAGGTTCTGCGCTTGCCCAAGCGCGCCGACATCGGCCTGGAACGCTTGGTTGACCCCTTGCTGATACTGCGGCATGCCCGCCTGCGCCGCCGCAATCGCTTGCTGCAAGCCTTGCACGGCTTGCTGCCCCTGCTGCGAGAGCTGCTGCCCGATGCCCTGCGCGCCGCCGATCACGCCGGGCGCAAATTGCTGCACTTGCTGGATCGCTGCGCCGAGCGGCCCCGGGGCGCGGCCGCTTTGAATGTCGGCCATCAGCTTTTGATACGGCCGGCCCTGACCCGTCCCGAGCCCGAGGAGGAGCGGCGAGAGCTGTTGGCGACTGATGCGCCCGGCCATTTGCATCGGAAAGCCGCCATACGGCGACACCACCTGCGGCGTGGAGGACTGACTGCCATACGCCCGCGTAAAGGTCGGCGGCCGCACGCGATGGTAGCGGCGGCTATCATGCGGAACCATTACCGCTCTCCTCGAGGCCGGCCCATGCCGTCACCTGCATCATGGGTGCGACATAATACCGCGCCGTTTCCTGCCAGCCCCGCCGCTGCCATTGCCGATCGCCGGGCACGCTGCGGCACTCGACGTGCGTCACGCCGTGGGCCTCAAGAATCGTCAGCCCCGCCCGGACGAGGGCGCGCCCGATTCCGAGCCCTCGCGATTCGGGCTCGACATAGAACCATTCAACGAAACAAACCGTCGCCGGCCGGCCGACGGTGCGCGTGCTCACTTCCCCCACCAGACACCCCACGGGCGCGCGGTCGGCGGCCAGCACGGCGACGAGGCGTGGATCTTCTCCTAGGCGCGCCGCGTAGGAGGCGGCATAAAGCGCCGCCGCTTCCTCGGGCGGCATGACCGGATAGGCAGCGGGATAGCTGCGTTGATGCTCCCGCATGAGGGCGGCCAAGAGGAGCTCGAGCCCGTGGCGGTCGCCCGGCTCGGCGGTGCGCACCACGAGCGTCATGCGCGGCCCCCGGCAACCAGCTTCGGCCGCGGGGCCGTGCGCCGCCGCCGCCGCTTCCGCGGTGGTGGTGGCACTGGGGCCGGTGCCGTCGGGGCCGCCGAGGTGGGTTGAGCGACGGCGGGGCGCTCGGCGACACCGGCCCGAACGGCCTCGAGCGGCAGCACATGGTGGACGAGATAGGGGAGCCAGCCGCGGGTCGCCCACTGCGTATCGCCGGCAATGGCGCCGATCTCGACGTGCGTCACGCCGAGCGCCTCCAAGTCGGCAACCCCACGCGCGGCGAGCGCGCGGGCGAGGCCGCGGCCCCGCGCATCGGGCACGATGTAGAGCCAATGCGCGGCCCCAAAGACACGCGGCTCGCCGATTGCGCGTTCCGAGATCTCGCCCCCGAGAAAGCCGACGAGCTCGCCCGTGTCGTCATCCACGGCGACGTAGAAAAGCAACGTCGGATCCTGCTCGAGGCGGCGGGCGGCCAAGAGGGTAAAGCTGTCCAGATCCTCAGACGCGTGCCCGGGATAGGGCACGGGGTACGCCGTCGCGAGTTCGGCCTGGAGCGCCGCATAGAGGCGGCGGAGGCCGGGCACGTCGGCAAAGACGGCGGGGCGGACCGTCATGGCGTGGCGTCCTCACCGGCCCCATCCGTGTCGGTGGCCGGGGCGGCGCTGAGCTCCTCGAGCGCGAGCACGGCACCCTCGAGCCGGGCGCACATGGCGCGCGCCTCGGCGACGCCGCGGCGGAGCTCGGCCAAGCGGCCGCGTTGCCGCGTAAGCTCGGCGCGATGCTGCTGGATCTTGGCCTCAATCACGTGCGACATCAGGGGACCTTCTGCGCCAGTTCCTTCACGGCGTTGATGAGCGCGACGAGGATCGGGTGCATATCGAAGGTGAGCACGCCGTCCGTGTCCTCTTCGTCCGCCGGGTCGAGCTTCATGCGCGTCTCGCTGACGCATTCGGGGAACACGTCGCGGACTTTCGCGGCATCGAACCCGTAACACAGTGGGCCATCCGGCTGTGCTTTCAGCCGGTAGGTGATCGGTTCAAGCTCGATAATCTCTGCGAGCCCGGCGGCGTAGGGGGCCACGTCCTGCTTCAATCTCGGGTCGGAGGGATTCACCCAAGTCGTGCCGGTCTGCTTCACGCCCGTCGGGCCGCTGATGGTGAGATTCCCGTTCCCATCAAGCGTCATATAGGACGAGGCGGACGTGGTCCCGGCGGGCGTCGTGTACAAGGTCCACTGCGCACCGCGTCCGGTCCCAGACCAGTTCTCAATCGCAATCGTCCGGATGATCGCCTGCTCTGTGAAATTGTTCCCTGCAGAGTAGCATCCGAGGCCACTCCACTGACTAAGGACGTCGTTCGCGAGCGTCGGCGTCGGCGCTGCCGTGGTTCCGCGATAGCTATATCCCCGGAGCGCTGTCGGATTGCCAGCGCCCCCACCGCGCACGAAGACCTGACCGGCGCTCCCATCAACCGCTTGGAGCGTCAGGCCGCCCGTGTTGTCGAGCGTGAACAGCGTCGCGAGCGCGCCGCCGGCCGGCTGGCGCGCAATCGCGGCCAGGTCTGTGCTGGAGTTTAACGTGAGCTGCCATGATGGTTTGGTCGCGTCGTCCTGCGTGCTCGCCACGTTGTCACGATTGGTCGTGAGGGCGAGCCACGCGGGCGTCGTCGTATTGCTGCTTTGAAGGCGGGCCTTCGCGGTGTTACTGCCGAGGATGATGTACGCGGTCCCTGCCGCCGCTGCCCCGCCTGGCACGCTCACTGTCTTCGTCGCATCGGTCGGTGTCAGCGTCGCGCCCGACACCGTCCACTTGGATTTCGCCGCCGCGACCACCGTCGGATTCGGCAGGTTCCCGCTCAGGTCCCCGCCGAGCGCGCCATTCCATGCGGCATACATCGTGTCGTGGTCGCCATCTGCCTCGCTCGCGAGAATATCCTTGAATCCGAGCCCCACCTTTGCTTGGTAGGTGGTGACGCTGCCCTCTTTGAGTGGCCGTGTGAGCGCCATTTATCCAATCTCCATGGCGATAAACCCGCCCCCACCCGCGTTCGAGGTCTGTGCGGTAACGGTCGCCTCGGCAGTCCACTGCAGCGCGTAGGTGTGCGCGCCTGGCGCGACGGCTGGGTCGACGTAGGCGAGAGTGGGGACCGCAGTGTAGGCAGCGCCGGTGATGAGATGCGCCGCGGCGACGATCCCGGTCGTGCCGTCGCGGAGCAATCGGACGCCCACGTTGGCTCCCGCGCCGGCGCAGGTAGCCGAGATGTTGGCCGAGGCGAAGAGGAAGACTGAGCCGCCCCGCGTAGTGATCGAGAGCGACGCGAGCGTCGTCCAGGCCGTATTGGCGGGAATCGTCGCGCCGGTCGGGACGGCGACGGAGACGGAAGCGCTGCACGGGGCATTCGGGGCGAGCTTTGCGCGCGTCACCGCTAGGTCGGCGAGCTCTGAGGTCCCAATGGCATTCGGAGCAATCTGCGCGGCCGTGATGGTATCCGCTGCCAGCGCCGCCGCTGTGATGGCGCCCGCCGCGATCCCGGGATTCGGATAAGTCCCGCTTAAACTCCCACCCGCCGGTCCCGACGGAGGATATGTCGTGGGCGCGCCTGTCACCTTCCCCCACGCCACGTTGCTCACTTTGGCGTCTGTCACGGCACCGTCTGCGAGTTTCGCGGTCGTCACCGCAAGGTCTTGCAAGTGGGCCGTAAACACCGCGCCGTCGGCGAGCTCGCGCGGGCCGACCGCGTCGGCGGCGAGTTTTGCGCTCGTGACCGAACCGTCTTTTAGATTCGCGGTATCGGTGCCGGTATTCCAGGCGTTGTAAATCGTGTCAAAATCGGCATCAACCTCGCCGGCGAGAATCTTCGTATATCCCGCCGCGACCTTGGCAACGTAGCTCGTCGTATTGCCCTGCTTCGGCGGGCGGGGGATTTTGGCCATCTATCGCGTCTCCCGCGCCGACGGCTGCACGCGTAATTCAAAGTCGCGGAGATCGCAGGCGAGCGCATCCACGTGTGTCAACGTCGCCGTGAAGGCCCGGCCGCGGGGCTCTGGCACGGGGCATTCAAACTCGCTCAACACGGTCCAGCGCATGGCAAAGTCGCTCACGTTCCAATCGCTGGTGTCCCACGCATCCCCCGGTGGGGTGGGAAAGACGAGCGTGCCTGAGGCGGCGTAGCCATAGTCCGAATGCACGACGATGCCGAGCGAGGTCGTATCGACCGTCTGCGCGATGATCCGGGCCCGCTTGGCAAGCTTCGGGGTCAACGGTTGCTGCGCATCGAGGAGTGCGGTGCGCAGCCGCGAGACAATCGCCGCGGAGACTTCGGTAGCCCACTGGGCGGTGTCCCATTGCGCGACGTTCCACTGCCCCCCGCTCCGCGGCCCGATCGGATCCATGTACTCGTCGGGCTGATCGAGGAGCACGAAAAACGTGCTCGAGCCATCCTGCGCGGCCCAGGCCCGGTCTTCCTCGTCCGGATGGTCGGTCGCGCGGGCGGCCGCCGTATACGCCGGCGTCGTATGGGGCCCCCACCATTGCGGGGGATCGGTCAACCCGTGGCGGAGGTCGAGCCACCATTCTTCGCTCGGGTCGCTTCCGCCAGCGGGTACAAGCGCGAGCTTGTAAAACCCGCGGTGAAAGATGGCCCACGCGCGCGTGCGGAACGGCACGGGTTGTGCCCGCACCGCTGGCTCGATTGGCCAGCCGACATCGCGCGGCTCAGCTTGTTGCGGGGTCAAGAGATACACGCTCCGCTTGCCACAGAAGAGGACGCCGACCGGCGTCGCCACGATGGTCCGGTCCCCGGGGCAGCCAATCTCGCCCGAGACCTGCACGAGCTCACTTTGCGGGTCGTCGAGCGGGTCGCCGAAATACAGCCACGTACTCGTCGTGGTGAAGATCCCGAGCGGCGACGTCGGGCTCCGATTGGTCGAGCTCAAACTCGCCACCGCAAAACCAGTGATCGGGGCGCCGAGGTCCGGGCTCACCGCTGCAGCGGGGAAAAAGAGCCCTTGCTCATAGAGCGTTTGCTCAAGGCCGGGCACGAGCACACTCGTCGCCCACGCCCGCCGGCGTGCGGCATCGAGGCCGCCGGCACCCCAGAGCCGGCCCCGATGTGCGACCAGATGCGAGCCGCGCCGGACCACACTCGACGGCGTCGGCACACCGACCGATTCGACGGCCGGGTCATCCCACAAGGCGAATTGCCCGCCGGCGGGGAGGCCGGCGGGCGTCTGGTCATGTGCGCCTTCAATCTCTTGGTCAACCCCCGCCAAGAAGAGGTGATAGAGCAATTGCCCTGAGAGTGCCCCGCTCGGTGCCGTGAAGGCGATGCGCTGTCGGCCCGTGCCACCCGTCGTCACCGTGTGCACGGGCCCGATCTTCGTCCAGACGCTTGTTGCATGGTCGAAGAGGCCCCACCGATAACTGTACGTCCCGGCGAGCACGCGCGTGGCATCATCGGCGGTGAGCGTCGTTGCCTGCCCGGTATCGTCGAGATTCGCGAGGGGCACCAGATCGGTCGCAGCGCCCCCGAGCGGCACCGCCTTGATCGGATCGACATCGCTCCCGATGTAGAGCGTATCGGCGACGACGGCGGCCCCGTAGTGGTTGTCGGTGCCCGTGGCGCGTGCGTCACGGGTCAAGGGGAAGACCCCGTTTGAGACGACAGTGAACGGGCTATCATCCTTCGACACGTAGAGTTGATCTGCAGCCACCGCGTAGAGATAGCGGTGGCCATCGGTCGCCGTGTAGTAGACGAGCGGATCACAGCGGCCTGGTTGCGGGAGCCGGAGCCACGAGAGACTCCCGCGGCGCTTGCTCAAGACATAGGTGAGATCGGGTACCCAGTTTTCCGCGTGCACGAGAAAGCCGGGCGGCGTGAACGCGGGGTCCATGGCGAGCATGGTGCCCTGGAAGCGCCGGACGGGGAGCGGCGTCTCGCGGTCAGGAGCGCCCGGCATCTAGTCGCCTCGGTACGGCCGGCGAAACACGGCCGGGTCGAGTGGGATATCCGCGCGTTGCGAGCGCAGCGGTGCCGCGCCGCGACGGATGAGTGCCAAGAGATTGTCGCGACTGGCGGCCTCACTTTGCGCCCGGGCATCGCGCTCGTGCTCGAGCGCGAACACATAGACCGCCTGCACGAGGTAATTGTGATACGGGAACACCGGAATATCGGCGGGCTCGTCGGCCGGGAGCGGCTCGGGCGGTAGCCGCTTATAGCGCAGTACAACGTCAATCCGCCGGCCCGTCGGGTCGGGGGCCACGGTCGCCGTCGTATCGCTCCGCGACACCGCCCAGTAGAGCGGTACGCCCCCGGCGCTCGAGCCCGCTGGCGGGGCGATCTTGGCGAGCTCCTCAGGCGACAGCTCGAGTGCAAACAGGTTCGCTTGCGGGCTGCCGTCAATCGCGATGATCTGGAACGCGTGGTCGTCGGCCGCGGTGACGAAGTCGGCGGGCAAGGTGACCGTCGGGCCCGCGAGCGTGAGCGGGGCCGACACGTAGAGAAACGGCCAGTCGGCGAGCGTGTAGAGCTCGAAGAGGTGCTGCGCGAGAAAGTCGGCGGCGTCGGCGTCGAGGGCGCGGTTCCCCGCGCGGTTTAACGCGAGGTCACGGATTTTCTGCCGCGTGTACCGCCCCGGCGGGATTGTCGGCACGAGTCGCGTCCTCCTCCGCGGGCGGGTCGGGCAGTCCGAGCTCGTGGCGCAGCTGCCCAACCGCGTGGTGGTACACTTGGCGTTGACGTTGCTCGAAGTGCTCGCCGACGCTCAAGACGGCGGCGTTATTGGCCTGCAAGCGTTTGCCGGCCGCAGCGCCCGCCGCGGCGAGGGCGGCCTCAAGTTCCTCGGGCGTGCGGGCCGTGAAGGCGATAGTCACGTGCTCGTTCTCGCCCGTCGCCTTGACGAGCTGCCCGGAGAACGGCGGCGTGCCGCGGGTGGCGGGGCCCTTCGCCATCATGCCCGTTGAATCGCCCGGGCCCGCTCGGCAAACGGCGAGTCGAGATCCATGGTGGGATGCTCGGTCTGCTTGTCGTCCATGCGCTGCGCCTCGACCTTGCGGGCCTCGTAGACGAGGCTCGCCAAGGTGCGCGCCTCGCAGTCCCAGACCTCGACCCGCCCGAAGTAGACACGCTCGTTGATGCGCGCATAGGTCTTGTTGGCGAGCATGGGTACCTCGATGGTGACCCGCTCGCACCCGGGATGGAGCTCAAGATGCGTGGCCCGGCGGAGTCGGCCAACGATGCGCCGTGCGAGCTGCTTGCTCCCCTCGTCGTCGTACTGCACGACGTCGCGCCATGTGTCGTTGAGCGCCCGCACGACCTCCGGGGTCAAATGGGCGCGGTCCTCGAGCGCGGCGGCAGCGACCTCCTCGGGCTCGAGGGCTCCCGCAGGCTCGGGGAGCTCCTCGGCCGGCTCCGGGGCTGCGCTGCGATTGAGGGGCGGGCGCGCCATCAGAATCACCCGAAGGCGCTCGAGCACTCGAAACGCCGGAAGAAGTCCGTATTCAGAATGCACGTCTTGGTCATAAACTTGAATCCGGCCTTGCGGCGCTGCTTCAAGGGGTCGGAATCGCTCGCGGTGGCGGGTGTCAAGGTCGTGACGGTGCGGGCGCCGAGTGCCGGGACCGCAAAGGCGCTTTTCCCGAAGATGTAGCCGACATGCACGTTGAACGCGGACGAGGGCGGATCGGCGCCGGCGGGCGCGCCGGTTGACGAGAAGCCAATGGAGACACCACCGCTCACCTTGGCGACGTTCACCAAGAGCTGCGCCCCGACGGGCTTTGACACGATGCCCTGATAGAACGGAATGGTGCCACCCTCGGCCGACACGTAGAGGTTATAGCGGCCCTCAGGCGCGGTCGCGGAAATCGTGAACTGTACATCATAGGCCGAGGCGTTGGTCACGGTAGCGGTTGCAATCTGCTTGCTATCGAGCCCGGTTATCGTATCGGCGAGTGCCGCCGTGGCCTTGACCGTCGAGCCGGCCGTGAATCCCGTATCCCCCGTCGGCAGCGACGTGATGGCCGCAGCGCTCACGCCGCCGGCGCCGGTCGCGAGCAACGAAATGATCGGGAGCAGGTTCGAGCGCTTCCAGCGCACGCCGCGCCAGCGGCCAACCTCCGCATTCATCAGCGCCGTGGTCTCGGCGTACTGGTGCGACGAGACGAAGGTCGAGTCTTTGGCGAGATCTTGCTCGGTGTAGGGGTCCAGTACCCCCGCGTACATCGCGCCTGGGAAGGACGGCGCGCCGAGTTGGCGGAGCGTCGCGACGATGCCCGAGACGAAATCCGTGGTCGGCACGTCACCGGCGGCGAGCGTCGTCCGCGACGTCTTGCCGCCTGGGAAGACCACGACCCCCGAGCCCATCAACACCTTTTGGATCTCGCGGTCTTGGAGCTCCGCCGACGCGTTACCGAGCCGGTCAGTTGCCGCCGTCAGCGCCGGGTGCTTGGTCGTCATCAGCGCGACGTCGGTCAAGGAGACGACCATGCCCCATTGCTCGAGGATCGCCGTCACCTTGTTGACCACCAACGCGGTGCTATCCGGCGTGATCCCCTCAGTGAGCGGCGCACCCGGGAGCGGCAGCCGCTCGTAGCGCTGCGCCGAATACGTCTTACCCTCGCCGTCAGGCATATTCGGCGTGTCGCCAATGTCCTGAAACACCGTCAACTTTTGCGCGATGGCTAGGAGCTCGTCCTGCAGCCAGAGTGGCGCAAGGTCGTTGACGAGTGTCGTCGAGGTCGAGAGCCCCGGATCACTGTAGTTATAGGTACTGCCGGGCATGGCGTCCTCCTGTTAGAGCGCGGCGCCCTCGAGCGCCTTGCGTTTTTCCTCGAGCGACATCTGCCGGAATTGCTCCGGCGTCGGCGGCGTGCGCGGCCCCTTGGTCGGTTCCGGGCCCGCTTTCTGCGCCGTGGCCCCGCCCTCGGTGACCGCGCCGGCGGCAGCACTGGCCCGCTGCGCCTGCTCGACGCCGCGCTGCTTGGCGCGTTCCTCAACCAGCGTGTCGACGTATTTCGGGTCGTCCATTCTCCTCGCCTTCACGAGCGTGATCGCCTGTTTGCGGGTAATCACCTGGCCGCGTTGCCGGTATTCCATGCGAACGCGGTCGGCTTCCTCGGCCTGCGTTTCGTACTGCGGCACGTCTTGCCGGACCTGGATCAAGTCGACCGTATCGGCCATCCCCTCGAGGCCGGCCAAGAGCGGTGCCGCGAGCGTTTCCATGAACGCCGCGAAGATCGGCGCATGGGACTGCACCGCCTCTTCCGTCCACTGGCCGCCGAGGGTCGCCGCGATGCGGAGCGCATCCTCCCGCGGGAGGCGCACCAGCGGCATGGCGCCTTGCTGCCGCGGCGGCTGCTGCGGGGCCAAGAGGCGGAGCGTGCCCTCCAAGGCGGCCCGCTGGGCGCGCTCCTCGGCGAGCTGCCCCTCGAGCCGCGAGAAGCGTGCGCCCCAATCCTCCGCCGGCGGGGCGCCGGCCTCGGGGGCCGGCGCGTCGGGGGCGGGGCTCTCGGGGGCAGGGGCGGTTCGCTCTTCGTCGGCCATCAGGGCACGGGCTCCTCACCGACGGGATCGGTCCACCATTCCCGGGTCGGCATCTCACGGGCGCGGCGGATGTCCTCGAGCCCGGCGCGCGCCTCGGCGCGCTTGGCAAGCGCCGAGAGCGCCAGTGACTTGACAAAGAGCGGCATAATCAACCGCTGCAGCTCCTCGACCTGCCCCCGACGCTTCATGGCGACGTCCGCTGTCGTCACGTCGTCGACCAAGAGCTGCGCGATGCGAGCCTCAACGTAGGTGCGCAGTGCGGCGTGATAGCCGCTCGCCTCGAGGTCGCGGATGAGGCTCGCGAGCTCGTCGGGGTCGACCCCGGCGGGTGGGCCGAACATTAGAAGGCGACCTGCCCGCGGCGCATGGCCGCCATCGTTTGGCGGGCGCCGCGCTGCCGCATGACGGGCGACGTGCTGGAGGGTGGCGGGGGTGGCGGAGGGGGAACGGGCACCCGCCGCGCCGGTGGAGGTGGCCCGACCGCGCGTGGCGGCGCTGGTGGGCCGGCCGTGGGCGGAGGTGGGAGACGCCCCGGCCCCGGCGGGGGTGCGGTGCCGCGGCCCCGGGTGGGTGCGACGCGGAGCACGGGAAGTGCAATCGCGACGCGGCCACGCACGGGACGCGGCGGCGGTCCCGGGGGCGGCGTCTTGGCGCCCTTCATCGGCGGCACGAGGGCTTTTGCCTTGCCGTTCCCGACGGCGCCGCGTTTGCGTGCCATGTCGGGGCGGGCCGTGTAGCGGTTAACCCCCCGGGGTTGTCAAGCCCCAGCGCTCAGGTGAGGAATCGCCGCGGCCCGAGAAAGCTAATGCGATTCGGGATCAAGCCGACAAGGGAGAGCAACCAGAGAATCACGGCAATCACGATCACGACCCGGATCACCTGCTTGATCGCGGGGTCGAGCGGCAAGAGCGTCTCCACCAAGTAGAGAATCAGGCCGATGACGATGAGGATCACAATCAGCTGCAGCAAGGGCATGGTATCCCCCTCCCGAGCGCTTGACCGGGGTGGCCGCACCGCCCGGGCCGCACCCGTGTTTTCCGACCCCGCACGAGCCGCGGCCCCCCGGACCGCATCCATGACTTGTCGGCCCGCAGCCACTCCCCGCCTGCCCGCATGCCACGCGCGCGACGAGGAGGAGCGCGACCACGACGAGGCTACGCACCGGAGCACGCATAGACCACCGTAATCGAGCACGTCGTGCACGCCGTCACATTGGCCCGATAGCTGCACGTCGGCTGCAAGACGGACACGACCTGGCTCGGCGGCACGCTCATGCTCGAGTTAGTCACCTGCGCCCAATTGGTGCCGTCGCACGACATTTCCATCACCACCGTGGCGGTGCCCGTGCCCGAGGCTTGCATGACCAGCGCGGGCGCCGCGCGTGCGATGATGATGTCAGTCGTCGGGCCCGTCGCCGTGATCGGCGCGGGCGCGAGCGTGCCGCTCGGGCACGTCTTGGTCGCCGCGTGGGCCGCGGTGGCGGCAAGGAGCACGAGCGGCACCAAGAACTTGGCCTTGCCGCTGCGAATCTTCCGCATGGTTTCGCCCCTCTCATCCGGCGGCGGCGGGAGCTTGTGCCCCGCGGCCCGTGCTTTCGACATGTTGATTGCCGTCTCCTGCCGCTCGGCGGCCCCCCGGCTCGGATGCACGCCGAGTGTGCGACCCGACTCCTTGCTCTTCAAGACGTAGCGCTTGCCGCGTTTGACAATCATCGCGCATCAAAAGCGAGCTTTTCCCGAGCGCAGTTTCGAGAGGGTTTGTGCCAATGCCGCCTGCTTCTTCGTGCGCGTCGAGGCTTTCGACCCTTCCTTCAAGACCGAGCGCGCAAACGCGCCCGTCGACTTACCCGCCGCCTGCGCCTTCTTTTTGAAAGCCCCGGGCCGGGATATCGCGCCAGCTATCCACTTTTCTTTTCCCGCCATCTCACATCCCTTTCCGGCTGTCGGTAAAATCGAGGCGCCCATCATTTCCGATACTTATCCTCGCGGGAAACGGGGTAGCCGCCTGAAGAGATCGCTGAGGTTCCTCGTCGTGCCGATCCGGCCTTGGCCGAGCGGGGCCGGGGGTCGAATGCCCATCAACGCCTTGGCCCGGTCGCGGGAGCCGCTATGCGGCCGCGGGGCGCCGAAGTCGGGGCCGCGGAGCCGAGACGCGAGCTCATTGATTCCCGCGTTCGGCACACCCGCGATATACGGAGGGGGCGGTGGCCCTCCCGGGCCGACCGGGAGCGGCGGCGGCATGGGCGGTGGGCCCATGGGAGGTGGTGGCCCGGCCGGCGGGAGCATCCCCGGGGGAGGCGGCATCGGTGGCCCACCGGGGGGGAGGCCGGGGCCGATACCGGGCGGAGGTGCTCCCGGCGGCGGGCCGGGCATGCCGGGAGGCCCGGCAAGTGTCGCCATGGATTGCGCGAGTGCTTGCGCCTCGGCGGCAACCAGTAAACCAATATGATGATGGATGTGCGTGGTCAGACTGACGACGGCATCCTCGCTGAGCGAGCCTGACTCGAGCGCGTGCTGGTGGCCCTGGATGTGCGCCGTGTGGTCGTCTTGCGGGGACACGCGGAGCTCGTCAGCACGGTTCACGCGGGCGAGCGCGTTCTCCCAGCGCCAGTCATTCGGCTGAACGTCCTTTCCGGTCTTAACGACGCGGTCGGCATCGGGGAGCCCCAAGCCGATCGACCAGAAGGTCCGGAGGATGTAGGGCCAGTCGATGGTGACGCCCTGCGCGGCCAGCTGGTCGGGGGGAATCTGGCTCATGAGGGCCACGCCTTGGATCATTTGCGAGGCTCTGACTTGTTGATTCTGCGCCGTGGTCGTGCCGAGCCATTCCCACTCGTACTCGCCGACCAAGTCCGCGACCGTGATCGGGTGCTCGACGAGCTCCATCCCGTCCTTGCCCGCCACCTTTAAGATGATGTCCCGGTCGAGGCACTGCTGCGTCAGGATGTCGGAGCGCTCGAGGAGCGGCACCATCACCTCATCCTCGAGGCTCTCGATCACGGCCCGGATGTCGACGGCGCTATCGGCGAGCTGCGCCGCCAAGCCCGCGGAATCCTGCGCGCCGGTCTGCTGATTGGGCGCCATCGGCCGTGCGGGGGTCGGCGCGACCAAGGTGTCGGCCAACCCGACGTAGCCTTGGACGGCGGTAAAGCCGGCCGTCGCGGCCCCTTGCGGCGGGGTCGTGAACTGCACGCCGGCGGGATTGGCAAGCCACTTGGCCCCCGGCGCCATGCGCAGACTGGTCGGGTCCTGAACGGCACCAATGTCAACAACGGCAATCGGGTTCGTCGACCAGACAAACGCGTCACCCGACTGGTTGCCGAGGTCGTTGACGAAGTATTGGAGATAGTCAAACAACTCGCACAAGCCACGGCCGTAGAATTCCTCGGGAATCTGCTGAAAGCGGCCGACGAGCCATTGCGTGCCGCCGTGCCAGAAGGGCCGACGCTGCACGCGCAAGGGGACCTCGTCGGCGCCAAGCGTGACCAAGTACCGCGCCGGCTCGTCGTCCTCCAAGTCGACCGTCCACATGCATTCGGTGAGATCGAGCGGGCGGAGCGCCGCGGGCACGTTGAAGTCGAGCGGGGCAGTAAACCCCTTATCGGCCAAGCGAATGGCGAGCGCGTCAAACTTCTCGGGGTTGCGACCCGCTTGGCCGCCCGTGCGGTTTTGCATCGCCTGGTCGTAGAGCGCGACCAGCTGGTCCACCCCCTCGTAGACATTGCCGCCTTTCGGGTTGGAGGGGTCGAGCGGCTTCGTGGCCAAGGCATAGACCCGGCTCCGCGGCACGCAGCGGTCCTCGAAGACGAGTGTGCAGTCCTCGAGCCCGGCGGCGGTCGGCGGCCAGACGTAGAACGCAAAAAGGTCGACGGGCTCAAATGTCGGGCCGAGGAAGTCCGCCACCTTTTCCACTTGCTCAATCGTTTTTCCCGATGGCTGGCCGTCGTCGTCAAGGACATCGCGGAGGACCGTCTGCTCGTGCTCCACCGCGCGCCAGACATTCCGCACCGGCGACGTGCCGTACATGACGAGCTGGCGGAGCCACGGTAGCGCGTGCTTGCGGAGCCGCATGTGGCGGCGCATCCAGTAGGCCGCCAATGCCTGCTTGGCGGGCACGCGGGCCTCAAAATCTTCCCGCAGTGCCCGGCACGCAAACCAGTCCTGGTCGGGGAAGAGGTCGCGCTTGAGCCGCGTGACCCACTGCTCAATCCAGCGCCGGCCAACGGGAAAGTAGGTGTTTGACCGGCCGACGTAGCCTTGGCGGTCGTGGCGCACGCTCCAGATGCGGTAGTAGCGGAGCCAGCGCTCGCGGAGGACCCCGTTACGCTCCTGCCGGGTGCGACGGACGAGCGGCACCAACTCGTTCTTGACCCGCTCGATAATCAGCGGGTCAAGCGCAAGATTCTTCGGCGCCTCGCCGCGTGCCGGCGAGAGGGTTTCGGCGGCAGCCCCGCCCGCGGCGCGTCGTGGCATCCGGGGCGGCCCGTGTACCCGCCGGCCCCCGGGGTCGTCAATGCCGCGTCGCTAGAGTGAGCAGACGCGGCAGCGGAGCGGCAGCGGTAACGTCTCGTCGTCCCCGACGCCCAGCGGCCGGCGACCGGCCTCGAACGCCGCGCGCAACCCCGCAAGATCGGTCGGCCACTGATCGCGCTGCCCGCTGCGGAACGTGTGGCCCGTCTCCGCCTCAAGGGCCTCACCGCGTGCGTAGGCCTCCGGATGCGCTTTCCAGAGGCGATACCACTCGCTCAAGCGCTGGTCGTAACAGAGCGCACAATCGGTGCGACGCGGCACCTCGACGCCGTGGGCCGCGAGATAGCGGCGGACGTCGCGCATCCGCCAGCCCCATTCCCGCAGCGGATAGCGATACGTCGCGTACGCGCCGTAGAGACCGAGTCGCGCCTCCTCATCCGCGCGAAGCCCGACAAGCAACGTGCTCCCGGGATGCGCAAGCAGATACGCGATGCACGGCTCAATCTTGATTTGCCGCGTACACCACCGCATGCGGAAGTTGGGCAGCGCCCGATAGGTGGCGATCCACTCGTAGAGCGAGCGGTTTGGAGGCACAATCAGCTCGCATCCGATGCGCGCCACCATGCGCGCGATATGCTCGCGGAGCTCGGGCAGCTCGTCGCCGGTCGGGGTGAAGAGCAACGCGAAGGATTCCCCAAGCTCGTGGAGCCGGAGCGCCATGGCGGTGGAATCTTTGCCGCCGCTAAACGCGACGATCTGTCTCACCATGCGCAATCCGCCCGTGCGATGCGCTGGAGCTTCTGCATCCAGTCTGAACTTGAGCCCTGCAGGTTGTCATGCAAGTAGCGGGCGGCGTCGACGACGTCCTTGTAGGGATGCGTCGGCATGGGTTTCCCGGTCTTCTGATGCCGCGCGAAGCCACCCGAGAACGCCGAGTGGAGAATCGGGCACCGGGGGTCGACCAAGAGCGCCGGCGATGGGACGTCCTCGCCCGGGATGCGCACGCGGCGCAAGAGGCGGTCGCGGAGGTTGTTGTAGGACGTGTCGCTCGAGCGGGCGAAGGTCTGCAAGATGATCCCATGCTTCAAGAGGACCGCACGAATCGACCCGAGCTCCATCTCGTGCAGCGCCTCGGGGTCGCCCGCGTCAAAGCAGTTGGCGCCCGGGCCAACCAGCTCAATCGTCATGGCTTTCGTCGCCTCGATTTGCGCGGTCAGGTTGGCGTGCTCCAAGACCAGCTCGGCGACAAAGCCGAGCCGCCCATGGACATCGAGTTGCGCAAAGACGGTCACCGGACACACCTGACCAAAATCCCAGCCCCGCAAGAGGCGTGCGGAGGCATTGACCGGAAAGGGGCGGCGCATTTCGGCGGGGACGTATTCCGGCAAGACGGGCTCACCGCCGGCCAGGTCGAACGCGATTTCCATCTCGCGTTGCCAGCCACGCGGCGGCATGCCGCGCATGGCTTCGCGCTTCCACGCCGGGTCGCGCTTGGCCGGGTCGGCAGTGTAGTGGACCTCGACGACGTGGACGCCGTTGCGCGGGCAGCGCCACTCCGTCACGCCCGGCATCGGCTGTGCGGCGGTACCCCGCGGGTCGGGCGCGGCCCCGCGAGCGCCGAGAAACGGCATCTAGTCCGCCGTCGCTTTCTCGTCCTCGGGGGGTCCCTCGGGCTCCGGATCCTCGAGCTTCTTCGTCTCCTCCTCGTCCTCGGGGGGCGCGGGTGGCGGCGTCTCGTCCTCGGGGCGGCGCTCGGTCGTCATGGGCGTATACTCCTTACGCACGCGGCGGCGGGAATGTGTGCGCAATGGCATTCAGGAACTTTTCTCCATAGCCGGCAATGAGCGAGGCCTGGTCGGTCGCATTCACGATGCGACGCGCATTGTACCAGTCCGTCAACGTCTCGGTGAAGTAGTCGGAGAGCCGCTTGCCGGTGAAATCGCCGTCCCGCATGCCGCCGAACAGGATCTTGGTGGCAATATGGGGGTCCAGCGCGAGATCCGGGTTTTTGACGAGCTCGGAATTGAGCCCGAGTTTCGTATCCTGCGCCACGTAGTTGTCATACCAGGTCAATTGCACGTAGCCGCGGCCATAATAGACCTGCCCATAGGGCCCGGCGGGTTTCCCATAGGGTTTTCCCGCCCCTTTCCCGTATTCCGCAATCGGTTGACACGTCGCGGCGGTCTCGTGCCACGTCGTGGCGCAAATATAGGCAAAATAGCGGTCCTCATAGGCTCCAGAGCCCTCAATTCCGACCATTTCATAGTAATCGAGCAAAGAATTGAGCCCATCGACCTGATCTTGGCTCAAAGATTGGTCAGAATCGAGGTAATAGCGCACAGAATCGAAAAAATAGGTGCGATGAATCATGGAATCCCCCCCGCGATACAGAGTGCGGACACCGTGTAGGTCAAATCGGCGGTTTGCGAGAGCGTTTGGATAGCCGTCGAGGCCGCCGTCCACCCCGTCGGCGGGGTCGTCGGCCCGGACGAGAGCAGATGGATGCGCGCACTGTCGGCCGGGATGCCCCCGGCAATGGCCGGGACGACCCCACCGCCGACGAGTGCTTCCCCAGCATCGCAACTCGCCGTCAGGGTGAGGAGCGTCCCGGCCTGAACGCGGCCAAAAGTAGCCGAGGCCTCGTGCAGCACGACCGTCACCGTGGCCGCACCGGTCGGCCCCGGCGGTCCGGGCGGTCCAGAAGGGCCCGGCGGCCCCGGAACGCCAGCCACCCCCGGGTTTCCCGACACGCCCGGTATCCCGGGGGGGCCTAGGGCCCCATCCATGCCCGGCGGACCGCTCGGCCCCGTCGACCCAGTGGGCCCGGGAGGCCCCGACGGCCCGGGTGAGCCCACTACACCCGGCGGGCCCGGGGGCCCAGGCAACTTACAGACCTTCCGGCAGAGCGCTTTTTCCGATGGCACGACACCGTAGGGAGCAGTCGGGCTCGCCAGCGCAATCCCAAGCACGAGCCCCACCATTTAGAAGGTTGCTCCGAGCCCGAAGGTCGGGATCACCCCGACCGGCCGCACGCCGACGTCGGGATTGAGCGCATAGACCCCATTCGCAAACAGCATCACCCGCTTCCAGAGCCGCGCCCGGAGCCCAAAGGAGAGATTCCACTGGTCGAGCCGGCCCGACCAGCCGATCCCAAGCAGCGGGTCGGCCACGACGCCACCCCCCGGCGTCACGACCAACACGTCCGTCCCATGGGGCGCAAAGGCGCTGTCCAGCTGGCTCGTCCCGAGAAACTCGACGATGGCGGCGAGGCGCTTCGGCCAGAGCACCACGGACCCCGACAGCCCATAGAGGGCTTGGGATTGGAGCGCCCGGCTGATGTTAAAGTGGAGGTCTGCGTGCGCCTCGACCTCGGCCTTCCCATTCCAGAGAATCCGCGAGACGGTCAGCCCGGGCGTGATCCAGTAGGCCCCGGTCCCATGGAGCTCAAAGGGGTCGCCGGTCGGAAACTGGCCCTCGAGCGAGAGGGAGAGCCCCCACGGTTTTGGGAGCGGGAGCCGGTACTTGGCCCGCAGCGCCACGTCCCCGATGCCGGTCGAGCTGACCGGCTCGAGCGTGCCCCCGAGCGTCGGGCCATTGGTGGCCACAAACGCCCCGCCATTCGGCCCGGTCTGCTTGACGATCCGGGCCCGGACCGCCAGGTCGAGCCGGGTCGAGACAATCGGGAGAACGACGCTCAGGTCAAGGTCGTCGGTGAGGCCGTGGCTGAACGCAATCGCCGTCGCCCAGGCATGAAGATCCAGGCTGTAGCGCAGCCGCACCCCCAAAAAGGCGGGCGCATTCGGGTCGCCGGTCGGGGTGCGCTCGGCCAAGACGGGAAAGAAGGAGCCGAGCTGATTGAAGGGCTGCCCGAAAAGCGTCGCATCGCTAAATGCCCGTTGCGACACGACATTCAGATTCGTCACCCCGGCCCCAAGGGTCTCCGGATGATCCAAGAAGATCGGCCCGAGCATGGACATCGTCGCGTCGATGGCCGCCCCGCCCGAGAGCGCCGCGCTCGAGGCCGACGTGAGGCTCGGCATGGTCGTCACCACGGCCAGATGGGACGCAAAGTGGGAAAACGCCGCCGCCGGCCGCAGCCCGACGCGTTCCTGCGCATCCCCAAGGACACCCTCAAGCGTGCGCGCGGCCGCCGGCCCGGCAAGCACCAGCAGCACCAGGGCCCAGCGCCCATGCCCCATCACCCCGGGGGGAGGAGCCGGCCGGCCTCAAGGGACACACCGGGGGCGGTGCGATGATCGTGGCCGACCGGCTCAGGGGGCCTCGCCATTGGCCTCGCCGGGACGGGCCGTGTGCCATTCAGACCCCCGGCTCGTCAAGTGCCCCTGCCACGCCCGGTTGACAGCGCGGGCGCCGGCTCACTTCCACTGCGCAATCAAGGTCACCGTCGTCACACCGGAAATCCGCCCCTCGGCCGTGACGGTAACGGTCGGAATGGTCCGCGCATCGCCGTAGGTCCCCGCCGTCACCCCGGTCGTGGCAAGCGTCGGGTTGGGATACGTCCCCGCTAACGACCCCCCCGCGCTGCCCGACGGCGGCCCACCAAGCGACGCCCCCCAGACGACATCGGTCCCGTTCGACTGCAGCACCTGGCTCGCCGCCCCGAGCGCCAGTCGCTTCAAGGCCGGCGTGCCGTCGGCAACCAGGATGTCGCCGCGGGCCAGCGGGGTCGTCGTGCCGACCGCGGCGCCGTTCAGCTTTGCCACCGTCGGCGCAGGATACGTGCCGCTCAAGTCGCCGCTCGCCGCCCCGCTCGGCGGGAAACTCCCCGGCGCACCCGTCACCTTCGTCCATGCCACGTCGGAAATCTCTGCGTTTCCGACCGCATTCGCGCCGATGGTCGGGTTGGGATAGGTCCCCGTCAGGTCCCCACCCGCCGTGCCACTCGGGGGCAACGCGGCTGGCGTGCCGGAGAGATCCCCGTAGGCGACTTGCTGCCACGCGGGCACGCCCCCGGAGACGCTGCGGAGGTACTGGTTGGTGGCACTCGCGTTCGCTGGGAGCCGTGCCAAGGCCGGAGTGGCATTGACGTAATAGGTATCACCCACGGTGAGCGCCAACCCATTCAGCCTGGCGACCGTGGGACCCGGATAGCTGCCACTCAAGTCGCCAGACGCCGCCCCGCTCGGGGGGTAGCTCGTGGGATGCCCCGTCACCTTCGTATACGCGACGTCGTTCACCTTGGCATCGGTCACCGCGAGCGCCGCCAAGGCCCCGGTCGTCACCTTGAGGAGCCCAATCGTCGGGTTGGGATACGTCCCGGTGAGATCGCCCCCCGCGGCCCCCGACGGCGGGAAGCTCGAGGGCGCCCCGGTCACCTTGCCCCACGCCACATCATTAATCTTCGCATTGGTCACCGACAGATCGGCGAGGTAGCCCGTCACCACCTTCAAGAGCCCAATCGTCGGACTCGGGTAGCTGCCCGCCAAGTCCCCCCCGGCACTCCCGCTCGGGGGCAGACTCGTTGGTGCCCCCGTCAGCTTCCCATACGCCATGCCCACGATCTTGGCGTCGGTCACCTGCGCATCATTCAGATTGGCCGTGAGAAGCCCGCTGGGGGCGGTCGGGAAACGGGCCTGCGCAATCGTCCCCGTCAGTTTCCCCGCCCCGACGTCGTTCACCTTGGCATCAGTCACCTTCAAGGCCCCGATCGTCGGATTAGGATACGTGCCGGTGAGGTCCCCCCCTGCCGGCCCGCTTGGGCCCGCCGACCCCGTGCCGCGCTGGAACTGCACGGCGACGTCGGCGTTGTTCGCGAGCGCGCCGCCGGTGCCGCCCGCCAGCGTCGTGATCGGCACCTCAAACCACGTCCCGTGGTCGACCACCGGCGCGTTCACCTGCTGTTTCGCCCACTTGGTCGAATCGGTCTTCTGCTGGAGCACCAAGACATCCCCGACCTGGGTCGTCAGAAAGATGTTGCGGGCATCGGTCCCCCCGACGGTGTAGGTCGAGAAGCGGTCGAGCGTCGGGGCCCCGACGACATCGGGCGCGATATTCCCGCTGCCCGGGTCGGTCATGCCCCCCGTCGCCTTGTAGTTCCAGACCCCTGAGAGCCCCTCCGTCACCGCCGGCGTCTGCCAGACGAGACTCGGCCCGGAGACGACCGTCAGCACCTGCCCCACATTCCCCGGATCGCTCGGGATGGGGGAGAGCCAGAGATCGGGCGCCGTCTCCGACCGCTGCACCGCCCCCGGCGCGAGGGTGGGATTCGGGTAGCTCCCCTGGAGATCCCCCCCCGCCGGCCCCGTCGGGGGCCCGCCACCACCCCCCGCCGCCGTCCCCGGCACCGGCTCGAGCGGCAGCCGCCGCCGCCGCGGCTCGGTATAGTACCATGCCACCGGGACGGGCCGTCTCGCACCCGACCCCCGCCGCCGTCAAGAGGGCCGCTGCGGTCCGGCCCGATCTCTGCTACACCGCCGTCCCATGGCACGCGCACACGCCACCGAGACCACCGACGCCCCCGAGGCCGCCCCCCACCATACCCTCGAGGAAGCCTCCGCGCTGCTCCTCTCCGGCCTCCAGCTCATGCAGCCCCGCCTCGCCCACGGCTACGGCTGCCCCGCCGAAACCGCCGGCCCCTGCACCTGCGGCTACAAGGAAGTCGTCGATGGCACCGAAGAACTCGTCGACGCCTTGAAGGCCGCCCAAGCCCCGCCCCCGTGAAACGCAGCCACGAGGCGCTGCGCGCCCGCGACCGGGGCCGCTCGGCATGCTCCGCCCCCTACGCCCGCGGCATGCTCGAGCTCCCCGAAACCGCCTGGACCCCGATGCTCCGCGACCTCGGCGCCCGGCTCGTGCCCCCGGCCCCCCAGCGCCCCTACTGGAGCGTCTACCGCGCCACCACCTCCCTCGCCGCCGCGCGCACCCCCCGCGACGCCATCTGCCGCGCCGCCTTTGCCGCCCTCGACCAGCGCTCCGAAGCGCGTCGCCCGACATCGCCCAGATCCCCCTTGACACCCGACCGTTCAGTCCGTGATAAGACCACACCCCCCACTAGCCCGAACGAACAAGCCTCAGACCCCAGACGGGATCCCAGATCCGGAATCCAGAAGGGGCTCGTCCGCTAGGTTGGTAGCCAATCCCCGCCGGGATGGGTCCAGCCGCAGGGGAGGGCCGCTCGCTCCCGCGCGCTCGCACCCCCCGGCAGCCCCCAGGGCGCGCCACTGTCAGCCTAGCCTGCTAGCAGCCTAGCCTGCTGGTTGGCCAGGCCAGGCTGGCATGCTAGCAAGCCAGCTGGCTGGCCCATGGGAGCCCATGGGGGCCGCCACGCGCAGCGTGGAGCCAGCGCGCGGAGCGCGGTGGCGTGGGGGGCAGCGAGCCCGGACCGGGCCGAGGCGGGACGGACCGCCCGGGCCGGGGACGGGGCCGCGGGCAAGTGGGATCCCGACGGCCGGGGGCCGCTGGCTTGCACCGCCGGGCCTATGCTAGGCCGGAGCGCGATGCCATCGGGACGGACGGGGCCGGGCGTGCGGGCGCATCCGGGCCCGTCGCCGGAGGTGTTGGCCGAGCGGGTCGCGGTGCTGCAGGCCGCGGCCAAGCGGTCGCATGCCGAGCGCAAGGCCGCCGCGCGGGCGTGGCTGGAGGGCTGTTCAAGCATGACGCTCGAGGCGTTGCGGCGCTCGACGCCGGCGCGGCTCTGGTCGGTCGGAATGCTGCATTTGGGCGGCTACGACACGGCGGCGATTGCGCGGGCGCTCGGGTACACGACGCAGCACGCGGCGATGAAGGCGCTCAAGCATCCCGCGGTGGTGCGCATTGTGGCGCTGGTGCGCGAGGCGCAGCTCGAGCGGGTGTTGCGGGGCGAGTACGGCGTGCTGGCGACGGCGAAGGCGGCGGCGCCGGCGGTGATGGAGCATGTGGCGGAGCTGGCGGGGGGCGTGAAGGATCGGGCGAGCGGGGAGCGCCGGGGGCGGGCGAAGCGGGACGCGGATGCGATCCGGGCGGCGGATCTGTTGTTGACCACGAGCGGGGACAAGGTGGAGCGCAAGGCGCATCTCCACTTGCACGTGCTCGAGCAGTTGTCGGACCAGGAGCTCGAAGCGTTCAGTGCGACGGGGGCGTGGCCCGAGCGCTTGGCGGGCGTGGTCGGGCTGTTGCCGGGGCCGGAGGAGGGGCGATGACGCGGCGGCGCGGCGCCGATCGGCCGGCCCGGCGCCGGGCACCCGGGCCGCGGCGGGCACGCGGCGGCGGGCCGATCCGTGACGGCGGGGTGTGGCTGGCGGTCTTTGCGCAGCACCATGCGGGCGGGGACTATCCTGCGGCGGTCATGGTGACGGAGGATCCGGCCTCGATGCTGCGGAGCACGGCCGCCGCGCGGCCGCGCACCATGCGGGTCGGCCTGGAGGCGGTCTCGCGCATGCCGGACGACGCGTTGCCGGTCTTAACGACGCTCCCGCGCGAGCGGATCCTCTTCCGGCCGGGCTATAGCGACGACTTCCAGCGGCCGGTCGGGCTGCGGCTCTCCGAGGCCGATTGGGCGGCGGTGGCGGGCTGCCTCGAGCGGTTTGCCTACGTGCTCGAGTATGCGTGGTGACGCCGCCGACGGGCCCGATGCCTGAGCCGGGGGCCGGCGCGGGCCGGGTCTTGGGGCCCGACCATCCCCTCGCCATGCGCGCCGCGGCGCGGCTCCTGCTCGAGCAACGGAAAACGCTCGCGACCTACGGCCGGGACGGGGATCCGTGGGCGTTTGTGCGGGATTGCGTGTGGACGCGGGACGAGGTGACGGGGCGCGTGCGGCGCTACCCGAGTCAAGCCTATGCGGAGCTCCTGGTGCGGCGCTGGCAGGAGCAACCGTTACTCGCGGTTGCGAAGTCCCGGCGCATGGTCGTCACCTGGCTCTTCGTGGCGGTGAATTACTGGCTTGCGCGGTTTTGCGGGAATAGCAAGGTCGCGTTCATGGCCCGGAAACTAGGGAAAACGGAGACGGAGGGGTCGGCGGAGCTCGTGCGGCGCGCGAAGTTCATTCACGAGCACTTGCCGGCGACGTTTCCGGTCTGCGAGGTCGAGTACTCGATTGGCTTTCTCCGCTTCCCGAACGGGTCGGAGATCGTGGCGCTCGGCGAGGGCGAGGAGCAAGCGCGGCAGCACACGTTCACGTCGGTCTTGGCCGACGAGGTGGCGTTCTGGGATCATGCGTTCGAGACGTGGGTGGCGTTGCGGCCGACCATCGAGGGCGGCGGGCGGTTGACGGCGGTGTCGAGCGCCGGCCCGGGGTTTTTTAAGGACCTCGTGCATGACCAGCTCGGCTAATTTGCTTGACCGGATTCTTGCGGCCCCCGACGAGGAGGCCGCCACGCTCTTGGTCGAGGCGGATCGCGCCCGGCAAGCGGCTCCGGATGCCGACCCGCTCCGCCGCCCGATGGACCTCGTCATGGCGCGCATCATCGTGCGCAAACTCAAGGCCGGGCAGCTCGTGTACTGGACGTGACGCCATGGCCACCGATCCGGGCGAGTGGTACGAGGAACGACGGCAGGAGGCCGAGCACTTGGACTTCGCCATCACGCACTTGCAAGCCTATCTGCGTCGCCTCGACGACCAGCGGCCGAACCAGGCCCGGCGTGCGATCCTGCAGGAATATCTCGGGCGCCTCGTGCGCGATCTCGGGCGCGCCCGGTATGTCGGCGATTGACGCCTTGGACGGCCAGCTGCGCGAGCTGCGGCGGCTCGTCGCCAGTGCCCAGGCACTCTGCTATACGGGCCGGCCGCGACGGCCACGCGGCGTCGCCCGCCGCATGCGCTACACGGTCGAGGTGGAGCTCCCGCTCACGGTCAGCGTCCTTGACGCCGCCCGCGGGGCGCCGGCGACGCGGGAGACGCCGCCTGAGCCCGACTCTGTGTACGTGTCGGTGCACTTGGGGGCGTGCGACGTGACGGGCTTCTTACCCCCCGAGGTGCTCGCCAACCTCGAGGACGACGCGCTTGAGCGGCTGCGGCGCGCGGCCGCTGAGCCCTAGCGCTCCTCAAGCACGCGGCGCATCTCCTTGAAGATGGCTGCCTCGCCGGGCGTGAAGGTGTTGCGGGCCTGGTAGTCGATGAAGATGAGATAGCCGAGCCCGGCGTACACCGGCACCAAGAGCAAGAGGAGCAGGAGCGCGACCATCACGACCGCGGGCCCTCGAGCCGTTCGACGCGCCGCTCGAGCGCGTCAAACTCCGCCCGGCCAACGATCATTTGCCGCAAGAGCTCAACCATCTGGTCCAGCCGGATCACGACGACGTCGAGGCGCGCGTTGGTGCCCTCGAGCGCGGCGTTGGTGGCCGTTTGGCCCTCGTCGAGGGCGGCGAGCCGCTGCTCGATTGCGACCAAGCGCTTGAGGGTTTCGCTCGCCACGGTGTTACGCTAGCGCGCCCGCCGGATCGGTTGCAAGGCACGCCGCGCGCCACGCCAGCGCCCGAGCGCGACGACGCCAAGGAATGCCGAGAGGTCCTCGGGGTCGTCGTAGGGAACGAGCTGGTAGCTGCCGTCGCGGCGGAGCTGCACACCGAGCCGCGCCGGCGGCCCCCACGGCACGGGGGTCAAGACGCCGCCGCCCGGGGGCGCAAACCACATGCCGTCGAGCGCATAGCCGGCGGTCTGCAGCGCATACGTTGCCGCCATCTTGGCCGTACTCTTGCGCTCCACGATCACGGGGCGGCCACTTGGCAAAAGGCCGACGCTATCGAGCGTGCCCGCGTACCCATATGTCGGGTGGTACAGGGGAATCTGCGCGGCGAGCGGCGTAAAGGCCTCATATTCTTTGAAGCGCAACCACGCCTCAACGAATGGGAGCGCCTCAGGATGCACGCTCCGCCAGTCGAGATCATCGGCGTCGAGGAGATCGCAGCACGCGTCAACGTGTAGGCCCCGCTCGCGGGCGTGCTGGAGCACGGCGGGCTGCACGACGGAGTAGTCCGGAGTTAACCCCGCGTCCTCGAGGAGCTGGGTCACGCTCGGCACCAGCGCCCCGTCGACTCGGTATTCATGGGCCACCGGATTGAACGCGAGCACGCTCGGCGAGGCCGCGGGAGCGCTCACGCCCGACCTCGGCGGAATCGCTTGCACGGGCATGGCGGCTCCGGTTTGACACCGCGTACCGCCGCGAGGAGGTCGCCGACATCGGAGCGACGCCCGTGGCGGCATGCGCCGGCCCCACGGCGGCCATGCAATTCACGCGCATGGCCGCATGCTTTGCAGCGTTCCATTTACCGCAGCGGTCGGCGCGGGGCGGCGTACGTGCGGCGCACGAGCCGCGGGGCGGGCCGCCGCTCGCCGGCGAGCGCGGCCTCGACGGCGACCGGGATTTGCGCGCACAGCGCGTCGTATTGCTTGTAACTGCAGTGCGTGACCTTGCTGCGGCCCTGCGTCGTGGCGACCCAGCCCGCGAGCCAATCCAGCGAGCGGTCGAAAATCTGCTCGTGGGAATCGTCGGGCACGCCTTGCTTCTCGACGGCCTCATGCAGGAGCGCCATCAAGCGGCCGATGCGGGGTTTCGAGAGCGCGTCGCTCGGCGGCGGCTCGTCGCCTGCTGGAGGCGTCGGCGTTGCCGGGGCCGGGCGCACGGGCGCAGCGGCCTTGCGGGCGGCGGCCTCGGCGACCGAGCGGCGGAGCTGGTCGGCTAGGTCGAGCTCGCCTTGCGCGCCCGTGGCGGGTGCCGGCGTGGCTTCAGCTTGCCGGCGCGGCGCCTCGAAGGGTTGCGCGTTATCGGGGTCGGTCTCCCGCATGAAAGTGGGCATGTCCTCTAAGTCTTGCGTGAAGATCTCCGAGAGCCCGGCGCAGCGCAGCACGGCGTCCGTTTGCGCGCTCTTTTGGCACATTTTGATCGCTTTGTTTGTGTCCCCGAAATCCTGGTCACGGTGGCGTGCGCCGCGGCCCTCGGCGACGACGACGCCGGCGGTCGTGACGAGCTCGCACACGAGCGTCATGAGCCCGGCCTCGCCGCCGAGCATCTCCCACGTTTCGACATCGCGCCGGAAGCGGGGACGCAACTGCAAGAGGCCGCAGATTTTCTCCGAGCCCGGCTTGCACAAGGTGGCTTTGCCGCCGCACGTCGGGCACGTCGCCCCCGTCGCGGTCGTCGCATTCGGGCACGGGGTCTTCGCATTGCGCGGCCCGACCTTGCGATGGATCACCATGTAGTCGATGCCGGCGACGAGCCGGTTAAAGAGCCAATCGACGAAGAGGCCCCGCGCGCGGCTAAAACTCTCGAGCTGCGCGGCGAGCGCCTCGGGATTGCCGAGCACAAGCCCCTCGGCGACGACGTCGGGCACGAGGGCGGGCGCAGTGACGGGCGCGGCGGCGGTGGCCTCGGCGGGAATGGTTTCGGGTTCCATAACGGACCTCTCTTGCGGCACTGTATCACGCGCCGCACTGCGCTTCCGACGTGTTGCGGTTGTTGTGCTCATCACTTTCCTATGCGGCGAGCCGCGTGAGGTGTTGGTCGAGTAACGCCAAGTGCTCGGGACGGCGCGCCTGCCAGCGGAGCCGTGCGGTCGGGGATAGCACCATAAGCCGCCTCCACTTCCGGACATTGCATGTGGGATGCGCAACCGCGCAGTTAAATGCTGCATGGATTGGTTCGACCGCGAGTGGGATCACGTGGTCAACGTGAAACGTCTCCGGATCAACCGGGAGGTTGCAGAGGTGGCAAATCCCGCCGTCGAGGACAAAAATGATCCGGCGGTCGATGGACTCAAGAACAATCGCCTTCGCTTTGCGGGTCCGGCGTAGGACATCGGCCTTTGTCGCACTAACCCGCCCCTTTTCCGTCTGACGGTAGCGTGCTTGGGGGGCCCCTTGGTAAGCAGCGATCACGGCACGACCTCTGTCCGATTGCCGGTAGCGCTTAAGCGAGGCTGTCGTCGACACGCGGCCCGCATCCGTTTGGCGCCAGCGTCGATCCCGTGCACGCGCTTTTGCGCGCCCTCTATCCGATTGGCGGTATGCGACCCGCACACACGGCCGACACAAATCGGCGTAAGCGCGTGGCCGACCGCGCCGCTGGACCGGTTCCACCGGTTGCTGACAGCGTGTACAAGGCGCAGGATTCATGATACTTAGCGGCTTCTAAGTGGCACTCTTTGCTATCCCGGGTTTACGCGTGCAAGCGGCCGCGTTGCGCTCGGGGGGCAAGCGCACCTTTGCATTACCCGATCCCGGCCCCGATGCGACCGACGCCGAGGCGCTCTTCGAGGAGTTTCGCGCACGACGACGAGAGCTGTCGGGAGAGCGACGCTTAGTGCTGGCGGTCTTCATGGGCGTGTTACTCGACCTCCACCGCTACCCACGCGGGACCAGACCGTACGCCCTGGCGTGGCAATGGATCATGGATGACCGGGAAGACTGGCCGCTCGCGTTCCGGCCGGCGTGCGCGGTGCTGGACCTCGACGCCGGGGCCGTGCGCCAGCGGGTGTGCGACGCCCTCGCGGTGGGGGCCCCGTGGCTCGGGACGCTCAAGAGCCGCGGGCATGTGTACCGCGGGCGGACGGCGCCGGCGCTCTCCGTGGCGTAGCTCATACTCTCTTAGACTACTGCCGCGCGCCGATAGTGTCAAGAAGGTTACTATCGGATAGTTGCGTATCGCGTCGGCCTCTGGTACAGCCTCCGGCATGCCACGCGACGGCCGCCGCCAGCTCCCGAGTAACATTGTCTATCGCAGCATCCATGCCGCTGGCGGGCCCGGGGCGCTCGCGCAGGCGCTCGGGATTTCGCTCCAATCCCTGGCCCGCTGGCGGCGGGAGGGCCGCGTGCCGGATGCGCGAATCGTCCTCGAATGGGCGGCCCTCGTGCACCCGGGCGCGCCCGAGGCGCAGCTCCGGTTAGCGCGGCGGCTTGCTGGGCTGCCCGCGGGGACGAGGCGCCCAGCGGCTCAGGATCGGGGCTAATCGCTCACCGCCGGTGCGAACCGCAACCCAATCTTCGCAGATTAGTTGGACCAGATCGTTAAACGACCGGCGTTCCTCGAGCGCGGCCTTGCGAAGCGCGTTATCGAGCGGGCGACGGAAGCGCATGTGCCGGGTGACGTAGCTCCGTGGTGGCTGTGGTGGCCGTCCCATGGTTTTCTGCGCGTAGCGGAGCCGTTTTCGGCGTTCAATCTGGCCGTTAGAAACCCTTTTGGGCATGTATCATGCGTAATCCGGGTTGACAGCTTTTGACAAGCACCGTACAAGCGCCGACGCACCGACGCGGTAAGAGATGGCAGGTCTGCCAGTAGACTCAGCGCAGGGGCGGTGGGGAGGAGACGGACGAGGGACCGGCGCGCAAAGGGGGCCAGCAATTCGTGCGAGTGGCGCGGCACGATGATTTCCCGCTTCCCACGGTCGAGGCCGTGTCGCGCTTACCACACCACGTCCTCGCCGGCACGGTCATGCAGCTCGCGGCGTTGACGATGGCCGTCGGCGCACGCCTCAAAACGGATGGGCAGTCAACGGCACCTGATGCGACCGACGCCGTGTCAAAGGCGGAGGCCGTGGAGCTCTTGAAACTCAAGAGCGACCGCTGGCTGCGCAGCCCGAAAGGGAAGCAGCTCCGGTGCGCGCATCGCATCGGTGGGGAATGGATGTACTCCCGTCGGAAGATTGCCGCCTTTCACCGTGGTGAGCCGGTCACATGAGCCGACGACAGCGCTACGGACTCGGCCGGATCTTCCGGCACAGTCGCCACGGCGTGCCGTACGGCAATTACGTGGTCGAATTCTTCGTCCGCGGCGTGCAGCATCGCGAAAACAGCGGCACGCGTGCCGCCCAGGTGGCGTTGCGCATTCTGAAAGCTCGGTTGGGCGAGCTGGCCGCAGGCCGCCCACCCGCCCCCCAGACCCGGCAGGTGACCGTCGAGCGGCTGTTTCACGACTTGGACGCGCGCTATGCGTTCGAGGAACGGCCGACGCGAAAGAACCTGCCGGGCCACCGGGCGGCGTGGCACACGGCGCTCGGCCCGGGACGGCTCGCGGTGGACGTCTCGACCGCCACGCTCGAGCGCTGCGTTGACGCGTGGCGCGGGCACGTCAAGCCGGCGACCATCAACCGCCGCCTCGAGGCACTGCGCCGGGCGTATCGCCTCGGGGCCCGGGTGACACCGCCGACCGTGCTGCACGTCCCGGCCTTTCCCCCGAAGCTCCGAGAGGACAACGTCCGCGAGGGATTTTTCTCCGACACGACCGTGGTGGCGTTGCTGGATCATATCCGCGCGGGTGACCCCGTGTTGGCGGATTTTCTCGAGTGGTTTTCCTGGCTTGGCATGCGGCCGGGCGCGATTCGCGACCTCGAGTGGCCGGCGGTGGATCGCGAGACCAGTGCGCTGCGCCTCGTGCGGGGCCAGCGGGCGAATAAGGGGAAGCCACGGTGGATCCCGTTGGCGGGGCCGCTCGCTGCCATCATCGAGCGGGCGTGGGCCCGCCGCGTCGCGTACGCCCAGGAGACCGGGCGGCTTGTGCCATGGGTCTTCTGGCGCCGCTACGTCGGCCAGCCCCGTCCGGGCCTGGTCGCGGGCGACCCGGTGCGCGTGGTTGACTATCGCAAGGCGTGGCGCAGCGCGTGTCGCGCCGTCGGGTGCGACGGCGCAATTCCCTACGACCTGCGTCGGACGGCGGTGCGCAACCTCAAGCGCGAGGGCACGGACGACTCGACATGCATGGCCATTACGGGGCACAAGACGCGCAGCATGCTCGAGCGCTACCACATCGTGGACGATGCGACGGTGGCGGCGGCACTGGAGCGGACGTTTGCGGGGCGGGGGCCGAGCGAGGCGGCGGATCTGCGGCGGATCTTGCCCGGCCCGGGACGGCAGCAACGGGCGGGCGGTGGCCGGAAGTCTGCGAGTAAGCGGCAATCG
>Ga0126384_10000078_pt1 | contig 39186 bp, 31 predicted proteins | sample PanSoiMetPlot_36_FD_92543 | JGI IMG/M metagenome (GOLD analysis project Ga0126384, IMG submission 92543) | Tropical forest soil microbial communities from Panama - MetaG Plot_36 | ecosystem: Environmental > Terrestrial > Soil > Tropical forest > Bulk soil | place: Panama | collected 2016-02-17 | reverse complement strand
GGCGCTACCGCTTCCTCTTACACCACTCCTGCGACCACCACTTCCGACAGCGGCTCTACTTTCTCCGTGGTCGTCTCTAACTCCGCAGGTTCAGCTACCAGCAGTGCAGCGACGCTTACCGTGGATTTGGGAATTCAAAAGACCTATTCGACGACATTTACCCTAACTGAGAATCCCATTTTTGAAAGCGGAAACTGGGTCAATGGTGGTACCACGGGACTAGACTGGAGTAACGTACAGACTACGGGAGGAGTGAAGGCGTGGGGTACGCAAGTTCCCTCGGGCCCTGGATTCAATGATTCCGTCGCCATTCTCACCGGTACATGGGAAACGAATCAGCTGGTGCAGGCCACTACCCTGTTTCAACCAAGCGCCACAAACGAAGTAGAACTCTGGTTGCATGGCTCAATTTCCGCCCACAACACCACCGGATATGAGATCACCTGCTCGCTCGGCTATGCGGGAATTGCGAAATGGCTTGGACCGCTCAATTCCTTCACTTCCTTAGCATTCAACAACGGCGTCAGATGCTCAAACGGGTCCATACTTAAAGCGACCGCCACTACCATTGGCAGCGCGGTCACACTGACTGTTTATGTCAACGGAGTGCAGGTTATACAAGTTACGGATTCAAGCGGCGCTTACACAGGCGGCGCACCAGGAGTTGGTTTTTGGATCGGAACGGGCGGAAATAACAACGACGCAGGGCTCGCCGGTTTTTCAGCGCAGGATAATTTTACGGCTTCCCCAAACATCTCCAGCACAATGCAAGCCAGCTTGGAGCAGAGCGCGGCTATCTCAGCGACAAGAACAATCGCAGTTTCGACCGATACGGATCAAGCTGTATCACCAACGATTACCCGCCAGCCGACAAGCATGTTGGCCGTGACAGGATCAGCCGCAACATTCAGCGTGCTTGCTGGCGGCACAGCTCCTCTCAGCTACCAGTGGCGGAAGAACGGCTCCAACATTGCTGGCGCCACGGCTGCCAGCTATACCGCCCGTCCGATCACGGCAACGGACAACGCTTCGGTTTTCGATGTCGTCATCACCAACTCGGCAGGCTCGGTCACCAGCCACGCGGCAACACTGGCCTTGAGTTCAGGGACTCAAAAGACTTACTCGACTACGTTCCCAACCAGTGAGAACTTTATCTCTGAGAAAGACAATTGGATTAACGGAGCAGCAATCGGGCTCGATTGGGCAAATGTGCAAACTTTCTCGGGTCTAGCTTTCGGGACGCAGTCAGGTAGCTTTGAAGATTCAGAGGCCGTGCTTGCCGGCAACTGGAGCCCCGACCAAATGGCTCAGGCAACGGTGCATACCATTAACCAGAATGGCAATATCTACGAGGAAGTAGGATTGCTCGTCCGCTCAACGATTACCGAACATAGCGCGACGGGATACAAGTTCAGTTTTCGCTGCACCAGTGATGGTTCACAGTATGTACGCATAATTCGTTGGAACGGTCCTTTGGGTAACTGGACAGAACTCGGCAGTCAGATTGGCCCCGGACTACAAAACGGTGATGTAGTGAAAGCCAGCGTCATTGGCAACACCCTTACTGCGTACATTAATGGAAAAGCAATTTTGTCTGTAACAGACAACACGCTTTACCGAGGAAGCCCCGGCATCGCTTTCTACAATCAGGGCGGCACATTAGTGAACAACTCGGATTTCGGCTTCACTAATTTCTACGCAGCCGACCACATCGGAACAAATAAAGAATTCCTCAAAAACACAAACTGATTGCGAAGATTAGCGGCGGGAGCGATCAGACAACCTAAGCAGTGACGTCCAAACTACGGGTTTTGAAAGTCGGCTTTTGCCGAGAAGCTGGAAAAACCGAAGATACTCCAGGTGGAATCCTGATCGTTGTAGAAGCCGATACCCGGGCTACCAGAAGTGAATGGGCCCGCGGCACCTCCTGGGCTGCAATTCTGGCCGACGTCAATGGCTCGCGCGATTTGCGCTCCGTTCTTATACATCGTGATGATAGTAGGATTCGTACCTGTTACCTTAGCCGTGAGCACATCCCCATCCACGGCATATATAACCGGTGTCGACGAGTCGATATTACAGTATCTACCGTTCGGCCCATTCCACCGCGCAATATGACAATACGGAGCTACGGGCATAACACTGCAATAAGCTTCGTAACCCGTAATGCCGTCGTTGGAAATGGTGGCCCTCAGGCGCAATTCGACTTCACGACAGCATTGTCCAGTGGGAGTAGTGGCGATTCTTACTACGCCGGACACAGTCTGATCAGGTCCCCATAGGCCGGCCAAGATGGCCGTCGGATCGCCAAATTTAGTGGGCTCGCTTACGCCGAATGCGAAATTTTCTTTCGTTTGAACGTCACCCCAAAGATTGCGGCCTGCGGACTGTCCTCCGATCCACTTTCCGCCTTCTGATATGGGGTTCTCCTGCAAAGGAAATGCGGTATTGTAGGCATTTCGCGATGCAGAAGATCCGGCTAATTGTGGCGGTGTAGTAGGCGAGGAACAAGCAATCGCCTGAAAAATCAAAAATGAAGACAAGATGGCGCCGGAAGTCTTGGGAACTAGTTTGGACTTCGAACTCATTTGCTTTCCCTGGTTTAGAAGAGCCAATTCCAGGTCAAAGCGCCAGTTTGCGGCCATAAAAAGCTTCCGCATAACCGCTGGGGGCATTGCATTCCATACCTCGCAACCGGAGCATTGAGAAGAATGTGTCCGGCTGGAACCAGCGCTTCGTTCGCTGAGAAACGAAAGTGTCCATGAGAAATTGAACTTTTTTATTGCACAAATCGGAATCCAAAGGCACAAAGACGCCGGGACGCCCGAGATCACCGTCATATTTGGGAATTTCGTACTCCAGAATCAAATGATCGCGAAACGTGTTCCAGGTCAGTTCTGCCAGAATGCGATGGTCCTGATGAGCGTCTTCGCGATTATGGGTGAATATCAAGTCAGGGTTGACTTGTTTCAATTCTTCAAACGCCTCCTTTACATCTGCACCGTAGAAAGGCAAGAATCCGTCCCGAAAATCTCTAAGCAAAGGTCTTTTTAGGTTGTTCGCTCCCGCAAATAAGCAGGCGGCTTTTTGGGCTTCTTCCGCGCGGACCCCAGTAGCGCTAAATACGACCCAGTGAAACACACAATTGGGAAACTCTTCGGACAGCCGGAGGATCGTGCCTCCACAACCAATTTCAATATCGTCTGAGTGAGCTCCCAAGCATAGGATGCGCACTGGGGCATTGGCATCCCAAGGAAATTTCAGCGAGTCCATTGGCTTCCGCTCGGCAATGAGGATTTGGAGCTGGATGAAGCAATCTGATTCACTTTCCAAACCTCCCACGGAGCGACGCCGGAGCCCCATAGGTTTTCAAGTTGCTGCTTGTCCTTGAATGTATCCATCGAAGCCCAAAACCCGTCATACGGGTATCCAATTAATTGTCTTTCGCCGATAAGGCGTTCAAATGGGCCGTTCACCAGTTCTTCTTGATCGCGAATGAAGTCGAAGATTTTCGTCTTGAAGATGAAGAACCCGCCGTTGATGCGCACCGAACCATTGTTTATTGCATGAATTCCAGAAACCAAATTGCTTTCGCCTTCGTGCAAAGAAACCAGGTGATAACTTAGGTTCGGCCGGACTGCGAGGAAGCTAGCTATCTTGTTTTGTTGATGAAAATGGTCCAGTTGCTGATGGAGAGGGAGGTCTGTCAGTCCGTCACTATAATTGGCAAAAAATTCTTCTTCGCCTGCGAGGTAGCGTTCCACAGCTTTTAAGCGTTGGCCTATATTAGATTCGATGCCGGTGTCTGCAAACGTAATTCGCCAGTCCTGGATATCACTGTTGAAAAGTTCAAGCTTCTTTCCCCCGCGAGACATGACAAAGTCGTTGGAGGCACACTCGTTGTAATTCAGAAAATAGTCCTTGATGGCGTCAGCGCGATGACCGAGGCACAGAATAAAGTCTTTGTGGCCAAAATGGGCGTAGTACTTCATGACATGCCAAAGAATTGGCCGGTAGCCTATGTTCACCATCGGTTTGGGGATGGTCTCTGAATAATCCCGAAGGCGCATGCCAAGTCCGCCACAAAATAGAACAACCTTCATTTGCTTACTCCTCTTGCTGGTTTTTGTTAGATTGACTCGTGCCCAAAACAGGGTCAGAGCTGCACGAATTGACCATGTTCCGGGTCATCATTAGCGACGTCACCCGATTCAAGTCTGGCTTCAGCCGATTCCGGTTTGCGTTTAATAGTCTTCACAGTCTTCAGTGCCCATGCGTGGCTCATCACCCAATTCTCAAGAGTTCGTTTTGGATTGAGGAGCAAATCAACCAGGTTCGCTACCATGGCCAAAACTAATCTAACGGGTTGAAACGGATAGCCGATCTCCTTGAGCCTTTTGATGTGGTAATCCCAGAACTTCTTTTCTCTTAAACTAAACGCACTGACCGCCAAGAACTTATAGTAGTCGGCAATCATTTTCTTTAGCCGCCAGGCGAGTTCTTCGGCGGTCAGATACCACTGACCATATTCAATAAGATCCCCAATCTGCGATGACAGATACGCATTCAAGTTCTTCGAAGTAGCGGTGATTTGGGCCTGATGTACACGCTCGTAGGACAAGACTTGGTGCACAAAACCAAAGTCAGAATTTCGCAAATTCTTAAGGCATGCGCTGGTGTCCGCTTCTGCGGTGGAGTTCGGATAAAACAATTGCTCTTTTCTTACCAAATCGGCCCTGTAGAGAATGGAAGTTGGTGTGCCAAAAACATAGGGCCCATTCATTAGCCAGAGGCGACAGATTTGGTGCCCTGGTATAACGGAACTTGGATAAGGGAGGCCGGCCCACTTAATACGCCAGTTTCTCCAGTCGGTTCCTACGCCGCTCAACTGATAGGAGCCGACAATTCCAACAGAAGGTTTAGCTTCGGCCAGATCAACCATCTTTGTAATGCATTCGGAGAACAGCCAGTCGTCGGCGGAAACAACCTTGCAGTACTTGGCCTCGGAGGAAATCAAGCTGAATGCCTTGTTATGGTTGGAAATTATGTCCAGAAGCTTTTCATTGCGATGAACACGGATCCGTGGGTTTGCTTTAGCGTATCGATCGATAATTTTCGGTGTTCTGTCCGTGCTGCAGTTATCGACAATGATGTATTCCCAGTTCGGATAGGTTTGGGCCAAAACGCTCTCAATGCAATCGGCCAAATAGCCCTCGCCGTTATATACCGGGGTGACCACGCTGACCAAAGGCTGCTTCTTGTCAATCATTCGCGTTTCTCCTATTTGCATGTGCGTCCTTCATCGCCAAGGAGAGCGAAATCCGCTAAGGGTGAGTATAGGAAATGTTAGGCACAGTGCCTGAATGCTCCGCAAGTGCCAGAGCTTTTTGCGCAGCCTGCTCACCGCTTTTGAAGCTTTCGTCGGTCCACATGTAGGCCCACTCACCGTACCGACCGCAATAGGCAATTCCAAGTTCATCCAGGTAGCCGTGTACAGTTTTGAGGGCAGCCGTCCGATCGAGATCAAAAATCACGTTTGCAAATGGGACCAACATCGCTTTCTTGCAAAGTATCTGGTCGTCGTCCCGAAGGAGTCCGCACCTTCGAAGATCTGTTATGACAGGCTCGATCCAGTCGCTCGGGGAATTGGCCAACGGTCGATATTTGCTGGAAAAATAGACTTCCGCCTGGATGCTCCCGGTGCCTTCGGGGGCGTTCGAGGAAGAAAGCATGTGCGGGAAACCCAAACGCGTAAAGCAATAGTCATCGTCATAGAAGTAGGTCATATGCGCACTGGAGATGTCCTGGCGATTCACTCCGATGTTGACCAATACCAGTGTGGAGCAGGCCAGAACGGCGGCTGCGTCGATCACGTCTCGAGGCGCTCCTTGAATCATGGGGATCAAGTCGGTCAATGGCACCGAAGAAACCAACGCGTCGTAGTTCGCAGCTGATCCATTCGAAAAAACCAGTTGTCTTGCCCGAGGATCGATAGACACGAGTTCGTGATTCAACTTCAGATTTCCGAGGGGCACGAACTTTTTCAGGTACGACGCGAAACCGCCATTTTTTGGGTAGCGGAAGTGCGTGATGTAGTGGATCTGAGGGGCGGCGGTGGAAATCGCGCCACGCAAAACTTCCTCCAGACTTGGACGATAAATTCGGGGCCCAAGCCAATCCGTGGTCATATTCTCCGCGGAGGTCAGATGGTACTTACGCGTGTATTGCATCGGAAAAAGCTCGGCGAATGTGCGACCGAAGCTGGCGAGCAGCCAATCTGCGTAGTTCAGAATGGGCCGCTCGGGAGTTTGACGTTCCTCGATGAAATCATTGAGGACTTTGATCACCACGTCTTCGGGGAGACCGCGAAGATGAAGCTGAACGGGATGCGTAGGCCAGTAGCCGCGCCAGTAGTTGTTCAGATTGATTTGGATGGTTTCGTACTGCTGGTCAACGCTGTCAGCGAAAAGGTCCTGAATCCGGGGATCCTTGGTGAAGGAGATGTGCGGCCCCATGTCAAATAGGAAGCCGCTTTCGAAACGAAAGGAGGCCGTGTGACCACCGCAGTACTCATTTTTGTCGTACATGGTGGGTGTGACACCTTCGGCATGCAGCCTGTAGGCGGCGCCGAGGCTGGCCATTCCGCTTCCAAGAACTACAACATTTCGGTTGGACATGAGCGATTCTTCCTCCGTCTAACGCTTCCATCCTGGACTTCAACCTGGTTTCACATCCCGCCAGAGGCGCAGCCAACGCCAAGGCGGACAAAACTATACTTCTCGTTAAGCCTGTTCAAGCGCCTCGTAACGCTCAATCTGCTGACACGTCAACCGCCGCAAATCGCTTCCCGCCTTAAAGCCTAGGTACCATTCGGCAATCCAATCAAGGGCCTGCCCTAAGGGAAGCGCCGGGCGCCAATTCAACAGTACTTTCGACTTGGAGGCATCCAGCTTCAGGAAATGGGCTTCGTGCGGATGCCGCGCATGGTCTTGATTCCATTCAGCTCCCTGGCCCCAAGAGGCCGCAAGCTTGTTGGCAATCCAAGAAACGGGTTTGGCATCGTCGTCGGCTGGACCGAAATTCCAGGCGGAAGCGAACTTAGGACCGTCCTGACTGAGACGCTCGGCAAGCATCAGGTAACCGCGTATTGGTTCCAGCACGAACTGCCAGGGCCGAATAGCGCAAGGGTTGCGAATCAAACAAGATCGTCCATCAAGAAATGCCCGAATGAGATCTGGAATGAGTTGGTCGGCCGTCCAATCGCCACCGCCAATTGCATTTCCCGCCCGTGCACTAGCGACAGCAACGGCGTGTTTATCGAACGTTTCAGCAGGAAAAAAAGAATCACGAAAAGCGGATGTCACGAGTTCCGCGCACGCCTTGGAATTTGCGTACGGATCGCGACCACCCATGGCCTCGTTCTCGCGGTAGCCCCAAACAAACTCGCGATTCTCATAACACTTATCGCTCGTTACATTGACCACAGCGCAAGGCCGCTTGAGCTGACGTATGGCTTCGAAGAGATGCACCGTACCCATTACATTCGAGGAGTAGGTCTCAATCGGTTCATCATAACTTCGGCGCACAACCGATTGCGCCGCCATATGAATGATTACATCGGGCCGGGAATCGGCCAAAGCGTCTTTCAAACGAGTGAAATCACGGACATCGGCTATGATCGTTTTTATGCTGGGCGCTATGCCCGCTTGATCAAACAGATTCGGCTGTGTTGGCGGCTCGAGAGAGTATCCAGTTATGTTGGCGCCCAATGCATCCAGCCAGAGGCACAACCAGCTACCTTTGAAGCCGGTGTGACCGGTCACGAATACGTTGCGGCTTTTCCAAAACAAATGATTAAGCATGTGCAAAATTAAGCCATCAGTAATTCGTCATCCGAAAGCAAAGAAATCGGGCGGCAAACAAGGTCACCTTATACTCTTTCTTTGATCATCTGCGCAAACTCGGGCGCGGGAAGATTCCAGCGGGTGTTCTGCTCTCGCCAAATCGTTTCCGTCAATTTGGCGGCAGGCAAATCGACATCATCAAACGTGATCACGCAATCCTTATGCACTTCACGCCGCATGACACAACCTTCCGAAAGCGCGATAGGTAGGGCAGACAAGGCCCGCGCGGGCACTACATTTTCAATTAGTCCGTAGGAGCAAAACCCCCCGATGCCGTCGAGGCGCTCGCCGGCACGGAGAGCCCGTTTAGCAAACGCAATCACTTCACAAACGGGACCACCAATAGGCGCAACAGTGGGGTCGCGGAGCTCGACTGCACGGCCAATTGTCGACGCAATTTGAATATGTGGAAGGTGAAAAGGTGTATAGAAAACGTAAAACGGTCCATCGCCAAGCTTGTAATAAGCGAGTTGAGTTTTCTTGAGAGGCGACTCTTCATGAATAACAACAAATGCACCAGTATAGGGCGCGGCACCGAGGGCATAATCCACCAAACCGGTGGCCAGCATCTGGTCAGCGGGCAACAAATTTCCGATCTCACGCACATCCTTGCAGGCAGGTCCAAACATCCCGCGCCGACCGGCCTGAAAACCAGTGGCGTTCGCCAAAACGGCCGCTTCCATGGATAACTTTGTGGAGTCCGCGAAGGACGTAACCTTCTTCACATCTTGGTCATTCTTCTCAGCGAAGGCACGCTGAGTGTCAGGATTCCGATAGTGATCCACCATGCCTTTCAGGTTTCCGGCAGCTACAGGGCGCAAACCGAGAGAACGGAGATACCGAAGGAGTGTCATTGCCACTCCAGGCTCGTCGCCATCTGTGTGGGTAAGCACCACTCCGGCACGATCTGCCTTTTCCTTGAGGATTGGACCAATAAAGGAGTCGAGCTCAGCATTCACGAGCACGACATGTTTGCCGTGATCGAACGCTCGCAAAGCAACTTGGGCTGCGGGTTCCACGGTGCCGGTCACTTCGACGATGAGATCCACGGAATCGCTGTCGCACAAAACAGAGGGATCGTCAGTCAAAACTGGTATTCCACGGCGAATCTCGTTTTCCGCCTCCCGCGCAGACGAGACTCGACTCCAAACCTGAATCCCAGCCTCCCGAAACGCCCTCTCGGCATGTGCGGGAGTGCGATTAGCAATGGCAACGAGGCGGATGCCCGGCACTGGCGTACCCAGCTGCAAAGCGATGGCGCGGCCTGTTGCGCCGGCACCAACCATTCCCACGCGAATGTAATTGCCATTTGCCTCGCGTTCGAGCAAAGAGGTATCAACGTTCATTTACCCTCCGCCTTGTGAAAGAGTGGCCAATTGCGATCCTGATCGGAAACGACAGTCGCAGCCAGCGGCCACCGGATTTGGAATGCAGGATCATCGAAGCGCACTCCGTAAGCCGCCGCGGGATTATAGAACTGTGAAGTCAGGTAAAACATTTCAGTATCATTCTCAAGTGTTTGATAACCGTGACCGCATTGTTCAGGAACGTAAAGCATCCAGCCGTTGTCGGCACTTAGCTCGGTCCCGTACCATCTCGCGAAAGTCGGTGAATCAGGTCTTAAATCGAGAACGACATCAAACATAGACCCTCTGGTGCAACGCACTAGCTTCGCTTCTGGAGAGGGCTTCACCTGGAAGTGCATGCCCCGTACGGTGCCTTTGTGAACGCTGAGCCCCATATTTGCCTGGAGTGGTGCGAATTTAAGACCTCGCTCCTCAAACTCGAGGCTACACCAGGCCCTGTAAAACCGCCCGCGCTGGTCTTGGTGAAAACTAGGCTTAACTAACCAGGCTCCGGAGATTCCTGTCTCAGCAAAATCCATTCTAGTCATGCTAGCTCAAAGATTACGGAGGATCCGTGTGTAGCTCTGCTTCTCTAGGACAATCGTGCTGCGATTCAGTCCCCTACCCGTGTCTCTAAAAGCTCGCAAGTTCTGACACGGCCCGAACTCTTCGGCAAAGCCAGACAAACAGTCACGTTGGGAGAGAAGTGTGTCTCACGGCAAGCCTGGCCACGCCATTAAGTAGTCGCTTTCGGACAAGCTACCGCAGCAAACGTCCCAAAACGACACTTTGGACGCTAGAAACGGAGCAATCAGTATGCCATTTTCGTCCCCGGAAATAAGAGGGCGGGACGGGTATCTGCATCGTAAGGCAATATAAACAAACCACTTATCGGAATTGCTTGGGCTGCCCTGGTAGAATGAGCTGAATTAGCCCAACTGGCATGGGAAATTGCTTTCTCACTCGAGGCAAGAGGGGGGCTATGTGCCGTGATTACCGCCGATTACAGACTAGTTAAGCCCTACCATCCGAACTCTTGGTTGAGACCTTTTTCTTTAGGAAATACGGAAGAAGCAGGAATTCCGCAAACGACGGAAACGGATCATCCCACGAGAAGACGGATTCGGTCTTTGCACGGCTAATCGACTGGAGATATTCACCGAAGTTCAAATGGCCCTCGAGCATGTCCTTGAAGGCGGTCGGAGTGTCAGTCAATATCCGAAGCCAGCCGACACCAGACTTCGCTCTGCTAGGTTCAGTCGGATAGCCCAACTGGTCTGCAAACAGCAAATAAGGAAAGTCTACGCCTGCGGCCAGGCCGAGGCCGTGAAAGCCCCAGGCGCGGGCGTTCACATCAAGCAATTTGAATTTGCCGTCGCGAGGATCGCGCTTGTACTCTACCTCGGCGATACCGTAGAAATTGATCGCTTTAAGAAAGCGAAGTGAGTCCTCCTCAATTTCAGGCAGTTCGGCCGTTTCTACATAGGTCGCGGCCCGGCCAAACTCGCGCGGATGCTGGCGCAGGCGTTTAGCGCAAAGTGTGCTGTGGGCTTTTCCGTCCCGGTAGAATACGCAGTAAGAAACCTGGCAATCGCCATCTCCGGGTATGATCTCTTGCATCAGGATCTCTTCTAGCTTGATTTTCTGAGATGCGGCCAGAAAAAGGTCGCGTAATTGTTCCGGAGTGTCTACACGCCAGGCTTTGTCGCCCGTGGCATAGAAGAAGTTTTCCTTGATCGCCGGTTTGATGGCCAGGGGGAGATATGGGTAAAGGGACTTCAACTGATCAGCGCTTTGGATGTACCAGGTTCTTGGCGCGGGAATGCCGAGCTCAGCCGCGAGCTTATAGGTATTCGCTTTGTCCCAGACAAAGCGAGTTGTTTCCCAATCTGGCGTAGTCACTCTGAAAAAACTGGCGAGCCGATCGAGCTGTTTAGAAAAAGCCATAACAGTTTCGTCGCGGGTCGGGAAGAGAACCCAATCCCGCAGATCGAAACGCCGGCCGACCTCCATCACCGCATCGACCGTCTTTTCCGGGTCGCGGATGTTTTCGACGCGCACCACACGAGTAGCGTAGCGTGAGTAGACCGAAATCGAATGCTGGTCATCGATGATACAAACGGGAATATTTCGTCGACCTAGGCTGCGTGCCACGGCCAGCCCTGGATGATCTCCCCCGATCACAAGAGCCCCAAGATCTTGTTTTCTAGGACCGGAAGGGGGGATTCGAGGTTCAAGTGACATTTATCAACTCAGTTTCTCTCCGTCATTGTCGATGCCTGTGCCTGGTCACGGGCAAACCTTAACCGAACAACTCGAGGGCCTGACTCGAGTAAACCCTGGTTCAGAATCTTTGGAGAATGGCAGGTAAAGATGGATGGAAGGTTAGGAAAATTCATATCGCAGATCCTCGCCATCCAATACAGCGTACGCTAGGGTCGCTCTCTCGCTCTCTGGGCCTTCGATTTTCCACCCACCTTCGCGCTGCACCAGTTTCATCTTGCTTCTCGCGCGCCACCAACGGTTCACTTCGCCGGGCAACGGAGCCCAAATTTGGTTGTGATCGATTATCTGGCGCAAATAATCGAGCAATTGGCAATAGACGCCGCGAGCTCGCTTTTCGATCAAGTAGTCCGGATGAGTGATGAAGCTGATCAGACCGTGATTTTGAATCAAAAGTGAGACTTGTTGTTTCCAAAGACCCAAAGAATAGTCGTTCAGGATGTGGAACATCGAATAATCTTGCGCGGCCGTGAGTGGGAGTTCAAGAATGTTGCCAACGAAGTAGGGCATGACCGTGCAACAACCACCACGCATGGGCTCGAGATGGGCTACGTTGGGCACAGACATGTCGTAGGAACATTCAAGCGACTCGTACCAATCTTGATTTCGGTACATTGCGCCAGCTCGGAAACCCTCAGTTTGGAATTTTCGGAAGTATTCATTTATGGCGGTGGCGCGCTGCAGGAATAACTCGCGGTCAACATAGAGACGTCCGTCGTGGTTTAGGTCATGAATATTAAATTCGAAATTGCGGCTCCTGATTTCCTTTACATAGTCATCTGTAAATTCGTATCGCCCCTCTGGAATTACCTGAAAGGAAGCAAAGATTTTTCGCGATTCGTCAAGATCCATCAGGTCGGAGGTGAAATCCCGACCGGAAGCCGTTTCGACATCATGCGTCATGATGAGGCAGCTGGACGCGTTGTTTGGCCAAAACCAAATGAAGGGCAACCTCTCAGCGCCTGCGGCCTTCATAGACCAGCGAAGCAAAGACGCGTGCAAGGAATCAACCGAGAGGTCGATCGGCCATGCGGGGAATTTTCTGGCTTTCCAATCGCGGAAGTATCGTCTTTGCAAATGACGGCGAAATGGAACAGGTAGTACTTTTCGAATGAAGTAATAGGATTTACGGACCCAATCATGACTCACGATCCTCGCATTGCCCTGCTCGAGGCTCTTGAGATAACGTTCACGGCGCAAATTCTCGACAACTTCACCAGGATCAAAAGGTATGTGCAAGAGCCCGTTTTCAATTCGAACGGCTCGCGAGGCATCGAGGGCAGTTGCCTTTTCAATGTCATCCGTGACGCCAGATTCTGACCGACCGAAGCAAATGATATTTGGACCCAGGGAAAAGAAACCCGCCTGCCCTGTAGGGGCATATTGCACTGAGAGTCCGCCGAAATTCTCGGGCAGCCGGTAATATTCAGACAAAGCTCGGATCATCATTGTTAGAAGCCGCTCCAACCAAAGACTTGACTAGTGCGCACACTTTTCAAGATGCGCGTCGCGCACATCCTAGAAGAGGCGGTTGGATGCCTATTTACACCACCAAGTTGTTCGAGCCATTGAAAGACAAATTTATCCGAGTCTGCGCACGCAAGGCGCAAATTCGCTAACCGATGTGACGATAGAGAATTCTTCCCGTCCAAGATAATATACTATTCGGTAATATAGTAAAAACTCGCTGGGCTGCCTTTAGCTTCCAGCCCGCAGGCAGATCGAATTTACGACTTTCCGGAAAACTCCAGTAAATTAGCCTCTCGCTGTGATCGGTAAAGTGATTCTTGAATCTAAGAAGCCCAAGATTGCTTTCTTCGGTTCGTCCCATATCAAACTGCGTAGCGTGATTAGCCTTCGCATCCTGCATAGCCCTCCAAAGCAGCCAGGGCATGGCCCCCAAGTGGTTGAAACGCGCGTCGGAACATCCGTACTTGTAGTAAACAACGTTTCTAAACCTTAGGTTAAGTATCGCGGCTACGGCTTTCTTCTGGTAATAGGCGACTCGAATATCGAGCGCCTCTCCCAGATAGTGAGTCAGGCTGCAAAACCATGAAAACGGAATAGGCGGCAGCCTCTGTCTTTTCCTAGTGATGACAAACAGGCCATAAAACGATTTCAGAAGTTCAAGAGAGTTGCCGTGGCTTTCGCACAAATTGACGCGATGGGCGTGGCGAATACGCCGTTGAACGGAATCCCTATGAAAGCTCTTCAAAATTCGATCGGTTTCGGGTCGAAGATCGACTGTGTGCAGAAAATAGTTGGCGATTGGCACGAAGGCACAGGCATTACACTCCCTGTGGAATCCGTCACTGATCGGACGCAATTCGAGATACTTCCAGCTTTGGCTCTTTAGGACTCCTTGCATATGGTTCACGATGGCGTACAGCTGAGAAGGCGATTCAAAGAGTGGATTGCAATGGTCCGAAAAAGGCAAGGACACCAGCCTGCGTCCCGTAAGCCAGCTATTGATTCCGCAGACGACAAAACCGCAATCCATTTCACTGCCGGGGGGCGAAGTCGTGAACGCCAATGGTTTGTAACCATAGGTCTCGCGGAGAGCGGCGAGCCATCCCGTGGTATGAAAAACTGACGCTTTGGGATGCTTTTCGATGAGTTTTCCCCACCGTGGATCTTCGATGGGGTCTATTTGATAAACCTTCATCTCAGCTCTTCAATAGTGGACACCGAACCAGAATTTGGCTGGCAGGCGGCAAGCAAACTGGCTCGTCATTTTTCCAAAGCCCTGCTATACGCGGCCAATAGCCCTCTTACGGAGTATTCCCAACTCAGTGCTTCCTGGACTCTTCTTTTGCCAAATTCTCCCATCGTGGTTCTCTGCTCCGGATCGCCAAGGAGCATAAGAATCTTTTCAGCAAAATCCTGGATGCCAATCAAGTTGTCTGCGTACAAGGAAGCACCCATGGCGCTAAATCTGCCTTCTTTCAAGTCAAACTGGACAATCGGCTTACCCAATGCCATGTATTCCATAATCTTGATCATTGTAGAGACATCGTTCATCTCACAGGGTTTGTCGGGATTAACACAAACATCGGAGGTAGAAAGGACTTCCAAAAGTAGCTGATCCGGAACTCTGCCCGTGAAATTCACAGTGTCTTGCAGATTCATTTCCTCTGCCATCCGGCGAAGTTCAGGCAGACCTGGTCCGCCTCCGACGCACGTGAAGTGAACATCGCGGCGGCCCAGATTCTTGATGTAAAGCGCGACCTGAAGCAAGAGGTCGAGGCCTTCCTGCGCACTCATATTGCCAACGTACCCGACCAGGTAAGGCTTCCCGTACTTAAGCGCGGGATTTGGAGGGACCGGACAAAAAGTTTTTAGGTCAGGCCCATTACGGACAACGAAGACATCCTCCGGAGCCAACTTGCCACGATTGACAGCGAGTTCCTTGTAACTGTTGTTGGTGGCCATCACGACATCGCTAAAGCGGTACGTGAGTTTTTCAAGAATGACGAGAATCTTGTAGAGCGTTGTTTGCTTTTCATATTTTGAGAGGTAAAGCTCTGGATTCGCGTCGTGGTGATCAAAAATGTATTTGACCCCAAAAAGCTTGAAAGGGAGGGCGACAAGGAATATATCATCGGGAGGATTACATCCCTGAATAATTTGAAATCCACGCCGAGCGAAGATCCACCAGGCATAGAGAAGTTCCCAAAGTAACGCGACAGCGTATTCGAAAATATATCCGGGAGCACTGTTGGCCTCTGGGGCCGCTGGATGGCGATAAATGTGCACACCTTCAAGGAGTTCGTACCCTTTGGAGTAGCCCTTCCCACGAGGGCAGAGAACAGTTACTTCGTAACCGGCCTCAGTCAAAGAAAGGGCTTCTTTCCAAACTCTGCCGTCAAACGGAACAGGCAGATTTTCGACAATGATCAGAACCTTGGTTTTCAAAGTTTGGAGCCTCGGAACTAAAGGAGCTGGAAGAGACCGGCCAGAGCAGAGAGCATGGTGGCCTGGCCCCAATGCAGAGTAGGCGTTTTGTTGACGATAGAAGAGGCGTATCGACGGTAGTAAAAGTAGCCCGAACTGTCTTGCATGTTGTCGAAGGTCCAACGAGCAACTTTGAGGGCGAGTTCGAGGTTTTGAGGATCCCGGTCATGGAAGAAGACCATAGTATCAATGGCCTGGGAAGAACACTGAATGTCAATGGGCAGGGTTTTGTAATTGTAGTAACGAGGAGTGCCGTCGGTCAGAAAGAAGGTCTTTTTCCAGTAGTCATAGCCCTTGTCCATGACATTCACGAACCGATCATCACCGGTGCTTTCGAGGTAGTACTTGAAGCAGTCCAAGACGTAAGCCGTGTGAAAGTTGTCCACCCAGTGAAGATTCTCCGGCTCTCCGTAATACCAAGATCCGTCTTCGTGCTGGTGATTGGCAGTGTATTGGAGCGATTTTTGCGCAGTTGCCAGATAGGACTCATTGCGCGTGTATGAATAAGTGCGGGCTAGAAGGCTGCCACCCAAAGTATTTGAATTGTGAACAGGCTTGACAGCATTCGGAATGTAACTCAGGCAGAGCGTGTCACCTTCGGGTAAGGTATCCAAGTCTCGAAGGATGTGCTCACAGGCGCTAACCGCCACTTCGAGGTATTTCTCTTTTCCAAAGTGAGAATAGCCATCGAGAAAAGCGTGACCGATCAAAGATGTCCAGACAATCGTCGGAACACCTTTTGGCAAATAGAAGCTACGAGATTGATAGTCAAAGTGGTTCCCCCAGCAAGCCCCTGAGTACCCCGGCGATTTGTTTTCGATGAGCCATTGGAGGGCGTCTTCGGCTTTCTTATCCCAGGAGCTGTCTCCGGTGGCGTCTTTAAGGCGCATGAAGCCCCTCGCTAGAAAGCCCATCCCTTTCGTGGAGTGGCTTCTGGGAATTCCAAGTAGTGGCCGCAGGTTAATTGGGAACCTTCTTACACCCTGCTGCAGAACTGTTCTCAAGAATTTCGTTTCAAACGTGAGTGGGCGGACGAATCTTGCATTGAGGCCGTCAAAAGTGTCATAGCCCCGGTAATCGTTTTTCTCAAGCCAGGAAGATAAGCGGTCGATTGCCTGAAAAACCTGGTCTTTGGAAATGATCCCGGCGTCCTGTTTGGAGAGTTCGCTACCAGCAAATTCCTTCGTACTTGCCATTTTCGCTCCTGCGATTTGTGATTCGAACGAAGTCCACCACCCGCTGCCCTTCTTCTAACCTTTCCCAAACGCCGTCAAACTCCGGATCTTTGTTGCCGATTACAATGGTTTGAGCGTGTTGCAAAACGGCATCGATACCGTTCACCATTAGCTTTGAAATATGAGGAATGCGGTTGAGGATGAAATCCCTGTTGGAGCCCACCAATTTTGCCAGGTTTACGTTTTTGTCGTAGATGCGAAGGTCGTAGCCTTTTCCGATGAGACGCTCAATTACCTCAATCATCGGGCTCTCTCGGAGATCATCCGTTCCCGCTTTAAAACTGAAACCCAAAATGCCAATTCTTGCAGGACCTCCGTCCATGATGAGCTGCAAGCCTTTGGCAATTTGCGATTCGTTGCTGGGCAGGATAGAAGTCATGATGGGCAAGGAAAGATCCTGCGATTTAGCTTTATAAGCCAGAGCTCGCAGATCTTTAGGCAGACAAGAGCCGCCAAAAGCAAATCCAGGCATGAGGTACGCAGGAGAAATATTTAGTTTCTTGTCCTGGCAAAAGATCTTCATCACGACATGGGAATCAATCGAAAGCGCTTTGCAGAGATTTCCTATCTCGTTGGCAAAGCCAATTTTCAAGGCGTGCCAGCTATTGTCGACATACTTGACCATTTCTGCAGTCTCTAAGTCTGTGCGGATTAAAGGAGCATCAAGCTTTGAATACAAAGAAGCTAAAAGGTCACCGCTGGCTGTATCGAACTCTCCGATTACGGTTTTGGGCGGAAAATTGAAGTCTTTCACAGCCGAGCCTTCTCGCAAAAACTCCGGGTTATTGCAGATCCCAAACCCATCACCCGCTTTCTTCCCGGAATACTCTTCGAGTGTGGGAATTACAATCCCGTGCATCGTCCCCGGCAAAATAGTGCTGCGGATAACGACGGTATGACGGGCGCTTTTGTGCTTCAGCGATTTTCCGATTAATTCGCAAACGCGTCTAATGTAAGTCAAATCAAGATTCCCGTTGGATTGGCTGGGCGTACCCACACATACAAAAGACAATTCCGTTTGACGGATGGCTTCATCCTGGTCGTCCGTTGCGTGAAGGCGTCCAGATTTGATAACCGCGGCGATGATTTCCCCGATTTCCGCTTCAATGATAGGGGTTTGACCCGCGTTGATGAGATCGACTTTGGCACGAATCGGATCCACACCGATAACTTGGTGACCGTCCCGGGCAAGACACCCAGCAGACACAGTTCCGACATAGCCCATTCCGAATATGCTTATTTTCAAAGCTCGCTCCTTAGTTCGGGCGAAATGATAGGTCAAACCAGAACCGAGGGCCCGTGCCCTAGCCTTTTCAACCTTAGTCCGCGTCCGCGGACCCTTTCCAAAACACTTCGATGGCACTTTCCGCACACTGCTCGAGCACTTGCCGAAACTCAGTTCCGCTTAGCCAGTGCTCTAGCGCTAGACCCTGTTCGCAGTCAACTGCGTAGTTAAATTTCCCTGCAATTGAAAGAAGCGTGAGAATCTCAACGCACTGTAAGCCTTCAGACCTGAACTCGGGCAAATTCACTTCAAAGGATACGTAAGGGACGGGGCGCTGTAGGCCTCGAATTACATTCAACTCATAACCCTCAACATCTATCTTGATAAATATCGGAGTGCCGTGCTCTGCAATCAACTGCTCGAGCGTTGTTGATTCGACTGTCTTTTGTCTTGTAAAATCCAAGCCACAGTGTCCATATGTTTGCCGCGCTTTGTTTCCCTTGAGTGCGGACGCCCATTTCTGACTCAAGGTATTTACGGCCGATCCAGGCCCATCAATCCACATAGTTTCCAAAGCACTTTTGTCGCTAACTGCTTTGCCCACAATGGTGACAGGCCTTTGAACAAGCCTAAGTCTTACAAATCTCTCTTTCAGTATCGATTGATTAGTCTCATCTGGTTCTACCGCAATTACTCGTGCTCCCAGTCTCAGAAACAAGTCGGTTTTGAAACCCACGTTTGCGCCGATGTCGAAGATAAGGTCGCCGCGATGTAAATCGGGAAGCAGGCGCCGATAGAAATCGAGCTGCTTTTGCCTAGCCAGAATCCAATGCCTGGCGGCTACCCGCCAGTAAAGCTCTTGGATAGCCGATGCCTTCAGCCTATGGTATAGGCCAGCCCGCTGTAACAGACTCTGAGCATACAATTTAGGCGATATCATTTCTCATTCCACATCCCGGTCCAGAAAGTGTGCATTCGAGAGACAAGGCTAGCGTGTGCGAGACATGTAGTCATTATCTGCTGGGGCGTGGCCGAAAGACCAACACAGTCGGGAAGCCCGGGGTGTCATACTGACGCGATTCGACGATGTCGAATTCGCGCTTAATCAAATCTATCTTTCTCTGCACGCGATATTTTATTTTTCCAGGCCGATGGTCTCCGGCGTAAAGTCTTACGACAAAGACCCCCTCTTTCTTCAGATGTTTAGAGTACTTATCGAGTATTTCCAAAACTTGACCGAAAGGAACGTGGTACAAGGACTCCCGAAACAGAATTACGCCAAATTCCTTCGTTGGGCTGTAACCGAGGAAATCCGAACAGACAAAGCTGTTCTTTCCGGAACGACCGTTTTCCTCTGTTCGCTTCACCGCCTTGGTAAGGGCCGCCTCAGAGATGTCAACTCCAATATAGCTCCGGTACGCTGCCGAGGATAATTCATTTGCTGTGTTGCCCGGACCGCAACCGAGGTCCAAAATATCCCCACCATTAGAAAATCTCTCGAGATGGGAATAAACACAGTCCCCAGCTGTGTTATCAATGAAATCCCACTTACCACTGGAAAAATCTTTGTCCCAAATTTTCTTTTTTATGCCAGTTGGGCCGTAGCTGGTAAGAAAGCCGCGGAAAAACGTTATGGTCCTTTGCAGTATATACATGGGCTATCTCCGGATATAGTTTAAGTGCTCAGGTGCTGACGATTTTGTTTTTGTTGCCAGCGATTTCGCACTGGTCAACCAAACTGCGTAGCGAAATTTGGATGAGCGATAACTAGAGAGTTAACAATAGCCTGCGTTTGCTAGCCACTTAGAATTGACTAGGTTGCAGTACTGATTGGCTTTAGTTTGAGACGTTACAGGGTCAAACGATACGCTCTATGTCCGCGCATCTTGTTGATATTTTGGACTTTACGGCCATTCGCGTAGCCCTTTTGGGGTTCTGCCCAACTTTGGGGCCCAGCGGATTTGCTTCCGCGGCTCGCTTTGAAGCCAACTCCTCCAATCCATTCAACCGTTCTTGTAAGTTAGGGTACAGGTGGGCAACCTGCTCGCAATTTAGACTCAAGGCCAGTAGGATTTGTAATGAGCTAAAAGCTACTCTCGAAGCGGTGCGGGAGTGAGTTAAATCGTGACTTTAGTGATGATCACTGACCGGATACCGCAAGATAAGGCCGATGACTTTCGAGTGCGTTTTGCGCGAGAGTCTTGTTTGCCGGAACGCTGAGGAGTCTTGATGAACATGATCCGTCGCACTCGTTTACTCCCATTCGTGAGTTTCTTGCTTTTGCTCGTACCTATTGCGAGCCAAGCGCAAGGGAGCGGATCCGTAATCAATGCCGCTACGTGCCAGCGTACGGATGTCAATGCAGTAATCAACGGACCTACACATGTTGCCAAGAATGGGGACACAATTCAAATACCAGCAGGTACTTGCACCTGGACTTCCGGTATAACCATTTCTGGTGTTGGTTTCACAATCGTTGGCACGGGAACGCCGAACACACTTCCTAGCCAATTCGGAGCAGGAACGAGCTCCACAATCCTAATAGACAGCGCTTCCGGTCCTCTATTTAGGGTGATCGGACTAACGTTTGGCCAGACAATGCGCATTTCGATGCTTAATGTCCAGCCCGTTTCTGGAGCAGCTGCCAATTCAGTTACTGCCGGGATTGCGTTCGTCGGGGTCTGTTCGACTAGCGGATGCCCAAGCATACGGGCGGACAACATAACTTTCCCGGTTAGCTGGGACGGGCCTCTATCCGGTGGCCTCTTTATTACAAACAACGTTTTCGGCGTCCTGGATCACAACACTGCTACTGGAGCTGGAGGCGTAGGACCACCGCTCGTACAAGTATCTCATTCTGCTTGGCAGGGAGTTGGAGACAATGGGGATAATTCCTTTGCCGCCGCTGACTCGTTTGGAACTGCACAAGCACTTTACATCGAAAACAACCTTCTAGCTGCAGTGCGAGGTACAGAGAATGACGTTGGTGACTCCGGTATAGGCGGAAACCGTGCCGTTTGCCGCTATAACAACATTAATCCGCAAGCCGGCTCTGGTGTGTGCTCGTCCCACGGCACCTCGTGGGGCGGAAGGCCTCGTGGAGTGCGTCAGATAGAAGTTTACCGGAACATAGTTGCTTGCCCTTTGTGCGACTCCGGTACGGGAGTGCTTAGCGGAACGGGACTTTTTTTCGAGAACAATTGGAGCGGGTCTTGGAACAAACTTGTAAGTTTGGATGTCCCGAGAACTTGGCATTCGATCTCTCCTTGGAACTACTGTGACGGAGCCAGCCCTTACGATCAGAACGATGGCACGACTTACAGTTCAGGAACTGTGACAGCCGGAGGAACAAGCACCTTCAGCGATTCATCCAAGACCTGGAGCACCAACCAATGGGCGGGCAGCGCGATGACAAGCGGAACGCCATATTCCGTTCACAACGTTACCCGAAACGCTGGTTCCGACATTTTGTCGAATACTGCCAATCAATACTCGTTTGCTGCAGCGCTTTACTTCAATTGGGCTGCGGCTGACAGTTATCAGATCTTGCGCGCAAGAGTGTGTCTAGATCAGCCGGGAAGAGGCCCCGGGGCTTTGCTTCAAGGGGCAACGCCCGTGTTGGTCAGTACAGGCAGTCCTGGCCCTGTAAATCAGGTGCCGGACCCTATTTATGAATGGGGCGACACACATTCAGGAGGTGGTGGTACTCCCATAGTATCAGCCTCCCCCAGATTGTTATCTAATCGCGATTTTTATAACGAAAACGCCAATCAATCGGCGCAAACTTCAACCACTTCTCCTTTCAATGGTGCCAGCGGAACAGGACATGGCATTCTTGCTAACCGACCCTCCACATGCACGGCAGGTGTAGCATACTGGGCAACAGATCAAGGCAACTGGAATCAAAGCGGCAGCGGGAGCCAAGGTCAATTGTACGTCTGCTCCGCGACTAACACATGGACCTTGAAATATACGCCCTATACCTATCCGCATCCACTTGTGACCGGCGCATCAACAGGCGGCGGTTCACTCAACCCACCGTCCAACTTGGCAGCGATTATCCAATAATTGCTGGCTCAAGATCGTCGGGCGGGGTGCAAGTAGCCGGCGATCCGAGAATATAGATCCTCGGTACTTTGCGCCTTCTGACCGATGAATACAGCAGTACGCGGCATCGAGTTCCCCGCCGTCGTTCGAGAGGGCTCTCTGCATTCGACGCGCAATTTCCTTTAGAGTTGCAGAAGAAGCAAGCCCTTGACCGCGTCCGTTTGATTGGAAATAACGAGGCAACCTCAACGAGGCAAGTTGTCCTAACGCCACGCGAATTCCATTTTAGGAAACGGAATTGGGACCAATCCAAGACATAGTCCTCTGGGCGACGAAGATTAGTTACACCATCTCTATCAAGGAATATGGCCGGCCCGTTGGGACCCGGATTTAGCTCAGAAAAGTATTCGCAGCAGGCAGCAGTGCCGTTCTACTCAAAGCGCTGTAAGAAGTGCCCGTTCCGTCTTCCTGTGACCGATTACTTCGCCGGCTCGATCATCAAGTTTTCGGCGATTTCACAGATTATGTGACCCGTTAGGATATGGCATTCTTGAATCCTCGGAGTTTCTTCGGAAGGAATGCAAATTGTGCAATCGGCCGCTTGCTTCATTTTTCCGCCGGACGCTCCCGTAAGTGCAACCGTAAAAATTGACTTCTGCCTAGCTACTTCCAATGCCCGGAGCACGTTTGGCGAGTTGCCACTCGTCGAAATGCCTACTGCGACATCGCCTGCTTGCCCTAGCGCTTCCATTTGACGCGCAAAGACGAGATCAAATCCGTAGTCGTTTCCAATAGCTGTGAGCGACGATGTGTTTGCATGCAGGGCCAATGCTGGCAAAGCCCTTCTTTCTTTGAGGTAGCGCCCGGTAAATTCCGCAGCCAGATGTTGCGCATCAGCCGCGCTTCCGCCGTTTCCGAAAAACAAAACCTTGCCACCTTTGCGAAGGGACGCAACGATTTGCAGTGCAGACTGAATAACCAACTTATGGAATTGATCGTTGCGCAAGAGCGCCTGTTTTACGCTGATGCTACCTTGAATCCGGTCGAGCACCAGAGTTGTTAGAGACTGTATATCTTCGGGTAGATTCATGTTTCTTCTAGAGTTGCCGATCAAGGGCCTAGGCGAATCTTTTTGGATTATTTTGCTTAACCGATTTCAGGAAGACTCGGCATGCGCTAATGCTGTTTGCGCAAACAGGTACCTCTCCGGCGTGCCAATGTCGATACATCGCCCTACATGGTGATACGCCCGAAGTCGCTTCCCCTCTCCGATCCATTTTGCAAACAACTGGGCTTCGAGAGATACGTGAACGCCGGGCTGTATCTCATTCAGAATTCGCTTGTTTGCCATGTAGACGCCTGCATTCACGTAATTATCCTCAAGGACTGATTGTTTTTCCTTGAATCCTCGAATGATGCCATCCGAATTCACTGATACCATGCCGCAATCGGTGCGCCCGTCGGCTGGAACGAGGAGAACGGAGAGGTCTGCGTTTGCATTTTGATGGTCAATCGAAAAAGAAAGTAGGTCAGCGTCGGTATAGCTGTCACCGTTCATGATCAAAGCCGAGTCGGAAGCGATCAGTTCCAATGCATTTCGCAGGGCCCCTCCTGTGCCCAGTGGTTTCTCCTCTGTGGCGTAACGCAATGTGAGGTCGGACCACTCTTCACCAAAGTAAGAACGGATTAGCTCTTTCTGATAGCCCACGGCAAGAATTACCTTCTGAAAACCAAATCGGCGTAACTGCCGCAGAAGGATTTCCAGAAATGGCCGTTCGCCAATGCTCGCAAGCGATTTAGGCGCGTCTCCAGTGACACTCTTCAGCCGAAGCCCGGCGCCTCCGCAAAGGATAATTGCGTCAACCGCGTTGTGCATAAATCTCGGACCGATCTGTCGCCAATGCTTTGTCATACGCTTGTTCAGGTTCATAAACGACCACGTCGCTGCCGCGACTAGAGAAGGAGAAGGGCACACAGAGCAATCCTTTGAGCGCTGCCCTCAGTGCATCGCGCCGCTCGGGAGGGACAAAAAACAGCATGAAACCGCCTCCGCCCGCACCGAGCAATTTTCCGCCGAGTGCTCCCGCTTTTCTTCCCGCTTCGTAGATTTCATCAATTCTTGCGGTGGAAATCCTCTGGGTGAGCGTTTTCTTTATCTGCCAACTCTCGTTCATCAGATTGCCGAATTCATGGAGTGAGCGGCCGGGATTGGTAAGGATGCTTTCCCCTTCACCGACCATCTGTAACATTCCGCACAGTTCTTTGCTGCGATTCGGAGTTTCCTTGATTTGCTCCTGTGCAACATCGGAGGCAATCCGTGAGAATCCCGTGAAGAAGAGAACCAGATGCTGTTCGAGATCCGCGACCCGGTGTTGGTCAATCAGGATTCGTTTCACTTCAATGGCGCCGCTGGCGTGAAAATCGATGTGATTCAAACCTCCGTACGCTGCGCTTACCTGATCCTGCGCGCCTACGGCTTCTTTTAGCAATTCTTGCTCCACATATATCGCATCCGCGGCAAGAGTGCCTTTGTCCCGCATCTGATTTTTCAGAGCATACAGGCCAAGGAGAAGACCCACGGTGAACGCGGAACTTGTACCTAGGCCTGTTCGCGCCGGAAGGTCAGCGATATGGTGGATCTCGACTCCTTCTTCGATTCCCAAGTATTCGAGACACGCGCGCACGGAGGGGTGCTTGATCACTGCATTCTGCGCGACGTTCTCTGCCTGCGAATAAAGAATTCGGCTGTGATACTCGAAGAAGGGCGGCAACCAGCGGCAGTTGAGGTAACAATATTTGTCGATAGTCGTCGACAGCACGGCCCCGCCATGCTCGCGATACCAAACTGGATAATCGGTTCCTCCGCCGAAAAACGAGATGCGAAGCGGCGTTCTCGTAATAATCATTAGGGCGTTTCCTATCTGTGAAGTGATTCGATATACGCGCTAAGATGCTGAATTGCGTTCTGGATCCAGTTCGTAGAAGCTGATCCTCAAACTTGGGATGCCTTCTTACCTTTTATCCGATAGATGGCCTTGTCCCAACTTCTAATCAATGACCACTTGATTCTTGGCAGAAGAATCTGAGCGCGCCTGGCCAGAGGTCTGCCGAAGAGCGAGTCGATCCATGAGTACTTCCATGATAGAGGCGGGACCTCCAGTTTTCCTCCAAGGCTTTTGGCAACCTCTTCCGCTTGGCGAAAGATGTCGAGCCTTTCCGGGTAAAAGAAACACATCCAGTTTTGAATGTAGGTCACGCAGGCGGCTCGGGCGCGTTGGTCATCCTGAAGCGAACGCAAGTATTGGATGTGCAACTTCATGGACAGCCATTGAGCTTCGAGCTTTCTGTTTGAGAATCCTATATAGCTTAGGCTGCCCGCCCCAGCTTGGCGATAATAAACCTTGGCCTCTGGCACGAAACGGGTACCTTCGCTGGCCAACAGGACGCGGCAGAAAAACTCGCCATCATCGTCGCCCAGCAATCGCTTATCCCAGGGTCCAGCGGCCTCTGCTAATTCTCGGCTTACAAGCCAAGTGGCTGTCTGCATGTACGTATTGTTTTCCATCTTGCGCATCAGCCATTCCGCCGGAGTAAGGTTGTGCCACAAGGGGCCTGGCTTGAACGAGGCTTCGCGCGGCCTGTGCATGAAGGAGCCCCATGCACTTGAAATGAGCAGACGCTTATTGGAGGCTTGCTCAGCTACCTCCATTTGTTTTGCCGTTTTTTCAGGAGACATCAAGTCGTCAGCGTCCAACCACTGTACATAGTCTCCCTGAGATATCGCGAACGCGTTGTTGCGCGTCGCTGCGGCGCCTTGATTCACCTGTTTGCAAACTTTTACGTCCTTCGACTCAAATTGCTGGGCTATAGCAAGCGTTTGGTCTTTGGAGCCGTCGTCTATAACGATGATCTCTTTGCGAGACCATGTCTGGGCTATCGCGCAACGTAAGCAGTCCGCGATCCATTGTTCAGCATTGAAAGCGGGAATGAGTATCGAAACTAAAGGCTGCATGTCTTTCAACTCCTGACGGCCGTTTCGTAGGCTTTGCGGGTTAGTTCTGCAACTGCGTCCCAAGAATGCACGCGGCGCGCGTATTCTCGTATTTCGTTCCGCCGCGTAGACAAGTCCTGATAGAGGTCGCTAGCGAAGTACTGCTCGAGTGTATCTGCAAGGTCTGTTACTTCCCCGGGCTGGCACAGAAAGCCTGTCTTCCCTTCGACGATTTCTTCACGGAAGGACCCGACGTCTGTGGAAACAACTGGCAAACCGTAGCTGTAAGCGAGAAAGAGCACTCCGCTCTGAAAGATTTCTTTGTAGGGTAGGACCAGAACGTCGGCCGCCTTCAGATAGAGCTCCATTTCCGTGTCGGGAATAAACTGAATCCTCAGAATGACCCTTCCGGGTTCAAATTCTCTTTCGACCTTTCGTTCAATCTCGTTTCGATATTCCTCAGAGCCTTTTTTGGGCTCTCCAGCGAGAATCAAACGGTACTCAGGACGCTTGCCGGCAAGCCGACGAAATGCATCAAGTAGATATTCAATGCCCTTGTAGGGTCTAATCCTTCCGAAAAAGAGTATGGCCTTTTCCTTATCGCGGAGCCCAAGATGCTCTTTGGCTTCAGACGGAGTCAACGCTGTATCGGGGAAAGCATTGTTGATTGGGTGCCGAATTATCGTCACTGCCGCTTCGGAAACACCAAAATCCTGACAGAGTTCGTCCTTCATTTTCTGAGTGTGGACAAAAATTTGATCGCAAAGGTGATACTGGAACCGCAGTGTCAGCCGATTAAGGAACGAGTCATTCCCGTCACGCCTTGCCTGATTTACGTTGTGCGCGGTAAAAAAGATCTTCTTGCGCATCGTCTTGTAAAAAACCATCAGCAGAGTACGATCGAAGAACTCGATCTTGTTGTTCCATAGAATGTGTAAAATTCGCGGTTCGGAACTTGCGGCGTATCGAATCAAGCGTACATAGTATTCAACCACCTTCAGCAGTTTCCTTCTGAAGCTGTCCGTGGCCATTTGTTTTCCTCGAAAATTGAGGAATCTCAGATTCGGGGTGACGTGCAGTTCCGGACTATCGATTTCGTCGCCTCCTACAATGTCGACTGCAACTTGTTCGGAGATAAGCGCCATCGCCAATCCGAATGCGTATGGCCTGTCCTGGCACCCAGTTAACAGACCAATCTCGATTGGTGGCAAATTGGATTTCTTGCATTTTTCCACTTGGACTTGATTCTCTGGCGACTTCTCAGCAACGCTATTCATTTGCACAAGGAATTCAGCTTTCAAGAAGCCCTAGCGGACTTCTAAAGTAGTTTTCACCAAAAAAAGCAAATTTTTACGCCGATAAACCCTTTACAATCAATCTATTATAAATAGCCCACGGCAAGTAGGCCGACACGGACTTGTTGTCGATGACTTAATCGCAATGCTGTCGAAGCTTTCAAATCGGCCGCCTTACCGGACTTTTTCCGAACAAGAGACCCCGTTTCAATGAAATGAAGTCATTCCCTCGGCTAACATCTTTGGCGGCAAGAGGTCGGGTTTGGGACCTCGCTTCACTACCCAATCCAATACGCGGGTAGTATCCTGCGCTTTCGCTTCCCAGGTTAACCGGTCCCGGGCATAGGACATGCCTTGGCGTCGTAAACGATTGAGAAGGTCTCGATTGCTAGCAAGTTCGGCCAAAATCTTTTCCATCTGCAATACAAAATCGCTCTCATTGGTAAGGGATACTTTGTACCCCACTTCTGGATGAACGATGTCGCCGGGCCCGCCAAAGTCCGCGACAACAGGTACGGCGCCGGAAGCGAGAGCTTCAAACACTACGCCCGCACCGAAATCACGAACAGAGGGAAACACCATGACATCAGCAGATCGTAATCTCTCAAGGACCTCCGAATGGCTAACCCAACCACAGAAGAAGACTGCATTTTCGATTCCTAGGCATTTCACAAGCTGCTCAATATTGCTTCTTTCCGGCCCATCGCCCACTACAGTAAAACGAGCCAAATCGCGGCGCAAAAGGGGAGCCGCAGCGCGGAGTGCGAGATCGCACGCTTTACAGGGAATCAGCCCACCGACAAAAATCAACTCAAGCTTGCTGCCAAGCTCCGGACTTCCCCCATCGTCGGAGCACTGGGAACGACCAATGCCATTTTCCGGCACAAAGAATAGTTTGTCGCGATATGCGGAAAACTCAGCATAGGTTTGAGAAGAAGCAGCTATGATCGCCGCCGCGTTCCTGTAAGTTGAGCGGGTAAAGGGCATGAACCGGTACAGACTCCTCAGGCCCGAGATCCATTGTTTTTGATTGTCAGCCTGGCTGAAACCTTTGACATACGGAAGGCCGCCGTTTAGCGGCCCGATTACGAACGGTATGGGCCCATTCCGTAGAAAGAAAGCGAAGAGACTTGGAAACACAGCATTCATCGGGTAAACACGCAGAACGACATCGAACTCGCCAGCAGATATTCTATTCTGCAACTGCAGCCAAGCACGCCTTTCGAATGCAAGATAAAGAGGATAAAGGGAAGCAGTCAGCGCCTGGTTGTTAAAGTTATATTTGAAAATCCGCCGTAGACTCCAGGCATAGAAGTGGTCAAGCCAAGGTAGCTTGACCACCTCGATCGCGCGAAACGGCGCCTTTGCACGGCGCACCGGTTCCTCACTCGGTGATCGAACGACCAGCGTAACGTCATGGAGTTGGGCGAGTGCTGCGGCGTGAGAGTAGGTGACAAGGGGCATGCTGACCTGCTCCGGATTGGTGTCCGGCGCTAGCAGCAAAACGCGCAGTCGATTCACAGGTAAGCTCCTTGTGAATAATTCTTTTCGCATTCGTCTGAATTAGTCGTGACGTTTGTTCGCAATTTTACGGTTTGACCGCGGTATCACCAGAAAAGGCGGCTTCTGAATTTGCCTCTTCGGTCCTCACGACATCAGATGGCTCTCTAAGATCAAGTGCCACAGACTCGCGCTTATTCAGGCGCTCGGGTAGCAGGTCTCGAACCAGGCGGCCGGTTTCCCTGAGAGGTGAGAGTCCCCGATGAAGCGCAGTCACTCCGCAACAATAAAGTACGAAGAATAACAAAGAGACGACCGCCATTCTTAGAAAGGCACCAAGAGCGTCAGAAGAAACTGTTAGGGATGGTGGCAGGTTCTTAAGGATCAGTACGGTGAAACAACTGGCTATCACAGAGGCTACGAAATACTTCCAGACCGCTGCTAGCATGGGCCCAATCCCAAGCCCGATTGGTTTTCCGGCATACCAGAATCCCGGAAACATTAAAAGGAAGAAGGATGCAGTCCAAGCGAAGGCTATTCCGGACGGGCCCCAGTGAAGCGTTAGCAAGAACAGAGTGCCAGTACAAACAAATTCCATCAATCCCCAGCGGAACCACCTTTCGGGTCTGCCAATCGAGAGGTGGACCCATCCATGTGTGTTGTATAAGAGCATTATTCCAATCCCGGGACCAAACAGAGAAAAGATTCTGCCTGCTTCCTCCCAACCTGGTCCGAGAAGAATACGAATGATATCCTTTCCAACCAAAGCAAAATCCGCTCCGATTCCCATCCCCAAAAGAGCCAAAAACGAAATCATTCGGAGAAAATACCGTTGAAACTGGTCGCGGTCCTGCCCCACTCGGCTGAGCGTACTTACGGCAACCGCGGAAATTGGAGCCAGCAATTGTGTTTCCGGCAGCACAAACAAGTCGTAAGCCCTTTTGTATAAGCCAAGCGCCCTTTCTCCGAAACGCCAACCCACAAGAAGGTTGTCCGTATTGCGAGTAAAATAGCTGAATGCGAAATGCGAGTAGACATTCATTGCGAATTTGAATCCCGTCCCAGTGCCTGGTGCGTACTTGGGCCAACTAGGCGTCCATCGGCACGCCAGCCAAGCTGCTAGCACAGTGACAACTACTTGCGTTACGCTGCCCCAAACAAGCGCCCAGTAGTGGAATCCGAGGATCCCAAAAAGAATAGAAACAATCACGAGCGAGAGCTGTCCGATGAAAGTTATGAGCCCTGTAGTCTTGAAATGCATAGCACGCTGAAGTAAACCAATATGAATCCATCCCAAGGCCCCTATCCCGACAGTCAAGGACATGCCCTCTGTTACATTGGCTACGGCCGGATTGTGATAGAAGTGGGCGAGTAACGGCCCGCTGGCAGCAAATCCTAATGTGAGAATGGTGCTGATGGCCAGATTAATCCAGAAGAGATTGCTGGCTAAGGCTTCGGTAATCTCTTCGCGCTGCATAATCAATTCGATAAAGCCATTCATACCAAAACTGCGAAAGAGCAAACTAAACGTAGTGACCATGGTCACGATTCCGAAATCGGCAGGCGTAAGAATCCGAGCGAGGATTACCACCGCCGCGATTTGCACAGCGAAACTTGCCGCCTGAGCAACGATCGATGCACCAGCGCCTCGGACGGCCGCCTGCATCAGCCCATGGCTCGGTGTATGGGCTTGGAAAGCCCCGTTTGAATCAAAGGGTCGCAATGATCACCTTGCAGATGTTAGCCACCCCGGCCGGTTAGCAACGGAACGGGCAGCCTTTTCCTTGGAAGGGGCGTCTCTGCCGCAGCAGAAACTTGCTGCTCTGACTTGCCGAAGCACCCTGCGGAAATGCCGTAGGCACCAACGAGAGCAAGCAGAAGAAAGATCCAGCTTGCTGTAAGCAGTCGAAAACCCGCTTCGGTTACGTTATAAAAGGTTGCGGTGGCTATGTAGGTGAGCATCAAGCCCCCAACATCGGGATTATATTGAAATGCTCTGCTGGCGTGCCGATATCCGCTGATGAGAATGAGCACGATTAAGACCACGCCGACCATGCCCAAATCCAAGTACACCTCTAGGTAACCGTTGTGCGCCGAAACGAGGTCGGGCATATTCAAGAAGCCCTTAAGGACAAGACTCCGTGCTACTTCGCGCGCATGAGCATTCCAAAAACTTTCGAAGCCCGTGCCAATTACTGGATTGCCGGCCGCTGCAAGTGAGGCGGCCCAAATGTCGGCGCGTCCGCTCAAACCATCGCCTCGACCAAGGGCATTTGAGAGGACGGACTGGCCCCCGAAGTACATCGCCGTGCCGCCCAGGAGAACAACCAAAAAACTGAGTGTGAGCACTCTGCGAGGCCGCAGTCTGATGGAGCGCAGACTCGTTGCAAGCATGAGCCCTCCTCCCAGAATGAAACAGGCGGCCGAAGTGGCTGAATGGGACATTTGTAAAAGCACTACACCAAAAGTAAGTAGGGTGAACTGAGCCAACAACCGCCTGGAACGATTGGGAGTCTCTTTGTCTTTAAGCAGAGATTGTAGGTTCCATAGGGCGCCAAGAGAAACAAGAAATACGATGAGGCCGAGGGAATTCTTGTTTGTCGTCACTCCGGTATTCATCGGTCGGCCGTCGGGATCGTATCCACGACCGAGGTCAGTGTAACGAATCAAAAGCACGGAAGCCGGCAACAGGAGAAAGCCCACTCTTGAGAAAAGGCGTCTCAGAGCCGCAATCGGCTGACCATCGGTGAATATGACGAGCACCATAACCAAATCCCCGACCGCTTTCGTCCAGCGTTTAAAAGCGGGCTCGGGAAATGGCGACCAGATTACGCTAATCAGACAATACAAAAGATATACAAGCAGCGGACTACTTACTTTGAGTAGGGCAGTTGTCTTATCTTTCCGCCGAAACAAGACTGCAATACCTGCAAACATCAGTCCCGCAAAAATAGCAGCGTCCATGGGACTACCGTCGAGAGTTGACGCGAGGCCGCCGGAACCGCCACCTCCAATTCCCCACCAGTCGGAAGCGGGCCTAGATCCCGCAATCCAAATCCAGATAACTGGCAACCAAAGAGCCTTGGAGTTGCGAGTAGACTTATCTTGATCGAGGGAAAACAGTCCTGCAATTCCGGTAAAACATATCAGGAAGGCGAGCCAAAATATCATGGGCAGTTGGGTTTGCTACTACGCGAACACCGCTTTGTACAATGTGTCGAGTCTCGCTGCTCTTGCCCGCGCGCGATCCACTAGCTCTACACTCGTTACGGTTAAAGCGAAAGCGGCGAAGAAAGTTATGCCCAAGTTTAAAAGGCCGAAATTAATGTGGTTGAAGACCGCACTGAGGATTTGAAGGATCGCAATTTGCGATATATATCCAAACAAAGAGTACTTCCCAAGCAGAATGATCTCGCCCTTGGTTCTATCAAATCCCGCGCCGCTTAAGCCCACGAGGTATATAACCATTAGACTTAATGCCACTCCGACTATCAAGAGTGGGAATGGAACATTCCAGATCGTTATGGCAACTAGGTAAGAGAGATAGGCAAACGCAAGGGCGTAAGGGTGTCGCACGAGGCTGTTAATCTTTTCTATTGGCAGGAATCCAGTGAGCACGCCAAGCATTCCAATGGCGACAAATTCTAAGTTTAGACTCGAAGCGCCGATCACATATAGCGTCAGGACGGACAACAAAAGCAGTGCGCTCACCAGGTGGAACGTATACTTATAAAATCGATAGGGGAGCATGAGTGCTCCCGAAAGCATAAGCAAATAACTGATGGGAACCAGAATTGAGAATGAGACAAGTTTACCGCTTATGACTGACAGATTCCCCGATACAAAAACGATGAACATATTCCTAGGATCCAACAGACTCCCCCCAAGGACGCCTGTGGAAAGAAAGGGGACAATGATGATCCGGGCAATGTTCAGCACAACGAATATTGCCAGAAGCTTGAGCCCTCTCGTGAATAATCTTCTTGGAAGGCGTCGATCAGCGGCGTCATATTTCGAGAGGTAAACGTTGCTAATCATAAATCCAGTTATGAAGATGAAAGACGGAGTAAGGAAACGAAGATAGAAGTAATACTCCCACTGAGGCCCAATGAAATAATTGATCCAATGATAGAGCACCATGATCAGGACGAGCGCACCTTTAGTAAAATCCAATGCAGAGATTCTTTGGGGCGCCGCGGGTTTGATGTTTGCATTTAAATCAGACATTGGATCTTCGCACGGTCCTTTCTACCGGTACTCGTCGGTGCGTTGAGGGGATTAGCAAGCGGCGTCAATGAATAACCGGTGCAGCAGCTCTAACGAAAGAAGTCTGTGGAGCTCGGTGGTGTAGTTGCGATCGCCTTTCAAGTGAGCACGAACTATGGTTTCGACCGTGCTCCTTTTCACATATGGTCGGGCAAGGGCGCGAGAATCTAACAGTATTTCTTGTACATAGTCCGCAAGGATAGTCCTGTACCACCAGCGGAAATGGAAAAGTTTGTGTCGCCCCATCCACAAACGCTCCAGATGAAATGGGGCGAAAGCGTGATCCACCTTTGCGACCCATTGGGGCATTCCATAATCGTAGGCGTACTCTGCTTTGAAAGTAAATTCGTAATACAGGCGATTGATGAATGAGGCGAGTCCACCGGGGCCGCCTACACCGCGGTCGGTACGCAAGCGTGCAAGTTCAGCGTTGCCATCGCGGATCAGCCGCAATCTGACATCTTCGCCAGACTGCGTGCGCGGAGCCCTAAATACCGTCTTCACAATTCCGTTGTCCAGAAAAGGAGAGCGGAGGGTGAGCTGAGTTTGCTCGAGGCTGAGAACGCCGAAATGATATACGGCTGGTTGGCGAAAAGCTACGAGGCTGGTGAAGCTCCCGCGAAACTGGTCTTGATAAGTCTTGCCCGCGCGTTCAATTTCGGCAGACATTTCTGGTTGAAAAAGATCCGTGGCCGGCGGCAGGTGTTTAAACATAACATCGCCGTGAATAATTTCGCTTCCAAACGTCCCCACCATGCGGACAGGCGCAATTTGACGAGCCATCTGATTGTTGTAAAGGTCTGCAGAGCGGCTGATGTCCACACACCCATCGGTCATGTAAAGGGTACGTTCCGCATAATGCGGAAACTTCGCCATGCATTCCTTGTCCACGGTTACGAGTTGATACGGTTGGTGACAGATTTCAGCAACACGGCGGGCGAGGCGAACGTCCTGGTTCTCGCGGTACATGCTACCGAATGTGTAACAAGGCAGGGAGCCAGCCGGCGCGTTACGCCAGGCCATGATGATTCTTGTGTCTAATCCGCCGGTTAGTGAAACACCGATCGACTCGGAGCCTTCGAAGTACCGCGGAAGACAATCTGTGAAAGCAGCGCGTAATTGCCGGTAATAAGCTTCGGCATCGAGCGGCTCCTGCTCTTCCCACTCGCGAGATTCGAAGTACGCGGTCTTACGTTTAAGCGCCCCACCACGGAATTCCCATGCTGATGCGGGCGGTAAGGTTTGAATACCCTTAAACAGCGTGCGGCCTTCAAGAACACATCCGCATGAAACGAATTCTCCCATCCCCTGTGGATCTAAACAACGCAGCTCAGGACGGACCGCAAGTATTGCTTTCGCCTCTGCCGAAAAGTAGAAGGTATCTTCACTTTCATGAAAATAGACGCGCTGGAGACCAAATCGATCATTGAAGAGAATGACCTTGTCGTTTGCTTTGTCCGCGACCACTCCTTGAAAACGACCATTCAGGTTCTTGGGAAAGTCTTTGTCTTCCTCGTAGACATGAATCAAATAGGAAGGTCCGTCGAGTTCACACTGATGCCCACGGCTTCGCAAACGGATTGCAGTTCCCGGTTCCGGGTATTCTTCACCGGCGAAGACGAGGACGGCGTCACCTTGTTCATTGAAGACGGGCATTCCGTCAGAAAAGGATTTTTCCCGGGCGACCCATCCCACGTACAAACCTAGAGTGGTGTCCGCCCAGACGCCTGTCACATAAAATGATTCGTGACGAAGCGTTTCAACCATTTGCGCTAACTGCCGCTCGGCCCATTCTTTTGGCCGAGTTGTTAAAAGGCCCACGATTCCCGGCATCGCTTGCCTCTTAGGAATCCTGCGCCGAAGTTGAGAAACGCCAGGCGTACCATGCTTTTCGAACATGACGAAACTTGCCCGCTAGTGATTCCGGGATGCGCTCAACTATCCGGTGGTGCAGGCCAAGCTTGAAAGCAATTCTTCCCAAGGCGGTCAGAGGTATGTAGTAGCGTGGCAAATCCATACGCTGAAATCCATTCACTTCCTTGAAATGGCTCAGGCTGTCTCCCCCCTTCTTTCCATAGCTGAAATTCTCGTAGACGAGATATGAAATGCCTCGATTTGCGCATGCCCGCACCGCTTCGGCAATTAATGCGTTGGTTGGGGCTTTGTCTTTATGTTTAACCATGGAAAGTATATGCACGAGACATGCATGTGTACGCGTTTCATCAGTCACCAACTTGATGAATCCGATCATTGTGTCACCTACGAATGCGCCTACATAAATACTTCGGTCAAGAAAAGTGCTTGCGTATTTGCGGCAGTCTTCAATTGTCATCCCATAATGAGGGAATCGTCTGCCCTGCCGGATCGGACACTCGTTGTAGATTTCGCAGATTCCGCGAAAGAGTTCTTCGTCGCATGGGATTTCGCGCAAGACAACGCCTTTTTTCTCAGCTTGGCGGGCACGATTGCGGGGAAACGAGCGAATCTGATTCGTCCACCAATGTTCGAAGGTGGAAACAGGCAGAACGGCCAGGTTATCCAATTCGCACGGATAGTTGTACTTCGGCGCTGTCTCAGGAATCCTTTGAAGAAAGGTAACAATATCTATCCGGGTCCCGCTATTCCGCAGGCCCTGAAGTAAAGCCTCAGGATCTTCGGGAAAATTGTACTTTTCACCGTCAAGCCGGGCGACTCGAAGGACACGGCCATCGACTCTAATTTTTTTGTCACAAACTATCATCAATTAGGCTCCTGGTGGACGAGGAGGTTGCCGTACATCATCGAGTTCCGATTAACGAACAGGCGCTCCGAAGTGCAACCGGCGTTTGACAAGTGCCCTCAGACGATCCAATTGTTCTTTCTGTCGCAAGGCCATTAGATCAATAGGAATGGTTTTTTCAACGTGGCGTATCAGGTGCCACATGTATGAAATGAAGACCAACCCCCCTCCGACAACATATGGCTTGTATTTCATCTGGTATAAACTGCGCAAAAACTCCCAGACGGGGTGGTTCCCGAGTAGATAGTCTTTGCGGCCGGCGTACCACTTGGCGCGAAAGCCGGAATGCAAGGCCCCACCCTGGGTTCGATGGTGAACGAAGCTTTTTTCGAGGAAGGTTCTTGTCTCCCAGCCCTTCACGCGCGCGCTTAGAACGGCGATCAAATCAATCCCGCCAGATTCTAGCGGTTTGTAGCCGCCTATTGCCTCAAAACATTTTCTTCTGAACATCTGGCACATTCCGGACACATGTTCAATGCCAACCAGTTCGTAGTTGTAGCTTAGTGCTCCCTCCACGAATGCAGTACCGGCGACGCCTAGCTTTGGATTTTCGGCAAAACGTTCTAGAAGGAATTCGAAATAGTCCAGATCAAAAGAGACGTCGGCGTCCAGATTGCCTAAGAGGTCGAAATTCAGTTCGGAGACTCTCTCGTGACCTGCATTTACAGCTCTGGCTTTGCCGCCGAAGTGCCGCTCCGTTCGCTCCGGCATTTCGAGCAGCTCAATCCAAGAATAATTCGCTGCGTAACTCGCAACAATCTCACCGGTTTTGTCTGTTGAACCGTCGTTGACGATGATCCATTTCAATGGCTTTTTTGTCTGAGCGACAACCGACTTAAGGGTTAGCTCAATGTACTCGGCTTCATTATGCGCCGGCGTTATCAAAACGTAGTTCAAAGCAACCTCTGGCCCTAAGGCGGCTGACTCTCTATTCATCTTGAATGTGTTAAATTCTAACGCTTTGAAAACTTCGCTAAAATGCATTTCGCCGAGAAACTTGATTCAAGCCCGATCGCTTCGGCTTCCAACTTGATCGAGCGGCTGCGCGGCCATCAATGCCACATTATGATGGACGAATTTGTAAAACCATTGTGGCCAGTGAAGCCAATCATAACCTCCTTCGAGCTTAGCCCGCAGCAAACGCAAATCGTCCCACGAATTCACAGACAATCGAGGAAGGAAGAAACAACCACTACCAGGTTTGGCTCTCCCAATCGCGGAACAAACCCCATTGCTATAACCGTGGTTTTGCAGGGCGTCTTCGAGATAACGCACGAAGTCGACGTCTTCCTCCGGCAGAGCAAATGGATAGGAAAAGGATTCGACTGACGCTCCAATTTTTTGCTCAATGGTTTCTTTGGAATAACCCAGCTCGTAATCGATTTGGTCGGGTCCCAGCGAACGAAGATCAGCATGAGTAACAGAATGTGAGCCGAAGCTGATTCCCGCTGAGTGCAGTTCCTTTACTTCGCTCCACGTTAGATAATCCGCCCCTTCCAGACGCGCAGCTTTATCATGAATGCGATCAGTCGCCAGGTAAACAGTTGCTGTAAATCCGCATTGAGTCAAAAGCGGAAAAGCCTCGGTATAGAAATCTTGATAACCGTCATCGAAGGTGAGCACCACAGTTTTGGTCAAATCCTCAGTTAGCTCGAATCCGGTCAGGAGTTCGAGCAGATTAATGGTGCGATAGCCACTCTGGCGAAGCCACTTCATCTGCATCTCAAAAATCGAAACAGGTGTGTTTATCTGATGGTAGGGATGCGTTTTCCCAAATAGATTGTCGGAAATACTGTGATATTTCAAGATGGGCACACAGTATTTCGAGGACCATCCCGTGAGCCTCGCCAAGGGATGGCAGAGATACACGCTGGCCAGCCGATCCAGACGCGGCAACTGAAAAGCACGCAATACCATGAATCTATATACTTTTTGTAAAATGGCCGAGGGCCGCGGGGCACGGCTCGGCAAAAGCAAGAAGGAAGGGCCGGGATCGTCTTGCTGTGGGAATTTTGTGACTAACCCGACCCTCGATCGGCGTTTAGCGGGCTAAACCAACTTTTGCGCCGACGAAATCTTTCACTCTGGAAACAACCACATCCTGCATATCGTTGGAAAGCTGAGGGAACATGGGAAGCGAAACGATCTGGGCCGCAACTTGTTCCGTCACAGGGAAATCACCTTGTTTGTAATTCAGGTTGACGTAAGCTTTCTGCAGATGCAGTGGAATCGGATAGTGGATTCCCGTCCCGATTCCAGTTTCCGTCAAAGCCGACTGCAGCGCTTCGCGGTCGGCCACACGAACAACATAGAGATGGTAAACGCCCTTCGTCCAGGACGCTTCCACAGGAATCGTCATCACGTCTTTCATCTCGGCGAACAATTCGTGGTAGCGGTGAGCCAGCGCGCGGCGCGACTCGTTCCACTTCGCGAGGTGTTTCAGCTTCACGGAAAGCCAGCCGGCCTGAATCGAATCGAGCCTGCCGTTATATCCCTCAATGTCGTGATAATATTTTTTCGCTTGTCCGTGATCGCGAATCATTTTCATGCGCGCGGCCAAGGCGGCATCGTTCGTAGTTGTCGCGCCTGCTTCGCCGCAAGCCCCTAGATTTTTTCCGGGATAAAAACTGAACGCAGCAGCCAAGCCCATGGACCCGGCGCGCAGCCATCTGTTTTGTTTCTTCGAAAAATACTCGGCGCCGTGTGCCTGGCAGGCATCTTCAATCACCCACAGGTTGAACTTGGCCGCCAGCTCCAGGATGGGATCCATGTCCGCCGTTTGCCCGTACAGGTGAACCGGAACAACTCCGACGACGCGCTGCTTCGAACTCCGTTCGATGAGAGCGCCACTATTGCTGTCGAAATCACAGCGCATTTCCAAATACTCACGCAGCCTTTCCGGGGACAGTGTGTAGGTCTTTTCATCAATGTCCACAAACGCGATTTGTGCGCCGGCCTGGGAAATGGCTTCGGTCGTTGCAATGAAAGTATGCGGAACCGTAATCACGATTTCTCCGGGCTTGACACCAGCCCCCATGAACGCAAACCGCAGCGCGTCGGTGCCGCTGTTTACACCGACACAGTATTTCGCGTCGCAAAACGCGGCGAATTCTTTCTCAAACTCCTCAACCATCGGTCCGCCAATGAATCCGGCGTTGCTGAACGCTTTCTTCGCTACCGCCAGAAGTTCCGCTTCGAGTTCCTGGTGTGGTGCAACCAGATCCAGAAACGGTATTTTTGTTGGATTGGCCATGTCTACTTTTTCTCCTCGTCTACGAATCTCAAAAACTTTGCCGGATTGCCCGCGACAATCGCATTCGCAGGGACGTCCTTTGTGACCACGCTGCCCGCGCCGACGATT
>Ga0126384_10000077_pt1 | contig 39253 bp, 29 predicted proteins | sample PanSoiMetPlot_36_FD_92543 | JGI IMG/M metagenome (GOLD analysis project Ga0126384, IMG submission 92543) | Tropical forest soil microbial communities from Panama - MetaG Plot_36 | ecosystem: Environmental > Terrestrial > Soil > Tropical forest > Bulk soil | place: Panama | collected 2016-02-17 | reverse complement strand
ATTGGCATGAGTGGCCTGCTCGTTAAGTCGACGCTCATTATGAGAGACAATCTCGAGCTAATGAATGAACGCGGTATCACTGTGCCGGTCGTGTTGGGAGGCGCTGCGCTGACTCGCCGCTATGTCGAAGAAGATCTGAAGCCGCTTTTCAAGGGCCCGCTTTTTTACGCTCACGATGCGTTTGCAGGTCTACACACGATGGACAGTCTTGTGAGCGGTGACGGGAAAGGTGGTGTGTCCGTACAGGAAAACGGAGACAAGAGCAACGCGAGCGCAATCGGAGATGTCGAAGACCTCGTAGGCGAAGAAGCCAAACTTGGTATTCGCAAACCTGCTAAACCACGCGGGGCACAATCAGCATCGCTAGACACGACACACACAAAGCGTTCGAATGTCAGTAGGGAAGTTACAATTCCCAAGGCACCATTCTATGGCTCGAAAGTTATCGACGACATTGCGCTGGATGATGTTTTCTCGTTTGTGAATGAGACCGCGCTTTTCAAGGGCCAGTGGCAGTTCAAGCAGGGCCGGACGGCGCCTGAAGAGTATCAGACCCTGATCCGTGACAAAGTTCGTCCGATCTACGAAGAGCTTAAGCAGCGCTCAAGCCGCGAACAACTGCTATGGCCGCGCGTGGTCTATGGGTACTTCCCGTGCCAGTCCGCAGGAAATGATCTGATCGTTTACGAGGACGACGAACGTACAGAGCGCGTACGCTTTACTTTTCCCCGTCAACCGGGTGCACGCAATCTCTGCCTCGCTGATTTCTTCGCATCGTGTGAGTCGGGACGAATGGATGTGGTCGCTTTTCACCTGGTGACGGTCGGCCGTCGCGCCACCGAGTATTCACACGAATTATTCAAGTCAGACAACTACGCCGATTACCTTTACTTTCACGGGCTGAGCGTCGAGAGCGCTGAAGCTCTGGCTGAGTTGTGGCACAAGCGAATTCGCGAGGAACTCGGCATTGCGAATCAGGATAGCACTGAACTGAATAAGCTGTTTCGACAGGTGTATCAGGGCTCGCGCTTCAGTTTTGGCTATCCAGCGTGTCCGAATCTTGAGGATCAAACCAAGCTTTTTGAGTTGCTGGATCCGGCACGCATCGACGTGAGCTTGTCGGAGGAATTCCAGTTGGAGCCTGAGCAGTCAACTTCCGCGATCATAGTCCACCATCCTGAGGCGAAGTATTTTTCTATAGATTAGGCGTTGGCTTTCTTTGAGGGCTTTGTTTTTTGCAGATGCGGGTTGAAAATAGCTCTTCAATGAGTGCGCCGACTGCAAGTGATCGAGGAATCTACCCGGAAGCCACTGACAGTTTGGTCCACGAGACTCCACCAATCGAAGACCAAAGACCAAAAGCCGAAGATCCTTTCCATCCAACTTCAGACGAACTCGCGGCTCTTTCACGATTTGAGCGCTTCAGCTTTCGTCTCGTGACGCGCATGAACCAGGGACGGTGGAAGCGCTTTTGGACGTGGTGTCAGAGCGTGTTCGGCGCGGGCTGGATTCACCTGTCCACGTACAACCTGATGAATGTTTACGGACTCGAGCATGTTGAGGCTGCATCGCGCGATCGTCCATTGCTTTTGGTGGCAAATCACCGCTCGTTCTTCGACATGTACGTGGTATCTACCACGCTTTTCAGACACACAAAGTGGCGCAAGCAATTGTTCTTTCCAGTTCGAGGGCGATTCTTCTACCAGTCTCCGCTGGGCTTGTTTGTGAATCTTGTGATGGGTTGGTGGTCAATGTATCCACCATTCTTTGCCACCGCCGAGAAGCCCTTTCCCGAAAAGCGTGCTTTCGATCAGTATTCAATGCGGCTGCTAACGGAACTGGCGCGCAATGGCGCCGGCAATGTAATCGGTTTTCACCCGGAAGGCACGCGAAATAAAAACGGTGATCCATACTCATTTCTGCCGGCCCAACCAGGGGTGGGAAAGCTGATCAAAGATGCCGCCCCGCAGGTAGTTCCGGTTTTCATCACCGGCCTTGGAAACAAGCTGCCAAAGCAGGTGCTGGGGAACTGGACGGGAGGTGAACAGATTCGCATTCACTTTGGACCCCAGCTCGATCTTAGTGAACACCTGGCCAAGAAGGATCGGATTCGAACCTACAAAGAGATTGCTGACTTTGTTATGACTAAGATTGCGGAACTTGCTGAAGCCGACCGGCAGTTGTGGAAATGAACATCCGAACTTTGCACTTTGAGCTTTGTACTTTGCACCCGTAAATACCGTCGACCTGCTTTTTGTGGATAAAGAACTGGTGCTCAAGTTCAAAGCACAACGCACAAAGAACAAAGTACACAATAAGACATGCTTCCACTAATCATTGTGAATCCACAGTCAGCTGGTGGCGCGACCGAGCGGGCGTGGCCTGGAATCGCTAGCGATCTGAGTGCACACTTTGGTCCATTTAGCGTTGCATTCACTAAGAAAGTGGGACAGGGTGTTGAGCTCGCAGCTGAAGCAGCGAAAAAAGGTGTGAAGCTGATCATTGCCTGTGGCGGCGATGGCACGATTTCGGAGGTCGCAAATGGGATTCTCGAGTCGGGAAGTGAAGCTGAGCTGGGCATTCTGCCGAGCGGTACGGGTGGAGACTTCCGGCGTACAGTCGAAATTCCCATGCGCACGCGCGAGGCTGCTCAGATCCTGCGTCGCGGCCAGACACGATTGATCGATGTCGGCCGTGTGACCTACATGAACGACGCTGGAGTCGAGGAGTCGCGCTACTTTGTCGGCGTTGCTTCCTTCGGGATGAGCGCCGCCGTCATCGAGCGTGTCAAAGACAACGGTCCACAGTGGCTGCCCGCGAGAGCGCCGAAAGGGCTGACCGGTCCTGTTTCGTTCGGCTCATCAATGCTGCAGACTGCTATGGAATCACCAGCAGTCAAAGTTATCGTGCAGCTCGACAATCAACACGAACGCCATCTGACAGTCGCGAACTTCTGCATTGCCAATGCGCGCTACTTTGGCGGCGGCATGAAAATCGCACCTGAAGCAAAACTCACAGATGGTCAGTTCGATGTGGTGTCAATCGGCGACCTCGGCGCTCGCAAGATTCTCACAAACTCACCGCGAATCTATCTGGGCTCGCACCTCAGCATGGACGACGTACATCACGCGTTCGCGCAAAAGGTGACGGTGCGTCCTGCAGTTAAGACTGAATTGCTGCCTGTCGAAGTGGACGGTGAGCTACCCGGTCATCTGCCGGCCACCTTCCAGATCGTTCCACGTGCCCTCCGCGTCCGTTGTCCGGCGTAGAGACCGACGCAGCGAAGGGGGCGACACGGAGACGGGGATGTCCTACATTGGTTGTGTGACTGTGCACAGACCAGTTCAAAAGGTATACCAACCTTTCCATCCAGGTGACGGTTGGCCACGGATCTGATTGCACTACCGGCGCTGACAGCCTGAATAACGAAGAGGCCAATGATGCTCATACCTATCGCCGTAATGATCTGTCTGCTTAGCACGCAACCTGACAGAATTGAAATATCAATACAACTGCCCAGGCCGGTGGCTGAACCTCAGCGCAAATTGGATCAAGCTTTGCTCGATGCGATCGAAAAAGGTGATCAAGCAAGAGTGACGACGCTATTGACTCAGGGAGCCAACGTCAATGCAAAAGGAATCAATGACACCGCGCTTGAGACAGCTTTATTTAATCAGCAAGTCGAAATAGCGCGTTTACTTTTGGCGAAGGGTGCAAAGATTGAAGCCGGCGACCTCGCCGAAGCTGCCCACGGCGCGCAGGGAGATAAGGAAAAGGCGCTCACGCTGGTGAAACTGTTGTTGAGCTATCTGGACAAGGAGGCCGTAGCGCAAGGGAAACCGCGTGCAGATCTTCAAAACGATGGACCAACCGCACTGCGCGACGCTGCTCTGGCAGGTAATCTTGAAGTCTTACAGTTGTTGCTGGACCGAGGTGCGGCTGTCAATGGCAAAGACAAAAACGGCGAGGGCGTCCTGATACAAACTGTGCGCCATGACCAATTCGAGCCGGTGGAGATGCTCTTGAATGCGGGCGCTGACGTAAAGGCTGCAGATGAACACGGCATGACAGTCTTGATGAACGCCGCCCGCGCTGATTTTAGGAGTGATGTCGGTACCAGACTAAGGTTATTGAAACTGCTCATGACCCATGGCGCGGATGTTCGTTCAAAAGACGAAGACGGTCGGACGGCGCTGCATTACTCAGTTGTTCAGTACATGTCCGAGAGTGGTGGCTTTAAAGCGAAATCTGAGATTGTGCGGCTGTTACTGGAAAACGGTGCGGACGTTAACGCGCCGGACAGACGCGGCAACACAGCCTTGATGGACACGATTCACACCTATGAAGGAACCGCTGAAATCCCGCAGTTACTCGTAGAGAAGGGCGCTGATGTCAATTTGGCCAATGACGAAGGTGTGACGCCGTTGATGTTCGCGGCAGAGGAGGGAAGAAGCGATGTGGCGACCCTCCTTTTGGAGAAGGGCGCCCGCCTTGATGCCAAAGACAAAGTGGGGCACACCGCCCTGACTCACGCAGCCGAAGCGGGCAGGGCGGACATGGTAACGTTCCTGCGAAGCAAGGGCGCCGACTTGTCCTTAACTGCCTACAAAACTGACGCTGACTTGAACGCTGCGTTACACAACGCTGCACTGCTCAGCGCAGTTACTCACGGAAACGTGGCAGAGGTTAGGCAGCAGTTGGATCTCGGGGCCGACATCAATGCCCGAAATCGCAATGGTGCGACAAGCCTCATGTGGGCCGTAGAAGGCTACAAGAATGAAATCGTCATGCTGCTGCTTGATAAAGGAGCTAATGTGAATGCTGTTGACGATCTCGGCAACACAGCGCTCATGACTGCGTCCTGGGGCAACAATCGCGAATCAGTCAAGCTCTTGCTGGAGCATAAAGCTGAAACGAATATCGTTAACAAAGAGGGAAAGACAGCTTTACTTTTAGCTGCCCAGGGTGGACACACTCAAGTTGCCGAACAACTCCTGGCTCGAGGAGCCGACTTTCGCGTACGAAATGCGGAAGGAATGACGCCCTTGCTCGCTGCTTGTAACGAAGAGAGCGCTCAGGATGAACTCGTCAGAATGTTGTTCGCGAAAGGCGCCGACGCGAAGGCGGTTGACAACAAGGGGAACACTGCATTGATGCTTGCAGCTCGCGCTGGAGCTTTTCAAGTTATTGAGACCTTGTCTGGCGCCGGTGTGGATGTTAATGCGCGGAACAATGACGGGGTGACAGCTCTGAAACTGGCCCGAGAAAATAAGCGAACCTATCCCGAGGCAAAAGCAGAAATGATCAAGCTGCTCCAGAAAGCCGGAGCGAAAGATTGATTTTTATTCCGAGGAGAGCAGCATTGTTTACACGAGCGATTGTTAGACCGCCGTCAGAAAACTTTGCAGACGGTCTTACTACTGCGGCACTTGGCCGCCCTGACTATAAGCTCGCCTGCGCTCAACATAAGTCTTACTGTCAGACGCTCGAGCGTTGTGGACTTGAACTGATTCGTCTCGATCCTGACGAACGTCATCCGGATGCAACTTTTGTTGAAGACACCGCAGTGTTGATTGCTCAAGGAGCCGTACTTGCGCGTCCGGGCGCTACGAGCCGGCAGGGCGAGGTCGCTACCGTTGCAGCAACGCTCAAAAAATTCTACCCGCGGTCAAGCTCAATCTCAGAACCCGGTACAGTTGATGGCGGAGATGTCTGCGAAGCCGGAAACCACTTTTTCATCGGTATCTCAAGAAGAACAAATCAAGCCGGAGCCAGGCAATTAGCTGAACTACTGAAGCCTTTCGGTTACACGATCAGTTTTGTTGACATCCGTGGGGTGCCAGGCATCCTGCATTTGAAGAGCGGGATTGCCTGGGTCGGCGATCGCCGGCTGGTAGTCATCAGGGAGCTTTGTGAACAACCTGAATTCAGAGACTTCGACATCATCACTACTCCTTCGGGTGAGGAGTATGCCGCCAACTTGGTGCTGTCGAATGAATTTGTGCTGGTGGCTGATGGCTTTCCCCGGACCGAACAAATGCTTCAGGCCCGTGGTTATCGAACAATCGCCGTGGCAATGTCTGAGTTTCAAAAGATGGATGGTGGACTGAGCTGTTTGTCGCTGCGGTTTTGAAAGAGCGCATTCATCTGTTCTCTAACTTGACCAAACTCGAAGTCGTAACGATTTGTTTTATAACCACTGAGGTGTATATTACTCGCGAATCAAACCGCATTTTCTCAAGGAGTACCAACAAATGAAAAAGCTCTTGCTTCTACCAGCAGTTCTGATTATCGGTGCCCTATTGGCAAGTTCGGCTGGTGCATTTGCCGACGCACCCGCGGTCGGAAGTGATGCGCCCGAGTTCACCCTGACAACCAACGAGGGAAACCAGGCAAGTCTGAAGGATTTTCGCGGACAATGGGTCGTACTCTACTTTTACCCCAAGGACTTTTCGGGCGGTTGCACTCTTGAGGCCCACAACTTCCAGGCCGACCTCGACAAATATAAAGCAATGAAAGTTGTTATTCTCGGAGTCAGCGTAGATTCTGCCGAATCACACAAGGATTTTTGCGCTAAGGAAGGTTTAGCGTTCAAGCTCTTGTCTGATCCGGAAGGCAAAGTTTCGGATACTTATGGTTCCCTCATGGAGTACAAATCTCAGAAAGATGGAAAAGATCAGGTAGCCAAACTTTCTGCGAGGAATACTTTCATCATCGATCCACAAGGTAAAGTCGCTAAGGTCTTCTTTAAGGTCAGCCCTAAAGGCCATTCTGAAGAGGTCCTGGCATCATTAGAGACACTGCAAAAAGAGGCAGCGTCAAATTGAGGCGACACTTCGTTGCGGCGACTCGCTCTTTAAACGGTTGCAGTCGCCGCCTCCAATTAGTCATAGCTGGAATCTCGGAGCGCGATAATGAGTGACAATGCAGCCTTGCTTCGCCGTTGGTTTGAAGAAGTGTGGAACAAGGGACGAACCGAAGCGATCGACGAAATGTATGCCGAAGACTGCATAGCTCACGGATTGGGTGAAAATGGCGGACCGGTTGAGGGCATCGAAGCCTTTAAGGCTTTTCACAAAGCTTTTTACGGAGCCTTTCCGGATGTCGTTGTCACTGTCGAAGATACAATCTGTGAGGGCGATAAGGTTGCTGCGCGGTGCTCAGTACGGGGTAGGCACACAGGTGACACGCTGGGATTTGCGGCTACGAACGAGCCGGCTGCCTTCAGCGGGATTGCGATTTGTCGGGTCAAGGATGGCAAGTTTGTGGAGGCTTGGAACTGTTTTGACTTTTTGACCATGCATCGACAGCTCAAGACAATCTAACTCCTTGTTAGAATTCCCACCAAAAATCTATTATCAACGCTTGAAAATGGATTGAAATAGAATGTACTCTCTCAATGGTACTGAAAGTTGCGGTCTGTTTTTGGCTTGTCCCCTCCCACACAACGACCCCTTTAAGGTAGCTAAATTTAGGACGACCAGCTGACGATGGCCATACAAGGCACTCTGTCTACGATGAGTGTTCCCGACCTTCTCCAGTTCCTTGAAACTGGGAGAAAGACGGGGATATTGAAGATTGATCGGCTTAAAGTCAGCAAACATATCTATTTTGAGGACGGCCTAATCGTCGGCTGTTTTTCAAACGATCCCAAGGAATACCTCGGTCAGGTACTCATTCATTACGGCAAAATAGACGAGTCGCAGCTGCAGGCTGCGCTGGATGTGCAGAGAAAGTCAGGTGGCCGCTTGGGCGAGATTCTCGTGTCCGAGGGCCTTATGACTGATGCTGAAGTGTTTGATATATTGCGCATTCGCACGTTCGAAGCGATCTTCGATCTCTTTCTGTGGGAGCAAGCCGAATTCGAGTTCTTTGATGATGAACCTTTCCCACCCGATCTGATCGGCATCAAGGTTCAGCCGCAGTCTGTAATCATGGATGGGATCTACCGCGTCGATGAATGGGCTCGCTTTCGCACTCTGATTCCTTCAAGCCGAGCGATTCTGGCACTCGAGGAGGGTTGGACTACGAAGCTAAACACCGGCAAGGAAATGCGTCAGATTCTGTTCCTTGTCGAAAAGGGAATGTCAGTAGCTGAGATTTGCTACAACATGCACGCATCGGCATTTCATGTGTACGGACAGCTTTATGACCTGCTTCATGACGGGATCGCGCGCGTTGCCGGTGAGGCTCCTGCGCCCAAAGAAGATGAGCCGGAACCTCCTCCTCCCAGCGCTGCGCCGAAGCCTGAAGTCATAGACCTCGTGCAATCGGTTTCCGATTTGTTGTGGTCAGCTCGAGCCGAACTGGATGAAGGACGACCAGAGAAGGCGCTTCCTTTGATTCAGAAAGTCCTCAAGGAAGAGCCGAAGAACGAAGAGGCCCAGGGGTTGTTGTTACTTGCGGAGGGAGATTTCCTTCGCGATGTGTATGCGAAGGAATTCTCGCGTCAGTCAGTTCCAAAAGTGCTGTTGTCGCCGGAAGAGATGACGATGGATGGAATCGGCGCTCAAGAGGGGTTTGTTCTCTCCCGCATCAATGGTGAATGGGACGTAGAGTCGATTCTTTCTATTTGCCCCTTTCGTGAAGCAGACACATTGCGCATGATCAAGACGCTGCTCAATAAAGGCATAATTGGGTTTTAGAAAAGCAGCAAGTTAGTAATCAGTAATTAGTAATCAGCAGTCAGCTAAAGAGAAGGGCTTTGGTCTTCGGCCTTGGGTCTTTGATTGTGACTTCTAACTTGACTCTGATACATGATAAGTGTTCTCGTCTTGTCCGAAGAACTAGATACTGATTGCTGATTACTGATTGCTGACTACGAATACTCATGAAAACGACATTGTCTTTCATTGCGATGGCTTTTCTGGTGACTAGCGGGAATGCGCTGTGGGCTCGCGGCAACGGCCAGCCTGGCCAGCATTCGTATCAGCCGAACTCTCTCTGCGCCGCGCAGGAGCATATCGTTTTCAGTTGCGAAGTGCGGCGCACGGCGAAGTTGGTTTCGCTATGTGCATCAAAAGATCTCACCAAAGAAAAGGGATATTTGCAGTATCGTTTTGGCCTGCCTGACAAAATCGAGTTGGAGTTTCCAAAGACCCAGGCACGCACTCAGGAGCAGTTCACCTATTCCCACTATTTCCGTTATCAGGTTGATCTTACTGAGATCAACTTCACGATTGACGGCTACGGATACCAAATCTTTGACACTTATAACGGCGAAGAGAAGCCGAAGATAAGTGAGGCAGGGGTTAATGTCACACCGCCCGGCAAGCCCAAAGCCGTATCCTTTGTTTGCCGCACAAAGGCAAGAGCGGATTACAGCAATCTCGACGAAGTGCTGACTCGAGTGGAGAGTGAACAGTAGCTAAGGGACGAAAGGGACCAGAAGGACTAACAGGACCTAAAGGACCAAAAGACTAGGTGCCCTTTCGAGTACGTAGAGCCGGCGAGCGACGGGATGCGCGAGGTTACGCCAGCGAGACAGATTTCGAGCCGTCACAACCTCAAGTCCAGAAGCTTGAAACAAGTCCTGCCACTCCGCATCAACATGAAAGCTGCATGGTCCCGTTCGATGGCGCCATTGCAGATTGTGTGACCAGCAAACACCGCGATCAAAAAGAGACTTCGGCAGATCTTCATAAACGATTCCTCGACCACGATCTCGCAGTACTCGTCCTACTTCGCTCAGAACAGTTCTAATGTCTTGCGCATGATGAAGAACGTAGCAGAGGAGCACGGCGTCAAATGATTTGTCAGGCGCTGGGAAATGAGCGCCATCATACTGCTGATAGGTGATCGGTCCAATCGTCTGCTCGGACACGTCAATTCCCACTACCTGAGCACCAAGAATCGCCGACAGATGATGAGCTATGAGTCCGTTACCGCAGCCAACGTCCAGCACCTCACTGCCATAGGCCACATAACGTGCTATTTCCAGTGCCATGTCGTAGGCGCGGCCAACAGCCCGGCGGCGACACTCGCGAAGATATCGACGTCTTATCGCCTCAATAAATTTGCCTGGTTGATTAAGTTCAGAGCTGCGAGTTCGCCAGCGATCAATTGCCGAATAGTCGTGCGACGACAAAGCCCGCAGAGTTTCGGAATAGTTGAGTAGCGAGTCAGGCAGGAGTCGCGGTTGAATTATCTTGGACGCGGAATTAGATGTCGCATTCGCTGACATTGTGCCCGCGAATGTGCAAACACGGTGCCGGGCAAACGGTGACTACAAAGACAGAAAACACCGCGGTGCAACATTCTGGCGCGATAAACTGCCGACGCATGAACGCAACAAATCTCCGACGAAGGCAGTGTGTATTGAACCGTCATTTGATATAGAGGTAAAGCATCTATACTTGCGGTAGGAAACGCACGCTGGGCTATACTGACGTACCTACCAAAACTTGAACACGAGCGAACTATGGCAATCAAACTCATTACCATCGCATTAATCACAAGTCTCCCTGCGATCATCATGGCACAAGACGGATCACGCACAACCAGGACGAGGAGTCTGCCTACGGGTTATTGGTCGCTCGAAAAGAGCCAGCCAATAATCGACAAGACGCAGACAATTCGATTGACGCCTGAACTGACGCAACTGACAGATGGCGAACGCAAAGCCGTAGCAAAACTGCTCGAGACCGGCCAGATTTTTCAGCGCCTGTACGAAGCGCAACGACACAAACAGGCCTTACAGTCGTATCAGTCGTTAGTAGCTCTTGACAAGCGCGCCGGTTCATCGACAGAGACTCAGAATCTCTTGACTCTTTACCGTTTGAATCAAGGACCGATTGCGACCACTCTGGAAAACAAGCGCGAGCCGTTTCTTGCCGTCGAACCCACTACACCAGGGAAGAATGTTTTTCCATGGGGAGTTACGAAGGATGAGATTGAAGCTTTCCTCAAGACGCATCCTGACAAGCGCGATCAGATCATGGACCCGCGCACAGTCGTCAGGCGTGCGCTGCCCGCCAACGCGCGAGCCGATCTGGCCGTCCTGACCAGGTATCCAGTCCTGGATACTCTAAATCCGGGATTGAGAGCCGAACTTACTCAGGTCGCTCGGAGAGAAGGGCCGTCGGCAAAGTTGACTGAGGGTTTTTACGCTGTCCCGTACGCTGTTGCCTATGCTGACGAGATGATCAAGACGTACGGTTTGCTGAATGAAGCAGCAAGTGCGTTGCAGGGAACTGATGATGAGTTCGCGCGTTACTTGCGGAATCGAGCTCGCGATCTCCTCTCAAACGATTATGAGTCCGGAGATGCTGCGTGGGTGACTGGCCACTTCAAGAACCTCAATGCGCAGATTGGCTCGTATGAAACCTACGATGACGAACTCTACGGTGTGAAAACGTTTTTTGGTTTAAGCCTCCTTTTGATGCGAATTCCTGAAACGACTGCGTTGCGCCAGGCAATGAAAGGTATGCAAGCACTGGAGGACTCTTTGCCTTATCAGCATCACAAGCGCATACGCGAGGACATTCCCGTCGGTGTCTACGATGTCGTCGCTGATTTCGGCCAAACCCGCGGAGGCAATACAGCCACCATCTTGCCGAATGAAAGTTATCTCGCTCGCCGCTATGGACGCACGATCCTTCTGCGCGCGAACATCATGCGAGATCCGAACATCTTCTCCAGTGTCTCTCACACTCTCGAAGCGGCCATTGGTGAAGAGCAGGCGAAGGCTCTCACTCCCGACGGCAATTTCTATCGGACGCTTTGGCATGAAGTCGGCCATTATCTTGGAGTCGATCGAACCAAAGAGAACCGCGAGCTCGACGACGTGCTCCAGGAGGATTCCAGCGTACTCGAGGAAATGAAAGCGGACCTGGTTTCGTTGTTCGTCGCCGAGCCGCTGCATAAACAAGGCTACTACACTGACGCGCAGTTGCGTTCAGTTTATGCCGGCGGCATCCTTCGCGTCCTGCAAAACAACAAGCCGCGACGCGATCAGCCATACAACACCATGCAGTTGATGCAGTGGAATTTTTTTCTCGAAAACGGCTTGCTTACGTTCAAGGACGGCCAGCTGCAGATTCACTACGACAAGTACCACGATGTGATTGGGAAGATGCTGGCAAAGACACTCGTGGTTCAATATCAGGGTGACAAGGCTGCCGCCGACCAGTACATCGAGCAATACACGAAATGGGACGACAATCTGCACGGTCTCATCGCTCGTAAGATTCGCGAGCAGCAGCGTTATCGCTTCCGTCTGTTCAAGTACGCAGCGTTAATGGAATAGCTGCTTTTAACGATAAATAGAATCTCCCTTTAGATTTCTGTGAAGGTCTTGGGTCTTTGGCCGTTGGTCTTTGACTGTGTTTTTGATATTGACCCGATTCACCAAGGGATCTTGCAATTTATCCCAAGACCAAAGACCAAAGACCCAAGGCCAAGCACAAAATTCCGGACGTCGAAGTGGTGCAACATTCAGACATCAAACAGAGTTACGATCGTGTTGCTGAAAGATACGCTGAGGAGTTCTTCGACGAGCTTACGCGAAAGCCTGAGGACTGCAAGTTGCTCGAGGATTTTGCCGGCTCAGTGCGTGATAAGGGTAAGGTTTGCGATTTAGGTTGTGGTCCCGGGCACGTGGCCCGATATCTGAAGGACCGCGGTGTAAATATCGGCGGCGTCGATTTGTCGGAAGAAATGGTAAAGATCGCTTCCCGGCTCAATCCTGACATATCCTTTACCGCCGGCAACATGTTGTCGCTGGCATCGCCCGATAGTTCATTAGCCGGTATCGTATCTCTTTATGCCATCATTCATGTGCCGAGACCGCAAATCGTCGCCGCGCTGAGCGAAATGAATCGCGTCCTGAAGCCAGGTGGCAGCTTGCTCATCTCATTTCATGACGGCGAAGGCGAGTTGCATCGAGACGAATGGTACGAAAAAGCCGTTTCACTTAGTGTTACTCTGCTGGGCAGCGATGAAATGGTTGAATATGTCGAGGCGGCGGGCTTTGAGGTAGACCTGGTGGTCGAGCGCCCGCCCTACGATTTTGAATACCCCACTCGCCGCATCTACATACAAGCCACCAAAATCCGCTAGCCAAAGTCCGATAAGCTTCAGCTTGTCGATGACGATGTGTTCACAAACCTCGTAATGGGCCGCAGATGAACACGGATAAAACAGATCTGAAAACATTTCCTCTTCTGATCCGTGTAATCCGTGCTATCGGTGGCTAGTGCTGTAGCAACTCAACGACAAACTGAAGTTTATCGGACAGCTACTTTGCAAAGGCGCCGGCGCCCAGAAAGTTTTCTCGCAGGTAACTTACTGTGTCCTGCAGCGTCTCGCCCGGGTCGCGAGGACGAAAGGCGAGTTCCCGTGCTGCCTTGTTACAGTTGACGTACCAAAAGTGCTGGGCCATCTCAATCTCGCCAGGCGCAACCGGTGACGCAAAGTTCCATTGCTTGAATAAGGCATCCACGAGTTGTGAACCGGTCACCATCAGCCTGGATGGTAACGCGATTTTTGGAGCCGAGACTTTTGTGAGCCGCTCGAGACGCCCAAAAAATTTCGTGAAGGTCCAATTGGCTGCACCCAGCAAGTAACGCTCGCCGTGTTTGCCCTTCTTCATCGCCACCTGAAAAGCTTGAGCGGCGTCGCGCACATCGACGAAGCTCAAACCGCCGGTGGGCACAGCGCTAATCTTGCGGGCCATGAAATCCAGTACAACTTTGGTGGAACTCAAGCGATCATCATTTGGGCCCAGCAAAAGACTCGGATTCATGATTGCGAGCCGCAATCCTTTACCATTGAATCTTTCCAGCGCCGCCATTTCCTGATAAGCCTTGCTCGCGTAATACGGCCAGCGCGAAATGAGGTCGAGGGGCTGCGGAAAAGTCTCGTCAGGGATCACATCACCTTTTTCGGTGACGGCAATGGTGCCGCTCGTAGATGCCAGCACAATCGTCTTAACCCCTGCTTCGAGGGCAGCGTCGCAAAGCAGGCGTGTGCCTTCAACGTGGAGAGCATACATGTCGCGAGCGTCCTCGCGTTCGCGTGAGACCTTACCGGCAAGGTGATAGATGTCCTTGATATCCTCAACCGCGCGTTTGACGTCATCCTGGTTGATGATCGAGCCTTCGAGGGTCTCAACGCCCAAATCGACGAGCCAATCGGGAATCGATGTGGCCATCACGCGGATATCCTTCACGCCACCGCCGACTAGTTGCCGCACGAGATGTGAGCCCAGAAACCCAGTGCCTCCGGTGATCAGCGTCGTGGCGCGTGGACGCTTCTCGATGGCTGCACGGCGCTTGCTGGCGGACTTAACCGGCGTCATGCGGGCCGTACGTTTCTTTGTTGTTGCCATAATTAAAGAGAGGTCTTTGGTTTTGGGTCTTAGGTCTTTGATCTTTGTGCTGTGTACTTTGCTACGCAATTTCCAGATTGACCAGCATCCCGTATAGCGTCCGGGTTGGGCGTCAAAGCACGAAAGTCAAAGTACAAAGCACGAAGGACAAAGTACAAAGCACAAAGATCAAAGACCTAAGACCGAAGATCAAAGACCAAGACCCAAGACCTATCCCACCAACTCTTCGACCGTCATCTCTTTTTCCGTAAGGTGTGCGCGGCGATCGCTCTTCCAAAGCCGGCGCAAGCCCTCGGCGTCGAATGCAGCTTTGCGGCGATCACGAAGATTCTCAACCTGATGCTTTACATATACTGCAATCAACCGATACGCCTCGGCCCTGGCCATACCCTGGGTCATCTCTTCCAACTCTTCCAGCGGAATGAAACGACCAATGCGAGCCCCAACTTCTCGGCTCTTGAGAATGCTCGATCCCTTCGGAAAAGCTTCGTACGTGCCGTGCAAGTAGACCGGCAGAACACCAACCCTGGAATGGAGCGCGAGATAACCGATGATGGGTTTGAAATCCGCCATCTTACCGGTCATAGAACGTGTGCCTTCGGGAAAGATAAGCGCGTTGTAGCCGCGGTCGAGGAACGATCGCGCATGTCGCAAAGACTGGCGCAGGGAACCGGTTCGCTCCATCGGCACGAGGTTGGTGAAGTTCTCCATGTAGGCGCGCTTGTACTTGTTGTCGAAGAAATAATCAGCGGCGGCCAAAGCAACCAGGTCTTTCCCAGCTTCGCCCAGCGCTGCTTTGGTCAGTCCCATATCAAGATGTGAGCTGTGGTTGGCAGCCACAATAAAGTTCGTATGCGGCGGGATATTTGTGCGACCCTCGTAGTGAGTTTTTAGAAGTCTCTCATAAAAGAGGCTCTGGACGAGGTCCACACCTTTGTTTCCAACTGTTTTTACGATAGCCGGAATGTAGATCTCGTCGTCTTTCTTAGGTTCCTCAACCTTTGCCGCCCTCTCGCGGCGTTCTTCTGATGACATCCGCCGGCTCACAACCGAATTCAGTTCCCGGATGTCCTGAACTTCGTTGAAACGTTCAGGTGCTGAAATCGATCCCCCGGCGTTTTCTATAGCTGCTGCCAGTTCGACAAACATCAGACTGTCAAACCCAAGATCGCTCAGGCGGGTGTTGATTGAAATCTCACTTACTGGCCGGTTACTTACCGAAGAAACCAGATTGCGTAACCACAGTGAATCAGAGCCTCTTGATTCACGAGCGCCTAAACGACCGGACTTTTCGCTTTGCTCCAGCGCTTGCATCAGGTCAACCACTTCGTTGCGCTTAACCTTCCGAGTTGCGGTGCGAGGTAATTCGATATCAGTGAAGTGGAGCAGCTTGACACGCTTGTAATATGGTAGGCCCGCTGATACTTCGCGAAAGTGCTCTTCAACCCGGCGGCGCAGCTCATCTCGTGAAAGGGCGATATCGTATTCATCATCGGCTACGACCAGGCATGCCACTTTCTCGCCGGCGCCTTCAGGCAAACCGACAATGCTTAACTCCTTGATGTACGGAGAGTCTGCGTATGTCTCTTCCAGTTCGTCCGGATAGACATTCTTGCCGTTGGTATCAACGATGATCTCTTTGGACCGTCCGACGAGATAGAGATTGCCGTCGTCGTCCAGGCGTCCGAGGTCTCCAGTGTAAAGCCATCGATCGATCAGCGCTGTGCGAGTTGCCGCTTCATTTTCGAAATAGCCCAACATCACATTGGGTCCACGAGCAATAACTTCGCCGACGCCGCTCGCGTCCGCATTGGCAATGCGCACCTCGACTCCGGGCAGCGCGCGGCCGACGCTGCCAACCAGCATGCGGTTTTCCGGACGCGTCACCGTAAGCACGGGTGCGGCTTCGGTTAGGCCATACCCTTCAAGAATCGTAAAGCCCAACCCGCGAAAGTCGTTTTGAACTTTCTCGCCCAGTGCCGAACCGCCGCTGATGAAGTAACGAATCCGACCACCCAGGCCTTCGTGAATTGGATAAAAGAGGATCTGGCCAAGATTCACTGAACTCTTATCGCGCAGCCACGCGTTTGCCTGAATCATCAAGTCAGCTGACCTGCCGATCCAATCGCTCTTTTCGTACAGCCGATTCTTTATGCGGCGGTGGAGCAGTTCCCAGAGCGCCGGCACACCAACCATTCCGGTTACGTGCCCGTTCTTGATTGCCTTAGCCAAAGCGTCACTGGTGAGTTCGGGCAAATAGGTTATCTGCGCGCCCCGGCTGAGCGGAGTCAAAAAGCCGGTCGAAAACTCGAAGGTGTGATGAAGAGGCAGAACCGACAGCACCCCATCGTTCGTGGACATGTCGAAAACGGATGAAAGCATGGAAACCATGCTCGTGAGGTTTCGATGCGAGAGCATCACGCCCTTTGGACTGCCAGTCGTTCCGGAAGTGAAAATCAACGAAGCTACCGACTGCGTATGCACGCGCTGTGGAAGCAGAGCTACTCGCTGATCCTCGGTGATTTCGTCCGGCATCGCGAAGACATCGTCAAAAGTCCAGACTCGTTGCGTGAGTCCAGCTTCTGCAAGCCGCTCTTTCAAGTCACTGTGCTCATCAGCGAGCTTGGCGCTTAACACCAAAGCTGCGGCGTCGCCGGCGCGAGCGAAATTGATTAGCTCATCGACTTTGCTGTCAGGATCAACGGGGATGCATGTCGCTCCTGCCTTGATGACGCCGAAGTAAGTCATGCCCCACTCCGGCGCATTCTGGCTCACGAGCATGACACGATCGCCTTGCTTAATACCTTCACTCGCAAAGAAGCCCGCAGCTCGCAGCGCCAATTCACGAACATCAGCGTAGGTGTACTGTTCCTTCTTGCCATCGCGCTCGATGCGCATAGCCACGCGCGTCGCATGACGCTTGGTTGAGGTCTCGAACAACTCCAGCAGGTCTCGGTAGGTGTAAATGCGCTTCGGTTGCGCTCGCATTTCCTCTTCGAGCGTTGGGAAGACCCATTCCTTCAGACCTGGTAAGTGGATGTTCATCCAGTAGTCGTACCAGTCGAACCGATCGGGGTTCCAGGTCAGTAGCGACAGTTCGTCTTTGCTTATGCGGCTGAAAAGCGAGCGCAGGTTATCCGAGCGAAAGATGTAAGCATTCTCGTTTGTGAACGGCCGGAAGATATCGAACGCCTCGGTGGTCTCGTGGGTAATCTCCTCCAGGCGGTCCACGCTGCTTTTCACCAGGTCGATCGCATCAACGATGCGGCCACCGCCCCAGCGCGGGCGTGCGCGATCAAGCAGCGAAGAAACCTTTTTCGCGGCCGAATTGAACATCGGCGCTGAGGTTGAGTCGAACCTCTTCGTAGAAACCGGACGTGGCTCCATGCGAGCAGCGATCTGGTTCACAAAGCGAATGCCCGTGTCCTTCTCGGTGAAATGCTTGCGTTTGTAGAGACCGACCAATCCAATAATCCGTTGCATATTGTTCGGATTAGAGTCACCGGTCGCGGCCTGATAGACCAGCCGTGGTTCTTCGACACAAGCTGCTGCCGTAACCGCAAGCATTGCTGATGCGATCTGATCGACTGGAGTTATGTCCAGAATGAGTTTTTCGTTGGCCGGCAGCTGTATTTGGCCCTTAAGCACCATGAAAATAATTGGCGCCGTGGTAGTGAAGCCCTCGTTCCAGCCCGGAAAGGGATAGGACATAGCCGACTCGACGATGCTTGGTCGAAGAATGCTGCGCACCATTCCAGTTTCAGCGGCAACCAGCTGCTCGCCGAGTGACTTGGTGTACGTGTAGATATTGGGCCAGCCCCACCACGCTGCTCGCTCAACGCCGAGATCAGTGAGGCGCTCTCGAATCCATACCTTTCGCTCTCTCGCTACCGCCAGGCCGAGCGCATCCGGATCATCTGCATCTCGTCCTTCTTCGCGCAGACGCTTGCGAGCCTGGTCGCGAAAACGCGCTGTCATCATGGCATCGCGTGCTGCCTCGCGAACACGCTCAGACAGTTTTGCGCAATCTTCGATCTCCTTCGCAACCGAAAACTCGACGCCTGGCATTTCGTGCCGACGTGGAAAATAGCCGATGACCGGATCACTCTCCCACACTGGACCTGAGCGATTGCCCGCGACAAAGCAAGTTGAGACGTGCACAAGTGCGGGCCGCTTCATCCGGCGGGTAAAGGCGATCACGTTTTGGGTACCGACGACGTTAGTCCGCAGTGCGCTCTCAAGCGTGGGATTGAAGGTGACGTTGCCGGCAGTATTGACTACGACATCACTCGACTCTGCGATCTGCTGCGCTTCCTCTTCGGCGTAACCGAGATTTGTCTCGCCGATATCTCCGCCGAGGACTACGACTTTGTCGCGGATGAAGCCCTCGAAGGCGTTGCCATAACGCTCGCGCAGTGGATTGAAAGGCGGAGCGGTAATTACACTGTTCCAAAAACGAGTCTCAGATTCTTCCTGCGAGCGCGCTCGGACCGTCACGTACACACGACCGACGTTTGGGAACCGGTGCAGCAGCATGCTGAGCGTTACTTTCCCAAGAAAGCCTGTGCCGCCGATCACAAAAATGTTTCGGCCCTGGAAAATTTCACTTGGCGATAGCTTCATCACTTCACTAATGTCCGACAAAGCCCGATAAACTTCAGTTTGTCTCCATTAATAGCTTCTGCGCTGACCTCGAACCGTCTTTGCCGCGAACGTCGTCGACAAACTGAAGTCTGTCGGACTGTTATTCCATATCGGCGATGCCGATCATCGGCTGATGCAGCATCGTAATTTCCGCCGAGGTGCCCATGTAACCACGCGCCATCGCGATTGCTTCCGTCAGATTGTCGGCGCGCTCCCAGCCAAGGATCGCGGGAACATGCGCGTTCTCAGCTCCCGCCACGATCACTCTGCCGACATGCTGGCGGCCATTCTCTCCCCAGTACCACATGAAGAACGGGTGAGCGCCATGATAGGCATTGCCGCGGCGATACATCTCGACATAGCTCGGATTGTTTGCGAATTCCTCTTCGTACTTCTCGCGAAGCAAAAAGGCATCTCGCGTTTCAGGCAACAGCCGGTTGAAAAACTCGATGTAGCTTGGGTGAAACTGATGATCAAATTCGTCGTAGCACGGATGGTGCAGGATCATCACGCCACCCTTTTTCAGCAACGGCTTGTTGCGATAGAAATTGAAGTGATAGCCAAGCCCCATGACCTGGACCAGCAGCGGATTCAGAATCGAATACACGTTGTACGGCGAGATATCCGGAATCCCTGTGATCAAGATGTCACACTGTCCGCGCACAGGAATTGAGTACTGCTCGAAACCCTTGGCTATGATTTTCTCGTGAACCGGTTCAGTTTTTCCCGCGTGACACGCCGTCATCTCGTACTGGGCAGGCCGCGTATGCAGTAACTTACGCCGGGCAGGCCGCGGCAGCTTGCTCATCGTGTAGCGCATCGCTTCAAACTTCATGCGATCAAAGGCCGTGAAGTCATCCTCGTTCTTTATGAGGAAGTCCATGTCGCCTTTGTACATGCGATTGTTGATGGCGGTCTCGATGTGAAAGACATTGACGTGCTCGTCGACAAGCTTACCCAGGCGCACGCACTTGTGATTTAGAGCTGACCGCGCCGGATCCATGTAGCTGTCGGAATCGCGAATGGTTTGCGGTTCATGATGCGCGCGCAACGAGACGTAATCGCAAAGCCCGACCGCAACGGATTTATGACCACCATCCATTGGCACCAGATTGATGTTGGCGTAAATCAACAGGTCGCTTTCAGCGGCGCGGCGGTTGAGATTCAATGGTTCACCGTGGCGCGTCTCGCCAATCTTGATCATGCCCTCGCTCCACTCGGCATCATGGTTGTAGTAGCGATCCGGGTAGAACTTATCGTAGATCTTCGCGCCCGCCATCCGTTTCATTTCCCACGGAGTCATCTTCCGGTGCAGTGAATTGGCAATGATGATATGCACGTCATCCACTCCATGGCCGGTCAACATGTCGACCACGATCTCGAGAATCGTCTGGCGAATGTCAGGCGTTGCCATGGGTGGCAGAGGCAGGCTGATGTCGTCCACGGCGATGGTCACTTTCATGCCAGGCTCGAGTTGGGCGAACAGTGGATCGCAGCCATGTGGATGGTTCAACGCATAGCGAATCGCCGCTTCGCGATTAGGAAGGCCCTTGAGTGGAGGATTTGGATATAGAACACGGGTGCCGATCGGCAAGTCTTCAAGGATGAAGTCTTCGCCGGACGGCATGATGCGCGGCGCACTGTCGCGATCGATGTAGATTACCGATTCGTGTGTTTTTCGTCTAAGTTGTAGTGCCATGTCACTGCAAAGTTACTGGTATTGTCCTTCGTCCAATTGAACTGAAACCGATGATGATCCTTTCAAGGTGGCTCGGAGTTTTGCTTTTTCTCAAAAGAGCACGAGCTGAAGCACAACACAAGTAATATGAACGTAATACTTGCTCGTTTCATAAGCCGGTGTTACTTCAAGTTCAGTATTGGCCAATCATGATGCAGCGCCGTTTGCCGCAAGCGCATGTCGGGGTTCACAGCGGCAGGATGACCTACAACCGAAAGCATCGGCAGGTCACTCATGCTGTCCGAATACGCGTACGACTCGCTTAGATTGATCCCCTCACGTTCGGCGAATTGGCGAATCCATGAAGCCTTGGTAGCTGCTGCCAGAACCGGCGGTAACAGACGCCCGGTGGCTACTCCATTCACAAACTCCAGGTGATTGGCCACATAATCTGTGATGCCAAGATGCTCCATCAAGGGCTTTACGGACAGATCGAGAGCACCCGTTACTACCACCTGTCTCAAGCCCATCCGCCTGGATTTCTCGATCAGCTCAAAAGCGCCGGGAAAGACCCCCGGTTTCAGGATTGTCTCGAAGAGTTCGTCGGCGAAGAATCGCATGCGATCCTCGGTCTGACCCTTGTAGCTCTGAAAGAATAAATCGTTAAAAACCTTACGACTGTACTGGTCTGTAATCGCAAAAACAGGCAAGCTCAAGAGCGTCGTCGCACTTTTGCGAAAGCTGCCTATCAGACTTGGTTGGTTTTTGGCGTAGAAGGCCAGCGTATGAACAAGATTTGTGCTGACCAGAGTGCCTTCAAGATCGTAGAATGCCGCCGCTGCCACAATGCCTCCCAGGTTCGCGTTTTTTAAAAGCCGTTGCGGACCTTCAGGACCAGTTCGCGGCCCTGTCGAGCTAAAGAACAGGCGCCACTATACCGTATTAGGCTTGTTTTGGGTAATGGAAAAAGTCGTGTATACAACTACTATACAATTCATGTTGAAGGCATCCGGTTTTCTGCAAAATGCGCCAAAATTTGATCGTCCGTCCATCGCAGTAAGCGCAGTTCTGTGCATCGTGTCGCTAACCGGCTGTCACAAAACCCCTCCCGAAACCGCTCGCGGAGTTGATCTGGGGGACGCGCAAGCCGCCTCCGCCAAGATTGCTGAGGCTGACAAGCTTTGGGTCGGCCGGGAAGACTTGGACAAGGTCAGACAGGCTGTTGCCATTCTGCGACAGGCTCGAATCGAGGACTATGGCAGTTTCGAAGCGGACTGGAAGCTGGCCCGGGCGGACTTCTTTCTGGGCGACCACACGAATGACGAGCGCGAGCGGGAAGCTGCCTTTCGAGAAGGCGAGGAATCAGGAAAGGCTGCCATCAAACTTGATGACAAAAGGCCGGAGGGGCATTTCTGGTTAGGGGCGAACTACGGCGGAAGTGCGAAGTACAGCACGTTAGCCGGACTTGCGACCGTTGAGGACATTCGCAGAGAGATGGAAACTGTGTTGAAAGCGGATGAAGGCTTTCAGAACGGAAGCGCCTATCTGGTTTTGGGACAACTTTACCTGCAATCGCCAAAAGTGCTCGGCGGCGATGTGGATAAGGCTATCGATTATCTGGAGAAGGGGCTGAAATTTGGACCCGACAATGCGCTGTTGCGAGTGCGCCTGGCTGATGCCTACCACGCTGCGAGACGCGCCAACGACGCTCGCAAGCAGATCGACTATGTCCTATCAATGAAGATGGATCCGAATTACGCCGCCGAATACAAAGAGGCCCAGGAAGAGGCAAAGAAGCTGCAAGCCGAATTGGGCTAAATCTCTACCACGATTGGAAGGACTGCCTGCAAGGCGGGAAACGGCACGTGTTCCGCTGGGCGCCCGGCGGCGCGCAGGCACAGACGCATGCGCTCGGAACCCGCAAAGTTTAGTGAATGAATGATAATTTGCACATTACGCTGACATTCCGGATTTTCTGCCAGCCATGCCGCTACGACATATCCAGTAAGTCCGTCGTCTGCTAACTCCTGCTCGTAATGCTCGTCGGCCAAATCATGATCAAGAAAAATCAAATCGTACTCGTGCGATCGTAACCATTCGACAGCCACTGACACGTCAGCTGTGGCATCAAGTTCGTGACCAGCAAATTGTTCTTTGAACCAGAGACACCGTCTGTCATCGTCCTCAACTATTAGAATCCGGGGCATACTCTTCTACTTAGGCTTTGAACTGAGGCGTTTCAGTTCCTCGAGGGTGCGCTTGTGTTGCGCGAGTTTTTGTCCTGCTTCGGCAAGCTTGCCCTGTGCGGTCAGTCTTTGGTAATCGTCGAATTCCTGAATTGCCTGCTGAATCAAAGCATCTTTGTCGGCCACCGACGCTGCCGGCGATGGGCCAGGAGCGGGCGCCGCCTCTTGAGGTTTGCCTTTCTCCGGCTCAGGCCGTTCCGCAGCAGCTTTGGACGCCTCACCAAAAAGATTTGTCATAGCCTCTTCGAAGGTCTTGCCATACCCAATCTTGTCCTGGACAGCCAATACCACCAGGCGTAACTCAGGCATAGGACTACTGACCGCCCTGAGATAAATCGGCTCAACATAAAGCAGTGAGCGGCCGATTGGGATTACCAGCAAGTGCCCGCGCACAACAGTTGATCCCTGCTGGTTCCAGAGAGTGAATTGTCCCGACAGCTGGGCGTTTTGATCGATGCGCGCTTCAATCTGCAGCGGTCCATCTATCAATCTCGACTTTGGGAAGTTGTAGGCCAGCAGCTTGCCATAGTTTTCGCCGTCGCACCGGCCGGCCATCCACCCAATCATGTTGTTTCGGCCCGTCGGTGTGAACGGGAGGATCATCGCGAATTCAGGCGAAGTGTCCTCACCTGGAAGTTGCATCAGGACAAAGTAGGGCTCAATCGGAACCTGAGTTTTCTTGCCTTCCTTCTCGACTGAGTTCTGCGTGGCAACGTTCCATAAATCCTCTCTCTGGAAGAAAACTTTCGTGTTTTGCGTGTGGTAGAGTCCAAAAACTTCGCCTTGCACGTGCACCAGAGTCTCCGGGTAACGAACATGGGCACGAAGATCCGCCGGCATCTGGCTAGCATCCTGAAAGAGTGAAGGGAAGACCGCTCGATAAGAATTGATGAGCGGGTCCTGCGAGTCAAAGACATAGAATGCGACGCTGCCGTTGTAGGCGTCGATGACTGCTTTCACGCTATTACGTATGTAGTTTACGTGCTTGTCATCGGCTTCATAATGTCGCGAGTATGGATAGGTGGCGCTTTCAGTGAACGCGTCGATCATCCAGTAGAGCCTGCCATCGTTACTTACGACGATGTACGGATCGTCGTCATAGATTAAGAATGGCGCGACGCTGTCGACGATCTCCCTGATATTACGGTGGATTAGCACGCGGCTATCGGCTATAACATCGTCTGAAAATGGAAGCTTTGTGACATCGCCTAAGGCGTAGGCCAGCATCATCCGCCGCAGACCGCTACCGATCCTGATGCCGCCGCTGCCGTCATAGCTGGTGTAGCTATTCGTCTCGCCTTGCGGATAATCGAACTCCTTCTGTTTCGTGCGAACGTAGACGTCAGTGTTCGTCTTCTGACCGTAGTAAATCTCAGGACGGGTGACCTTGAGCTCGGATGCGTGCGATTCAATGGGCATGTTTGCCAGCATGAACACCGGCATACCTTCAGAATCGAAGCCGTTCGCGGTGTTCATGGTGACGCCGTATCCGTGCGTATAAATCAACTTCTCGTTGATCCAGTTCCGCGAGGCTTCAGGCAGTTTGTCGACGTCAATCTCTCGAGCCGCCACCATCATCTGGCGTTCCTGACCGGCAACGTGGTAGCGATCCACGTCCACGTCCGGAAAGTCATAGTAGGTGCGAATTTCTTGAATCTGACGGAGAGTGTCCTGCAATGCCTTCAAGTCCCATAGGCGGATATTCTCGAGCGTTGGTTTGTTTGCCTCGAGATTCAGGGCAGCAATCGAGTTCTCGGGATCGAATTCCCGTTGTTCAAGAGTGTCCAGACCGAAGCCGCGACGCGTCCAGGTAATATTGTGTTCTATGTAAGGAGTCTCGCGTCCCAGCTCGTTAGGTTTGACGATAAAGCTGGTGACGTAGGCGGGAACAAGCACCACTCCAATAATGTAGATCGCGATAGGAATTGCCGCGCCTATCAGAAGCAAGCGCAGCCGCTTTCTTGTCAAAGCATTCACGACCGCAATCACCGCGGCTACTATCAGAGCAATCGAAACAAACAGCAGCGCGGGCAAGAGATAGTTTGCCTCGGTATATCGGACTCCGGAAAAGGTTTGATGATCATCCCAAAGGTATGGGAAACGAGAAAGGTAAGTGTTCAGCGCGACGGCGACGAGCAGCGGAGCTGACGCCCACGAAATTGGCCCAAGTGGCGTTAGTTCTGCTCCCTTTCTGGCCGTCTTGCTGAGAGTCTGCTGTGAAAGCAGCAACAACGAGCCGATTAAGGTTGTCAGAAATACAATTACACACAGCGCTGTGAACCAGCCGCTCAGCAGGTTGTAGACAGGCAAGGAAAATAGATAGAACCCGAGCGGTTTGTTGAAGATTGGATCCGCTAGCGGTGTCGCTGCCTGGTGATAGAAGAGAGCGAATTTCTGCCAACTCTCCTTCATAGAGATACCGAAAATCAATCCACAAAGAACTGAAACAATCCACGCAGCAGGATTAATGTAGCGGCCTGGATAGAACGAAACTGGCTGATTGTTTACGACGATGGTGCGTGGGCGAGACATTTGCACCGCAAACGCTCTGGCCAGCAGCCAGAAAGCTGTGCGCATGATCAGGATCGTTAGGAGCGCAAAACCCAGGAAGAGGAGCAGCTTCAGTTTAAGAATAGTCCAATAGACAGAAGAATAACCTAACGAGCCGAACCACAGAGCCGACACGTAGATATCCAGTAAACGTCCGACTACAAAAAGCAGTGGTATTACCGCCAGAAGCAGCCAAAAACCCCAGCGACGTTTTCGATGGGGACCCACGTCGATAATCTCGGTATCTGAATCGATAGGGAAGGAGTCGTTCATGCGCTTAGGATACGCCCGATTTCGAAATGGACCAACACAGAACGAAGCGGTAAGGGCAAAGAGGTAAGCGCAAAGAGGTAAGCGGTAAGGGCAAAGAGCTGAGGGCTGAGCGCTGAGGGGAAGTGCACGCACCGGAAATTTAAAGTTCAATTTTCAGATTGCGTGCATTCGAAGGCATGGCAATCTGAAGATTGAACTCTAAACACCAGTAGCGCACGCTCTCAGCCCTTTGCCCTTCACTTAGATTCAAATACCCGCCCATGTATAATGACCGCGCGCCCGCCGAGGCGTATCGGTCGCTTAACGTTGTTGGTGGTTAATTATTAATGCTCGCCCCGGAAACGGTCTTACAAGGACGCTATCGGATTCTTCGCCAGCTTGGTCAAGGTGGCATGGGCGCGGTCTATGAGGCAATCGATCAACGCCTTGATACGACCGTCGCGCTCAAAGAAACTCTATTCGCTGAGGAAAAGCTTCGCCGCCAATTCGAACGCGAGGCGCGTCTGCTCGCACGTCTGCATCATCCGGCCTTACCCAGGGTGAGCGACCACTTTGCCGAGGGCGATGGCGCTTTTCTGGTGATGCAATTCATCGGCGGGGATGACCTGGCCGAGATGATTAGCCGCCGGAGAGGACCTTTTCCGCTGGAACAGGTGTTGTTGTGGGCTGATCAACTGCTTGACGCGCTCGACTACTTACACACGCAGGATCCTCAGATCATTCATCGCGACATTAAGCCGCAGAATCTGAAGCTATCCGCACGCGGCCAGATCATCCTGCTCGACTTTGGACTTGCGAAGGGACAGCTTGGCGAGATCTCGCGTGGACCTACGACCGCAAGCATCTTCGGATATACGCCAAATTATGCGCCACTGGAGCAGATTCAAGGCCTTGGCACCGATCCGCGAAGCGACATCTACGCGCTGGGAGCCACGCTTTATCATCTCGCCACCGGTATTAAGCCGCCGGATGCATTATCGCGTGCTGCAGCAATTGTGAATGGACAACCTGATTCACTGACACCGGGCCACGAAATTAACCCAGCTGTGGGGCCGCAGGTCGCAGCCGTGCTCCAGCGAGCTATGGCCCAAAACCGTGACCAGCGGTATGGCACTGCAGCGGCGATGCGTCAGGCATTGAAAACGAGCAACGAGGCTACCGTAGGTGGCCGCGACGAGGCGGCCACAGTATTGTTTCCATCGCCATCAACCGCACCGACCCAGCTCGGTGCGGCGAGCCCCACGGTCCCGATCGCGATCACTCAGCCAGGCGGTGAGACAACGGTTGTTAAGACTCCAGTCGCGATTAGAAAGAGCAACGCTCTGCCGTGGGGAATTGCGGCTGGATTGTTAGTGCTCTTACTGGGCGGAGCTGTAGCCGGGTTCTTTTATGTATCCCAAAAACGTCGAGCGGAGAATGCCGGCCCGACAATCACCCTTCAACCGATAACAGGCGTCTTAGTATCGCAACCGTCACCTTCGGCGCAGCCGACTGGTGTGCAAGTGTCCGGAGTCACTGATCAGAAAGTGGAGCGCAGTGATCCTTCGTCGGACGCACACAAGAAGGACGAATCCACAAAATCAGAAAGCGCGAAGAACCAGTCGAAGAAGGACGCTGCGCGCCGAAAGCACGAGGCCGAAACGGATCCGGATGATGCAGAAGCTGAGGCCGAGCGGCGAGAGGCACAAGCCGAACAGGAAAGAGCCGAGAAGGAAAAGAACAAACATCCGGAACCACCCAACGTTCCCGAGCCCGGCTACATTGAAGTGCCGGGTCCGCATGGCGGTACGCGACGAATTCCCACAGTGAAGAACAAGACCCTTCCGGACGGGACTAAGGTAATGATCACGCCGAACGGAACTAGAATCGTTACTTTGCCGGACGGTTCGATGAAGGTTATTCCGCCTCCGGGACAGAGACGGAGACCGAGATCCTAATCTCGAGCGCCTCTCGCAGTTGACAGACTTATCCCGCCCGGCGCTCGGCAAATAATGAATTAGCGAGGAGTAGAAAATGCGTTCAGGAAAACTAGCCGGAACCACGATCTTTGGTGTGGTTGTAATGAGCCTGCTGGCTGGCTCGATCTTTTCACCCCGTTCGTACGCGGATACGGTTCGCACTCCTAAATCACCAATCAGGATCACTCCGGCAGCTCCACAAATCGACGTCGGGGGACGTCAGGCGGAACTGGCAGCGCGACGAGCACGTGTGGCCCAGGCAATGGGACCATCTGGTGCGCTGGTTCTTTTCAGCGGTGAGCCGCGCGTGTATGCGAACGATGTTGACTATCCCTTTCGTGCCGAGAATAACTTTTACTATCTGACCAATCTTAAGCAGGTGGGCGCCACGCTCGTCTTGCTGCCAGGTAACGTCCCTGTTCTCTTCTTACCACGCAGGAATCCGGGCGCCGAAACGTGGACCGGACACATGTACAGCCCGGAAGAAGCTGCTGAGCGCTCCGGTATCAGAGAGATCTGGGACGCCAGTGAGTTTGATCCATTCATCAACGCGCTGCGTAACCACCAATCGTTTCGTCCCACTGAGGACAAGTTGTTGTTGTCGTCCACATCTTCAACGGGTGCGAGTATGGCTGCGTACGACAACTTGTTTACCGCAGCCGGCAAAAATGAAGCACAGCTGTTTCAATTGACGGCAAGTAATCCGAATAACCGTGAGTATGGACGCGAACAAAGATTTGCAGCCGAGTGGTCAAAGAATCCAGGTGGGTTCGTGATGCGCAACGCAGCTCCGATTTTCGCGGAACTGCGGTTGAGCAAGTCTCCTCTTGAGCTCCGTCTAATGCAGCATGCGATTGACATCAGTATTGAAGCTCATGAGCGAGCGTGGGCCAATGCTGCCAAGGCGCAGTGGGAATATGAAGTCGATGCGGAAGTGGCCTACACCTTCAAGCTACGCAACGCTGACAATTGGGGCTATCCAGACATTGTTGGCTGCGGGCCAAATGCCACTACGTTGCATTATCAAACGCTGCAAGGCCAAATAACGCCTGGTCAGCTTCTATTGATGGACGTTGGCGCAGAATACGAACACTACAGCGCTGATGTAACGCGTACATTTCCGGTCAATGGAAAATTCTCTGCTGCGCAAGCCGAGATCTATCAAATTGTTTACGATGCTCAGGAGGCCGTCGCCAGGGCCACGCGTCCCGGAGCGACGCTCAACGAACTAAGCACGGCAGGCACCGACGTGATCAAGGATGGATTGCTCAAGCTTGGGTTAATTACCGACAAGAATTCAGGACAGTACCGCATCTGGTTCATGCACGGCACGTCGCACTGGCTGGGTATGAATGTTCATGACGTCGGTGGCCAGGCCAAGATGGTACCTGGTGCTGTATTAACTAATGAACCAGGGATCTATATCCGGCCGGACGCGCTGGACTACTTGCCCAAGACTCCTGAGAACGAGAAGTTCATCGCAGCGATCAGGCCGGCGTTCGACAAGTATAAAGGCATCGGCGTGCGCATTGAGGACGATCTGGTCGTAACAAAGGATGGCTGCCGCTGGATGACTGAAGCGTTGCCACGAAAGTTAGCTGACATCGAAGCATTCATTGCGAAAGCGCGACAGTAAATTCCGCCGCACTTTGATAGACGTGCCCGCAAACTAATAATTTGCGTTACACGAAATGCTCACGCTTCTTAACATCGCGAACGTAGCGCTGATTGACGAACAGCGTGTTGAGTTCGAGCCAGGTCTCAATCTGCTCACCGGTGAGACCGGATCAGGCAAGTCAATTATTGTTGACGCTCTCGGTGTGTTGATTGGTGGGCGCTTTGGCTCCGATCTGCTCAAATCGGGTGCTGAGCGAGCTTTCATCGAAGGGCTCTTTCTGGCCGGCTCAAATCCGCACTTTGAGGCAATCCTCTCCACCGCAGGGATCGCCAGCGGAGACGAAAGCCAGGGAGCGCGAGAAATAATCATTCGACGCGAGCTTTCTGCCGGCGGTCGAAACAAAATCTTCATCAACAATCAACTGGCAACGCAATCGCTGTTACGCGAACTACGACCCTTTCTGGTCGATATTCATGGTCAGGGAGATCAACAAACTCTTTTCAACGTGGACACGCATCTTGAGTTGCTCGATTCATTTGGCGGCGCAACCTCGCTCTATCAGGAAGTGGCCGCTGCCTACAAGCGTTGGCTGAAGTTGAACAGCGAACTGGCAGCCTTGCGAAAGAATGAATCAGAGAAGTTTCAACTGGTAGACGTCCTGCAATTCCAAATCGAGGAACTTGAGCGCGCTCAGCTTGCGATCGATGAAGATACTTCATTGGAAGAAGAGCGACTGCGGCTGCAGAACGTTGAAAAACTGACGGTGCTTTCTTCGGGCAGTTACCGTTTGATTTACGAAGACGACGAGGCCGTGTTGGCGCGTTTGCAGCTCGCCGGCAAACAAGTCGAGGAGTTGAGTGAGTACGACTCGAGTTTCCGTGACTACATCGAGGCGCTCGCATCCGCCCGCGCTACACTTGAGGACCTCTCTTTTACGCTGCGCGAATTTTCGGAGAAGCTTGAGTTTTCACCGGAACGTCTCGAAAAAATTGAAAATCGTTTAGCTGAGATTTCGCGCCTGAAAAGAAAGTACGGTGGGTCAATCGCGAGTGCCCTCGAGCACCTGGCACGCTCACAAGATCGGCTGGCGCAGATCGAGCATGCTGATGAACGCGAAGCCGAGTTAAATAAAGAGCTGGACCAGGCGCGCAATGACTATCTTGAAAGGGCTGGGCGCCTGCATCGAGAGCGGACTCGGGCAGCCCGAAAATTCGAGCAGGCAGTTGAACGAAGTCTGACTGAAGTTGCCATGGATCACGCCAAGTTTGAAATCAGAATCGTGGCTGCCAAGAACGACGACGACGGCTCTTTCAAGGTTTCGGGAATCGATCAAGTGGAGTTTTACTTCTCGGCAAACCCTGGCGAAAGCCCAAAGCCGCTGGCGAAGGTCGCTTCGGGTGGTGAGGCTTCAAGATTGATGCTGGTGCTGAAGACTGTTGCTAACGCCCTGGAGTTCCCGCGGACAATTGTGTTCGATGAGATCGACAGCGGCATTGGCGGACGGGTGAGTGAAGCAGTCGGGGCAAAGCTAAAGAAACTTGCGCAAACGAACCAGGTTCTGTGCGTGACTCACCAACCGCAGATTGCGCGTTTTGCGGACACCCACCTGCTGGTCCAAAAGGCGGTAACTGCCGGTCGCACCAAGATCAGCGTAGACAAACTCGACCGTCGCGCTCGAGTGGAAGAAATAGCTCGTATGCTTACCGGCGCAGAAATCACGGACAGCGCTCGTCGCCACGCCCGCGAGCTGATGAAGAGCTAGTTTCCAAAACGCCACGGTAGAGCTGTCATCAGGATTAAGTAAGACGCTGCCGGTATGACTGTGGTGTTGTTCCTGTGAACCGATGAAATAGCCTCGTGAAATGACTCTGGTGACTGAAGCCAGATCGCAGGCCAACTTCGGTAAGTGGCAGTTCGCGATTGGCAAGCAGCAGCTTTGCCTGCTCGACGCGAAACTTGATTAAGTATTGATGCGGTGTGGTGCCAGTTGATTTCTTAAACTCTCGAGCAAAGTGAAAACTGCTCATGCTGGCCTCGCGTGCCAGCTCTTCGAGCCGCAGATCGTTGGCGTAATTGGCTGCGATGAAATCCATTACCTGTCGAAGCTTTCTTCCGGATAAACCACCTCTGAATCCGGGCACGGTGTCACGTGAAGTCGTATAGTTTCTGAGCACATGAACGGCAAGCACATTCGCCAATGACTCCGCGTAAAGCCGTCCACTCGACCCATCCGACAACTCTGCGAGCAGCGCCATGCCAATAGCACTGATAATGGGATCCCGCTGTCGAAACCTCTCGACCACTTCGAAATTCCCACGCACTCGCAAGTCCGTGGCGTTGCGATGGAGTAATGCAGGATCAAGATAGAGAGCCAAATGCTCTGAAGAACCTTCGAATCGAGCGGTATGGGCGAGACCAGAGGGTAACACGCAAACACTGCCTCGGTTCTTGGGTCCTTTAACTCGTGAGCCGCTCGCCGTGGTGAGCTCTCCACGACATCCTTCGCTCAATGAGAGCAGCACGGTATGTTCGCGGTGACAATGCTCGGGAAGCTCTCCTGACTGAAACCCGCAATGATCGAGTCTGAGTCCCTCCCAGGCAGCCTTTCGTTTAAATAACAGTGGCGACTCAGAATTTAACTGCGCAGAACCAGCGTTCATGGGACACTCCTATCGAGCGCGCACCCTGCTCCGGCTAACTCTTGCGGGACGTAGCAAGGCGACTCCGCTTCTGGTTGCATGCCGTCGCAGTCGTTCAAGAATTGCGCGGCGTGCTCGGACAAATGCCTGCTTATCGCGATACAGCTGAAAAGCCCAGTTTGCACCTAATTCGAGTGAGTTGAATTCAAAAGCCAATTGAGTTGGATCAAGTTTCCGTTCCAATTGCCCGGCATCCTGAGCGGCTTTGACCGTATCGCGCAGCGTGGCTAGCCACTCCTGCATGATGGCTGCTATGCGATCACGCACTGGCCCGGGCCGGCCATCAAACTCTGAAGCGGCTGCGGCGAAGAAGCAGCCACCGCGGAAGACACCGCTTTGCACGTAACTAAGCCAGTCATCGCACAGCTTCCAAAGACGTAGGATCGCCACTTCGGCAGCAAACGCAGGCTTGATTACCTCGCGAATAAAGATCGAGCGTGCCGCCTCAACGGTAGCTACCTGCAAATCCTCTTTAGAGCCAAAATGCGCGAAGAGGCCGCTTTTGCTCATGGCCAGCTCGCTCGCGAGTCTGCCGATGGTCAAGCCCTCGAGGCCTTCTGCCGAGGAAATATGCACGGCAGTCTCGAGGATGGCATTGCGAGTGCGCTCACCTTTTGGTCGCGCTTCTTTCGGAATTGGCTGGCCCATTGCAGAAAGGAACGAACGTTCGTTTTTGGGACGCTGAAATATAGCACGAACGTTCGTTTTTGAGCAATGAAAATCTTTTAGCTTGTGACCAGGACCAAAACCTACAAACCGAAGCCTGCTTTCCAGCAATATTCGTCAATCACCGCAATAACAGGAAATACTCGCACATCGCATCAGGCTAACCTGACCTGGCTTTGAGTTGATCAAAATTGGAGGTGTGGCGTGCGCTTTAGAAACTTAGTCTTATCGCTGCTATTCATAGTTCTGTGGGCTAGTTCCTCGGCAGCGCAAACGGAACCGGGACAGTCTGCAATCAAGCGAGGTAACAAGAAGTTTGACAGCCAGCAATATGAGGCAGCTATCAAAGAATATCGTCAGGTGCCTGAGGGTTCCGACCTCAGCTATTCACAGGCGCTTTACAACATCGGGGTCTGTAATTACGAACTCTGGCACACTGACGAGGCAATCACATTCTATAAAAAGGCAATTGCCGCCCGCTCCGGCCGCTATCCAAAAGCCTGGTATTCGCTCGCCGTAGCGCTTGAGGATGAAGGTCGGACGGCAGAAGCCAGCGAGGCGTATCGAGAGGTTCTGAACTTTAGGGATGCAGTCTATGTGGCTGCGGCGCATTACAGACTTGGTCTATTGGCAGCGTTGGCAGGTGATGATGTTGCTGCCACGAAACTCTTTACGCAGGCGATTGTAAGTTCCAACGATCTCTTTCCTGCGAGTCATAACAATCTTGGGGTAATGCTCGCGCGCGCCGGCCGCTTGAACGAAGCTGATCAGGAGTTTCAGAAAGCGTTGGAACAATCGGATGGAAAACTGGACGAGGCTACCCACAACCACAGGCTATGCCGCGCTTTGATTAATGCTTCGGAAAGTGCAGAGATTGCCAGCCTGAGACTGGTCGCAGCTGAGACCGGCAGACGATTGCTTAAGTAGGACAGAAAACGGACATGGAGAAGGGGAGACGCGGCAAATCGGACGCCGAGAAGGGGAGACGCGGAGACGCGGGGATGTGGCCCCAGCTTTTGAGACATCTTTGAAAGTGCCGCTCAACGAGCGTTAGAAATCCCCGCGTCTCCCCTTCTCCGCTTCTCCGTGTCCTCCTAGCGTTCCATTTCCTGTATTGCTAGCTTTGCTCTGACCCAACATTCTTCGTAGCCACCCTGAGAACCACCTCAGGGCGGTCCGAAAAAATCCGTGTTGAGGTGGGGCTTCGCCAACAGGGGTCCTGGCTTCGGCTTCGAGGGCGGTGAAGAATTGTGAAGCCATCATCTTTGCGGTGGCCTGGATCATGCGCTGACCGACACCGGCTATCGTTCCTCCAACCTGCAACTCACCGCTGTATTTGATGACCGTCTCGTCGGAACCCAGGACTTCAAGATCAAAGTCACCGGAGCCCTTTGCAAATCCCGGAGTGCCTTTCCCGTCTACGACAATGCGGTAGTGTTCAGGTGGCCGCATGTCTTCCAGGCGCACGTTCCCGCTAAACACGCCTTTGATTGAGCCAACACCGGTGCGAATAGTCGCGGAGTAACTGTTCTCGGCGGTTTTTTCCAGGCGTTCACAGCCAGGAATGCAGCGCTGAAGCACTTCCGGATCTGTGAGGCATTGGTAGACTCGCTCGTGGCTGGCTTTGAGTTGATGACTGCCCTCAATTTTCATTGGAGGAGATTGTATACGTAGTGGCGAACCGCTATACCTTCGCACGCAAGAGTGCGCGCCGCGTGTGGACTTGAGCAAGGTGGCGACGATAATCCTCCGAAGCGTACAAATCCGAATTCGCATCGACGTTATCGGTCGCGTGAGCGGCAGCGTCGCTGATTGTCTGCTCGTCCAGCGCTTTTCCAGTCAGCGCTGCTTCAACTGCCGAGGCGCGATAAGCCTTTGAACCGACGCCGGTAATTCCCACTCCCGCAGATTCACAATTGCCATTTGCGGCCAGTGAAAGGTTAACGGCAACGCCAACGACGGCGAATCCAGATGCGGGGTGACGCACCTTTTGATAAGCCTGACCCACACGCCCCTTTGGAACCGGAATCCGAATCTCGCGCAGAATTTCGGATGGCTGCAGAGCTGTTGTTAATAGATCGACAAAGAAATCATCGGCTTCAATAACTCTCTCACCGGCTGAGCCTGCGACTACCATTTGGGCACGCAACGCAATGATCGCGGCGGGCCAATCGCCGGCCGGATCCGAATGGGCCAGGCTACCGCCGATCGTGCCTTTGTTTCTCACCTGCACGTCGCCGATCTGTGATGCGCAATCAGGCAGTAACGGACAAATCTGAGGCAAGCGTGACGATGATTCGATCGCATAGTGAGTCGTCATGGCGCCTATGCGAATCTGCCCCTCTGCTTCGCGAATGTAGGCGAGATCTGCAATGCGACCGATGTCGATTAGCAATTGCGGCTGCGCCAGACGAAGTTTCATCGCCGGAATTAGACTGTGACCGCCGGCGAGAATCTTGGCGTCGTCCGGATGCTTTGCGAGTAAAGCCAGTGCGTCGGACAGGGATGTTGGAGCTTCGTAATCAAATGTGGCTGGAATCATAAAGGCTCCTTTTGCGAGTTGACCAGTTGCAGAAATAATCACCTAACGAGTATTAATTATCCGCCATATATTCTCGGGCTTTAATGGCATGTCGAGGTGCTTAACACCGAACGGCGCCAGCGCGTCCACCACGGCGCCAACAATTGCCGGAGTTGCTCCAATCGTGCCGGCCTCACCAACGCCTTTAACTCCCAGCGGATTTACTGGGGAAGGAGTTTCAGTGCGGTCCAACTCCATCCACGGAACTTGCGAGGCGCGCGGTACTGCATAGTCCATGAACGTGCCTGTCACGAGCTGGCCTTGATCGTCGTAAACGACTTCCTCGAACATGGCCTGACCGAGTGCCTGAACGATGCCGCCATGGATCTGTCCGTCGACCAACATGGGATTGATGACCTTGCCGCAGTCGTCCACTGCGACATACCGCAGGAATTTTGCTTCCCCCGTATCACGATCGATCTCTACACTCACGATGTGCGTACCGAAGGGAAACGTGAAGTTCTTAGGTTCGAAGAAGTACGTAGCTGACAGTCCAGGTTCAGTATCCGGCGGTAACTCCTTGGCAATGTGAGCTGCAAGAGCTACTTCCTGGATGGTCATGCTCGTCTTGCCTTGAGTTTCCGGTTCCGGTAGTGCTCCAGCGGGCGCTTGACCGACCGGAACTACTGGCTCAGAGTCACCCGCCGCCGCTGCCTGCGCAGCAGAGACCGAGTAGCAGCCGCCACTGAACGACAGCCTTGAAGCATCGCACTTCAGAATATGAGCGGCTATCTTGCTCGCCTTTTCTTTCAACTTCTGAATTGCGACCAGCACCGCCGTGCCACCTACTGCTGTCGCCCGGCTGCCGAAAGTGCCAATGCCGTATTGGACAATTGAAGTATCACCGTGAATTACGGTTATATCGTTCAGGTCGACACCGAGTTCGTCGGCAGCGATTTGAGCGAATGAAGTCTCTTGTCCCTGTCCGTGGGGTGAAGCGCCAGTCATGATCGTAACCTTGCCTGTTGGCTCAATCCGCACGGTTGCACTTTCCCAACCGCCGGCAGGCATCGCTTGCGATGGGCCAAGCGCGCAGATTTCTACATACGTGGAAATGCCGACACCTACAATTCGACCTTCAGCGCGGGCTGCCTTCTGTTCTTCGCGTAACTTCGCGTAATTGATCAGACCTACTGCCTTGTCCAGGGCGGCCTGATAATTGCCGCTGTCGTATTCCAAACCGGTGGCGGTGTGAAATGGAAAATCGGTCGCAGCAGGGAAGTTTCGCCGCCGTACATCGGCTGGGTCCATGCCGAGCTCAGCAGCTACCAGATCCATGGCACGCTCGACGACGTAGGTCGCCTCGGGTCGTCCTGCGCCGCGGTATGCGTCAGTCGCCATCTTGTTTGTAAAGCAGGCGGTAACGTTGATTTGAATTGCAGGAATTCGGTAGGCGCCTGAGAGCATGAGGCCGGTCAAGATTGGGATTTGCGGGGTAAGCAATTGATGGTACGCGCCCAGGTCTGCGAACACGTTGTAGCGAAGACCGGTAACGGTGCCGTCATTCTTGCAGCCGATTTCAATGTCGCCCACTTGCCCGCGGCCGTGGATGGTAGCCTGAATATTTTCGCGTCGCGACTCAATCCACTTTACCGGCCGCGCCAGCTGCATCGATATCCACCCGAGCAAGGCTTCTTCGGCATAGACGTTCAACTTCGAGCCAAAGCCGCCGCCTACTTCCGGAGTAATCACACGCAATTTGTTTTCGGCAATGCCGATCATCAAGGCGAGTTGGGTCCGCAGTAGATGGGGGATCTGAGTTGAGGACCAGATTGTCAGTTCGTGCTCGCCTGGAAAGTAACGGGCCAACACACCTCGCGGCTCCATCGCGATGGGGGCAAGGCGCTGATGTAGGACGCGCTGGGTAATAACTCGATCTGACGCGGCTAACGCAGCTGCGATATCGCCTTCGCCGGCGGTAAGTTTGTAAGCGATATTGTCGGCAAAGGTCTCATGAATGACGGTGCCGCCCGCTGCCGCTGCCTCAACGTCGACCACTGGGGTTAACTCTTCGTAATCAACGGCGACAAGATCAACTGCATCTCTCGCGGCATAACGATCGGTCGCTACCACCGCGGCCACGGGTTGGCCCACAAAAACAACTTTTTGCTGGGCTAGCACGCGATAATCGGGCACCTTCAAATCAGGAAGGGCGCTGGCACAAGGCACCGGCCCGACTCCGGCTACGTCTTTGCCCGTGTACACCGCGACAACTCCTGGCGCCTGAAGTGCGGCACTCGTATCGATGCTCTTGATGCGGGCATGAGCGTAGACTGATCGAACAAAGGCGACATGCAATGTGTCCGGCAGCTTTATGTCATCGACATAATGGGCCAGGCCTTTTACAAGTCGCGGATCTTCCGTTCGTTTAATTCTTTGACCGACGTATGCCATAAAAGCCTCCGTTGATTCCGGGAACAAAGGACCAAAGGGACGAAAAAGACCTAAGACAGTTTTTGGGCGGCGTATTCCATTGCTTCGACGATGTGCTGATAACCAGTGCAGCGGCATAAGTTTCCTTCAAGGCCGTGCCGGATTTCATCGCGCGAAGGATTTGCGTTCCGGTCCAACAACTGAGCGCCGGTCATAATCATTCCGGGTGTGCAGTAGCCGCACTGTAATCCGTGACGTTCCCAGAAGCCTTCCTGGACCGGATGCAAATCTCCGTTTTTCGCCAGACCCTCGATCGTCGTAACCTTAGCGCCATCCGCCTGAACGGCAAACATGGTGCATGACTTCACTGCCTGGCCATCCAAAAGAACCGTGCAGGCGCCGCACAACGAAGTCTCGCAGCCGACGTGCGTCCCGGTTAGATCCAATACATCGCGAAGGTAGTGAACCAGTAATAATCGAGGCTCAACTTCATGTTGCTGAGCGACACCATTGACGGTGAGACTGATAGTCCTTTTCATGACCTACCTCACTTTGTCTTTTGAGTTGGATGGCGATTGCTACGCTGGTTTCTAAGCCAGTTTTCAAGGAAAGTCAATGAAGAAGTTGCTCAACAACTTTGGACGCAGCTGGATGCCAGCGGAGACCCGGTTTGGAATCCCAACCAACGGCAGTTGGTGGATGATTCAGATCCTTTCTACAACATGCAGCCACCGACTCCATGGAATCCCACCCACGGCAGTGGGTGGATGATTCAGATCGTTTCTACAGCACGCAGTCACCGGATCCATGGAATCCCACCCACGGGCAGTTGGTGGATGATTCAGATCGTTTTCTAACAGCGATCCTATGGTGAGGTTTCGAAAGTCATCAACACGCGCACGGCTGTAGAAAGGATCTGAACAATCCACCGACTGCCATCGACTGGATTCGAGGCGTTGGTGGGAGGTCGCTTTGTAGAAAGGATCTCAACAATCCACCGACTGCCGTCGGTGGGATTCCGATGGTTGGGGGGCAAGTCGCAAGGTAGAAAGGATCTCAACAATCCACCGACTGCCGTCGACGGGATTCGCGGCAAATGAGACTAAACCGTTGCTTTGTGAATCTGGCGCTTTAACCGGTGGATTGTGCGACGAACAGTCTTCAACTGAGCGTGATCATGCGCAGCAAGGGCGCTTTCTCTCTGTTTCTTCAAGTCACGAATTCTGGACTTGATGGAAGCCTTGTCCACGCCAACAACATTGTGATGTTCATGCTGAATGCCCAGGGCTTTCGATATGGCAACCAGCAGATGTTCTTTGTTCATCTGCGTGTAGCCCTGCACGGCTTCATGGTCGATACCTTTGGCCATCTCACGCAATTCAGCAACGGTCTTGTGTTTCAGTTGTTCAAATGTGATTTCCATTTGGTTTTGTTCTCCTGATGTAATGCGAACTGTTAGTTTGGTTTTTGACCTTGTCTTGAATTCTGGGACGGCTACGCAAACTAACAGTTTGGGTTACAGAGTATCAAAAATCTGATTAAGATGATTCTGCAGATGCGCAACATAATCTCGCATGAAATACTCAAGTGTTACCGGTTCCGCGGCACTCACAGTTTTCCAGGCGATGCGGTCGAGAT
>Ga0126384_10000076_pt1 | contig 39362 bp, 24 predicted proteins | sample PanSoiMetPlot_36_FD_92543 | JGI IMG/M metagenome (GOLD analysis project Ga0126384, IMG submission 92543) | Tropical forest soil microbial communities from Panama - MetaG Plot_36 | ecosystem: Environmental > Terrestrial > Soil > Tropical forest > Bulk soil | place: Panama | collected 2016-02-17 | reverse complement strand
GAAGCAGCGTTTCAAACCGGATAGCTGTACCCGGTCGTGTACCGGCGCCGGATGAAGATCCAGTCTGTTACGTGTTACCGGCAGGACCAAGGTTCTCGGAAACCATGGGCATCACTCTGCTCTCCGGTCGGGACATTAATCTTCAAGATGACTATCAAGCCGTTGTACAGCCTGCACGCGAGGACGATAAACAAGTTGGATTACGTGCGACTCAAACGACTGCGCCGCAGTCCGCACTCATTAACCAGTCGATGGCAAGATTTTTCTTCGGGGAAGAGAACGCAATCGGCAAGCGCTTCACCTACGAGGGTGGTGCGACTCAGGGCGGTACGTTCGAGGTTATAGGAATTGTTAGAGATGCAAAATACAGCAACCTTCGCGATCCCGCGCCAAAGACATTTTATCCATCTTACTTCCGACGTCCGAGTAACCGCGATCAACTGTTCGAGCTTCGAACCTTCGGCGATTTCGCGGGGCTGAGCGAGTCAATCCAAAGTACACTTCAGCAGATCAATCCGAAACTCCACATCGTGGGATTGCAACGCATGACCAATCTGGTTGAGCAGTCGATGACGCAAGAGAGATTCATTGCCCAGATTGCGAGTTTCTTCAGTTTGTTTGCGTTGTTGCTTGCAAGCATTGGCTTATACGGAATCATGTCGAATTCGGTCGCCAGGCGCACAAATGAGATCGGAATCCGACTGGCTCTAGGGGCACAACGAACAGATGTGATTGGAATGATACTTAGGGAGACTCTCGTGATGGTTGTGATTGGCGCAATGATCGGACTCGCCGCTGCCCTGCTCGCGACGCGCATGGTGTCGCGACTTCTGTACGGGGTTGATGCGAATGATGCTACTACGATTGCGATGGCGATTATGACGATTACCGTCGTAGCTTTCTTTGCGGCGTACTGGCCAGCGAGGAAAGCGTCATTGGTAGACCCAATGGCAGCCTTGCGATTTGAGTGAGTCAGCAGGCGAGCCGAGAAAGCACGGGTTGACCACTTGTTCGCCAGAGATGAACTCGAGCTCTTGAATGGCAGTATTCAGAAATGCGTGATTGGAAGCGATTTGTAAGCGAAAACTTATCGCCACTTTCGTTGGGCGCGGAACGTGAATCCGAAATTGCTGACGAGATGGCTCAGCACCTCGAGGCCGTCTACGAAGAAGCTCTCGCCGATGGCGCCACACAGGAAGAAGCTTTCCAGCGCGCGTCTGCTCATATCAAAGACTGGCAGCTGTTGGAGTGCGAGCTGATCCGGGCCAAGAGGCCAGTTACCTATCCTCTGATCAATAGGCGATTGATTGCAGAAGCCCGGATCGAGTCAAGGCTGGGATTAGCCGGAGGCACAATGGAATCACTTATTCAAGACGCGCGCTACGGTATTCGACTTCTCAGTAAATCAAAAAGTTTCACAATCGTCGCTTTGCTTTCGCTTGCTCTGGGCATCGGCGCTAACACCGCGATGTTCAGCTTGATCGACGCTGTTCTCTTGAAGATGTTGCCGGTGAAGAAACCAAATGAACTGGTGCTGTTCAACTGGCTCTCCGGGCCAAATGGAATGGCGCGTTCAATCGATGGAACCATCAGTACGGACAGCGCGACTGGAATGCGGACCAGCACTTCATTTTCGTTCCTCACATTCGAGCGATTTCGCGACCACAACGAAACGCTTTCGGGCTTATATGCATTCGCACCCGTTGAGCAGCTTAATGTGAACGTTGACGGGGTTGCCGAAGTTGCCGGAGGGCAACTGGTCACAGGTGATTACTACGACACGCTGGGCGTTCAGGCTATTTTGGGTCGAACGTTAACTCGCGCGGATGATAAGCCCGAAAATGATCCAGCAGTTGTGATCACCCATCATTATTGGGAGCGCCGGTTTGCGAAGGATCCTTCAGCTATCGGTAAGAGCATAAATATCAACAACGTTTCGTTCACGATCGTCGGCGTTACCCCGCGCGAATTCTTCGGTACCCTTCAGATCGGGGAGACCGCTGAGGTCACGATCCCAATGTCCCTGGAGCCTCGCATCAGACCCGGGAGTCGGAGTCTCTCTCAACCGTGGTTCTGGTGGGTGAGAATCATGGGTCGTTTGAACGCAGGCACGACTCCTGAGCAGGCACGAGCTAACCTTGAAGGACTGTTCCAGCAAAGCGCACAAGAAGGATCCGAGGCTGCTGTTGCGCAGTTACCGCGACAAAGGCAGGCAGAGAATTCGCAGCCTCGGGATATGCCAACTTTGGCTGTGTCATCCGGGAGCCAGGGCCTTCGTGAGTTGAGAAAAGAATATTCAACGCCACTTACGATCCTGCTCGGTGTCGTCGGGATGGTGCTATTGATAGCGTGCGCCAATGTAGCCAACCTGCAGCTCTCTCGGGCGGCGGCTCGAAAAAGAGAGGTAGCCGTGAGACTGGTCATGGGAGCGAGTCGTCTGCGGCTTGTAAGGCAGATGCTTACCGAAAGCATTCTGCTCGCGATGATTGGCGGTGCTGTCGGCTTAATATTCGCTTATTGGGCAAAGGACGTACTGCTCTCGCTGCGACCGTGGGGAGGTGACGAGCTCGCGCTCGACCTTCAGATAGACCTTCGAGTGCTCGGCTTCACGATGGCGATATCCTTGATGACCGGCGTGCTATTCGGGTTAGCACCCGCATTACGCTCTACGCGAATTGATCTGACGCCATCATTAAAAGAAACCTCACAACACCATCAAGGCCGCGCTACTTCGCTGCTGATCAAGTCGTTGATTGTCGCTCAGGTATCAATGTCATTTGTGTTACTGATCGGAGCAGGCCTCTTCCTTAGGACGCTTCGAAATCTGGAATCAGTTGACGTCGGATTTAATCGCGAAAACCTGTTGTTATTCAGAGTAGATCCTCGGTTGAGCGGTTATCGCGGAGCACAGATTGCAAGTCTATATCAACGCATCACCGAACGAATAGAAGGGGTACCTGGTGTACGATCGGCTGCGATCTCGCGCCACCCGTTACTGAGCGGCAGCCGCCGGAGCTCGAACATATTCGTAGATGGCCCCGCTCAGCAAACAACCGATGCCGCTTTAATAAACCTTGTAAGCGATCGGTTCTTTGAGACTATGGAAATACCGCTTATTCTGGGTCGCGGTTTTAGCGCGCGCGATGACCAGAGCGCGCCCAAAGTGGCGGTCATCAATCAGACGCTAGCTCGTAAATATTTCGGCGACGACAATCCGCTGGGCAGGCGTTTCAGTTTTGGATCTGAAGCAAGTGAAGAAAAGATCGAGATTGTCGGTATTGTGCGTGATGCAAAGTACACCAGTTTGCGACAACAGACGCAGCCGACACTTTATACGCCTTATCTGCAGGAAACACCCGGGCAGATGAATTTTGCGGTCCGAGTTGCAGGCGATGCGCTTATGTTGATACCGGCAGTTCGTGAGGCAGTAAAAGATGTCGATAGCAACCTGCCGCTGTTTGACCTGAAGACTCAGAGTCAAAGAGCCGATGAATCTGTCAGAACAGAGCGTTTGTTCGCTACACTGTCCGGTTTCTTCAGTCTTGTCGCCACAGTGCTCGCTTGCGTTGGTTTATATGGGGTTATGTCTTACGGAGTAGCCAGGCGAACGAACGAGATTGGGATTCGAATGGCGTTAGGCGCGAGCGCTCCCCGCGTCACACAGATGGTTATGCGAGAATCGATGCTGGTTGTGATGATCGGAATCGTGATTGGGGTCGCATCAGCGTTTGCCGCCACACGTCTTATTGCATCTATGCTGTTCGGGCTGGCTCCCAACGATCCAATAACGTTAGCAGGTGCAGTGTTGATGATGCTTCTGGTTGGCTCAATTGCCGGCTACCTCCCGGCGCGGAGAGCGGCGCGCGTCGATCCGATGGTCGCATTGAGATGTGAGTGAATCCCCCAGCAGTTTGTGGATCTGTCGCGGGAGCCTACACGAGCCCGATCGAAGCTACGTTATCAAAATTCCCCATCCGGCAAGGTTGGCTATTCATTGCCCTTCACGAATTTAGTCACTTTTCACCGCTTCCCCTTCGTATCTCATCAAGCTCTTCGCCCAGATTGCTGTTGCCGCAACGGCAATCAAACATCCAACTCCTCCCGTCACTACCGAGAGCGTCGCACCAATTACCGCGGCAACCGCACCCGCCTCGAACTCTCCAAGTTGCGGCCCTCCCATAAAGAAAATCATATTCACCGACGTCATCCGACCGCGAAGACGATCGGGTGTTACCAATTGACGGATGGTTTGTCGCAGTACCGTGCTCACCGTGTCAGCGGCTCCCGTCAACCCAAGCATCAAAAGCGAAAGCCAGAACCATCGAGAGATGCCAAACACAACCGTCGCAGCACCAAAGATCGCTACCGAAACCAGCACAGCTTTCCCCTGTCGACGCACGAACCCGACACGAGCCATTGCAAGGCTGGCGATGATCGAACCGGCCCCCGGCGCGGCAGCCAGTAGGCCGAGACCACCCGCTCCAACCGCCAGAATCTCGGCCGCAAAGATCGGTAATAACGCTGTCGCCGAAGCAAAGAAGGTAGCTATGAAATCCAGCATCATCGTCTCCACGATGATCGGAGTTCTCCACACAAAACGCAGTCCCTCTCTCAGTGCTGCCAGGTTCATCCTGGCCAGCGGCGATTCAGTCTGGACGCGGCCGTTCGTGCGCATCAGCAACAACGCAATAATTACCGCTACAAACGAGCCTGCGTTTATCGCGTAGATAAGCGCCGGGCCGCGTACCTTCAGTAGCAACCCTGCAACGGCCGGGCCTACGATCATCGCGGAGTTGAATACCAGAATTCCCAGACTCACTGCGTTTTGAAATGCGTGAGCGGGCACCAGCGTCGGCAACATCGCCTGGCGCGCCGGATTGTCGAATGCCACCGCCGCCGAGGCAATCGCCGTTAGAACGTAGATCGGCCATACGCTGCTCAATCCCGCTGCCGTCATCCACGCGAGCAAGCCGGCACAGGTCAACATCACTGTTTGAGTCGCCAGCATCAAGCGCTTCCGGTCTACAGCGTCGGCGACAACGCCACCAACAAGCGAACAAACAATGATGGGGACTACCCTTACGAGTCCGACGACTCCCAACGCAAACGGTGACTTGGTAAGGAGGTAAACGTGCCAGTTGATCGCGACGATCTGCATTTGAGAGCCGGTAACTGATACAAGCAGTCCGATCCAAAGCAGTCGAAAGTCGCGATGTCTGAGAGCTGAGAATGAAGATCGTTTTGGCTTTTTTGAGGAACCTAGTTCTACCGCCGTAGACGAATCGAGCATGAACGATATAATTCCACGGTTCAACCCGATCGCGCCATTGGGGTGGGATTTGCGATTATGGGCGATTGCCGATTTGCGATTGCCGATTGTCGATTTGCCAATTTCCGTTTTTCGCGCGCTGTCGATCTAGATTTGAATCCAAGATCCCAAATGCCAAATCGCAAATATCAATTCGGCAATCCGAAATCGGCAATCCGCATTCCCAAATCGGCAATCCGCAATCGGATTGCTCAATCACACTTAATGCGCTTGTAAGGGAAGTCTATTGATTTGTTGACTCCCTTCTCCTGCCCCTCTATTCGTGCGAAGAGAGCATCCGAGGAGTCTCTCCGATAGATAATACGCTGCGGGAAGTCGTGCTCAGGATTCTCGAACACGACCTCGTTCTCTGAGCTCTTTATGAGCTTAAATACTGTTGGCTTCGCGTTCAGACCTAAGGACACGATGTAGGCGAGTTGACCGTTCATCTCCCGAATCTGCACGTATTCCGTAAAGACAGTCTTGCCGCCGGCAACGGTCCTGCTCATCCCAAGCATCGATTGGCCCGCAGGTTTCATCCAGTTTTCCTGGGTGCTCTCCTTACCATCGTCCATCGCCCAACAACCGGCGATCCATCCTAATCCCTCAACGCCTGCTTTCTGAGTTGCAGCGGAGAACGGCACAACCATCACTGCGGATAACGCAATAAATATCACTCGCTTGAGCATCCAAAGCTCCTCCTAGTATCGTTCCCTAAACGAACGTTGTCGCAACTTACAGTAACGCAGAAGGAAACAGCTGTATTGTAAGAATAAGACAGGTTACGAATTGCAAATTGCAGGAGAGGCACCAATCCGAGATTTGACTTACGAATTGCAAATTGCAGGACAGGCACCCAATCGATGCTGGCTCGGAATGAAAGCTACTGGGAAGCGGTGAAGTAATCTGACATCGCATTTTGCCCCGCAAAATACGAAGTCGGGGCCTGACCTGCAAACGCTGAAAACTCCTTGATGAAATGCGCCTGGTCGTAATAACCACACTCAGTCGCAATCAGTGCCCAGTCCCGTTTGCGTTGGCCTCGCTCGAGCAACTTGAACACTTGTTGAAATCGAATGACTCTACACAACGCCTTAGGAGTTAACCCAACCCGAGTGTTGAACATCCGGTCCAGCTTCCGCAAGCTGATGCCCAGGTGACCGGCAAGCATTTCGACCGGCACGCACCCTCCCGACTGGAGGATCAGAGCAGTGGTCTTCAGTAATCCATCGTCAACGCGCTTAGATTCATATAGCCGACAGAGCAGCAGTTGCTCGACAACTCTTACGCTATCAGCCAGGTCAACGGCATCGGCGATGCGCGAGTGAAGCTCCCGTCCAATTCTTCCCCAAAGTGAATCCAACGGAAGCACCTGACCAGTAACCTCGTGTTGAGGCACTGAAACAAACGGATATGCGCCTCCGGGCCAAAACCGGATGCCCAGCACGCGCACTACACCCGTAGGCTGAATCAACAGGTGGCCGCGCATCTGTCCGACCAGCAGGGCCAGGGGCTGTCGCTCGCTGGTGCCGTCGACGTTGTATTGTTCGAAAGCATCGCCCGCGTGAAATACGATTTCAGTGCACCCGTCGGGGAGAATTCGTTCCGGTGCTGGAGACTGAGCGCTGGCGCTCTCGAGCACCCAGAAACATTTAACAAACCTGGAGAGTGCTTGGGCCGGCGAGAATTCTTCGTAGCGCATGGAATTTGTAAATAATCTACTTATGAAGCGTTGCTGTCTAGTCTGGGAAGTACGGTAGACTGTCTAGTCTGAGGGATGTGTAATTCTGCAAAGTCCTGGAAATGAAATGCTCCGTCAGCATTATCAACAACACAAGCATGGCTGATTCGAGCCATGTTCGTAGTACGGCCTTCAGGCGGGAGTTGGTAATTTTGGCGAAATTCACACTACAAACTTCCGCCTGAAGGCCGAGCTACGAACTGTCACATTTTCTCTCCAGACTTTGACGTAGAGCCTTCGCGGGTATACGTTGGTAATACTGACGAGCATAGGAGGGTACCGCATTGAAAAGAGCACTTGTCCTGACACTTATCTGCACAATCCTGTATTCCGTCCCGTCGAATTCACAAACAAAAAAACACAAAAGAAGCACCACTCCAAAGCGGAGCACAACAACGTCTACCAGTTTTGACGAAAAGAGGCTTGCGGAGATCAAATCGGGTCGCGAGCTAATTGCGTCGCAGATCAAAGTCCTGACTCAATTCTTGTATTTGTTTGGAAACATCTACAAGACTATAGAGACAGCTGAGCAAGTAAACCGCAACAACGAACAGACTTCATTAGGTATGTCTTCGGATCGGATCGCCCAAAACAAGGCGAAGCTCCTGGAAAGCATCAAGAATCTAAGAATCGCCCTCGAACAACTCGAGTCTACCTTTCGTTTGAATCCGGTTCTGCAAATCTATTATTCGAAACTTGCTGGAGTTGCTAAACTCGGGCAAACCGCCGAAAGCCAGGCTGCCAGCGGCGCATTTGATCAGTCCGGAAAGAGTCTGCTTGCCGCTGTTAGTAAGCTAACGGACGCCCTCGTGGCAATCGTTTGAGAATAGTGATGAGTGACGAGTGATGCGTGATCCTGATGCGTGATCCGTGATTCGTGACTATCAAGTGGCACCACACATCACGCATCGGGGATCACGCATCACGCATCTCGGATCACGCATCACTCCTTCACTCGTCACCTATCACTCACCGCTCATCATTCCTCACTCGTCGCTCCACATGGAAGAAACATCCGCAGATCTCCGTCTAACTGAAAACAACCGAAAGGAGTCTGCTGATGAAACACAGATCCATCCTGATTGGCGTGATTTTTGCCTGCTTTGTGCTCTCACTCCTGGCGCTTCGTACCGATGCCGTATCCGATCCAATTGGAGTCTTTGCCCGAGTGGACAAAGTCGTCTTCGAACCCAACGCTGCCGCTCCGGAACGCGTTCAGATCTGGGGCGCGTTCGCTCTGGCTGGTAAAGAAAGCGGTAGTTTCTACCATCCTGTCCAACGCGGCTATCTATATTTCTCGCTCAAGCCGGGGAAAGAAGATGTGTGCCGTAAGGAATGGAAAGATCTGAATTCCATTGCCGGCACGGATCAAATCATCGGCTTCGGAAGACGTTACGAACCCACTCGGCTCCGAAAGGCGACCGATAAGCCTACTGATCCTGATGTCTATCCAGTGGGTTTTGGGCTCGTTCGGATAAACGATCGGGGCAACGAGTATCCTCCAATTCGAGAGCTTAGATCCCTGCCAAGGGAGCACTAGTATGTCGGCGCGCGCAATCGGCCGCATGAAGTGGGCGACCTGCGACACTCTGCCAGTTGCCCTGGCGCTTGCGCATGGCTTTCTTCTCGTTTCGTGGCCGTCGGTTCCGCTTGTTGCGATAGGGCTTTGGTGGAACGCGAACACAATTTCGCATCAGTTTATCCATCGGCCTTTCTTTCGGACGCGCGGATTCAACAAGATGTTTTCATGTTTTCTCTCGTTGTTGCTCGGAGTCCCACAATCGTTATGGCGCGCACGACATCTTGCTCATCATCGTGTAGTCGAAGGAGGGTCGGGAAGACCTGATGCGAAGGTCTTGCCGCTCGATCTGTTAGCGGTGGTAGTTCTGTGGACGGCGATGATTGCCGTATCTCCAGATTTTCTGCTCAACATCTATCTTCCCGGTTTTCTAATCGGGCTCGGACTCTGTTATTTGCAAGGTCATTACGAACACGCGAGAGGCACGGTCAGCCACTACGGTAAGCTTTACAACCTACTGTTGTTCAACGACGGCTATCATGTCGAGCACCACATTCGACCCGCCGCAAGTTGGCGGGAGCTCCCGAAGCACCGAGCGGATCAAACGAATGAGAGCCGCTGGCCTCCGGTGCTGCGATGGCTGGAGATTGTGAACTTGTGCGCGCTTGAGCGTGCTGTCCTGCGATCACCTCGTCTACAAAAGTTTGCGCTCAAACGGCATGAAGTAGCTTTCCGGCGTTTGCTGCCGGCTCGTGCTGATCGCATTGGTATTGTCGGAGGTGGGCTTTTCCCAAGGACCGCACTAATCCTGAGTCGGTTGTTGCCCGAATCTACTCTGACACTCATAGACCAGAATGCAGAAAATCTGGCGATTGCTCGAAGTTTCCTATCGCGCAAAGAAACAGGTGACCTTTTTCTCGGGAGTATTCCTCCGTCTTCGTTCAGTAATCCGACGTCTGCGCCAATATCCGCGGAGCACAACCTACGGGATCATCAGTTCATCAATGAACGCTTTGTAACGACCTCGTTCTGTGATTTCGATCTGCTTGTAGTGCCGTTGGCGTTTAACGGAGACCGTAAGCAAATCTACGAGCATCCACCGGCGAAGGCAGTACTTGTGCACGATTGGATTTGGCGACGGCGGGGTTCGAGCGTGATCATTTCTTATCTCCTTCTCAAGCGCCTGAACCTGGTGACGCAATGAAGGCGTTGGCCCTGCTTTTGGTGCTGATCGTTGCCAAGCTGGCGATGCTGGCTGGGCGTCCGATCCAAATCTCAGCGTGGACGGCAATTGCGTATCTTTGGCAGGACGTGCTGGTGGCGATTGTCTTCGGAATGTTTGAGCGTTTATTTGAGCGCTTCAATGCAGGCCGCATTGCGTGTTGGATCATTTACATGGCCCTGGTCGGCTTTGTTGCGATTAATGTCCCAGTAGCTCGAGTGCTCTCATCATCGCTTACCTGGCAAATGCTTGGAGCAACACGCGGCGCTCTGTTGGACTCTATAAGACACCATGCAACCGTATGCAATCTCCTGCTGATGATGCTGGTGATCGTCGTCGGTATCACGTTTCCATTCCTGCATCGTCGGAGTTCGCCAACGCACTGGCGTACCAGTCGCTTGTTCTTGCCTTCCTCCGTTCTGTTTGCGGCGTTAATCGCAGTTGGCCCGGCGGCTACATCGCACATTGATACGGTCGGGATGGATCGAAATGCGATTACCGCACTGGCAACTACTCTTCTGCCCAGAATCAACGCAAATACGGAAGGGATGACCACGAAGGATTGGCGAAAAAGTCCTATCACTCAGCAAGACGGTGAAGAAGATTTGTCCAGCTTGTGCGGAGCGGCAACGGGCCGGAACGTTGTCTTGATTCTTCTTGAATCGGCAGGCGCGCGATATCTGCAGGTTTACGGCGCAAATATTAATCCGATGCCTCATCTGACAGAGATCGCGCGGTCTTCAATAAGCTTTAGAAACGCATACTCGGTATATCCTGAAAGTATCAAAGGATTGTTCTCGGTCCTCTGTTCTCGCTATCCAGCCGTCGATACCGACGCTGAGAAATATTCGTCCATCAAGGCTCCGTCGATTGCTGCGGTACTCAAAGAAGCGGGATATCACACCGCGCTGTTTCATTCCGGGCGATTCATGTATCTGGGAATGGAAGGCGTGGTCGCGAATCGAGGTTACGATGTTCTGGAGGATGCCGGAGCAATCGGAGGGAATCAGGAATCAAGTTTTGGAGTGGATGAATCTTCGACCGTGCAGCGCGCATTGGATTGGATCGATGGTCTTGGAAGTGGACAGCGCTTTTTTCTAACTTATCTGCCAATTGCCGGTCACCACCCTTATGACACTCCTGAGCCGGGTCCGTTTCGCGAACGTACGGAACTTGATCGATATCTAAACGCTTTGCACTATGCAGACGAATCGATGAGCGCTCTGATCAGCGGTGTTCGTGAACGCGGTCTCGAAGAGCGGACTCTGTTTGTAATCTTCGGAGACCATGGCGAGGCGTTCGGCCAACACGATGGGAATTTTGGACATTCGCTATTTCTATACGATGAGAACATTCGCGTGCCCTATCTGATCTCAGCTCCGGGATTGATCAAAGCTTCGTTGGAAGTAACGCGGCCGATCAGCTTGATTGATACAGCGCCGACGATTTTGGACCTGTTAGGGGTAACTGCTCCGAATGAATACCAGGGGCTAAGCGCGCTTCAAGCTCGAGCAGTAATGTCGCTGTTCTATACCGATTATTCTTTGACATTGATGGGAGTCCGGGACGGCGGTTGGAAATATCTGTACGAAATGGAGTCGGGGCGCTCAAAATTGTTCGACGTTGTTGCTGATCCAGAAGAAGCAAGGGATCTCGCATCAACGCATCCTGATAGAGTGGCTGCGTACCGAACTCGAGTTTGTGAATGGGCCTCTGCACAGAAAGCATTGATCAAAGGCGTCGTCAATAAAGAGGGTGGTGAATAAGGTTCTGATCTCGAGTCCCACCAACGGAAGTTGGATCCAACTGCGAAAGCAAGGATAACCGCCTAGCGGTGTCCTCTCGATAGTTCGCGCGAGTGCTGGATTTCCCGGGCCGCGTAGCCGTTACCTCGTTGAATCCAAAAGGGACTCAATAGGTAACCGCTACGCAGCCCAGGAGATCTACAATTAAGCGAGCTATCGAGAGGTCACCGCTACGTAATATGAAAGGGGCGCCCCTTTCATATTACGTTCTATGAAAGAACGCGGTTAGGATTTGCGATGCAACTAAAGTGTCAACCATGGCAACACGCTTTAGGACACTACCAAGCCTTTACAATTCCCACAGAAAGGCGATAAGTTCGCTAACCGAATCCACATCTTAAAGCCGCATCAAGGGGACACACATGAGACGAATCCTGATCACCATCACTCTCGCTTTGACGTTTGTAGCAAACGTAACAAGCGTGGTCGTCTGTCAAAGATCGGCTCAGACGCCAGTCTACTATCCGGCGTCCGGTGACGGCTGGCAACGAAAACAGCCTGCTGAGGTCGGATTCACCCCGGAACTGTTAGCTCAGGCTGTCGCGTTCGCAAAAACCCAAGAGACAAAACAGCCACGGGATTTCTCGAACCAGGTTGAGCAATTCGGTGCCCTGCTTGGTCCGATTCCAAAAGAACGAGCCGAAACGAATGGGATCATCCTAAGACACGGCTATATCGCCGCAGAGTGGGGTGACACTGCGCACGTAGATCCAACCTATAGCGTCGCTAAGAGCTTCCTTTCGACTGTACTCGGCCTGACCATTGACCGGGGAATGATCAAGAGTATCGATGATCCGGTTCGGAATTACATCAAGGATGGCGGCTATGACTCGCCTCATAACTCGAAGATCACCTGGCGTCATCATGCAAACCAAACCAGCGAATGGGAAGGCTCGATGTTCGGCAAATCGCACGATTTCATTGGGGTCGAGCAGTTCGGCAGAGGAAAGCGGGAACCCCGTACGCTCAAGGAGCCGGGTGAACTTTACGAATACAACGATGTGCGAATAAATCGTTTTTCACTTTCGCTGCTGACGTTGTGGAAGCGTCCGCTGCCCGACGTAATCAAAGAGTATGTGATGGACCCGATCGGAGCTTCAAACACCTGGCAGTATCACGGTTACCGCAACTCTGAAGTTGTGATAGACGGCGAGAAGCTTATTTCGGTTAGTGGCGGAACGCGGTGGGGAGGGGGGTTGTGGATCAGCACTCGAGACGAAGCTCGATTTGGTTATTTGTTTCTGCGTCGAGGAAAATGGGGAAACAAACAAATCATATCTGAAAAATGGATTCAGATGGCTACGACCCCGGGTCCGCTCGGACCTGACTATGGATTCTTGTGGTGGCTTAACACGCAGCGGAAGCAATGGCCCTCAGCGCCTGCATCAAGTTTTGCGGCTGTTGGTAATGGAAGCAACACGATCTGGGTAGACCCCGAGCACGATATCGTTGTTGTTTGGCGATGGCACCAGGGGAACGGCGATGAATTCTTCAAGCGCATTCTTGCATCGCTAAAGAATGATCAAAGTTAGTTTGTAGTCACAAGGTACGCCGGTCTTTTCCGGTCGTCGCTAAGCCGTCTGACCAAAGGAACTAGGCCGTAGTTGTTTCAATGAAAACATGGGCGCAATTTGCCGAGGAATCTCCAGATCTCGCAGCATTCGGGAAAGCGCGCCTTGAAGGCCGGATTGCTTATCTGGCGACCATTCGACCAAGCGGCGCTCCACGGCTTCATCCCGTCTCACCAGTTTTCACCGCAAACGGTCTCTTCGTCTACATGTCGTCAGGCTCACCGAAAGCAAGCGATCTGAGAAGAGATCCGCGTTACTCTGTGCATTGTTCGGTTGAGGATCACCGCGGCGGTCAAGGAGAGTTCCTAATCAGCGGTTGCGCCTTTGAAACAGTGACTGGTAATCAGAGAGAAGAAGTATTCAGGCAAGCTCGAATCATTGGTCGAAATCCCCTGGACAGCTATGTGGTATTTGAATTCAGAATCCGGGAAGCAGCAGCAACCATCTACGGTGACTCTGGCCCAAGACGCACAATATGGAAGACAGAGGAGGTTGATCGAGGAAACCTGTCAGCTCAGTAAACCAACGATTCATAAGTCGAACGCAAAGACGACTCCCGCGGCTACTTTAAGTCCGTGAATCCCGCCGAAAGCTCCCCAGCCAACGTGGCCATCGCTCTCTCCTTCTAATTATAGATGGTCTATCAGCGCTTCTATCTCTTCTACGTATGGAACTAATTCATACTGTCGCAACTCAATAAGGAAAAAAATACACGCTTGGCGGGCTGCGATGAAAAGATCAAATGATCGAATGCAATAATTTTATAAAAATTAGTGGTCACAGACTCCGCTTTCTCAGTAGCACGGTTGTTGCACAGGACCACAGCGGATGAACAGGCTAGAGGCCAGACCAAGCTATTTCAACATGATCTGCTGCAACCGTTTTAGAGGCGCAGCGACGGCCGCCAGCGATCTCTGCTCAGAACGCGATCCGGCCGGTGCCCTTGAACCGCATCCAACTGCTTTCTGTCACCGGCCGGGTTGGCTCCCAATTTCGATCCGGTCTTTAAATTCAATCCCAACTAATCTCAGCCGTTCTGGCTGTAGGAGGAAGTTATGAACAAACTGTCGATGCTAAGAGCGCTCGTTTTGTTGAGCGTAGCATTTATTGTCCCTGTTACGGCGCAACAAAACGGCGGGTCCCCGAACACCACAACCAAAACAGTAGCCTCCGGATCTAAGACGGAGTTGAAAGGCATGATCGTAAGGCACGATCAGGGCAGCTTCGTCATGCGCGATCTATCCGGCTCCGATTGGACTGTCAAAGTCGGCAGCGCAAAGATCGAAGAGAAGAAGAGCAATCCGTTCCGAGGATCCAAGAAGTACGGCGAAAACGCCTTGGTTCGCGGCCTATATGTTGAAGTCGAGGGACGCGGAGACGGCTCTGGTAACCTTGCTGCGGAGAAAATCAAATTCTCAAACGACGACTATAAAGTCGCCAGCTCAATCGAATCGACGGTAGTCCCCGTTGAAAACCGCCTCGGCGCGGCAGAGGATCGCGTCACGCGAACGGAGCAAAATGCTCAGCGCCTCTCGGGACAAATCGATGAACTGACCCAGGTTGCCAATCTCGCGAAAGGCGGCGCTGCTGCAGCGCAACAAACCGCAGACGTTGCCGTCCAGGGCGTCAACCAGACGAACGATCGCATCTCGTCCCTGGATGACTATGATGTCAAGAAGACTGAGACCATCAATTTCAAGGTAGGCAGCGCGGTGTTGCTCCCCGAGGCTAAGGCTACCCTGGACAGTATCGCTACTCAGGCGAAGACTGAGAAAGGTTTCGTGCTCGAGGTTCGCGGATTCGCATCCTCGGATGGGTCGGAGAACATGAATCGCGCTCTCAGCCAGCGTCGCGCAGAAGCCGTAATGCGATACCTAGCGGAGAACCATAACATCCCGCTTCGTCGAATAATCATTCCGTTCGGTTACGGTGAAGCGATGCCAGTCGCGGATAACTCGAGCCGCGATGGACGAAAGCAGAATCGACGGGCCGAGATTTCGATCCTCGTAAGCAAGGGTCTGACGAATCCGGTCAACGTGAGTCGGCCAGTGGGCGCCACCCGCTAGGTCAAGCACACGAGAGGCGGCGAACGACAGGGCGTGACGTAAACTCGACGCAGAAACAATCCATAGCAGCAGGAGCTTTGGGTTGCGAGGAGGCCATCGAATTTGCGATCACGCCCAGTCTCGTCCCTGGGTTGGTCTTGAGTTATCAAAAAGCGTTTCAGCAAACCTGGGAGACAAACTCTTGCGACTGTCATCGATAGCTTTAGTTTTGATATTGATGGCGGGATTAATGCCGCCCGTCCTCGACGTCGTTTTCGCTCTGCAGTCTCCGCCTTCGGCTACTAAACCGGCGCAGAAACCGCCGACACAGAATCCTCCTGCGCAAAATCCGCCCGCACAGAAGCCTCAAGAGCAGAAGCCTCACGAGGATGAAGCTATTCGTTTGACCTCGCGACTCGTTCTTGTTCCTGTTTCGGCATCGGATTCCCAGGGGAAACCAGTCCGGGATCTCACCACTGAAGCCTTCGTCCTTGAGGAACAAGGAAAACCGCAATCGATAACTTCTCTGGGCGAGCCCGGCAAAGTGCCAACTGAGATCGCGCTCCTGTTCGATGTTTCAGGAAGTATTCTTGGGAAGTTTCAATTCGAACAACAGGCTGCGGTCCGGTTCATCAAAGAAGTCCTGAAGCCTACCGATGCGATAACCGTTTTTTCTATTGGGACTAAGCCGAATCTGATCAGAGGTCGGACTGCAAAAAGCGATGAGGCGATCGCCGGGTTGATGGCGATTTCACCAGTGAAGGAACCAACGGCGTTTTTTGATACGGTGGTAGAAGCTTCACTCTATCTGGGCAAGAACGGCGAACCAGGGAGCAGACGCGTCCTTATCGTCATATCCGATGGGGAAGAAAACTACAGCGTCCGCAATAAGCTGCCCGATGCGCTTCGGGAGCTGCAAAAGAACGACTGTCTCTTCTACTCGATTAATCCCAGCGGCCAGGCACTCAATCTGAATCAAATGAGCATAAAGGGACAGGAAGTTATGGAGTCCATGTCGGCACAAACCGGCGGGAAGGCTTTCGTACCTGACAGAATCGAGGATCTCGAAGCAGTTTTCCGCCAGATCGCTGACGAGCTCCAGGCACAATATCTTCTTGGATACTATTCGACCGACAATCGTGCAGACGGTGGATTCAGATCGATAACCGTCCGCACGCCCAAACGACCCGAACTGCGGGTTCGCGCTCGACAGGGATACTACGCGCCAGGCCCGAGTAGGCCTTAGGGGCAGCAGTCAAGCAGAAGGCAGTAGGCGGTCTACGCACTGCTTTAGGCTGCAGTGCTAATCCATGCTGCTGACGGCCTACTGCCCTCTGCTTGCTGCCTTCTGTTTACTTGATTTAATCCGGTCGGCGTCCAAACTGACCGGCTGTTCCGAAGGCGAATCCGCGATTCTGCGACTCAACTGGGCTTAGTCCCAGCACTCCCCTAACCATCGCCAGCCTCGCCAGTAATCTCGGTTCCGCGAGCTGAAATCTCTCACTCGTCTGCTGCGCTCGCTCAAAATCAATCTTCGCTAACGAAGCCAGCTCGGCTCCATAACGCATTACAATAGCACTCATCGATCCACCGCCCTGAAGCGGTAATTCCCCGTCCCGAAACATGTTTACCTCAAACCCGTTGAGTAAAGCGGCCGCCGATAGAAGCTCATTAATCTGATTAATACCAGGTTCGAGGGTCTCAAAGCTCCGGGCGGGCTCGAGCGCCGCATAAGCGTGAGCTACCTTTATTTGCGACTCGAGTTGTCCGTAATTAGTCGCTCTTCGGCTCACCAAACCTCGCGCCTCATCTAAGAGCTGCATCGCAAGCTTTGGATTGCTAGCCTGCAGGCTCGATGAAAACTGTAATAACAATGACAACCGCTCATCATCAGATTGGGCGCGATTTAGCGCTTGTCGGATCTCGTCCATCTTGTTAGGCGCCGAACTCACAGCTTGTTTAAGTTCCAGGCTGTGCAGCAGGTTTGTTCGCGCCGCACCATCAAGATGCTGGTTAGCAATGTCGCGAGCAAGGTCGGGATTACCCTCATCCATCGCCTTCATTGCCGCTTGCTGGTATAACCGGCTCTGCATTTGTGGTGGTGCTGACGCAGCAGCGGCCATCAGGTTCGCTGATGTTCCTTGTTGCATGAGACTAGCCATCTGTCCAAAGGCGCTTCGCGGATCATTGTCCATCCCTAACTGCGTGAGCTTTTGGCGCACAGCGAGGCTGCGTTCCGGCAGGTTCTGATCGATCTGCAATTGCATGCTCTGGAGGCCCATCAAGAGCATTCGCGCGTTGCTTTGGAGAATATCCGCTTCACTCTGAGGGGCATTGGGTATCGGTGCGTTAGGCCTGCCGCGAGGACCCTGCGGTCCGCCAGGTCCCGCATTGTTTTGGGTTTGAGGCGTGGCTCTCAGCGCGGCGGTAATCGTCGACGCCATCAAATCGCGAAACCCAGTCGGCGCTAAGACTTGACTTGAATTCGCATTAGGCTGCGAATCATCGCTCGATTTCTTTTCGGGCCGGGGACCTGGGCGAAGTAAACTCAGAGACAAACGAGCGGCGTCCGGCTTTGCGAGCAACTCTTCCGGCTGGAGCTTTTTAACAAGTTGCTCAGAGAGCTTTGTCGCGGATTCCGGATCCTTTCCCTGGATTTGCGATATCACTCTGGAAAATGCCGCCGGGTATTCTCCTTTATCGAGCCAGACCTGTGCGTTCTTCAGAGCAGTCTTAGGATCGTTTGCGGCGATGGCCGCAACGAGATTCTGTTCGAGCCTGGCTTGCGAATCGTCTCTCCGTCCGCCAGGTCCCGTCTCTGGCGGAGTGGCCATCGTCTGTAGAAGCTGAGTCGCAAACTCGCCGTTGTGCTTCGCCACCATCAGTATCAATGCCTGTCGCAGGTCGAGGGCTTGTCTATTTGCGTTAAAATCACGGCGGGGATTCTGGTCAGAAGCGACATCATTCCGGCGCATCATGTCCGCGATACCGGCGCTAGCCTCCGAAAACAAGGCACGAGCGCGCGGCTCATCCCGATCCCACAGCAAATCGGCCGCGGACATTTGCACATAGACTCGGTTCTCGGGCAATTTGAGACTTCCAGCCTCGCTCACAACTTGATCAAGCAATAGGAAGGCTTTTTTCTCCGGTGTGAGCTTTTCCTTATCCTGGGCGTCACTGGCTTGTTGGGTAGGGGATTCCTGAGCCAGCGCGATCAGTACACATCCGAACACAAGCGCAAAGCCAAGCAGCAAAGAGGCAATTTTCTTTTCGATCATGGTGTACTCCACAGAACGGCTGGCAAGGCGATCACGAAGCTGATTCATATTAGCGGATCAGGGTGGCTTTCACCAACGATTCAGAGGGAACAGATGCGGCGGGTTCAAAGATACCATCGGGGCTTCAGCCGATGGTATCTTCGAACCCTGCTCCTTCTGTTAGGTCGAAACTGAAACTCCATCGGCTTAAAGCCCGATGGTAGCTTCAAAACTCGTCCTTCTGTTAGGTCAAACCTGAAACTCCAACGGCTAAAGGCTGATGGCGTCTCAGAACCTATAGCACTCGCTTAGTTCGAACTGAAAATCAATTACTCATACGTCTGATCAGCACAGGTTGCGTTCAACAGCTACAGCCTGCATTCTAGTCATTAATGGGAAAATTGGTTTACTTGAGAGCCTTGCTGGGTCTCCTCGTTCTTGCGGTGACCTGCTTGAGTGCAGACTGGTCAGGATTTCATATCGCGGTCGCATCCGACGAACCACGGCCCGGTATCATTACTAACAAAGTCGTCTGTAAAAACAACGCTGAACAGTCGTACGCTCTCTACTTGCCCTCAACCTACTCGGCTTCTCGTAAATGGCCGCTCGTCGCAGCATTCGACCCGGCAGCACGAGGTAAAGTCCCGGTAGAACAATTCAAAGACGCCGCGGAACGATACGGCTACATCGTGTGTGGGTCGAACAATTCAAGGAACGGTCCGCTCCAACCTTCAGCTGAGGCCGCGAAAGCAATGCTCGAAGATGTCGGAACCCGGTTCTCGCTCGACGCAAAGCAGGTTTACCTGACCGGGTTTTCCGGTGGAGCCCGGGCAGCTACTGCGATTGCTTCCTGGCTTAAGGACCAGATCGTCGGGGTTATCGGGTGCGGTGCCGGCCTTGCGGTCGGACTTGAACCCTCTCAACGCTTACCGTTCATCTATTATGGAACCGTCGGCAAGGAAGATTTCAATTACCCCGAGATGAAGCAGTTGGACCGCGCGTTGACCGCATCGGGGCTGATCCATCACATCGAAGTGTTTGAGGGAGGTCACGACTGGCCTCCGCCTGATGTTTGCGTTAAGGCGATCGAATGGATGGAACTACAGGCCATGAAATCCAGACGCCGCCCGCAGGATGAGTCGTTCATAGATCGGTTACTCAAGAGTGCCGTAGAAACCGCGCAGACTCACGAATCAAATGGTCGTGTCTATGAAGCATTCATTGCATGTTCGGAAATCGCGATCGAATACAAAGGGCTAAGAGATGTCAGCGAATTCGAGAAGAAAGCGGTTTCTCTGAAAGATTCGAAGGCGGTCAAACAGGCGCTGGCCAAAGAGCGTGACCTGGATAATGAACAAGCGCGGCGCTCGAATGAACTGTTTGATCTGAGAGCTAAAGCGCTCAGAACAAATGGCGATCCCTCGGCGCAGCAGCCATTCTTGATCGATCTCAAGCGCACTGTCTCGGACCTGAAACGAAAATCAGAGGCGAAAGAAAGCTCGCCGGAACGCGCGCTTGCTCATCGAGTACTCAGCCAGTACACCATCTCGTCATTCGAGCAGTCGATGCTTCTCATCCAAACAAAGAAATACGATTTGGCGGTCGCAAATCTTGCGATTGACGCGGAAGTAACGCCGGATAATCCGCGGGTTTGGTATTACCTGTCCTGCGCTTATTCTTTGAATGGAGACAAACGGCGCGCGCTAGATTCCCTAAATAAAGCCGTACAAAGAGGGTTCTCGAATGTTCAAGAACTCGAGCGCAATCCTCAGCTCGATGCTATTCGTGGGGAAGCCGGGTTCAAAAAGATTGTGGAGAGCTTACGACAAAGAGGCTAATTGGCCACGACCGAGAATCCCACCAACGCATCGTTGGTGGGATTATCAGGAATTTAAAATCTAAGGCCGGCAGCCGTGGCCTTTCGGTCCAAGCTGCGACGGCAACAGTTCATACGACTCCGCAACCCACTCACAAAGCAGCGGCCGTGTATCTCGAGGATCGATGATTTCCTCAACCCCAAACGCCTCGGCAGTTCTAAAAGGCGATCGGAGCTCATTCAATTTTTCTTCAATCTCATGCCTTCGTGCTGCTGGATCGGGGGACGATTCGATTTCTCGCCGGTATGCCGCCTGCACGCCGCCTTCGATCGGCAACGATCCCCAATCACCCGAGGGCCACGCGTAACGCAGGTTCAAGCCCTGAGCGTTGCCGTGAGCCGCGCCGGCGACTCCAAAAACGCGTCTCAAGATTATCGACACCCATGGCACAGTCGCCTGGTACACTGCGGCCATCGCTCTCGCTCCATATCTGGCCGTGCCCGCACGCTCGGCCGCCGTACCAATAAGAAAACCAGGCTGATCCACGAAATTCACCACCGGAAGATGAAACGTGTCGCATAAATCTACGAACCTCGTCATCTTCTCGCTCCCCGGAGCATCAAGTCCTCCACCTCCCTGCTGAGGATCACTTGCAAGAACACCAACCGGATATCCATTGAGCCTCGCCAGGCAAGTAACCAGCGGACGGCCATAGTAACGAGCGATCTCAAAAACCGAATCCGCATCAAGAACAAGACTGAGCAACCGCCGGACATCAAATCCGAGCCTTCTATTCCGGGGAATGATCGATATCAACTCCTCCTCTCGACGGTTGGGATCATCACACTCGTTCGATCGTAGCGGCACCTGCCAAACACTTGAAGGAAGATAAGAAAGAAAGCGGCGAATCGAGGAGAACGCTTCGTCCTCGCTTTCAACCTCATTATCGACTGCGCCGCTTCCACGCGCATGGATATGAGATCCACCGAGCTGTTCTTTGGTTACTTTTTCGCTGACTCCGCGTTCGACTACCGGCGGACCCGCTACAAAAAGCTGGCTCGTGCCTTTTACCATCAAGGAAAAGTGCGAGTGAACGACTCGCACTGCTCCGAGCCCGGCCACCGAGCCCATGCAAGCGCCGATCACCGGCACTTCGGACATCAACGCGACAACCACGTCCCAGGAAGGATTTGCTGGCACGTAGGTGCGCTTCATCGTTTCGAGTGTCTTGACGCTGCCGCCTCCACCAGTTCCGTCAACCAGGCGGATGATTGGGAGCTTCAACTCGCGGGCCAGACGCTCGGCGAATCCGGCCTTGTCTCCAACGCGAGCATCCGCGGCTCCGCCACGAACGGTAAAATCATCTCCCGCAACAACGACCCGACGACCGTCAATCCGGCCAGTGCCCATCACGAAATTCGAAGGAACAAATGTTACTAATTTTCCATTTTCGTAAGTCGCCTGCCCGGCAAGTGCTCCGAACTCGTGGAATGATCCTGGATCGAGCAGCTTGTCTATTCGTTCTCGGACCGTCAGTTTGCCGCTCGCGTGTTGGCGCTCAACGTTCGCCTCTCCACCCATTTGCTTTGCTAGTTCAACACGCCTCTTTATCTCGTCGACTTCCGGTTCCCATGTCAAGAGGGGGCCTCCCTTTTTCTTGATGTGACAACATAGCTCTAGGGTTCGTTCGGTTTTGCCTCCAGAGTAATACGGACCACGTGTTCTTTTCCATCATCCACTAGCGCGATCTCAGATGAGGGAATCGGATTCTCATCGAGTTCGATTTTCGGCACTCCGCGATTCAGGCCGTGAGGGTTCTCTATTGTCAGGTAATAAACGGATGATCCTCGCGTATAGGTAATTTCATACTCTCTCCAACCCCGGGGGATACATGGATCCACCTTCAATTTGTCGCCCCGCAGGTTGAATCCAAGAATCCATTCGAGGCCAGCACGGTACATCCAGCTTGCTGAACCTGTATACCAGGTCCATCCGCCTCGGCCGGTATGCGGCCAAACCGCATAAACATCGGCAGCGACAACATATGGTTCGACTCTGTATTTATGTAAACCAGCTCTCGTTGATGAGTGATTTATCGGGTTCAATATAGCAAACAGCTCTCCGGCCCGATCGCCGTCGTCCAGCATCGCGTAAGCAATCAGAGTCCACACCGCTGCGTGCGTATACTGCCCGCCGTTCTCGCGAACACCCGGCACATATCCTTTTATGTATCCGGGATCGAGCGCGCTTTTATCGAAGGGCGGCGTAAACAGGATCGCGAGAGCATCGCCGCGCCGAATGAGGTACTCTTCTACCGCAGTCATCCCTCTCACCGCTCGATGATGATCGGCTGCGCCCGAGATAACCCCCCAGGATTGTGCGATCGAATCGATCCGGCACTCCTCGTTTTGTGCAGAACCCAGCGGCGTGCCGTCATCGAAGTAGGCGCGACGATACCAGTCTCCGTCCCAACCGTTTTCCTCGAGTGACTGCTTGAGTTTCTCAGCGCGGGCTCGATACTTGTTGCCTCGTCGTTTCTCCTTACGAGCATCACAAAAGCCGGAGAAGTCCATCAGTACCTTGTAGAGGAACCAACCCAGCCAAATACTTTCGCCTTTGCCCTGGTGACCGACCTCGTTCATTCCATCGTTCCAATCACCGGAGCCCATCAAAGGCAATCCATGCTCTCCCACAGCCAGACTGCGATCAATAGCTCTGGTGCAATGTTCATAGATGCTTGCCGACTCCGCTGCGACTGCCGGAAGCGTGTACGACTCAACCTGATCTTCAGCGAGTGCTGGAGCATCGAGGAACGGAACCGACTCATCAAGCACACCGGTGTCGCCGGTTCTCGCTAAATAGAAGCTGGTGACGAACGGCAGGAAGAGCAGGTCATCAGAGCATCGAGTGCGAACGCCGCGCCCGGTAGGCGGGTGCCACCAGTGTTGCACATCGCCCTCTCTGAATTGTCGCGCGGCCGCTCTCAGAATCTGGGCGCGCGTTATCGAAGGTTCCGCGTAGACAAGCGCGCAGACATCCTGGAGCTGATCCCGAAACCCATAGGCCCCTCCGGATTGGTAAAACGCCGATCTCGCCCATACTCGACAAGCCAGCGTCTGATAGATCAGCCAGCGATTGAGCATTATGTCCATCGCCGTATCAGGAGTCTTTACCTGTACCGTTCCCACCGTTTTCTCCCAGTACGTCCGCACCTCCTCGATCGCATTATTTGCGGCGTCGATCCGCTTATATTTCCCCGCGATTGTTCGCGCTTCCTCAACACTTTCAGCCTGACCAATCAGAACCACAATTCGCCGCTCTTCACCTGGAGCGAGGTCAACTATCGTTTGCATAGCAGCGCAGGGATCCAGTCCCGCTCCAACCCTGCCTGAAAGCCTGACGCGTCCCAGCGCTGCCGGATTAGCGGCAGATCTATTGCGCCCCAGAAATTCCTTGCGATCGCAGCTGAAGGTTCGCTCGCGTTCACTTATGTCGATAAAGGCCACGCGGTTCCCGAACTCATTGTTGTAAGGATTCCGCGCTATGATGGCACCAGTTTCCTTATCCAACTCGGTGATGATGAATGGAGCCATCCGGTTATCGATCCCGAGTACCAATTCCGCATAGCTCGTAACCGAAATGCGACGCTTCCTTTCGCTTTTGTTATGCAACCTCAAGATGGAGATTTTTATGGGAGCATCCATTGGAACAAACATCAGGAGCTCTTGATAGATTCCGTGACTACCATGTTCGAAGATCGAGTATCCCTGTCCGTGTCTAACCACGTAAGGCTCAGCATCGCGGATCGGCAAAGGAGTAGTCGTCCAGATCTCACCCGTATCTTCATCGCGCAGGTAAATCGCTTCTCCCGGTGGATCACTGATCGGGTCATTTGACCACGGAGTCAATCGGTTCTCACGGCTGTTAATCGACCATGTGTAGCCAGCCCCGCTTTCTGAAACCTGAAAACCAAAATCCCTGGAATTCGAAATCACGTTCAGCCACGGCGCAGGAGTCCACTGCCCCTCACTCAGGATCATTCCGTACTCCTTGCCGCCCTCGGTGAATCCGCCCAGGCCATTAAAGAAGGCAAGCCCCGGGTCTTTAAGCGGAATAGTCGGATAGGCGCGTGTTGGCGTTCGAGGGATAAATCGCGCAGGAAGATCTTCCTCGAATGGTCGTTGCACGAGCTGCTCGTCCAGGCGTCCACGATCCGCGACAATCACCACCCGGGCTGCGGCGTGCAACAGAATTCGATCCGCATCCGGCATGATATCCGACCGCCGTAGAAAAACGCCGCCCGGCTTGTCTATCAAAGCCTGCGAGCCGCTTGCTCTAACAAGCCGCTGAATCTCATCCTGCAGCAATTGAACATAGCTCGGAGGATGATCATTTAATATCACCAGGTCAAACACCAGACCCTTTAACCGAAGATACTCGTGGCCGCGGAGCAGCTGGCGAACAATTTTCAAATCGCCTTCTTCACTTATGCGCACGAGCACAATCGGCAAATCACCACTTATCCCATAAGCCCATAGTCCTGATTGATCCTTGGTATTCATCGCAAGGACGTGAGAACGAGGGCGCAGCGAGGGGTCGCAATAGAGCAATCGCCCCGCAAGCCTCTGAAACAAATGCGCTTCATCGGCATCCATTTGAAGGTGTCGCATCTCTACCTGAGCTCTCGTCCACGCCAGCCCCGCCTCGCGTTCGAAGGCATACGGATTGTGATATTTATCCGCCAACCTCAGCGCTTCTTCTCTCGAGTGTGCAATGCCGGTAGCAAAAGTAACCGCGGCGGTTTCATTTGGAGCAAGACGCACGCGACGCCTTAGCGAAAAGATTGGATCGAGCACTGCGCCCACAGTATTTGAAAGCGGCCGGCCCTCCATTACTGCCACAGGATTAGCGGTCGTGTGACCACGGCCGATAAAACGTGCGCGGTCAGTTTCGTACTGCACAGCGCCAACAGCTTCTCCATCGACAACGACCACGTGGAAGCCCCAAATTTCCTGTTCAGTCACCGACCGCCTGCGACGAGTCGCCAATAACCCCGATTCATTAGTGATAAACTCAGTCTGGACAAACAGGTTGCTAAAAGCCGGATGCGCGGCATCGGCCGCCCGTGGAGCGAGCACAACTTCCAGATAGCTTGTCAACTCAATGTGTCGAGAGCGATTGGTAGTATTAGTTACGCGAATTCGGCGAAGCTCGGTGTTGTCCTCCGGTGACACGATGATTTCGGTTCGTGTGACAATTCCGGCATCGGTGCGCCTGAACTCGGCTTTTTCTTCCGTCAGCGCGACCTCGTATGATTGCGGCTTTCCACGGATCGGCTGAGTTCCTGCGGACCAAACCGCGCCGCTCCGTACATCGCGCAAGTAACAGAAGCTGCCCCAATGATCGCGCGTCACGTCTTCTCGCCATCGAGTGATTTCGATTCCGCCGCTTGTCGAGCGACCGGCGCCAGCGGTTGTTATGACCACCGAATACTCTCCATTCGACAGCAACTGAATACGTGGCGTCGGTAGATCCGCGGTGTCGTAACGACGCGGATCCGGTGTTCTGTTTATCCTTCGAAGTCCGTCCATTCTGACCTCCTCTTGCCGAGGCCGAGTCAGGACCCCTCCCTGCGGGATGCGCTCCTGTAACAGCAATTCGGTAGCCTGTACCAAAGGCTCGGAATGGAAACGGCGCTGCATTACGGAATCGTTTACGAGGTTGTCAAGCGCCACCACGATCATTCCCTGGTGATGAGCCATGAATGCTTTTATGAGAGCTCTGTTCTGGCCGGGCTGTAAACGGTCGGTCGTGTAATCGATCGACTCATAGAATCCATACTGTGTTAGCGCGCCTTCTCGTTCCAACCGTCGCATGTTCTCGAGCGCAGCGCGCGGGTCCACCAACGCGGCAAGAGCAGTTGAGTAAGGGGAGACAACCAGATCGTCGCTCAATCCACGTTTGAGTCCGAGTCCGGGGATTCCAAATGGACCATACTGATAGTTGAGCTGTAGATCGCGGGCATTGTATGCGGCTTCAGAGACGCCCCACGGAACACTGTTTTCCCGTCCATACTCGATCTGCCGCTTAACGATCGCGCGGTGAGTCTGATCGAGAAGCGTATCGGGATAGCCTCGCATTACGAGGAGGGGCATAAGGTACTCGAACATCGTCGCTGTCCAGGAGATAAGCGCTCGGTGCCCGTCCACCTTGGTAAGTCCACGACCTAAATGGAACCAGTGCTCCTGAGGAACATCTCCCTTTGCGATGGCTATAAAGCTTGCAAGCCGAGCTTCAGAGGCCAATAAATCGTAATATGAGTTGTCCCGACGTCCATCGCTCACGTTGTATCCGATAATGAAGACTTTTCGCTCTTCGTCATACAAGAACCGAAAGTCCATCGCATCAATCGACGCTTCACAACGCCGGGCGCTGTCGGCATAGCGAGCAACAAGCTTAGCCGCGGTTTGTGAGGCTTCCTCAAGATTACCGATTAAAGTGTCCAGACTTCTAAGTGCCTTCTGGCGCTTGGGGCTGGAACACTGTTCGATTGCCTTGCGCAAACCGAGAAATCTGGATCGAGCGTTGTCGCAGACAAATGGAAGCTCCTCGAGTGTGGGAATATGATCGAGCGACCGGATGATCTTTTCCCATTCGACGGCAGTCTCTTCAGAGCAGCTGACGATCGCAGGATCAAGCTGAGGAGAAACGGCAAAGCTCCAGGGAGTGATGATCGCAAGATCTCGACGGTGTTCGCGGAGTTGATGAATCAACGACTGGATCCACGAAATCAACCCTTCAAACTGCGGAACACCGTGCTCATGCGAGAGAGCATTTACGATGTCTTCAATTTCTACCGCACGTCTCGAGAGATCCAGGAACAGAGTATGCCAGGCCGATAACTTATCCGGTGTTGGATCCGACAGTCTCGTCGCGCACAGCTCGATCTCCGCTCTTAATTGTTTGAGGGTCACCGCGCGGGTGCTTTGCCGCAAACCGCCGATTTTTGCTGCCGCTTCTTTCATCAGCGCGATCGTGTCGATGAGCCCTTCGATAGTCTGGCGGTCGAACACAGGGCGATCAGCGGCTTCGGTACAAACTTGTTTCAATACCAGCAGCTCGCCGGCCAGATTTCCGCTGTCTACAGTTGAGACATATTGTGGGTAGAGTGGTGCGAGCGTTCTTGTGTCGTACCAGTTCAGAAGATGCCCGTTAAAGCGATCGAGCTTTTCCATTGTTGCGAACGTAAGCTCGACACGCTCCACAAACTCAAGAGTGCCGATGTAACCAAAATCGCGTGCCGCCGCGGTTGAAAGCAACAGCATCCCCACGTCGGTAGGAGATGTCCGATGCGCTATCACCGGTCTCGGATCTTCCTGGTAATTATCAGGCGGGAGCCAGTTATCCTCTGGCCCGATGAACGTTTCGAAAAATTTCCAAGTTCTGCGCGATACGAGCCGTGCAAGGCGCTCGTCGCCAGAAGAAAGGGGTTCCTCTTCAAGCTCTAACCGCCGGCTTACCCAGTGTGCAATAAGCGGGGATGCCGCCCACACAACTAGAAATGGTGTTGAGAACCCAAATACACCAGGCCTTAAAAACATCACCAGCAGCGCGACGCCGAGAGTCAGAACTTCGGTCGGCCAAAGATATTGCCAATACGCTTTAAGGTCGTGCGCGCTGCCCCTGTCTGCCTCTGCTGCAGTTACCCATTCCAGCAGTTTCTTCTTGCTAATCAGTTTACGGTAAAAAGTAAGCAGGATCGCATCAACCTGCAGATAGGCCTGATGCGCGATGAAAGTAAATGAAAGCGCAACCTGCGCGGTGTTTGTGCGTATATCACCCCAAATACTCCAAAAGTGGCTGGTCCAAGGAATTCCCCGCGGGTGAAGCAATAAAGCATTTGTAACGTGCGCATAAACTGGAAACGCGATGATCACCAGGATGACAAAAGTCCACAACGCCGCTGAGCCAGGCAGGATCGCCCACGCGGCCGCAAGCCAGAGAAGCAGAGCTGGCGCAACCATGCTCCGCCTTAGGTTATCCACTATTTTCCACCTGGAAATAAGCGGTAGCTGATTTCGGAGCGGGCGTCCGCGCTCATCCCTTATGCGCGGAAAGATCCATCGCGCGATTTGCCAGTCGCCCCTGGTCCACCGGTGTTGGCGCCTGGCATAGGAATCGTACTGCGACGGATAGTCATCTAAAAACTCGACGTCTGTTGCCAGGGCCGCGCGTGCATACAAACTTTCAAACAGATCGTGGCTCAGGAGGAGATTTTCGGGCACTCTGCCGGCGAGCGCAGCTTCAAAGGCGTCGACATCATATAGACCCTTTCCGGTATAGTTCCCTTCGCCAAACAAATCCTGATAAACATCGGAAACAGCTGTCGTGTACGGATCTACTCCGGTGTGCCCGGAAAAAATTCGCGCGAAGAGAGAACGCGAAGAGCTTTCCAGTGTCATGCTCACGCGAGGCTGAAGGATGCCATAACCTTCAGTCACTCGATTCAAAATCGGATCGATTCTGGCGTGATTGAGCGGGTGGAGCGCCGTGCCTATGAGACGGCGCGCGCTGTCGCGAGGAAGTTGAGTATCTGAATCCAGGGTTATCACAAATCGGACCCTGGCTAGAAAGGCTGGATCTGTAGTGGCCGCGATGTAGCTTGTGTCATTGGCACCGCGGAGCAATCGATTAAACTCGTGAAGCTTTCCTCGCTTTCGCTCCCAGCCCATCCACTTTCCTTCGGCAGCATTCCAGAGCCGATGCCGCTGAAACAAGTAGAACCTTGCAGGCGCAAATTCCTTGTAGCGGTAATTTAATCCCTCAATCCCCTTTGCCGCGGCTTCCAGTATCCGATCATCGTCTTCCATGCTCTCACTCGCGCTATCTGCGAAGTCGCCCAACAGCGCGAAATAAATGTTGTCATCGCGATTAGCCAGGAACTGGACTTCTATGTTTTCAAGAAGACTGCGGACCGTTTCTTCGCTGTTTAAAATGGTAGGAATGACTACAAAGGTCAACGAATGCTCGGGCGTCCCTGACTCGGTATTCATTTTTGGAAGCGGGGTTGGCTTAAAAATGAGAGTGACATCCAGGTTCAAAGCGCTCAACACAAAATCGCTAACCGGCACCACTATCAATAGAGCAATCGCTAACAGCGCCGCCGGCGAGGCACCGACGGCGTAGGCATACCAGAGGAATGGTATTAGAAACAGCGCGGTCATCACGGTTAAGGTGCCGAGATACCACGCTGTAGGGTGCTTGAGCACCGCTCGGGGAACTAGCTCGTACAGTCTTGGGCGATAGTGAACCTCTTCCTCAAATTTACTGCGGCCGCGATCAACGAGGTAGTATCCGACGTGTGCTCGGCGAGTATCATTCGGATCGTTTTCTTTTGCCCGCTCGGCCAGGCTGATCGCGTGACGGGCAATGTCCTGTTCCGATGACCTGGTACGCTTCGAAATCTTCTCGACAACGTGACGATAACGATCACGAGTCTCAAAATCCATTAACGGATACGCACCGGCCGGATCGGTGGCAAGTATTGGATCTACCTGGCTGACGCTTTCAAAGAACTCTTTCCACTCGAGAGTCGACAACAGACGCATGCTTGTGATGATGTTGCCGACCGTGGCCTGGGCTGCGGCTTGTCGCTGATGCTCAGCATGCACAGTCTGTTCGATACTGCTCGACTCCAGGACAAGCTGTTGTTCGATCCAATCGAGAGCCGGCCACACTTCGGGGTCCTGGTCGCGAAGCCGCTGCGCGAGTTGGACAATGAAGGCGCGAATGAAGGCGCGGTCGAGGTGTTTAGCCTTTCCCATTGCCGCCTCGAGCAGCTCGCTCATCTGTTCCGGTTCTCGCCCGGCAGTCTCCAGCAGCCGTTCTGCAAGCTTGTCGGCTTCGTCGCGCGCCCTGCGTGCAGCGGCAATGCGTATTGCCAGCCGCGTGAGATTCTCCACCAGAGCAACCCTCAGTGTGATCGCGATTGCCCAAAGTTCACCGATCGACAGAGGTGCAACGTGCTGGTAGGCGCGAATGAATCTTGCGAGCGTTTGGGGATCCAGGCGGCTGTCGGTATGGGCGATCAAAGCGAGCGCAATGGCATAGACGCGAGGATAACCTTGCAGCAGTCCTTCCGCCAGCTTCGGGAGCTCGCGATAGTATCCCTTGGGCAGATCGTGTCGGATTTCCCGAAGCTGATCTTCAATAATGTGAAAGTTATCTACAAGCCATTCGGCGGCGGGAGACACCATCCGGTCGTTGCTCATTGCATCGGCAAGGACTCTATAAATCGAAACAAGCCGACGACCGTTTTCCTCAAGTCGAGGGAGAAGGCGACGCCCACGGCGAGGATTTGGAGTTATAGAATGCTCAGCGGCCAACTCCGCCGCATATTGCTCCAGGCGCTCGACGCTGAATAGCTCTTCGCGGATTGGATCTTCGTTGCTGAAGACTGGAGGACTTAACTGTTGGACCGTGCTCATCAGGACACAGCGATACTTCGTTAGAGAGTTACAGCCACCACGTCCACCATATCAGGATACCATTCCGATACGCTTCGGGAAAAACAGATGGTATTGTTCTGATGCCGCCCTGGCTATTTTCTCGTTCCAGAACAGTTATAAGGTAAGAATAGTCACTTTGGCGTCTTCTTCTCGTAAGTCTCGTCCAAACCCGGCATGAAATAGGGACCGCCAGGAGCCATACTACCCTTGAGAAAAATAACGTTGGTCGAAAGTGTCAGAGCATTCCTTCGATCCAGTGCCGCTTTGCACTTTGTCCAGTCCGGACCGTTTCCACCGTGAAGAACCGCGTCCCGAGACGCCTTCCAATGATCGATGCTCGCGTATCGAGTCGATAAGTAGACCTCGTCAAAATCCTTATTCTCCGCTGATGGTGCGACATCAATTCCAGCGGGAGTGATCACTTTCCACATGCCGATTACCCTGCTTCCGAGCTTCTCGAAATAAGGCCACACCCCTTCGACACTCACACGTAAGAACTCGTCAAAGGTGCCTTTCCTGATTCGGAAATAGCGAAGAGTGACGATTTCTTCTCCAGGCTGGGCGACATCGTTGCGGACAGGGTGCGGGCGATCCGCATCCTTCACTTGATTAATTCCGCCTCTGAATGGCTGCTGTGACTGAGGTCGGTCCTGAGCCGTACAAACACCGGCGTATAAGCAAAGCATCGCCAGCACGATAAATGCGAACAAGTAGTGTGATCGAGCGGTGGTTGTACGCATTATCATTTCTCCTGTTCTCACCAGATTGGATCGCAAGTATATAGCCACCGCCAATAGTTGAAAACGTACCGGAGGCTGTCCAGTTGCGGGAACTGCGCCGAATGCAAGATTAACGGACTCCACCAATTACTAAGAAAAAGCGGAAGATTGGAGCCTTCGATCGCCGCAGACTGGACAGCCCACGGTACGTCCACACAAATTCTATGAACCTGACGACTCTTGCCACACGTAATCGATTGAAGGAAAATGCGTTGAGACTTCGACGCCGAGGCGAAGGTTTATGTTCTGTCCAAGATGCAGCCAACAGTTTTCGGGAGATGTGAGGTTTTGCTCGCGATGCGGGATGTTGCTGAATCTTATTGCTGAGATTACCGCCAACCACGGAATGCCCCTGGGTCAGGATGTCGCTCCCGCGTTACAAGGAAAGTCACGCCCAAAGGGTCTTCGCATAGGCATCATCATTATGCTTGTAGCGATGGTGCTGACACCGCTATTCATCGGATTGTCGGTCACCGCCGATACACCTGCGCCGTTGTTCTTTCCGTTGACAGTCTTTTTGACCGGTCTCTGTTTCGTTCTCTACTCGAAAGCATTCAAAGATGACGGGCCGGTCCCTTACGTTAACCAGCCCTTTCAAATGAAGCCGCCCAACGCGTCGTTGCTGATCTCACCTGGACAAAACGCCGTGGATGTTGGACCGCGAAGAGTAAAAACCGCTGATATGGCCGATCCTCCAAGCGTTACCGACCACACCACTCAGTTTTTTGATTGAGATTTACTTTGAATCGAGCAGGTCGGCGTTAGCCTTGCGAATCTCTTCAGGAAAGGTCTGAAGCGCGGCAATGATCCTAGCTTTTAGGTCGTTCACCAAATGGGCGTGCTGAGCGCCGACATCGTAACTCTCCGCAATATCCAGGTTCATATCGTACAGTTCGGGAGGCGACAAAATGACGTTCTTCTGCTGTCCGGATGCCGCAGTGTATCGAGGGATGTTCCAACGCGCGACATGAATCTTCCAACGTCCTGCACGAGCGGTTTGAACATACGGCCCATCAAAAAAGAGGTAAAGCTCGTCAGGACCCTTGTTACGTTGCCCAAGCAGGAGAGGTAAAATATTTTTGCCATCCACCTGCAGTTGAGGTTTGGTCGATCGAGTCGTTTCACCAGCGAGCGCCAGCGCAGTCGAAAAAAAGTCCAGGGTGGCTGCCGGCTCGTCTGAAACTCCAGCACGAATGTTTCCAGGCCATCGGACAATTCCGGGCACGCGCACGCCGCCGTCGTAGGTTCCGCCCTTGCGGCCTCGCAACGGACCTGGACTTCCCTGATACCACGGGCCATTGTCGCTCGAGAAAAAGACAATTGTATCTCGTTCGAGGCCGAGACGTTTGAGCGCTTGCAATATTTCGCCAACGCTCCAATCCAACTCCTCGATCACGTCCCCGTAAAGGCCGCCTGCCGATTTCCCTCTGAACCGTTCCGAGGCATACAGCGGTATGTGAGGCATAGTATGCGCAAGATAAAGAAAAAACGGTTGGCCTTTGGCGTGCTCAACAAAATTGATCGCTTCAGTTGTATAACGCACCGTTAGCGTGTCCTGTTTTGCGGGTTCCTCCACCACCTCATCGTTGCGCATAAGCGGAGTAGGATTCATATCGTTGCTGTACGGAATGCCGAAATAATAATCGAAACCGTGATCGATCGGTCGATGCGGGCTGATCCTGCCCAGGTGCCACTTACCTATACAGGCAGTTGAATAACCGCGGTCCTTCAGCGCCTGCGCAACGGTTGTTTCGGATTGCGGAAGACCGGTTTTGTCCGTAGGGAACAGGACATTCGCGAGATGCATTTGATCAATACCCATTCTCGCGGCGTAGCGTCCTGTCATTAGGGCCGCACGAGACGGGGTGCAGAGCGGCGCCACCGAATAGAAGCTTGTCAGGCGCAATCCCTCGGCGGCCATTCGATCTATGTTTGGCGTTTTTGTTGCTTTCGAACCATAACAGCCTAGATCTCCATAGCCCATATCGTCGGCGTATATGAAAATGATATTTGGACGACGCCGTTGCGCTGGAGCGTTCTGAGGAAATAACTGAAAGATTATGAACGCTGCGAGAAGAACCAGGACCTTGGTTGGTAGCGATCGGTTCATCCTGTTTTGGTAGGACATATAGAACATATAGGACATATTTGGTCCGTTTGGTTCGTTTGGCCCTATTCGTCCCAATCGTCCTATTGGTCTGATCACTCGCGGAAGGACGGATCGATCTTATCAAGCTTGCGCAGGAGACCCGGCCAGACCAAATCGGCGCCCATTCCCTTGGTCACCACACTTACTTGAGCCGTAATGCCATCGAGTATCGGCTTTGCTATTTGAACAAGTTCCGCGCCGCCGGTTTCGGCCATCAGCTGAATCTCACACGACCGCTCAAGATTGTACATTCCCAGGAAGGCTTCAGCCGCGTTTGCTCCGATAGTCAGCAAACCATGGTTGCGCAAAATCAGATTCTTCTTGTTGCCAAGGTCTGTGACCAACCGCGGTTTCTCATCTTCGTTCAGCGCCAGACCTTCGTAATCGTGATAAGCAATCGATGCAAGCGCAAACAGGGACTGTTGAGATATTGGAAGCAGTCCATGTTTCTTCGCGGATATCGCCACGCCATGTCGAGTGTGAAGATGCATCACACAGATCGCATCTTCGCGAGCAGCATGAATCGCGCTGTGAATGGTGAATCCAGCCGGATTTATTGGATAAGGGCTGTCCATGACCTTCTCGCCGTTCAAATCGATCTTCACCAGGCTTGACGCGGTGATCTCGTCAAACATCATCCCGTACGGATTGATCAGGAAGTGATGTTCTGGTCCAGGCACCCGCGCCGAGACATGTGTAAAAATCAACTCGTCCCAGGAGTACAGTGCTGCCAATCGATAGGCTGCGGCTAAGTCGACCCGTGCCTGCCATTCTTCGGCGGATACCAGTTCTCGAACAGCTGCTGTCTTTGCTTGCATGATTCCACGGCTCCTTGATTTGCTATAAATTGCCAGCCCGATTGGTTGTAGGAACCTGAGCTTTGCGGTTAGCAGAATGTCACGGATTGTTCGTCCCGTGCAAGTCGGCGATTAGAGTCAAGATTGGACAAAGACAGGCAAATCGTGGTTGTTATGACGAGATTGTTAGCTGAGGTCAGGTCTATTTGATGGATCAGTTCAGTCGATTCATGTATGTCAAAACACGAGAACTACTCTGCCTCGCGAGGCCCATCAAAAACGTACCCCTGGGAAGTCTCACACAGAATTACGTCATAGCTGTCCAGCATAGGCATTGCGATCCCCTCTAACTCGTTCTTCCATAGATCGCCTTCGTAAAAAGCAGTTTTCATTCGGTCTCGTTCGTCGAGTGATGGAAAACTGCGCAGGAAAACAAATTTGTTAGGATTCTCAAGATCGACCAACGGTCCCATTATCTTCATCCCCTCGGAGCGCAACGCAGGAATCGCGCGTGTCTCGAAGAACCGTATGAATTCGTCCCGAAGTCCAGGCTTGGTCCTATAGCTTCGTACTTCCACAATCATTTTTCCTGGCTCCCTTCGATCGTACCTCTACATAACCTCGAACCTGCGACCTCGTTAGGAATATAATCCTGGCTATGAACCCTATCAAGAAGGTACCTGAAAGTAACTGTGTCAGCCTGCCTCGATCGAATGCGGTCACTGGGTGTCCCTTGACTGCGGCATTGGCTGCAATCGGCGGAAAATGGAAGCTGATTATCGTCTACTGGCTATCTGAATCGCCCAGGCATTTCGCCGCTCTTCGCAGAGAAATGCCCGCGATTTCTCAGAAAGTTCTTACTCAACAACTCCGGGAATTAATCGCTGACAGAATTGTTCAACGTCAGCCGCACGGACCAGTACCTGCGCCGGTTGAGTACTCGTTGACCGAGTACGGTCGTTCGTTACTGCCGCTGGTAGAGGCAATTCGACTTTGGGGCCATAGGCACATGGAACATCTGAATGCTTAGGAGTCGAACATTGCGGCGAGTTTGGTGGGAGAGACCCTCGAGGGAAAGGAAATCCTTGAAGCGGCAGTAATGCTCTCCATTCTGTTTGGCAAGATCAGGGGTTCTTTGGAAGGTTCGGTGCTTGATAGCTTCGCCTGGCTCTGACGATCGCGTCGGGTGCAGTAACCGCCACCTTCAAGTCGTGTCGATTTCCGTCCGCCGTTTCGTTATCAGGATAAAAACCAAGACGATACTGATGTCGTAGTTCTTCGGCGATCAGATTAAACGTCTTTTTTAGGTCGGAGGCGTCGCTCGAGTAGTAACGTCCTGCAGAGGCATCCGCGAGTCTTTCGAGAAAACCTATCGCTCTTTCATTGCGCATCTCAATACGCTGCCCCCGCCGATTGTTTGGTCTTGATGGAGGAGGAAGCCGTCCGGGCCCGACCCATACGTGCCGCCTGGGAAACGTCGTCGCATCTATCCAGCCATGGGTTAGTGGTCCGGTCTTGAAGAACACGGTATAGACCATCGCTCCTGACTCGGTAGCCTCGTCGAGCAAAGCCTGCTCCGAAATTCTGCTTCCAACATCCTTACCGTCGCTCAGCAAGATAATGGCCTTTCGCCCTTCCACATGTTTGAGGCTCCTCGTCACCACCTCATCGACTGCATCGCGCAAAACCGTACCCACTTCCTCAGCAGTTTTTGCCGACTTTACTGCTTTTTCCAATGCCTTGCGATCGGACGTCAGTTGACTCAACACATGTACATCGCAGTCAACTGCCACGATCATTGCGCGATCTTGCGGTCTTAGCTCCTTGAGGAACTTCTCTCCGGCTTTCTTAATGTCTTCCAGCACCGGGATCGTGCTTTTGCTCGTATCGATCAGCAGCGCAACGTTCAAGGGCTCTTCTACCGCATCAAAAACTGAAATCGGCTGTTCGATCTTGTCTTGATAGAGTTTGAAATCACCAGCGGCTAACCCTGAAAGATAGCGTCCGCTTCGATCGCTGACGATCACTGGAACACTAACAAGCGTAGTCTGAACCTTTAGTGGAGTATCTTTTTGCGTATCCTGCGCAATTGAAGAGGGTGGAAGGGCAAGACTTGATAGAGACGCCAGAAGAAGGACTCTTAAAATGCGAGTCATCGTAGCTAGAATTGCCTGCGCAGCGTCTCCCCCTAATCATTGCCGACAGCATAGCAAAATATTGGCGAGACAGCTGCGTGACTTCGTCAAGAAAAACTAGGCTCGAATAAAGCCGCGGAAGTTCGCCGGATTCGAATTGAAGCCCGGGAAGATTGCGCCCAAATTGCTCGCGCCCATATGTCGAGCGGCTATTTCCGAAAAAACATCGCGGAAGTCGGTGGTAAGCGCCAGATCTCTGCCTTCATACAACTGTTCAGCAGCAAGACCGGGCCACTTGCCGTATACTTTTCCCCCTTTTACCGGACCGCCGGCGACAAACAAACAGCTCGCATGGCCATGATCAGTTCCGCCGGAGCCGTTCTGTCGAATCGTTCGCCCAAACTCAGTCATCGTAAGAATGACTACATTGTGCATTCTGTCACCAAGATCTTTATACAGAGCCGCAATTCCCTGGCTGAAATCCTGCAGTCGATTCGCTAACTGGCCTCGAGAGTTGCCTTGATTTGCGTGTGTGTCCCAGCCTCCAACGTCGGTAAACGCCACTTCGATTCCAACGTTTGCTTTGATCAGCTGTGCGATCTGAAGCAGAGCGTTACCAAAAGGCGAGCGAGGATATGATGCACCGTTCGCGGCCTGGATTTGTTGTGGATTTGCTCTCCTGAGCATCTTCACCGCTTCAAATGCTTCCTTACCTGTGCCGTGCAGTGCATCTCCCAGGCTGGTCGAATAGAGTTCCTCAAATCCTTTTGCTACCTGTCCGTTTCCCTGCCCCGCCCGCACACCAAAGTCCGCGATATTGGTCATTGCAATCGAGGGCGCTGGACCCAGCAGTGTGCGAGGCAGGTTCGCCGTGAACGATACGGCTCGGAATGGAGTCGCTTTTGGATCCTTCTTCGCCTGCATATAACGATTCAACCACCCATCGGCGGTGCCTTTGTTCCCCGGCGTGCCCGCTTCCATATAGTCCTGAGCATCAAAGTGGGACCTTGTATTATCCGGCGAACCTACTGCATGAATGATCGCCAGGTGACCTTCGTCATAGATTGGCTTAAAGGCCGCAAGCGCCGGGTGCAGCGCGAAGTAGCCGTCGAGATCAATTGCCGCGTCCGCATTTCCGGCCTTTGGCTCGGGCACGGAGATATTCGGGCGGACACTGTAATAGTTCTTATCGCCAAACGGAATTACAGCTGATATTCCATCCATCGCGCCTCGTTGGAAGATCGCGATGATGACTGGGTGATCCTTGCCCACGGCGCCTGCTGTCTGAGCGAGTGCTGTACGCTTAAGGAAAGAGGGGGCTGCGGCGAAGCTCGCCAATGCTACTCCTGATGATTTTAGAAAGAATCTCCGAGATACTGCCATGATCTTTTTCTCCACACTGCGATTACTCGTTCTGATGTTGCTCTACTAACTCAGTGCACTGAACCGGCGGTTCAGGTGCTGGGGAGATGTCCAAACCCACTCTGCGTCTCTGCGACTTTGCAGCTTTGCGAGGAATAAACGTCATTAGAACTCTAAGTATTTGAGTGCCGTCTTTTTAACGCAAAGCCGCAAAGACGCAACGATACTCCTATCTTCTTTGGAACTCCGGAGAGCCGAGAACGAGGCCGAATACTTTGGCCGTCTCGAGATCTTCCGCGGACATCGCCGGTTGGGGTCGCAGGTTCGCACGCTGACCAAACCGTCTCTCCATTTGTTCCGAATTTCCAATCCCTTTCTGGCCCTTTCCGGCGCCACCTGTTTGCGGCAGCGGGTTCATTGAATTCTCAGCCATCAACTCGTCCCCGGAAGGTATTGGCGGAGCGGATCCAAGCTCGCCCTTTACCGGAACCCCATCCTTCAGCTGCTTATCCAAAACCGCGCGAGTTTCTTTTGAAACATCGCCGTTTAGCAGCGCGGTAATTGCGCGGTCCAAAACGCGCTGTTTGTCAGAGCGATCTACCTCGGCGGCTGCGCTCTTTAGATTAAATGATGCACCCCTGATCTTGTTCGATGTAAGAGCTAAACCGAAATTCAACCGCTCGAGTAACGAGCCGGTGTTGACCCATTGATCAGCCCGGTCCGGATAGCCAGTAGGCGCCTGATACAGGTAGAGCGGCTCGCCCATCTTCGCAATGAACTGCGCAGTTTGGAGCGGAAGAACTACATCTGCGTCAAGCGCTCGAATCGACGATATAGCAAGTTCGAACGGAGACTTGATCTTGGCTCGATATGCCTCCTTAGAGTTGAACTCCGCAGAGGTGAATATTGTTCGAAGCATTTCACGAATATCGCCGTCAGTCTTTGTATAAACCGATGCCACTCTATCCACCAGAGATTGTGGCGGTGTGTCGCTGACAAAACGTCTCACCAGCTTTGTTGAAATAAATTTAGCGGTGCTTGGATGATGGGCGAGAATATCGATCACCATCTCGCCGTCTTTGATCCCTCCGCCCGCCGGGATCTTATGGCCCAGGACGATCTTCTCTCCGTTATCGTGCATGAAAGGGCGGAATACGAACTGCGTGCCCTGACGAGGCCGATCGAGCGTCCAACCTGTCAGACAACGCGCAACTTCCTGTACATCTTTCTGAGTATATCCGCCTTCTACGCCAAGCGTATGAAGCTCCATGATCTCACGAGCATAGTTTTCGTTAATGCCAGGCTTCCGACGTCCTCCTCCGGCAGGAACCTGCGCTTGGGGACGCT